>Ga0075342_1000071_pt1 | contig 17634 bp, 21 predicted proteins | sample RushOxbow_ThreeS_3_FD_120085 | JGI IMG/M metagenome (GOLD analysis project Ga0075342, IMG submission 120085) | Natural and restored wetland microbial communities from the San Francisco Bay, California, USA, that impact long-term carbon... | ecosystem: Environmental > Terrestrial > Soil >...
ATCAATTGATCCATTACGAGGAAGCGCTGGTGGGGGAGGCGTTGCAGGCGCTGGCGCGCAAGAGCGTGAAAAGAGAATCGCTATTTTTGCAGACGAAGTTCACTTCGGCCGACGGCCAAGACCATCGCACTCCTTACGACCGCGACGCTGATCTTACCGCCCAGGTGAACCAGTCTTTTGCCAGCTCGCTGCAACATCTGCACACCGACTATCTCGATTCCTATGTCCTGCACGCGCCGTTTTCGCGTCGGGGGTTGGGCGCGGCGGATTGGGAGGTGTGGGCGGCGATGGAAGCGCTTTATCAAGCCGGCAAGGCCAAGATGATCGGAGTCAGCAACATCACCGCGGCGCAGTTAACAGCGCTCTGTCAGCAAGCGCATGTCAAACCGATGATGGTGCAGAATCGCTGTTTCGCGGTGACGGCCTGGGACCGGCAGGTGCGCGAGATCTGCCGAAATCATGGAATAATCTATCAAGGATTTTCCTTGCTCACGGCCAATCGAGACGTGCTTGTCGAACCGGAAATTCACGCCATTGCTCGACGTGAAGGAGTTGGACCGGCGCAGGTGATATTCCGCTACGCCATGCAGGTCGGCATGCTGCCGCTGACCGGCACGACGAACCCACAGCATATCCTGGAGGATCTCGCAGCCGAGCGGATCACGCTATCGGCTGACGAGATTCAGCGCATCGAAACCATCGCGCTGTGAGGGTTTGGGAATTTCTTGTGAGTTGTCATTTTGAGAAGACTTTTCACTCACACCACGAAGGACACGAAGGTCACGAAGTTTTCGGAAAATCAAATATCCGTCCTTCGTCTCCTTCGTGGTAAAATTGTTTTTGACCTTCGCTCGCGGCGATGCCCCGCTGGGCTACCGCGCCGTTCATCGCTTCTGCTGCTTTTTTTCTTCCCAGTACTTCAGTCTTTCTTTGATTTGTTTCTCGTAGCCCGATTCCGACGGCGTGTAGTAACTCCTGCCGGCAAGCTTGCTAGGTAAATGCTGCTGGTCGACGACATGGTCCTCGTAGTTGTGGGCGTGTTGGTAGTCTTTTCCGTAACCCAAATTCTTCATCAACTCGGTGGGGGCGTTACGCAGGTGCAAAGGAACGGGTAGCGCGCCATGGACTTCGACGTCGTTTGCCGCCGCCAGCATCGCTTTGTACGACGCGTTGGATTTGGGCGCGCTGGCGAGGTAGGTCGCCGCTTGAGCCAGGGGAATCTTGCCTTCGGGCAGGCCAACAAAGTGAACGGCATCCTTGGCAGCGACGGCGACCTGCAACGCGTGGGGGTCGGCGTTGCCGATGTCTTCCGAAGCGAAGATCACCATGCGGCGGGCGATGAACAACGGCTCTTCGCCGGCCTCCAGCATGCGCATCATCCAGTAGAGCGCCGCATCCGGGTCGCTGCCGCGCATACTTTTTATAAACGCGGAGATGACGTTGTAGTGCTCTTCGCCGGCTTTGTCGTATTGCAGCGGCTTCTTTTGCAGCGCCTCCTGAAGATGCGCCAGAGTGATTTCGTTTTGCCGGTTGGCTTGAGCCAGAGACGCAGCGCTTTCCAGTCCGTTTAACGCCACCCGGCAGTCGCCCTGGGAGTGTTGGATGATGAAGTCGCGCCCCACCGGTGCGAGCGTCAGTTTCATTTTTCCGAGACCACGCTCGGTATCGCTGAGAGCGCGGTCGAGAATGTTGCCCATGTCGGCTGGGGAAAGTGCTTTGAGCACCAGGACCTGACAGCGCGACAGCAGCGGTGAGATGACTTCGAACGATGGATTCTCGGTGGTGGCGCCGATCAAGATGAGCGTGCCCCGTTCGACATGAGGGAGAAAATTATCCTGCTGCGATTTGTTGAAGTGATGGATCTCGTCGACAAACAGCACCGTCGGTTTGCCCGAACGTTGGAGCTGCTCGGCGTCCTGGATGATTTTCTTCAAGTCTTTGACTCCGGAGGTCACCGCCGAGAAGTGCACGCAATGCGCGCCCGCGGAGTTGGCAAGGATTTGTGCCAACGTGGTTTTACCGCTGCCGGGCGGCCCCCAGAGAATGAGTGATCGCAGTTTGCCGGCGCCGCTCAGGCCGCGCAGTAGTTTACCGGCGCCGAGTAAATGTTCTTGGCCGATGAATTCGTCGAGGGAAGTCGGCCGCATCGCTTCGGCAAGCGGTTTTGCGGCAAAATTCTTCTTGGCTGGCAACGAGTCAAAAAGGTCCATGGAAAGTCATGCTAGCACAAGTGCGCCGTCCGATTGTAGTAACCCGGAATTGGCTTTCGCTTATAGCCATTCGATGGTATGTTCGGTTGCGCAGCGGGGAAAAACAGCCATGGCAGAAGCTTCAGACAAAGACAATCCTTCGTTCCTTCAAGGCGCGGCACCGCGCACGGTGCTGTTCGCCAACTCATCGATCTCGGGCAAGCTCAGTTACAATTTGCCCGTCAAGATCGACGGCCATTTCACCGGCGAGATCAAATCCTCTGAACTCTTGGTGATCGGCCCGAACGCACAGGTGGAGGCCCATGTGTCAGCCCGGCAAGTCCACCTCGAAGGCAAACTGATCGGCTCAGTCCAGGCGATGGGCTGTTTTGAAATTTTAGAGGGTGGGTATTTCAAGGGTGAAGCTCGGGTCGCGGAACTCAAGCTTCATCCCAATGCGGTGTTTGAAGGAACAGGAAATATTCTTGGCAGCAGCTAGGCGCTGGGTTCCCCAGCCTTAGCGCTCTTGCTCGGTGAGGCGGGCGGCTTTGCCTGACAAATTCCGCAAATAATACAATTTGGCGCGGCGCACTTTGCCCTGCGACATGACTTCCACTTTTTCGATGCGCGGCGAGTGGATCGGGAAAATGCGCTCGACGCCGACGCCGTAAGAGACCTTGCGCACGGTGAAGTTGGCCCGGCTGCCGGTGCCGGCCATGCCGATGACGACGCCTTCGAATACCTGAGTGCGCTCTTTCTCGCCTTCGACGACTTTGACGTGGACGCGCACGGTCTCGCCAGGACGCAACTCCGGGACATCTGCCTTGAGCTGTTCAGCTTCGATTTTCGCAATAGTATTCATAGCTGCTCCAATCCGCGATTATCGGCCTAGCAGGCGATCCAAAATGATCGCCGCGGCGGAACGCACCGACAGGTGGTTATAGTCGGAATCGCCCTCGACCGCTTCCAGAACGTAATCTGCTCGTGAAATTAATGACTCTGTAAGGCCCCACCCCGTGCCGAAAATGACTAGAAAGGGCCGAGTGCTACTTTGTAACATGTCTTGCAGCGCGACGAAAGAGGTTCGCTCGGTCCCGGTGTCGCGGGCGGAAGTCACTACGATCAAAGGCTTTTGGCCGCGCTCTTTTTCGATATCGATGATCGTACCGTCGAGGTCGTCGCTAATGCGCGCCAGCGCCAGCGCATCCTTGCGCGTGACATTATACTGGCTGCCGTAACCGACCTCCCAGTGATCGATGATCTTCAACGCCAATTTTTGCAGCGGCTTGACCGGCGTGATGACATAGACCCCTTGAATGCCATAGGTCCTGCCGGCGCGGCAGATGTCATGGATATCCATGTTGGTCACCGCCGTGGTGACGACCTGGTGGTTTTTGTCGTAGACGGGATAATGCACCAGGCCGAGATAAATTGGCGCTCGTTGAGCTTTCTTGCCGGCGGTTGCAGCGCCGGCTGAATTAGCCGCCGCCCGCAACAGATCGGGCCTGCGCCGGCGGGTGATTTCAAGGCTCTTCTCCCGGCGCCAATCCTTGACCCGTTGATGGTCTCCCGACAACAAAATTTCGGGAACTTTCATGCCGCGAAACTTTTCGGGACGGGTATATTGCGGATATTCAAGCAGACCGCCGCTAAAAGATTCATCTGCTGCGGAGTTTTCATTGCCCAGGACGCCGGGTATCAGTCGGGTGACGGCGTCGATAACGACGTTGGCCGCCGGCTCGCCGCCGCTCAGAGTGTAGTCACCGATGGAAATCTCTTCGTCGATAAACGCCTTGACGCGCTCGTCGATGCCTTCGTAGCGCCCGCAGAGCAAGACGACTTCATCTTCGCGCGCCAAGCGCTCGGCCTCGCTTTGGCGAAAGACCCGCCCTTGGGGCGCCAGCAGGACGACCCGGGCCTTGGGGCTCTTTTCTCGCGCCGCCTCGATGGCCGCCACCAACGGCTCGGGTTTCATCACCATCCCTTGGCCCCCGCCATAGGGATAATCGTCGGTCATGCGGTGTTTGTCGCTGGTGTAATCGCGCAGGTCGACCAGATTGATTTTGATTAGGTTTTTTTCCTGGGCGCGCTTCAAAATGCTATGACCCAGGGCCGAGGCGAACATCTGCGGAAAGATCGTTATGACGGTAAAAGTCAGCATGGATCGGCAAATTCAAAAAAGGTCGGCTACAGGTCGAGCAGGCCTTGCGGCGGATTGACGATGACCCGGCGGCTATCGAAGTCGACCTTTTCGACAATCTCTTTGACCGCCGGAATCAGAAATTCTTTCTCGGCTTCCTTGACGACCAGGATGTCGTTACCGGCGGTCGAAAGCACCGACTCGATGATACCGATGCGCGCGCCGTCTTTGTCAAAGACCTCGAAGCCGATCACTTGGTAGTGATAGTATTGCCCGGGGTTGAGCGGTTCGAGCGCGCTCTCGTTCACCGATAGCGTTGCGCCCACCCAGCGCTGGGCTTCGTCAATGCGATCGATGCCGAGCAATTTGATCAAGAACTGATTCTTGATCGGTTTCGCATCCGCTGCCAGCTCCAACTCGGCGTGGGCATTGGCGAGATCGAGATAGACCTTGCGCCCCGCCACCAGCACGGCGGTGTCGAGGTTGAAGGGGTTGAGCTTCACGCGGCCGTCAAGGCCGTGAGTGGTGGTGATCTCACCGAGGGGAACTGTTGGTTCTGCCATCGGCGCGGCCTGGGAGCAGGTCACTCTTCTTCGACAATTTCCAGGATGACCTTACGGTTGCTCTTGGAGGCGGCAGCGTTGAGCAGCGTGCGGATCGATTTCGCGGTGCGGCCTTGGCGCCCGATCACTCGGCCCAAGTCTTCCTTGGCGACTTTGAGCTCGAGTATGGCGGTGTCCTCGCGCTCGGTCTCTTTGACCTGAACAGCGCTTGGGTCGTTGACCAGGGACTTCGCCAGGTAGTGAACCAGTTCCTTCATTCAGGAGGTTCTTTCCGCGGCCAAGCTCAGCTGGCTTTCCGCTCTTTCTTGATCAGTTCGGAAACGGTCTGGCTGGGCTTGGCACCCTTTTTGATCCAGGCAGCGATTTTTTCGCTATCCATTTTAACGCCGCCGCTCTTGGCGCGCGGGTCGTAGGTGCCGACCTGCTCGATGTAGCGCCCGTCACGGGCGAAGCGCTGGTCGCTGACGACGATGCGGTAAAAAGGTTTCTTTTTGGCGCCATGGCGGCTCATGCGAATGCTGACACTCATGCTATTCTTCCTTCTCCGGTTAGTGGAAAGGGTTCGGCATTTGGCTCATCAGCGAACGGACGCCGAGCTTGCTGACCCTTTGCATCATCTTTTTCATCTCTAAGAATTGCTTCATTAAACGATTGATATCGGTGACGGTGGTGCCGCTGCCTTCGGCGATGCGCCGCCGGCGGCTGCCGTTGAGCAGTGCCGGATTGCGCCGTTCTTCAAGGGTCATGGAGTTGATGATCGCTTCGACGCGCTTCAACTCTTTCTCGGCTTTCTCGGCATCGACCTGGTTCGCCAGCTTTTTGCCGCCGGGAATCATTTCGAGCAGGCTGTTCATCGAGCCCATTCTTTTGATCTGTTGCAGTTGCACGAGAAACTCTTCCAGCGTGAACTGCTGCTTTTGAAACGCCTTTTGGAGCTTTTCGGCTTCCTTCTGCTCGACGTTCTGCTGCACCTTGTCGATCAACGAGAGCACATCGCCCATGCCGAGAATGCGCGACGCCAGCCGGTCGGGATAAAACGGTTCGAGGGCATCGAGCTTTTCGCCAACGCCTGAAAATAAGATCGGTTTGCCGACCATCTGGCGGATCGACAGCGCGGCGCCGCCGCGGGAGTCGCCGTCCAGTTTGGTCAGGATCACGCCGCTGACGCCCAACTTGCCGTCGAATCCCAACGCCTGATTGACGGCATCTTGGCCGGTCATCGAGTCGGCGACGAACAGTATCTGATGCGGCGTGACAGCTTCTTTGATCGCGCTGAGCTCCTGCATCAGCTCTTCGTCGATATGCAATCGCCCCGCGGTATCGATGAGCAGCACATCGCAGAACTTCTTCTTGGCTTCGTCGAGGGCCTGGCGGCAAATCGTAACCGGTGAGGTTTCCGGGTTGGAATCGTACACCGGCAAGTCGAGTTCTTTGCCGAGGATTTTTAGCTGCTCGATGGCGGCGGGGCGATAGATATCGGCGGGCACAAGATAGGGCGCGCGCTTTTTTTCATTCTTGAGGTAGCGCGCCAGTTTGGCAAGGGTGGTGGTCTTGCCGGAACCTTGGAGCCCGACCAACATGATCACCACCGGCGGGGCGGCCTTGAGATCGAGTTCCTGGTAGTCGCCCCCGAGAAGGCCAACCAATTCATCGCGCACGACGCCAATGAACTGCTGCTCCGGCGTGAGGCTCTGAAGAACCTCCTGTCCCATCGTCTTGACTTTGACCGCATCGAGAAAGCTGCGCACCACCTTGAGGTGGACGTCAGCCTCCAACAATCCGAGACGCACCTCGCGGAGCGCGTCATCGATGTTGCTCTCGGTGATCTTGCCCTGACCCCTGAGCCGCTTAAAGGTCAATTCAAGCTTGTCGGTTAAAGATTCGAACATGTGCGGGGATGCTAAGATGCGATATTCTCAAGAGAATTACCCAGTTAAAGTAATAAAAATCGTTTCTAGAGTCAAGTTCACCAGAAAAACAAAAGCCCGTTACGCGCATCGAGGTACGACGCGCGTAACGGGCTGGGGCAACTCAAACCACAGTTACATCATGCCGCCCATGCCACCCATTCCACCCATGCCGCCCATGCCGCCCATGCCGCCACCGGGCATCGGGGGCATCGCGGATTTATCTTCCGGCTTTTCCGCCACCATCGCTTCGGTGGTCAGCAACATGCTGGCGACCGAGGCGGCATTCTGCAATGCCGTGCGGACGACCTTCGCCGAATCGATGACACCGGCTTTGAGAAGGTCTTCGTATTCTTCCGTCGCGGCATTGAAGCCGAAGGCGCCTTTGCCATCCTTGACTTTTTGCAGCGCGATGGAGCCTTCGACGCCGGCATTGATGGCGATGCGGCGAAGCGGTTCTTCGCAGACGCGTTTGATAATATTGACGCCCCACTTCTCCTCTTCGGGAACGCGGAGCCTTTCCAGCACAGCCGAGGAACGCAGCAGCGCCACGCCGCCGCCGGGCACGATGCCTTCTTCTACCGCCGCGCGGGTGGCGTGCAAAGCGTCCTCGACGCGGGCCTTCTTTTCTTTCATCTCGACTTCGGTGGCCGCACCGACGTTGATGACGGCGACGCCGCCGATCAACTTGGCCAAGCGCTCCTGGAGTTTTTCGCGGTCGTAGTCGGAAGTGGTCTCGTCGGTTTGAGCGCGAATCTGCTTGATCCGGCCTTCGAGGTCGGACTTCTTGCCGGCGCCGTCGACGACGGTTGTATTGTCCTTATCGACGACGATCCGCTTGGCGCGGCCCAAATCGTTCAAACCGATGTTATCGAGCTTGATGCCCAACTCCTCAGCGATCAGCTTGCCGCCGGTTAGGATGGCAATATCTTCGAGCATCGCTTTGCGGCGATCGCCGAAGCCGGGGGCCTTTACAGCGACGCAGCGCAGGGTGCCGCGGATCTTGTTGACAACCAAAGTCGCCAGCGCTTCGCCTTCGATGTCTTCGGCGATGATGATGAATGGCTTGCCGGACTTGGCGATCTGCTCAAGCACCGGCAGGATATCTTTCATGGTGCTGATCTTTTTCTCATGGATGAGCAAATAGGCGTCTTCGAGCACGCATTCCATTCTCTCAGGATCGGTGACGAAGTAAGGGGAGAGGTAACCGCGGTCGAACTGCATGCCTTCGACGACGTTGAGTGTCGTTTCCAGGCCTTTGGCTTCTTCGACGGTGATGACGCCTTCCTTGCCGACCTTGTTCATCGCTTCGGAGATGACTGCGCCGATGGTGGAGTCGTTGTTAGCGGCGATGGTGCCGACTTGGGCGATCTCTTTGGGGTCCTTGGTCGGCTTGGATAGGGTCTTGAGTTCGCCGATGATCGCGGAGACGGCCTTGTCGATGCCGCGTTTGAGCGTCATTGGATCATGGCCAGCGGCCACCAATTTGACGCCTTCGGCGAAGATCTGCCGGGCCAGTACGGTTGCGGTCGTGGTGCCGTCGCCGGCCACGTCCGAGGTCTTGCTGGCGACCTCTTTGACCATCTGCGCGCCCATGTTTTCGAACTTGTCTTCGAGTTCGACTTCCTTGGCGACGGTTACGCCGTCTTTGGTGACGTTAGGAGCGCCGAAGGATTTATCCAACACGACGTTGCGGCCTTTAGGGCCCAGGGTCACCGTTACTGCGTCGGCGAGAATGTTCACGCCTCTCAGGATCGCGTCACGCGCCTCGCGATTAAATTTGACTATTTTAGCTGCCATCGTTTCCTCCTCGATTATCTATTTTTAATTACTTTTCGATAACGCCGAGGATATCTTCCTCGCGCATGATCAGATGCTCTTCGCCGTCAACGTTAATTTCCGTGCCGGAATACTTTCCGAACAGGATGCGGTCGTCCACTTTGACATCGAGCGGGGTAATCTTGCCGTCGTCGTTTACCTTGCCTTTTCCGACGGCGACGACTTTCCCTTCCTGCGGCTTTTCTTTAGCCGTGTCGGGGATGATGATACCCCCCTTGCTTTTCTCCACCTCCTCGATGCGTTTGACAATGACCCGATCCTGCAAAGGCCTAATTTTCACTGCGCGCCTCCTTTCAAGCGTTTGAATTAACTGACTGATTTTTAAGTAGTTTGCTGCTAATCGGAGCCGCCGGCGCAGGGCCGGGGACAAACTAGAGCGGGGTGAATCTAAGCATCAATGCGCCGATGTCAAGGTTTCTTTCGGCGAATTTCTCATAGAAATCGCGCAGGTTCGGACGGTTGGCGGACTAGCGGCGATGCTTGCGCGACTCTTCTTCGTAATATTTCCGGTATAGCACATCCCATTCGCGGCTGCCCGGCGGCACATGCCGGGAAAGAGTCGAAATTTTCTGGCGCACCGCGTCGTCGAGCTGGTCCTCGAAATGAAAAAATTCCTGGAGGATTTTTTTGGTCTCGCTGAGCGGGCGGCCGTCGGCAGGGATCTCAGCCAATTTCGACTTGGTCAGACTCTCGAGCACCAGATGAGCCAAGTGGGAAATGCGGCTCTCCGACAGTCGGCTCATAGAATAAAGCCCTTCTTGGCCGCAAGCTTTTGTTTGGCGAGCAAAAACATCTTGTAGGGGTCCATGTCTTTGCTGGCTTGGGCAAAACTGGCCAGCACTTTGCGCGCCTCTTCCTCAATGGCTTCCTCTTCAACAAAGTTACGGTTGATGGCTTCGATTATCTTAGCTTTAAGCTCGGCATCATTGGCTTTGCTGACGATCAATTCCTTTTTCCGATAGGCGGTAACGAGCTGAGCTGCCAAGCGATCGAGCTGTTCGGGTTTGATTTTCATCGATTGTGAATAACTCTGTGAATAACTCGCCGGTTGTCTGTGGCTAAAGATTTCTCTGCCGAGCTGTTTACGGTTTTATCCAGCTTGGGATTCGAAGTCAATTGCTCGTCGGCGGGCGCTACATCGTCCTTGCAAATCAGTTAATTTCTTGTACATAGGCGGTTTTTTTGAGAAGATTGCTCAAATCATGCCCTTCAAATCGACCCCGCCAGAGAGTTATCCACAGGAGCAAAGTTGTCTTGCGCTGACCGCCAGTTGTTGGCTTGTGAAGAACTCCTATGGCTGTGCATAAACCCGCGCCGCTCGCACCTGGCGCGCGCATCGGTGTCGTCGCGCCCGCCGGGAACGTTGACCGTCGTTCTCTCTTGACCGGGGTTGCGGCAATTGAGGCCCAAGGGTATGCCGTGGAACTTGCCCCGAACGTTTTTCAAACCAAAGGTTACCTTGCGGGTGAGCCAGCCTGGCGCGCGGGCGATTTGACGAATTTCTTTTGCCGCGGCGATATTGCGGCGATTTTCTGTGCGCGCGGCGGCTTCGGGTCAATTCAAATGCTCGATTTCCTGACCGACGAGGTCATGAAACACCCAAAGATTTTTGTTGGTTATAGCGACAATACGGTGCTTCTCGATTGGCTGCGTACACGCTGCGGCATGGTGACATTCCACGGTCCAATGGTGGCGATGGACTTGGCGCAGGGCCTCTCCAGCCGGAGCTGCGAACATTTTTGGGGCATGTTGAGCGGCCGCAAGCGAGCCTGGAAATTGTCGCTGGGAGAAGTCATTCGCAACGGCACAATCGAGGCGGAGTTGACCGGCGGTTGTTTGTCCCTGCTTGTGACAACATTGGGCACGACCTACGAAATCGATACCCGCGGGCGGATCCTGTTTCTCGAGGACATCGGTGAACGGCCCTATCGCATCGAACGCATGCTGACCCAGCTTAAGATGGCGGGCAAGCTTGACCATCTAGCGGGCGTAGTGTTTGGTGATTTCACGCGTTGCGAGGGCGAGGGCCCGCGCGATGTCCGTGCGGTGATCGGCGATCTGTTTGCGCAAGCTCCCTATCCAGTGGTTATGGGGCTGCCGGCCGGCCACGGTGAGGAGAACTTGGCACTGCCCTTTGGCGTCAAAATGCGTTTGGATGGCGACGGCGCGACATTGGAAATGTTGGAGTCGCCGGTTTTGTAGGCTGCTTCGCCGGTGACGACGCGGCGCGAATCAACGCTCGCGGCATACTTGGACAATCACATATTTATGGCCATGGATTTTCAATCGGTCGAGAACGCATTCAACGAAGGGGTCGCCCAAGGAGTCTTTCCCGGTGCGGTGGTGCTGGTGTGCAAGGACGAGCAGGTCGTATTCGAGAAAGCGTTCGGCTATCGCTCGTTGTTGCCGCAAAAGACGCCGATGCAGACCGATACGATCTTCGATTTGGCGTCGTTGACCAAACCGATGGCAACCGCAGTGGCGATCATGCTGCTGGTGAGCGAGAAAAAGCTGCGCACCGACGACAAGCTCACCCGTATCATTCCCATGTTTGGCGTGTTCGGCAAGAGCATGACGACTTTTCGTCATCTGCTCAGCCACTCGTCCGGCTTGGCGGCGTGGAAGCCCTACTACGAAGACATTATCAAAAGTGAAAAGGCGGGGCGGATCAATTTTGTCGTCAGCCGCGCCGCGAAAAGCTATGTCTTGGAGCAGATCCACCGCGATAAACCGGTAAGCGCTCCGGGGGCGCAGGCGCTTTATAGCGATCTCGGATTCATGGTGCTGGCGGAAGCCGTCGAAACCATATCAAGCAGCGGCTTGGACCGTTTCTGCCAGGAGCGGATTTTTAAACCGCTCGCGCTGCGCTCCACCGGTTTCGTCGATCTTACTGAGTTGCGCAAACGACGGCTGCAGCCGGTGGAAGAAATGATTGCGCCGACGGAGAACTGTCCCTGGCGTAAAAAAATTCTCTGCGGCGAGGTGCACGATGACAACGCCTACGCCATGGGCGGGGTATGCGGCCATGCCGGGCTTTTTTCTTCAGCGCGCGACGTGCATACTTTCCTTGTGCGTCTGAACCGCTGCTTGGAAGGTAAGGATGATTTCTTGCCGCAAGCCGTGGTCCAAGAGTTTCTAACCAAGGATACTACGGTTCCCAACTCAACCTACGCATTGGGCTGGGACACGCCGTCGCCGGCCAATTCATCAAGCGGCACGCTATTTTCGCCCCGCTCCGTCGGCCATCTCGGATTCACCGGCTGCTCGATGTGGTGGGATATTGAAAGGAATAGTCATGTCATCCTGTTGACCAATCGGGTGCACCCGAGCCGCAAGAATGAAAAGATTCGCGATTTCCGTCCTCATGTGCACGACCTGATAATGAAAGCGCTTTTTCCATGAGCGAATTGCCGGCTGGCGCAAGCCATATTCATCTGACGGCGATCTGCGGCGCGGGCATGGCCTCTCTGGCTGGGCTATTGAAGGCGCGCGGCTATCGCATCACCGGTTCGGACCAAAATATCTATCCGCCGATGAGCACCTATTTGGCCGACATCGGCATTGATATCCTGAACGGCTTTCGCGCCGAACATCTGGTGCCCCGGCCCGACCTGGTGGTTATCGGCAATGCCGTTTCGCGCGACAATATCGAAGCGCAAGCGGTATTGTCCCAGGGCATCGACTACATTTCCTTTCCCCAGGCGCTTGGCCGCTTTCTAATTGGCGCGCGCAGCGCGATGGTGATTGCCGGAACTCATGGAAAGACGACGACCAGCGCGTTGGCCGCGTGGGTGCTCACCCGCGCCGGATTGGATCCTGGCTTCTTCGTTGGCGGCGTGCCGCTCAATTTCGGCAGCGGTTGGCATGCCGGCCGCGGCGAGCATGTCGTGCTCGAAGGGGATGAGTATGACACGGCATTTTTTGACAAGGGCCCGAAGTTTCTCCACTACCGCCCAAAGAATGTCATCCTGACCAGCGTTGAATTCGACCACGCCGATATTTACCGCGACCTCGATCATGTGAAAGGCGCTTTCGCCAAACTCATCGACATCATTCCCGCAGAGGGTTGCTTGGTCGTATGCAGCGACTATCCGGAGGCGGTCGCGGTAGCGCGCGCCGTCAAAGCGCATTCGACCACGTACGGCGAGTCCGGCGATTGGACCGCCGCAAATATCGCGTTCGAAGAAGGGCGAAGTGTTTTCGAGGTCTGTTTCAACGGCCGGTCGGAAGGCGCGATCGAGGCAGCGGTCATTGGCCGGCACAATGTCAAAAACGCCTTGGCGGTCTACGCCATGGGCCGAAACTTGGGGATTCCTCACGAGCGATTGCTCGACGGCTTTCGAAGTTTCAAAGGGGTCAAACGGCGCCAAGAGGTGCGCGGCGAAAAGCGCGGCGTCCTGGTGATCGATGACTTCGCCCATCACCCAACCGCGGTGCGCGAAACCATCGATGCGGTGCGCGGCGCGTACGCGGGCCGCCGGCTTTGGGCGATTTTCGAACCGCGCAGCAATACCAGCAAACGCAATGTTTTTGAAAAAGAATTCGCCGCCGCGCTGGCGCTTGCCGATAAAACCATTGTCGCCGGTGTTTACCAGCCTGAGAAAGTCCCCGAAGGACAGCGCTTGTCGGTCGACGAGCTCGTCGGCGAGATCAATCGCGTTGGCGGCGCTGGGCGGGCGCTGACCATCGCCGATTCGGCGGCGATCGCCGATTTTATCGCGCGCAATAGCCGGGCCGGCGACGTGCTGCTAGTGATGTCCAACGGCGGTTTTGACGCGGTTCACGACAAGATCCTGCAGGCTTTAGCCGGCTAAATAGCGCCGGGCGCATTCTTCGCTGCAAAAAAACTTTCCTTGACGAAGCACAGCTTCGGACTGCGGCACATAGGTCTGGCATTGCGGATCGAGGACCATTTGTTCGCCGAGCTGCGCCGGATTGGCCGGTTTTTTGCCGCCGCGCAGCAACGGCTTCAGCGCCGCATAGATGATGTAAAGGATGATGAAAAGAAAGACTAATCGGAGCAGTGTCATGTCGCTCCTTGCGGGCGGGGAGCTGTGCTCCTCCTAGGCATGATAAAGATGGATCTTCTTGTCGTCTTTGACGGTGATAAGCAGCTCTGAGATGGTGACGCCGAGCTCCGGGTGAATCACCTGCGGAGCGATCTCACTCAACGGGATCAAGACGAATTTGCGGCTGGGCATTTCCGGATGGGGGATGCGCAGATTTTTTTTCTTCACCACGGCCAAATCGTAGAGCAATATATCTAGGTCGATAATACGCGCGCCCCAGCGTTTCTTGACTTTCTTGCGACCCATGGCGCGCTCGATGTTTTTGAATTTCTCGAGCAGGGCCTCCGGTTTGAACTTGGTCTCGATTTCGATGGCGCCGTTGACGTACCAATCTTTGGAGTCGCCCAGCGGTTCGCTTTCGTAAAGCGAAGACTCCTTGATCACCCGCGTGTCCGGCAGTTTGCCGACGCGCTCCACCGCCTCGAAAAAGTTTTCCCGCTTATTGCCGACATTGGAGCCGATGCCAATGTAGACTTGATGGGTGATGGCGCTCGCCATGGTGCCGTCTGGGAAAGGGTCGGCTACAGCTTGACGCGGCGAATCCTTTCCGCAACCTCCCGAAGTCGTTCTTTGTCGACACAGACGGTAAATCGAACATAGCCTTCGCCGGCTTCGCCGAATCCATTGCCCGGCGTGGTGACCACGCCCGCTTCGTCGAGCAATTTGCTCGTAAAGTCGGCTGAGGATAGCCCTTTGGGGCAGCTCACCCAGACGTAAAATGTCGCCTTGGGTTTCTCGCATTCGAGACCGACGGCGCGCAGACCGTCGACCAAAATATCGCGGCGCTCTTGATAAATTTTACGCGACGGTTCGACGATTGGGTCGCCCAATCTAAGCGCTTCGATGCCGGCTTCCTGCACCGCCTGGAAGATGCCTGAATCGAGATTGGACTTGGCTTGGGCGAGGCCGCCGACGAGCTCCGGATTGCCCACCGCCATGCCAATGCGCCAGCCTGTCATATTGAAAGTCTTCGACAACGAATGAAACTCGATGCCGACTTCGCGGGCGCCGTCGACTTCGAGAAAGCTCATGGGACGGTAGCCGTCGTATCCCATCTCGGTGTAGGCGGCATCATGGCAGACGATGACGTTGTATTTGTTCGCAAACGCCACGACGCGCTGGTAAAAATCCTTGTCAGCGACCGCAGCCGTGGGGTTGTTGGGATAATTGATCCACAGCAGTTTGGCTTGCTTGGCGATCTCCGCTGGGATCGCATCCAAATCAGGCAAGAAATGATTCTGTTTTTTTAGCGGCAGAAAATGATTTTTGCCGCCGTTGAAAGCCGTGCCGATGTGGTACACCGGATAACAAGGGCTCGATACCAGGACGATATCGCCGGGGTCGACGAATGCCACGGCCATGTTGCCGATGCCTTCTTTCGAGCCGATTAGCGAGCAGACTTCTTTGCCGGGGTCCAGGGTCACGGCAAAACGGGTCTTATACCAATTCGCTACTGCCTGACGGAACTCCGGCATGCCGGAGCTGTTCGGGTAGCGGTGATTGGCCGGACGGCTGGCGCCCTCCAAGAGTTTTTCGACAATCGTTGCGGGCGTCGGAATATCTGGATCGCCGATGCCGAGATCGATCAGATCCACGCCCCGGCTCAACGCCTCGCGTTTGCGACGGTCGATTTCAGCGAAGAGGTAAGGGGGTAAATCGTTGATTCGCTTGGCTTTTTTGATGGTTAGGGACAATGCTCGCGTTCCTCCGTAACAAAATCGACCTGGTTTTACCTGTTTTTTGCAGGTTTGACAACTGCCTGGACATTGGCGGTTTTGCGATGCGTCGGACAAATCGCTAGGATAAGCTGACTATGGACCTCATCATCGACGGCTACAACCTGCTGGCGCTCGATAGGCGCTTGGACCGCGGCTTGGAAAAAAGCCGAAATTCGCTCATCGATCGCCTCGTGCGCTACCGCAAGGCGAAAGCGCTGAATTTAATCGTTGTCTTCGATGGCTGGCGTTCCGGTTCGCCCAATGAAACCCGCCTCGCCCAGGATGGGATTGGCATTGTTTATTCACGCCTGGGCGAAAAAGCTGATGCCGTGGTAATCCGCTTGGCTCGTGAGAAGAGCAGTGGCGCGGTGGTGGTCTCCTCGGATCGAGAAATCCGTAACGCGGTCGAACGCTTCGGCGCCGTGGCAGTTCACGCCCAAGAATTTAATGATATTCTACAGGAGTTGGATTTTCCCGGCGGGGAAGAGGGCTTTGAAGATTGGCAAGTCCGCCTGTCGGATCGATCCAGCGCCGGTCGGCTTTCAAAGGCCGATCGTAAGCGCCAAGACAAACTGCGCAAGCTGCGTCTCTAGTCGAGCAGAAGAAATTACTTGCCTTGCGGGCGCTCGACTCTGTTCAGTAAGCCGTTGTTAAAAATAAGCACAGAGCCGTTCGGGTAAAACCAATGCTCTTCAGCGACCTTGCTCGTTCCGCGCATTTTGGTCACCCGGCTCGGCGGCCCGAGCACATTTTTTATTTCATTGGTATTCAGACCGGGAATCGGCTGCTTTTTGATCGCCGCTTCTTTGATCACCGGGGACCAAGGCTGCGACTGAATCCACTCGACTCTTTTTTTGTCGGCTTCAGCGGCTTCGGCGGCTTTTCTCTTGTCTTCCGCCGCTGGGTCGGCAGTGACGATTGTCAGATTGAGTGCTTCGAGAAATTGCTCCGGGCTGATGTACGCTTCCTGGCCGTTCTCTCGCTTGATTTTGTAGTAGGGGTTTTTCGCGGCTTGTCCCACCAGCGAGGTAATCTGAAACGACTCGACCGCGTCGAGCCGAAATCGTTTGGCGTTGGCCGCCGGAGCTGCGCTAAAACTCGGGCCCTTGCCTTCCACCGATTGAGACCAATATGTCTGGCCCACGCGGCTCGCCAGAGCCTCAAGCTGTTTCGCGGTATAGTGGTGCGACGGCCAAGCCGGATGGCCCAAGCCGAGAACGAGCAAAGCGCAGAGAGACGCGGCGTGTGTGAGGCGGCTTTTCATTGTCAAACACTTCATCAGAAGCGTTCGCTGGTCAGTTTCTTGGACGATTTTCGCGGCCAAATCATTGCTTCGAGAAATTTACCAGCTTTGCGCTGCGACGCAAGCCAAAGCCAGCTGGCTGTCGCGTCTCAGCGCAAGCTCGGCGAGGCATCATTCGGACGTTGGCGGATGGACAACAAAAAAGGGGCCCTGCGGGCCCCGGTAATTATTTTGGTTGCGGGGCCGGGATTTGAACCCGGGACCTCAAGGTTATGAGCCTTGCGAGCTGCCAGACTGCTCCACCCCGCGATAATCTGTCGAATGATCTTTCTACCTTGCGCTTTCTGCGGAGTCAAGGTACGGAAGCGTCATGAATGAAAATTTCCGCAATCCATTTCCGACTGTAGACATAATCATCGAAATCGATGGGGGCGTCGTGATGATCGAGAGAAAGAATCCGCCGCCGGGTTGGGCGATCCCAGGCGGATTCGTCGACTATGGCGAGAGCGTGGAAAGCGCGGCGGTGCGCGAGGCCAAGGAAGAAACCTGTTTAGACGTGAAGTTGACCGAACAGTTCTACACCTACTCCGATCCACGGCGCGATCCGCGCCATCACACTTTGGCGGTGGTGTTTATTGCGACAGCACAGGGCGCGCCGCGGGGCGCCGACGATGCGCGAGTCGCTAAAATATTTTTCGAGAATAGCCTGCCGACGCCGATCGCATTCGACCACGCGACCATTCTGCGCGATTACTTTTACTTCAAGAGAACCGGCCAGCGGCCCAAGCCTTAGCTTAGCTAAACGAGCTTCGCTACCGCTTCGGCGATGCGCTTGCAGCCCTTATCGATATCGGCAAGCGAGGTCGCGTAGGAAAAGCGGATATGCTGTTGCGAGCCGAAGTCTTCTCCGGGCACGCCGGCGACTTTGGCTTCTTCGAGCAGGTAATCGGCGACATCGCAGGGCGA
>Ga0075342_1000072_pt1 | contig 17618 bp, 13 predicted proteins | sample RushOxbow_ThreeS_3_FD_120085 | JGI IMG/M metagenome (GOLD analysis project Ga0075342, IMG submission 120085) | Natural and restored wetland microbial communities from the San Francisco Bay, California, USA, that impact long-term carbon... | ecosystem: Environmental > Terrestrial > Soil >...
CAAAGCCGGCCCGTTCTGGCGGCGCAAACCGCGAACCGCCCTTGCCCCATGCATGAGGCCGCCGATGCACAAACGCTCTTCGTAACCGCCTGCGGGATTGCAACGGAAAACTTTCCCAAAATGATAGCCGCGAAAACTCGCCGTCTTGTGCGCCAAATTCACCCGCAGATTATCGAGCAACCCCGGCAGCAGGCTCTGGCGCATGGCGCTATTTTCCTGCGCCAAGGGATTGAGCAACGGCACCGCAGCGCCCTGACCCTCCCAAAGACCAGAGAATAATCCATTGAGAGCGTCCGAAGTGAATGGCAAATTGATCGACTCGACAAAGCCTTCACCCGCAAGTAAATGGCGCACCCTGCGTTCGGCGGCGAGGCGAAAATCCATCTTGCCTCCGCTGGGCCGGAGCAGAGGCAGAGTCATCGGAATATTGTCGTAACCATGCAAACGAGCCAATTCTTCGATCAAATCGACTTCTCGGGTGAGGTCCGGCCGGCTGGTCGGGACAACCGCGTAATGCTGCTTGGATTGCCGGGTCGTCTTCATACCCAGGGAGCACAGCAGAGTCTCGGCGCGCTTCGGATCGATGCCGATGCCCAAGATTTTTTCGATTCGCTGTGCGCGCAGGCGGATCTTAACCGGCGCGATTCTTTCAGGGTAACAATCCACGACCCCGACCGAAGGCGTGCCGCCGCCGCTCTCAACGATGAGCTGCACCGCCCGGTCAAGCGCGCGGAGGGTTCCTTCGGGATCGACGCCGCGTTCGAAACGATGCGACGCTTCGCTATGCAAAGCCAGCCTCTTGGCCGTGCGGCGGATCGCGCCGGGCGCGAAATTAGCGCTCTCAAGCAGTATCGACTGAGTGGCCGCGCTCACTTCGGAGTTCATGCCGCCCATCACGCCGGCAAGCGCCACCGGAGAGTCGCCGTCGCAAATCACCAAGTCCTCGTGCGCCAAGTCACGGTCGATGCCGTCGAGAGTCGTAAACTTGCGGTTCTCGCGGGCGATGCGCACGACAATTTGCCCGGCGGCGAGTCGCGCCATATCGAAGGCATGCAGCGGCTGGCCGGTTTCAAGCATGACGTAATTGGTCACATCAACGATGTTGTTGATGGCGCGAATGCCGCAGGCTTCCAGGCGAAAGCGCAGCCAAGCGGGCGCCTGAGCGATTTTGACATTGTCAACGAGGCGCGCTGAATACCGGGCGCACTGCGCCGGGTCTTCGATCTTAACCGCTATGCGTCTGTGGAGTGCGGTGTCTTTCTTGCTGGCATGAACCGGAGGAAAACGCAATTTAGCGCCGGTCAAAGCGCAAACTTCCCGGGCGATTCCGAGCAAACCCAGACAATCGCCGCGGTTGGGCGTTACAGCGATCTCGAAGAGCCAATCTTGACGGCGGCTATCGGGCTCAGGCAGCGCCGTCAACGAATCGACTTCCAATCCCGCCATGGTGAGCAGTTGGGAAAGCTCATCGGCGCTGCCGTCAAAATCGACGAATTCCTTAAGCCAATTGAGGGTAAATTTCATGAGATTGGAGTACTGGAGTGGCGGGATATTGGAGGAATAGGTTCACGACACAACACTCCAGTACTCCATCATTCCACGCCGTTTAGTTGAACTGCCGCAAAAACCGCAGGTCGTTTTGAAAAAACAGCCGGATGTCGTCGATGCCATATTTCAACATGGCGATGCGTTCGACGCCCATGCCGAAGGCGAACCCGGTAAACTCTTCAGGGTCGTAACCGACAAATTTGAAGACCGCCGGATCGATCATGCCGGCGCCAAGAATCTCTAACCAACCGCTCCCCTTACAGACGCGGCAGACTTGGCCGTTGGGCAAAGTCCCGCCGCCGCCGCAGATGACGCATTGAATATCGATCTCGGCGCTGGGCTCGGTGAACGGGAAAAAACTCGGCCGGAAACGCACACCGGCGTCGCGGTTGAAAATTTGCCGCAGCACATGGGTCAACACGCCCTTAAGATCGGAAAAGGCGATGTTCCGATCGACCATGAAGCCTTCGACCTGATGAAACATCGGCGAATGGGTTGCGTCGTCGTCGTGGCGATAGACCGCGCCGGGGACAATAATCTGCAAGGGCGGCTTGCGAGTTTCCATGGTGCGAATCTGCACCGGCGAGGTATGAGTGCGCAACAGATTGCCGCCGGCGACGAAAAAAGTGTCCTGCATGTCGCGCGCCGGATGGTCTTTGGGAATATTGAGCGCCTCGAAGTTATGGTAATCGTCTTCGATATCTGGACCGCGGGCGATCTCGAACCCCATGGCCAAAAAGATATCGACGATTTCGTCGATCACCAGCGTCAGCGGATGGATATGGCCGCGCTCGAAGCGCGTCCCTGGCAGAGTAATATCGATCTTTTCTTCGGCCAGGGCCTTCGCTTTGGCTTGTCGATTGACCTCCTCGACGCGGGCGTCGAGCGCATGCTCCAGAGCGCGGCGCAACTGGTTGAGCTGCTCGCCCATGCGCGGCCTCTCGTCCGCCGGCAGATCTTTCAAGCCGCGCAAAAGCGCAGTAATCGAACCGCTGCGGCCCAACGCCTCGATGCGCAGCTGTTCAAGCTCCTTGGCAGAACTGGCTTGCTGGATGCGCTCCAGAACCTCTCCGCGGAGAGCCTCCAGGGAATCGGTCATGGCACTGGATCGAAAGAGCCGCTATTGGCTCAGGTGAGCTTTGGCGGTTTCCGCCAATCGGCCGAACCCGGGCATGTCGGCAACCGCGATTTCCGCAAGAATCTTGCGGTCGATCTCCACACCGGCCTTCTTCAGGCCGCTTATCACTTGATTATAGGACATGCCATTTAGCTTGGCCGCGGCACCGATGCGGATAATCCACAGGCCGCGAAAAGTGCGTTTTTTGACGCGCCGATCGCGGTAGGCGAAAACCAGTCCCCGTTCGACCGTCTCTCGCGCCGAACGGTACAGCCGTCCGCGGCCGCCGACGTAACCCTTGGCAAGCTTCATGATCTTCTTATGTCGCTGTCGCGACTTACTTCCACCCTTAGCTCTAGGCACTTTACAAACTCCTCTCCAATCCAAATTTCGCTCCGCCGGCGACGCATGACTCGCTGCGGGTCATGGCGCCGCGTGACTCACAAGTCGCTGGCGGCTATTTATAAGGAATCATCTGACGAATATTCTTGGCTTCCACCGCCGCCACCGTAGTTCCCTTGCGCAAGTTTCGCTTGCGCTTTTTGCCCTTGGACGACAAGATATGGCGCTTGTAAGCCTTATTGCGTTTGATCTTGCCGCTCCCGGTGACGCGGAAGCGCTTCGCTGCGGCTCGGTTAGTTTTGATTTTCGGCACGTTTCACCCCTCTCGTTTGCTTCAAACTAAGTTCACTTCGGCGTCAGTAGCATCGCCATGCTGCGGCCCTCGAGGCGCGGCTGGATGTCGACCTTGGCGACATCTGAAACCAATTCGACCACCCCGCTGAGCATCTGGCGACCGAGTTCAGGATGGGTAATCTCGCGGCCGCGGAAGAACACAGATACCTTCACGCGCTGGCCTTCTTCGATAAACTTGCGAATGTTTTTGACCTTGTGCTCGACATCATGACCGTCGGTGCGCGATCCCATCTTGACTTCCTTGATCTCGACGACGGTCTTTTTCGGTCCATGCTGTTTTTTCTTTTGCTCGTAGCGAAACTTGCCGTAGTCCATCATGCGGCAAACCGGCGGTTGCGCGTCCGGCGCGACTTCGACCAGATCCAGATCCAAAGCTTCCACCTGCTTCAGTGCCTCGTGCAGCGGCATCACTCCAAGCTGTTCGCCTTTGGAGCCGATAATGCGGACTTCACGGGCACGAATTTGATGATTGATTCGCGCTTCCCTAGCGATAAGACACCTCCCTAGCTACTCAGTGCACCATGATCCTATATTTCTATGCCTCTCCCATTTCTTGTGCAACCTCGGCGTGGAGATTCCTGCTGAACTCCTCAACCGGCAGCGGCGCGACATTTTCCCCGCCGCGCCGACGGGGCGCCACCGACTCGGCGGCGACCTCCTTGTCGCCGAGGATCACCGCATAGGGGACCTTGGCGAGCTGAGCCTCGCGAATCTTGAAGCCTAGCTTTTCGTTGCGACCATCGAATTCTACGCGCCAACCGTCATTCTTCAGACGTTCGACGACTTTACCGGCGTACTCCTTATGGTCGTCGGTAACGGTTAGAACCCGCAACTGCACAGGAGCGAGCCACAATGGAAAAGCGCCGGCGCAATGCTCCAGCAGTATCGCGATGAAGCGCTCGATCGAGCCCAACACCGCCCGATGCAGCATCACTGGCGCCGCCTCGGTGCCATCGGAGGTCACGTATTTTAGTCCAAAGCGCTCGGGCATGGCGCAATCGATCTGCACAGTCGCCAGCGTCCAGGAGCGTTCCAAGACATCGCGAAAATCAAAACCGATCTTAGGGCCGTAGAAGGCCCCCTCACCCGGTAGGACTTTCACCGAGAACCCCGAGCGCTCAAGACAGCGCTGCAACCCCGCCTCGGCGGCATCCCAAAGCTCGACGCGGCCGAGATATTTGTCCGGGCGCGTTTGCAGCGTCACTTCAATGCGGTCGAAACCAAAGACCTTGTAGACCTCTTTGGTCATCGCGACGAACTGCTCAAGCTCGCCGTCCATCTGGTCCGGCGTGCAATAGATATGCGCATCGTCCTGCGCAAAGGAGCGCACGCGGGTCAACCCAGAAAGCACCCCGGAAGGCTCGAAACGATGCAAGCGGCTGAAATCGGCAAAGCGAATCGGCAAATCGCGATAGGAATACTTGCGCGAGCCAAAGAGATAACAATGGCCCGGGCAATTCATCGGCTTCACGCCATACTCACCGTCATGGACATGCATCAGGAACATGTCATCGTGAAAGGCGTCATAGTGACCGGAAGTTTTCCACAGATCCGTCTTATAGATCAGCGGCGTCACCACCTCGGAATAGCCGTAGCGCCGGTATAGGTCGCGGATATACTGGATCAGAATATTGTAGATGATCGTGCCTTTGGGGTGAAAAAACGGCGAGCCCGGCGCGATCGGATGAAGCGAGAACAGGTCCAACGCCGGTCCCAGGCGCCGATGGTCGCGCTGCTTGGCCTCTTCGATACGCTTCAGATAGGCTTCCAGGTCTTTTTTATTGGCCCACGCCGTGCCGTAAATCCGCTGTAACTGCTCGTTGCGCGAATCGCCGCGCCAATAGGCGCCGGCAATGCTCGTCAATTTGAATGCTTTGATCGATCCAGTGGACGGCACATGGGGACCGCGGCAAAGGTCGACCCAATCGCCCTGGCGATAGAGCGAGACATTGTCGGCGGCGATGCCTTCGATGATTTCGACCTTGTACGACTCGCCCATCCCGCGAAACAGCTCAATGGCTTCTTGACGCGGCAGCTCCTCGCGCACCACTTTCAAATTAGCCTTGACCAGTTCCTGCATGCGCTTTTCGATAACTTCGAGATCCTCCGGTGAAAACGGTTGGTCGCGTTTGAAGTCGTAGTAAAAGCCGTCGGTTATGGTCGGACCGATGGTCACCTGGGTTCCGGGAAAAAGGCTCTGCACCGCCTGTGCCATCAAATGCGCGGTCGAGTGGCGCAAAACCTCTAGGCCATCGGCACTCTCCGGCGCGATCCACTCGACGACACAATCTTTCTCGATGGTCCGATGCAAATCGACTATCTGCCCATCAATTTTGGCCGCAACCAGATTCTTGGCGCCGGCGGACACAGCCAGTTCGACCACCCGGAGTCCAGGGCGAACGTCGACGGCACTGCCGTCAGCAAAGATGACGTGAATACTATCCATTACCGCAAATTAAAAAATGGTAGGCACGGGCAGGATTGAACTGCCGACCTCTTCCGTGTCAAGGAAGCGCTCTCCCACTGAGCTACGTGCCTGCAAGGCATGAAGAACTAAGCCTTTGACGGCTAAACTGTCGGATCTCGGGTCCATTTGTAATACTTGCTTTGATAACCTTCCGAGGTCACATCGGGGAGCCCCCGGTAGTGTCGCGCTCAATGCGGCAAGCGATCGATTTTATTACCAATTCTAAGCGGTTATGTCAACTAGGCGGGGTGATCGACCGCGCCCTATTCTGTAACAAAATAAGCCCGCGATAGAGATATTGCAGGCCCGAGGCCACGGTCGCCGACGCGCTCAGAGCGATAAAAAGTGTCAAAACGAAGCCCGGCAGCAGGTTGGCGTCATGCAACGTCACCAACGCCAACGCCAAGGTTAACAGCTGGAACGTAGTGCTCCATTTGCCGATCCAGCTGGGTCGAACCGCCATCCTTTCCTCGACCAGCAAGTAAATCGCACCGTAGCCGACAACGATTAAGACATCGCGCACCACCACGACCACCGTCAGCCACATCGGTATACCGTCGATGAGCCCGAGCATTATAAACGAACTGATCACCAGCAGTTTGTCCGCCACCGGATCGAGGTAAGCACCTAATGCTGTCTGTTGATTGAGCCAGCGCGCGGTCAAGCCGTCGAAAAAGTCGGTAATGCCGCCAATGGCAAAAACCACCAAGGCCTCCCAATAAAGGTGATAAGCGAGACACTCGAGAAAAATTGGCACCGTCAGAATCCGGATGAGCGTCAGCGTGTTGGGCAGATTGAGCATGAACCGGCTATTTTCCGTTGTGTTTGCCGGCGAGGCTCGAACTCAAGGACTTGCGGATTTGCCCGGCGAGCTTGGGCGTGACCAAGGCCGTGACCTTGATGAATTCCCCATCATGATATTCTTCGACAACCCGGCCGCGCTCGCGCAGAAGCGCTAGCAGCCAACTCTGCGCCGGGGAAAATTGCAGTTGGATCCGCTCCTTGGACTGGTCTAAGATCCGGCCGACAGCGGCGAGCAACCCGTTGACGCCGGCGCCGGTCAAGGCCGAGATCGGACAGACCTCCGCCACGCCGCCGGTTTTGAGCCTGGCCAACGGAACCGCACCGGCCAGATCGACCTTATTCGGCGCCAAAATAGTCGGTATTTCGCCGGCGCCGATCTCCGCCAAGACTTTTTCGATGATTTGAATCTGCTCTTCGTAAAGCGGGTTAGCCAGATCGACCATGTGCAAGAGCAAATCGGCCCGGCTCACCTCTTCCAACGTGCTCTTGAACGCCTCGATCAAAGAGTGAGGGATCTTGTTGATGAAGCCGACCGTGTCGACGATCATCACCTTGTCGCCGTTGGGCAAGCGTAGCGCCCGAGTCGTCGGGTCCAGAGTCGCGAAGAGTTTATCCTCGACAAACACGCCGGCGCGGGTGAGCAGGTTCATCAACGTCGACTTACCGGCGTTGGTGTAACCGACTAAAGCAACCGTGGCAAAGGGCACTTCGTCGCGCTCGCGGCGCTGCAAGCTGCGGGTGCGCTCGACGGTGGTCAAGCGGCGTTTCAAGTGACCGATACGCTCGCGAATGCGCCGGCGATCGACCTCCAACTGCGTCTCACCCGGCCCGCGGGTGCCGATGCCGCCGCCCAAGCGCGACAAGTGGGTCCACTGGCGCGTCAACCGCGGCAGCAAATATTCCAACTGCGCCAGCTCCACCTGCAGCTTGCCTTCGTTGCTGCGCGCACGCTTGGCAAAGATATCCAGAATCAACTGGCTGCGATCGACGACGCGAACTTTGAAGGCATTCTCCAAATTGCGCTGTTGCGCCGGGGTCAAATCTTCGTCGACAATACCTAAATTGGCGTGATGTTCTTGAAGACCCGCGTAAATTTCCTCCACCTTGCCGCGCCCGATCAGCGTCGCCGGCGTAATGCTGCGCACCTGTTGCGAGTACTTATGGACGACCTGTGCGCCGGCAGTCTCGGCAAGCCGTTCCAGTTCCTCCAAACTGTAATCGAGCGGCACTTGGTGGTCGCGCGAGGGCAGATCGACGCCGACCAGGACGGCCTTCTCCTGCGGCTGCCGCGTGGATATCGTCTGCTTCAAGTGCTTAGGGCGTGGAAACTGACGCGCATTCCGAAACGCTCGCCGACCAGGTTTTCAAGTTCGCGCGACGGCGCGATGCGCACCTGCTCGGGCAGTTCGATGACGGTTTCGCCGACCGCCGGCGCGCGCAGGTGCAAATAGACGGTGTGCTTTCCAGGATAATCGAGCAGCATGTCGCGCAGACGCACCAACTCATCGGCGGACACCGCGTCTTCGCGGACGTAGAGATCGACCTTCTCGGCCGCCGCGCTGGCAACGGCGTTCTTGGGATTTTTCACCGCATCGGCCAGGGCCGTCACTTCGTTGGCGATGACTTGAATCCGCTCCTCGCCAACCTCCATCTTGCCTTTGACGTAGATCGGGTCGTCGGCACCGAGCAGATCGGCGCACTTCTTGTAGGATTCCGGCCAGACGATCACTTCGATGAAGCCGGTTTTGTCCTCGAGATTGAAGCTGCCGTAGCGATCGCCCTTTTTGGTATTGCGCAAGCGCAGGGCCGACACCACGCCACCGAGCCGGACCTCGCCGGCTTGGCCGCGTTCCTTGAGCGCCGCGATCACGCCGCTGCTGATTTTCTTAAGCGCCCGGTCGTACTTGTCGAGAGGATGGCCGGTTATGTAAAATCCCAGCGCTTCCTTCTCGAATGCCAGCGCCTCTTGCTGCGACCATTCGGTCACCGGCGGGTAGCTTTCGCCGGCTTTCTTCGCCGCCTTGGTTGGAGTGCCAAGCATGGAGAAAATATCGATCTGGTTGCTCGCTTGATCGCGCTGGTACGATTGTCCGGCCTTCATGGCGTCGTCCAACGCGCCGCTCATGCGCGCCCGTGACACTTGCGTTGCATCGAAGGCGCCGCACTTGATCAGACTCTCGATTACCCGCCGGTTCACCGCGGTCATGTCGACGCGCCGGCAAAAATCGAACAACGATTCGAACGGACCGTCCTTGGCGCGGCTTTCAAGGATCACTTCGACGGCCTTCTCGCCGACGTTTTTGACTCCGGCCAAGCCAAAACGAATCTTGTCCCCCACCGGGGTAAAATTGGAGCCGCTCTCGTTTACGTCGGGCGCCAGCACCTCGATGTCTTTGTCGCGGCATTCGGCCAGGTTTTTGATGACCTTGTCGGTATCGCCCATTTCCGAGGTCAACAGCGCGGCCATGAACTCGACGGGGTAATGGGTTTTTAGATAGGCAGTTTGATAGGAAACCAAGGCGTAGGCCGCCGAATGCGACTTGTTAAAGCCGTATCGCGCAAAGGTTTCCATCTGGTCGAAGATCTCGGTGGCGCGTTTTTCATCGATATTTTTCGCCACCGCGCCGCTGACGAAGCGCTCGCGCTGAGCGGCCATCTCTTCGGGATCTTTCTTGCCCATGGCGCGTCGCAGAATGTCGGCATCGCCCATGGAATAGCCGGCAAGGATCTGCGCCGTCTGCATGACCTGCTCCTGGTAGACAATGACGCCGTAGGTGTCCTTGAGAATGGTTTCGAGCAGAGGGTGGAGATATTTGATTTTTTCTTTGCCGCTTTTGCGATTGATGAAATCTTCGGCCATACCGCTATCGAGAGGGCCGGGCCGGTAAAGCGCCAAAATCGCGACCAGGTCTTCGAAACAATTGGGCCGTATCCGGACCGTCATCTCGCGGATGCCCGTGCTCTCCAGCTGGAACACGCCGGTGGTATTGCCCTGGCAAAGCGTCTTGTAGGTTTTCTTGTCGTCCAAGGGCAGATGGTGGATATCGATCTTGATGCCGCGCGCCGCTTCGATGAGCTTCAAGCAATCATGAATCAGCGTCAGGGTCTTGAGTCCGAGGAAGTCGAACTTCACCAGACCGATTTTTTCCACCCAGGTCATTTCATACTGGGTGACGATGCCGCCTTCTTTATCGACAAATAGCGGGCAGTGCTCGACCAATGGAAGATTGGACAAAACGACCCCGGCGGCGTGGGTCGAGGCATGGCGCACCAACCCTTCCAAGCGCAGCGCGTGGTCCATCAAGGTTTTCACACGCGCGTCGTTTTTCATCATTTCGCCCAGCCTCGGCTCCATCTTCATCGCCTCGGTCAATGGATAATCGAAACCTTGCTTGGGCGGCGGGATGAGTTTGGCGATGGCATCGGCTTCGGCAAACGAGAAACCCAAGGCCCGGCCGACGTCTTTGATCGCCGCCTTGGCCTTTAACGTGCCGAAAGTGGCGATCTGCGCCACCCGGTCGGCGCCGTATTTGTCTTTGACGTATTGGATCACCTGCGCCCGGCCGCGGATGCAAAAATCGACATCGATATCCGGCATCGACTTGCGTTCAGGATTGAGAAAGCGCTCGAACAACAAGACATGGCGGATCGGATCGAGATCGGTGATGCGCAGCGCGTAGGCGACCAAGCTGCCGGCCGAAGAGCCGCGCCCCGGACCGACCGGAATGCCGTTCTGTTTGGCGTAGTTGATGAAATCGGCGACCACAAGAAAGTAGCCGGGAAACTGCATGTCGATGATGACGCCCAGTTCGTAATCCAGGCGCTCGAGATAGGTCCGGCGCATTTGCGCATCGGTCACGCCTTCGAGCCGCTCCTCCAACCCCTGATGCGCCAGCTCGACCAGATAGTCGTCGAGGCTGATCTCCTTGGGCGGCGTGAAGTTGGGGAAATGATATTTGCCGAACTCGATCTCGATATTGCAACGGTCAGCGATTTCGACCGTCCGCTCCACCGCGCCAGGGCAGAAGTCAAAACCCTGCATCATCTCATCAGCGGATTTGAGATAAAGCTGATCGGTCTCGATCTTGAGCCGGTTATCTTCGTCGATGGTCTTGCCGGTCTGGACGCAAAGCAAGACATCATGGGCGTGATAGTCGGCTTGCTCGCCATAATGGCAATCGTTGGTCGCCACCACCGGTATGGACGTATCCTTGGCCAGCTCCACCAGCAACCGGTTGACCTTCTCTTGCTCCGCCAGCTTATTGTCTTGGATTTCGATGTAATAGCGATCGCCGAAGATCGACGCGTACTGCTCGACGGCGAGCTTGGCTTTCTCGTAGTTGCCGTAGTTGAGCGCCTGCGACACTTCGCCCTGCAGACAGGCGCTCAGCGCGATCAGGCCGCCATTGAACTGCCGCAGCAGTTCCTTGTCGATGCGCGGCTTGTAGTAAAACCCCTCAATATAGCCCAAGGACACCAGCTTGCATAAGTTCCGGTAGCCGTCATTGTTCATGGCCAGGAGAATCAGGTGGTTGTTGTACTCCTTGGGCCCCTTATCGACGCCTTTTTTCTCGAAACGGCTGGTCGGCGCGACGTAAATTTCGCAGCCAATGATTGGCTTGACGCCGCGGCTCTTGGCCTCGCGGTAAAATTCGATGGCGCCGAACATATTGCCGTGATCGGTCATCGCCACCGCCGGTTGGTTGAGCGCCTTGATGCGCTCGAACATTTTATCGACCTTATTGGCGCCGTCTAACAGGCTGTACTCGGTGTGACAATGCAGGTGAACGAAATTGGCTTGATCCATTGCAGTAAAAAATTTCTATCACAATCCGAGTGGCGCGACAAATCTCAGACAATTTTTTTGCCGCGAAAGTTATCCACAGAGGGCGGCCACCATCCGGCAGCGATGAAATCCTCGACCACCACGCCGAGAATATTGGCGAACCGATAGTTGAACCGCTCCGCCGCCGCAATGGCAGCCAACCTTTGCCCCTCGTAAAGCGTCAAGTCAGCGGCGCCGCGGTCGATCTCTGCGTAGTAAATGAATTTAGAATTGGGATACACGTCGCCGGTCAGACATTCATAACGGCGAAACAACCGCCACGATTCCAAGGTCACGCCGATTTCCTCTCGCAGCTCCCGGCACAACGCCTGTTCCGGCGCCTCCCCCGCCTCCACATGCCCGCCGAACAGATCCCAATGGTTGGGAAACGGAATCGTCAGTTTGTCGTCACGCAAATATACAAGCAACTTGCCGTGCCGGTTGAAGATCAGTGCTTGGGCGATCTCAATCATCGTAGGGAATGGTAGAACATTGTCTTCGGAAGCGGAAGCCAATCGCAACGCAATGCCAAAGGAAAGCAAATTCTTAGCCGAGTCGCACTTCGCCTTGATCTATGTCAGGAATCTGTAATAACGACTTCAACGGCAGTTTTTTTGGAGAAACCATGGAAACGATAAAATTCGTCGACACCACCATCCGCGACGGACATCAAAGTTTGTGGGCGGTGAACATGACGACCGGTATGATGTTGCCGATCGCCAAGAATTTGGATGACGCGGGCTTCGAAGGCATCGAGCTGATCTCCGGCTCGCATCTGAAGAAAACCGTGCGCGAGCTGAAGGAAGATCCCTGGGAACGGGTTCGGTTGGTTTCTAAAATCATCACCAAGACGCCCTTGCGACTGATCGCCGGGCGGGTCAACACCTTCGAGTACAATCCGCCGTCCATGTACCGGTTGTTTGTCGAGCGCATGTTCGCCAACGGCATCAAGGAAGCGCGCATCTCCGACGAATGGAACGACTATGAAGGATGGAAGTTCCGGGTCGGCGAGTGCCACCGCGCCGGCATGAAATCGATCTTGAATTTGATCTACTCGGTGTCGCCCAAACATAGCGACGAATATTTCGCCCAACGCACCCGCCAGGCAGCCTCACTCAAGCCCTACCGGCTCTGCCTCAAGGACCCCGGTGGCTTGCTGACACCGGAGCGAATGGAAACCCTGGTGCCGATCATTTTCAAGAATGCCAACGGCATTCCGGTCGAACTGCATACCCACTGCACTACCGGTCTCGGTCCCCTCTGCTGCATCAAAGGGATGGAGTTGGGCATCCGCTCGTTTAACACCGCGCTGCCGCCGCTGGCCGACGACACTTCGAACCCGTCGTTGTTCAATGTCGCCAAAAACGCCCGCGCGCTCGGCTACAAAACCGATATTAACGAAGAAATATTGCAGCCCGTGTCACGTCACTTTACCGCCATCGCCAAACGCGAAGGCTTCACCATCGGCGCGCCGGTCGAATACGACTACTCGCAATACCAGCACCAGGTTCCCGGCGGCATGCTGTCGAATTTGCGTTTTCAACTTCGTAAAGTCGGCATGGAGCATAAATTTCCCGCGGCATTGGAAGAAGCGATCAAAGTGCGCGAAGAGTTTGGCTATCCGATTATGGTGACGCCGCTGTCGCAATTCGTCGGCAGCCAGGCGGCGATCAACGTCATCGTCGGCGAGCGCTACAAAGAAGTCACCGACCAGGTGATCAAGTTCGCCCTCGGTCACGCCGGCGCCGAGGGCGCCCGTGACATGAACCCGACGGTCAAAGACAAGATCCTCGACCGTCCCCGCGCCAAGGAGTGGGCTAAGTGGAGACCCGACGAACCGTCGCCGGACGAGATGCGCCGGCGGTTGGGCGCCGAAGGGACCTCCGATGAAGAGCTGCTGCTGCGCTGGATCATCGGCAAAGACGACATCGAATTCATGCGCGCCAACAAACGGCCGCTGGAATATTTGAATTCCGAGCAGCCGCTGGTGAACCTGCTGCAAGAATTGTCCAAGCGGACCAGGAACCGGCAGATTCATGTGCAGACGCCGAATTTCTCCGTAACGATGGAACGCCGCGCTTAGATGCGGTGTTCCGGTCAAAAGTTCAAGGTTCAAAGGTTCAGCGCTTGGGATTCTAACCCGAAAAGCGAGGACCTCGAACGCTGAAACCTGGAACCTTGAACTGAATCCCCGCCAGTGCAATAAGAAAAGAAACTTAATCAGGAGGCATTAGACCATGGCAAGAGATATCGTAGCAATCGACGTTCACGTTCATTTATCCGATGAAACCACCCAGAAGGCGAAAGGCGACCGCACCGCGCAGATGGCGCGTTACTTTGGCCGCGAACGGCCGCCGGTTTCCATTGACGAGATGGCTGATCAATACCGCGCCCGCAAGATGATGGCGGTCATCATGAATACCCGCGACGAGACGATCACCGGCCTCACCCCGGTGCCCAACGACCATGTCGCCAGCGCGGTCAAAAAACATCCCGATGTGTTCATGGCGTTTGGCGCGATCGATCCCTGGACCGGCAAATTGGCGATCGACGAAGTGAAACGCTGCCATGATTTGGGCCTCAAAGGCATGGGCGAGCTCAATCCGGCGCGTCAGCACTTCTACCCCAACGATCCGCGCTTTTATCCGATCTGGGAGCAATGCGCAAAATTGGGCATGTCGATCCTGTTTCACGGCGGCATGGCGGCGGCCGGCGCCGGAACGCCCGGCGGCATGGGCATCAAACTGAAATACAGCCAGCCCATCTACGTCGACGAAGTCGCCGCGGACTTTCCCGAGTTGAAAATCATCAGCGCCCATCCGACCTGGCCGTGGACCGCGGAAAGTTTGGCGGTGGCCCGTCACAAGGGTAACTACTACATAGATCTGTCCGGCTGGGCGCCCAAATACTTTCCGGCGGAGCTGCTGCACAACATCAACACACTGCTGCAAGACAAGGCCATGTTCGGCTCCGATTGGCCGGCCATCGGCGTCGAGCGCTGGCTGGAAGAGTTCGGCCAAGTCAATATGAAACCCGAAATCCGCAAGAAGATCATGCTGGATAACGCGGTAAAGTTCTTTGGCTTAACGCTTTAGTATAAGCTGAAAATCCTTGATCACCACGAAGGACACGAAAAGCACGAAGTTCGGAATTTTAATCTTCCAAACCCTTCGTGTCCTTCGTGAACTTCGTGGTGAAAAACTTTCTCCGCAATTACAGTAATTAGTTACAACCATGGACGGCATCAAATTCGTCGACACCACCATCCGCGACGGCCATCAGAGCCTGTGGGCCGAAAGCATGACTACCGGCATGATGCTTCCGGTCGCCGAAGCCATGGACCGCGCCGGCTTCGACGCCATCGAACTGATCTCCAGCTCGCATTTGAAGAAATGCGTGCGTGAGTTGAAGGAAGATCCCTGGGCGCGGGTCAAGCTGGTCAGCCAGCGCATCAAGAACACGCCGCTGCGCTTGAACGCCGGGCGCTTCAGCGCCTTCGACATCACGCCGCGCTCGATGTACCGTTTGTTCATGGAACGGATGGCCGCCAATGGCATTCGTGAAGCGCGCATTTCAGAAGAGTGGAACGAACTCGACGGCTGGGAGTGGAAGACCAAAGTCTCGCGCGATGTCGGCATCAATCCGGTGCTGAACATCATCTATTCGGTGTCGCCGAAACACACGGACGAATACTTCGCCGAGCGCACGCGCCAAGCGGCATCATTAAATGTCAATCGCCTTTGCCTGAAAGATCCCGGCGGCCTGCTTACACCCGAGCGCGTGCAAACGCTGGTGCCGATCGTCTTCGCCAACGCTAATGGCATTCCCGTCGAACTCCATACCCACTGCACTACCGGCCTGGGGCCGCTGTGCTGTCTCGAAGCCGTGAAGCTTGGCATCAAGATCGTCAACACGGCATTGCCGCCCCTGGCGGACGGCTCATCGAACCCGTCGTTATTCAATGTCGCCAAGAACCTGCGCGCTTTGGGCTACCAAACGCTCATCGATGAAGAACTGCTCAAGCCGGTGTCCGAACACTTCACCTACATCGCCAAACGCGAAGGGTTCCCCATCGGCGCGCCGGTGGAATACGATTATGCGCAGTACCAACACCAGGTGCCCGGCGGCATGATTTCCAACCTGCGCTTCCAGTTGAAAAAAGTCGGCCTGGAAAACAAGATCGAGCAAGCCCTCGAAGAGACCATGCGGGTGCGCGCCGAACTCGGCTACCCGATCATGGTCACGCCGCTGTCGCAATTCGTCGGCAGCCAGGCCGCCATCAACGTCATCGTCGGCGAACGCTACAAGGAAGTGACCGATCAGATCATCCAGTACGCGCTCGGCTACTGGGGCAAAGAAGGCGCCGCGCTGATGGCGCCGGAAGTCAAAGCGAAGATCCTCGACCGGCCGCGCGCCAAGGAATGGGCCAAACGACCGCCGCCCGAACCTTCGGTAACCGAGCTGCGCAAGAAAATGAACGCCGAGAATATTTCCGACGAAGACTTTCTCCTGCGCTGGAATCTCGAAGCGAAGGAAATCGAGGAGATGAAGGCCGCCGGCGCGCCCAAGGAATATTTAACGGCGGCCCAGCCGCTGGTGAAATTGATCGACGCCTTGAGTCAGCGCAAGGATTATCGGCAGATCGTCATCCAAAAAGGCGGGATAGTCGTGTCGCTGCAGCGAGACGCGACGACTTAATTGCCGGCACCAAGATGGGCAAGGCACGCCTCGCCCCTAGGATCGCGAAGATGAACCACGAGCACGACTGATCATGGACCGCTTCTTTTTCATCGCCGGCGCCATTGCGGCATTCATCGGCGTCGCCCTGGGCGCCTTCGGCGCTCACTCGCTCAAAACAAAAATATCGGCCGACATGCTCGACATCTTCGAAGTCGGCGTGCGCTATCAGATGTACCATGCGCTCGCATTGCTCGCTGTTGCCTGGGCTACTGCCCGCTGGCCCGAAGCGAACCTAAACGGCGCTGGCTGGTGCTTCATCGCCGGCATCGTCATCTTCTCCGGCAGCCTCTATCTGCTGAGCTTCACCGGCATGCGCTGGTTCGGAGCCATCACGCCGATCGGCGGCCTGGCGTTCCTCGCCGGCTGGGCAATCCTCATCTGGTCGCTGAACCGGTGACGAAAAACGGCAAAAGTAAATAAGTAACGGACAAAAGCCATTTTGTGCGCCTTATCTTTTGAATTTTTTCTTTTGCCTTTTTTTTGCCTTTTTTTGAACCTTCGCGTAGCCTTTGTCTCATGATCATCGGCGTCCCCAAAGAAATCAAAACCGAAGAGAACCGCGTCGCCGTCACCCCCACCGGCGTCGCCGGTTTCGTCGCGCGCAACCATCAAGTGCTGATCCAAAAAGACGCCGGCAGCGGCAGCGGTCTCACCGATGCCAGCTACCAAGCCGCCGGCGCGACCATCGTCGACAGCGCCAAGGAAGTTTGGGACAAATCCGACATGGTCATGAAGGTCAAGGAACCCCAGGAATCCGAGTTTACCTTCTTGAGACCGGGGCTGATTCTATTTACCTATCTCCACCTCGCCGCTGCCGAGACCGTCACCCGGGCGATGCTCGAGCGCAAAGTCACCGGCATCGCCTACGAGACCATCCAGTTGGACGATGGCTCGCTGCCGCTGCTCGCGCCCATGAGCGAGATCGCCGGCCGCTTGTCGATACAAGTCGGCGCTTGGTGTTTACAAGCGGAAAATGGCGGCAGAGGCGTGCTACTGGGCGGCGCCTCAGGAGTCCGCCCGGCCAATGTTGTCATTCTCGGCGCCGGCATGTCCGGAACCACCGCTTGCCAGGTCGCCGTCGGCATGGGCGCCCATGTCAGCATTCTCGATATCAATCCCAATAAGCTGCGCTACGTCCACGACATTCTTGGCGGCCATGTGACGACGCTGATGTCGAACCGCGCCAATGTCGAGGAAGCGGTGGTTGGCGCTGATTTGGTGATCGGCTCGGTTTTGATCCCCGGCGCCAAGGCGCCCAAATTGATTCCGCGCGCGCTGGCCAAACGGATGAAGCCCGGCGCCGCTTTTGTCGATATCGCCATCGATCAAGGCGGGTGCGCCGAGACATCGCGGCCGACGACGCATCTGAATCCGATTTACGTCGAGGAAAAATTGGTCCACTACTGCGTGACCAATATGCC
>Ga0075342_1000073_pt1 | contig 17486 bp, 18 predicted proteins | sample RushOxbow_ThreeS_3_FD_120085 | JGI IMG/M metagenome (GOLD analysis project Ga0075342, IMG submission 120085) | Natural and restored wetland microbial communities from the San Francisco Bay, California, USA, that impact long-term carbon... | ecosystem: Environmental > Terrestrial > Soil >...
AGGCGGACATCGAATTCCTCCAGCTTCACCTCCGACAATTGGGGATAATGCTTCTCGAGGATCTTGCGCATGGCGTTATCGACAGCGTGTACCGGACCGCGGCCGCTGGCGGCAACGAGCTGTTCATCGCCGAAAACCTCGATCAGCACGGTGGCTTCGGTGCGGCTGCGCTGGCTTTCGGCGGCTTGAAAATCCACTTGGTCGTCGATCTTGCAGCGCACGACTCGAAAGGGTTTAAGGTAGTCCTGACGCCGCCGAATTGACATCAGTTCAAAAGACGCCCATGCGCCGTCAAGCCGAAAAAAGTCTTCTTTCAGGTCTCTCGCCATGATTTACCCTCCCGTAGCGCCGTTTTGGCTGCTTCCCGTGCGGGCCATTATATCTCTACATGTAAAAAGTGCTAGGTCGCTCTTGCAGGGTTCATTGCAAAAGCGACAGCTAAAAACTTTGCAGTCGCTCGCAAGTCTGGTATCCTTTTGCCGATGCCGGAGGAAAGCAGGACACCGGGTAATAGCCTGGAGGGGTATTTTCTCCAGGTGGTGCGTCAGAGCTTCTGGCAAGTGGGGATATACGACGCCACGGTGGCGCAGTATATCGCCCAGGTCCTGGCCGACTTCGCGCTCGCCGATAATCTCTACAAAATGCGCGGCCAGGGGGGGCGCAAGATCGACAGCGTGGTCGAAATCTTGGCGCAAGCACCGGCGGTGCCGGCTGATGAGACCGATGTGCTGCGCCAGCGCATGTTACGCAAGTACGTGGGTGATTACGCCTTGTTCATGAGCGGTGTTTTTCGCAAGTACATTGACGGCAAGGGCTCCCTGGATTTTTACATTCAAGAGGGGAGCCGCTCCTATTGGACGGTTTCCGAACTCGATCTTGCGTTGTACCGGACCGGTTATTATCTCTATCAAGAACTTTCGACCAAGTTTGAGTATTACTCCGGCGCGCTTGACTTTATGCGCAAGAGCTACTTTGCGGCAGCGCCGGGCGAAGACCCTTTCGCAGGTTTCCTTCGGCAAATCAAAGGTTGGATGAAAATCAACACGAGCGAAAATTGAGCGCCGTCCTGCAGCAATCGCTTCGCTCCCGTTGCCAAAGCTGAAAACGTGAAAATCCTCCGCACTGCACTGCTTTCTGCCGCTTTGGCATTGCCACTATCGGTGGCGCTGTTCTTTTACAACATATATTATTCCCGGCCCGCCAGCGGCGCCTATCCAACGGAAGTAAGAATCGAGCCTGGCGACTCGTTTGCCACCGTCACGCGCAAGTTGCGCGAGCAGGAGGTGATTTCCAACGGCTTATTTTTCTCCTTGTGGGCCCGTTTCAACAGATCGGAAAAAAAAATTCACCAGGGCCTTTATCGCTTCGAGAGCCGCGTGGCGCCATGGGAGGTCTTGGACCGGTTGGTAACCGGCAAGGGGATTTTTTACAGCGTGACGATCCCCGAAGGGTTGACGGTCAAAGAGATCGCCGAGCTCCTGGACAAGATGCAGATCGTCGATCGAGAAAAGTTTCTCGCCGCCGCCGCCGATCCCGGCCTGCTCAGTGCGCTCGGGCTTGGCGAGCGGGGCCTCGAAGGGTACCTGTTCCCCAGCACCTATCACTTTACACCGGCGACGCCGGAACGGGACATCATCATGGCCATGGCGGAACAGTTTCGTAAGTCGTCTCAACCCCTCCTGGCGAAAGCGGGATCGACGGTGCAACTGAACGCCCACGAGCTTTTGACGTTGGCGTCGATCGTCGAGAAAGAAACCGGAGTGGAAGCGGAGCGCGGGCCGGTCGCCGCGGTGTTTTACAACCGGCTCAAGCGGCAGATGCCGCTCCAGAGCGACCCGACAGTGATCTATGGCCTGAAAAATTTCAACGGTAATTTAACCAAAAAAGACCTGCGCGACGATAATCCTTACAACACCTATCGGATCGGCGCGCTGCCGCCGGGGCCGATATGCAATCCGAGTCTGTCGGCGATCAAGGCGGTTCTCAATCCGCCGGATGTGCCCTATCTCTATTTCGTTTCGAAGAACGACGGCACCCATACGTTTTCCGCAACCATCGAAGAGCATAATCAAGCGGTGAAGACCTACCAGCCGGTGCGCGAGCCAGCGCGCGCGCAAGTCAAAAAAAACCTGGCGAGAAACCGTTAGACGCGCATTTCAGCTAGCGCCGGTGAGATGCTATAGTTCCCCAGATGTCGTCATCAAACCATCGTCCCGATGGGGCGCGACCGGAATTTCTGGTCACCCATTTGGCGGCGCGCCTGCGCAATTATGTGCTATGGGACTCCTTGCTGATATTCTCGCCTCCGGTGTTGGCGGCGGTATTCGTCGCTATTTCCTGTTATCGTGCCGCTTGGATTTCGCCCCTGGCATTCTTGCTCGTCGCCGTTGGCCTCATCGGCGTCGGTGTTCTCGCGGTGATCTTGCGCTATCGGCCCTTGGTGCCATCGGTGCCGGCGGCGGCGCAGCTGATCGACGGTCAGGCAGAGTCCGAGGATCGCTTTCTGACTTTGGCGACACTGGCAACCCCGACGCATCCGGCGAATTTCGTCGCGCGCTTGCGCCAAGAGTCCTCGCGATTCGCTGAGCGGATCCAGTTTGGCCGGGATTTCCCCTATCGATTTAAAAATTCCTTTTATCGCTCCTTGGCGATTTCGCTGGCCGCTGCCCTATTGTTTCATTTTCTCATTCCTGTGGCTGAGTCGGTCATTCGGCCAGTGAGCGTGCAACAGCAATTGCGCCTGATCGCGGCAAAGATGGCGCAACAGCGATCCCTGAAGCCCTTGGCGCAGGAGTTACAAGCGCTGGCGGCCAAGCTCGATGATCCGAAAGCGACGCCGGAGGAAAAGCAAGCGACAGCCGAAGAGATAGAGAAAAAGATTGAAGAACAAAAGAAGAAAGAGGAACAAGAGGAAAACCGCGATCTGCTCAGTCAAGCGGCCAATTCCCTCAAGGGCACCGAGCAGCAGCAATCGTCGAGTGGCGACCAACAAAAGAAAGACCAAAACAAGGGTGGTGGCGGCATTCAAAGCAATCTGCCGCAGGAAGGCAAAGGAGAAGGCAAGCAAAGCGACGGCGGGGGTTCGAATAGCAAGGGCGAGCAGAGCGCGCAGATGAGCAATGACACGAAACAGGGCAAGTCGGCGCAGGGAAGCCCCAAGGAAAAGGGCGACGAGAAAAACCAGCATGCACAAGGGGACGCGAAAGGTGAACAGCGCGACCCCAATCAGCCGGGCAAGGAGCAGACCAACGAAAAGGTCGGCAAAAACCAAGGCGCTTCGAAAGAAGGAGCGGGAAAAAATCAATCGCCGGAAGAGCCGCCCCAGGGGGCGCCTCCGGCGGAGCGATTTTACAAAGCCGGCGAGGGCAAGGAAGGCATCAAGGGCGCGGGCTACGTAACTGTGCAGCTCCCGGAGGACGTGGTCGCGGACACGAAAGCGGAGGGCAGAGCCACCAAAGAAGGCAAAGCTGGCACTCGGGCGCGGCCGCAACTGCCCGTGAGCAACGCTCCCTTGCCTGCCCATTTGCCCAATTCGCCCACGGAAAAACAGCAAATGCCGATCGAGTACCGCGGTATTATCCGTTGATCGAAAAAGGAGTGTGATGGAGCCGGAACAGTTTCAACAAACCTTCAAGCGCATCGAAGCAGAAGTGCAAAAAGTCATCGTCGGCAACCAAGAGGTGATCCGCAAAGTCTTGATCGCATTTTTCTCCGGCGGCCATGTGCTGCTTGAAGGTGTCCCGGGATTGGGCAAAACCCTCCTCGTTAAGTCTTTGAGCCGCGCCCTCGGTATGTCGTTCAAGCGCATCCAATTCACGCCGGATTTGATGCCGTCGGATATCGTTGGCACTGAAGTGTTAACCGACGCCGATGGCCGGCGCGAGTTTCAGTTTAAAAGGGGGCCGATCTTCGCCCATGTTGTGCTCGCCGACGAGATCAATCGGGCGACGCCGAAGACGCAATCGGCCGTGCTGGAGGCGATGGAGGAGAAACAGGTGACTGTGTTCGGTGAATCGCATATTCTTGAATCGCCGTTCATCGTGCTGGCGACGCAGAATCCCATCGAGCTGGAGGGCACCTATCCGTTGCCCGAAGCCCAGCTCGACCGTTTTTTCTTCAAACTTCTGCTGGTGCCGCCTGCGCCCGACGAACTTCGGGAAGTTCTCAAGCGCACCACTGGTGTTGAGACTGGCAATGCCGCCAAAGTTTTGCCCGAGGACGGCGGCCAGTTGGTCAACGAGATGAAGCAGCTAGTGCGCCAGGTTCTGATCGCTCCGCCGATCGAAGATTATGTCGTTCGGCTGGTCCATGCGACCCAAGGCGACGGTCAAAATAGCGGCGTCTCCAACGCAACCAAACAATATATCCGTTTCGGCTCCAGCCCGCGCGGGGCGCAGGCGATGATCCTCGGCGCCAAGGGCAATGCCTTGGCCGATGGGCGCGTCCACGTCAGTTACGAGGATATCGAAAAGATTATCTACCCGGCGCTACGCCACCGCATCATTCTCAACTTCCAAGCCGAAGCCGAAAGCGTCAGTACCGATCACGTGATCGCCGAAGTGATGAAGCAGGTCAAGCGCAACTAGGTAAAGCGTGGACCTGGCGATTTATTTGATTATGTTCTTGATCGCTGGGATCGATTTCAAATAATCGGCGATCGCCAGGGCGTCCTCTTTGGTCATGTCTTTGTAACCATGAGGCGCACCCCGAATCACCTCTTCCATGAGGCCCTGGACGTTATCGAAGTCGGGCTTAATTCCCGTACGCAACAATTCGGCGATTTCTTCGCGTTTCCAGTCGCCGATGCCGGTTTCTTTATCCGGCGTGATGTTAGGAACCGGTTCGCCGATCGGGCCATCCTTGGGCGAGCCGGCCATATAGAGCGAGAGGGTGGGCACGCCGAAGGAGCTTCGCGGTGTGTGGCAATCGCCGCAGATGGCGACATGGTCCGTCAAATATTTTCCCCGCTGGATGCCGCTCTTGGGAGCCTGGGCCGGCGATTCGTAAAAAGTGCCGAAGGCTTTGAGCCACAACTCAGTGACGACGCTGCGCATAAAGGGTGTGGAGGTCTTCAGCTCGGGGGTTGCTTTTTTGACCGGCTTGAGCGACCTGAGATAGGCCACCAGCGCTTTCAGGTCTTCTTGCGCCATGCCGGAGTAAAGGGTGTAAGGCATGAGCGGCAGCTGTCGGCTGCCGTCTTTGCGCAAGCCTTTGACGATTGCGTCGATAATCTGTTGATCGGTCCAACTACCGAGGCCGGTTTCGTTATCTGAGGTTAGATTGGTGCTGTAGACGGTTCCCAGTGGGATCCGGAACGGGCGCGCGCCAGCGTTATAGGCACCCTTGGGCTCGGTATGGCAGGCGCAACCGCCGGAGACTGCAAAGATATACTGCCCGCGGGCGACTAATTCTTTTGAATTCCCCTGGGCGTATGCCAACGTTGTGGCGCATAGGGATAATAACCAAAACAGTAGCAGGACTCTTTTGCTTCCGATTGCCCGCATGAAATCTCCTTAGGGGTTGGGTTGCGCGCGAACGGTTTGATCTAAAAACTTGAGCATCGCATAAAATGCTTGATTGATCGGCGCCGGGGCTCCGGCTTGTCGCAGCGTTTGCATCACTATGCCATTGAAGGCTTCGTATTCAAGCGGTTTGCCCGCTTCCAGATCTTGCAACATGGAGGGCTTGAATTCGCCTAGGCCGCGCGAAAACGCCATGATCTCATCGAACTGTTCGCGGCGCAGCTTGATGGCGCGCGCCCGCGCGGCCGCCTGCACCTCGGCCATGCAGTCGCGCGCAAGCGCGGTCAAAGACTCTGACTCGACAATTTGCTTAACGTTGGCGCGGGCCAAACAGCTGATGGCGCAAAAGGGCGCGTTCCATAGCAGTTTGGCCCATTGCATTTGCTCAATTGCCGCGTTGATCTCACAGGAGATGCCGGCATCGTTGAGAGTTTGCCAAAGCAATTTTGACGATTCGCCGGTGCTGCCGTCGCGCTGACCGAAGACAATCCGGCCGCCGTTGGAATGGCTGACCACTCCGGGTGCGGTCAATTGCGCGCCGACATAGACAACGGCCGGTAGGATTTGGCCAGGGTTAAAGACACGGGCGAGCTTGTCCGGATTATCGACGCCGTTTTGGAGCGAGAGAATTCGCGTTCGATCCGCGACCAGCGGTTTGATTTGTTCGGCGACGACTTCGGTGTCGTAGGATTTGACGCAAAACAGAACGAGATCGACATCGCCAATTTTTGCGGTATCGTCGGTGAATTGAGCGCTCGAGATCAGCATGTCACCAATGGGGCTTATGACCTGAAGCCCGTTTGCACAGAGAGCTTGCAGGTGTCGGCCGCGGGCGATAAAGGCAAGATCATGGCCGGCGGCAGCGAGTTTTGCGCCAAAATAACCGCCCACAGCACCTGTACCCACGACCGCAATCCGCATGGTGACGATCCTCTCTTTCCCAACTGTAAGCTTGCGCCTGAGGGCTTGTCAATTTGAGCCATGATCGGCGTAGCGCGCGGGTAGTTTAAGCTTGCCGGGCGCTATGTTATAGAAATCGGTCATGGAAAAGATCGATCCCCAAGCGGATCATTTGGGTCTTGAGCGCTATCGTCCCGGCGCCCAGGTCACGTATAAAGGCAAGCGCTACGCAATTCAGCGCCGCACCACGCTGGCTTCGGGTGAAGCGGCGGTGGTGTTGCAAAGCGACACCGAACAGTTCGTCGTCAGCGCCAGTCAATTTATTGCCGCCGTCTCTTCTTAAACTTCGCCGATTATTACCGAACAGGAGTTCATCATGGGCAAAATTCGTCTGACATTATCTTGCTGGGACTATGACCGCACCCGTGCTTTGCAGGACGGGCGGGTCGAGGTCGAGGGTGTCGATTTGACTTACCTACCGCTGCGGGTGGAAGAGACCTTTTGGCGCATGCTGCGCTACGGCGAATTCGATGTCGCGGAGATGTCCACCGGTTCATTCCTGATGTCACGCGACAAGGGCGCGCCCAGACTGATCGGCATTCCGGTTTTCCCGTCGAAGACTTTTCGTCATTCGTGCATCTATATCAACACCGACTCGGGCATCAAGAAACCGGCCGACATGGCGGGTAAGCGCGTCGGTGTGCCCGAATATCAGATCACGATGGCGACTTGGGCGCGCGGCATATTGCAACATGAATATGGTGTGCTGCCGGAAAAAATGAAGTGGTTCACCGGCGGCGAAGAAACCCCGGGGCGCCAGGACAAGGTGCAACATAAGCTCCCGCCCAACATCGATATCCAGCCGATCCCGGCCGACAAGACGCTTTCCGGGATGCTCGAACGGGGCGAGATCGACGCGATGATCTCGGCGCATATGCCGTCGCCGTTCGTGCGCCGCCATCCCAAAGTGCAGCGCCTGATTCCCAACTTCCGCGCGGTGGAAGCGGATTATTTCAAGCGCACCAAGATCTTTCCGATCATGCATACGATCGTGATCCGCGAGGAGGTTTACGAGCAATATCCGTGGATCGCCCAGAGCCTGTTCAAGGCCTTCAACGAATCCAAACGGCTATGTCAGGAGGCGATGTACGAATTCTCCGCCCTTAAGTACATGATGGCGTGGTCCATCGACGAGATGGAAATGGAGCGGGAAGCCCTCGGCCCCGATCCCTGGGCTTATGGTTTGGAAGCGAACCGCCATGTGCTTGAGACCTTGGTGCAATATACCTATGAGCAAGGCTTGATCAGTAAAAAGCTCGACGTCGACTCGCTGTTCGCCAAGAGCACGCTGGAGGATTTCAAGATTTAGGTTTGTCTCAATCACATCGACCGGTAGACTATAATTATGGCCGACGAAAAAGCTCCCGCATTCGAAGAGACCAAATGGTGGATCGACCGCCGGGCGGTCAAGGAGCGCGACAAAGCCGCGACTCCGGTCAAAGGGATCATTGAGAAATGGGCATTTGAACTCCTGGAAAACTACAATCAGGACGAAGCGGCGAAGAATCTCGTCGATATCAACATGAAGATATTCCGGGAACTCAATGTCGAACCTGGCCAGTGGGGGTATTACTCGCTCGACATCGGCAAGTATCCGCCGGACAAATTGGAGAAGATAAAAGCGGCGCTGCCGCTGCCGCCGGGGGCGCGCGGCATCGTCATCGATGCCGGCTTCTCGGTACGCGTGATGATCACCGGCGAGCCGGTGGGCGAACGTTACGTCGACATCAACTTTGTCGATGCACCGTCACTCGATTATTGGGTCGAATCACAGTTGATCGAAGAGCGGGTATTTTCCAACATCGGTGAGGCGCTCAAGCGCATTCGTCCCGACCTGCCGAGCTATGTGATCCCATCCGAAGATGCCGTCTGATGCCATGACCCACAGCGCATTGGCCCGTAGGATCGTTGCCGATAATCCGACAACGAAGATCGGCGATGACGGATCTACGCTCGACCTCCCGTCGAAATAGAATTTCAGAAGCGGTATTGGCCGGGAGTGGGCGCGACCGATTACCGGTGGCAGCCGCAGGTTTGCGGCATGCCCGTGCAGACGCCGCGGTCGGCCGCGGCGTCGCCGGTCGACGCCGGTGCGCTGAAGACCGACAACTGCTTGTCGACTTCTTTGCTGGAGCATTTGGGGCAGCTGACCTTTTCCCGGGCCGACAAGACTATGGTTTCAAATTGATGGTCGCAGCTGCGGCAGTCGTATTCGAAGATCGGCATGAGTCCTCGCTTGGCTGGGAATGACAGATTCCAAATTTCAGGTTATCGGCGGCTAGGCGTGTTTGGCTTTGGCCTTGGCGCTTTTGGCGGCGACGCGCAGCGGATTCTCCCGTGGGATCGGCACCAGTGAGGTTACTTCCAAGCCGTAGCCGCGCAGGCCGACAAGGTGCTTCTTGTTGTTGGTTAACAGACGCATCTTGCGCACGCCCAAGTCACGCAAGATCTGCGCGCCGATGCCGTATTCCTTGAAATCCGCCTGATACACGAACGACGGATTCATGCCCTTTTGTTGTTTCCCTTCGACTTTTGGATACGCGACCATGGCCGGGTGATGCGTCTTTTGTTTGGGCTGCAGGTACAAGATTACGCCTTTGCCCGCTTTGGCGATCAATTCCATGGAGCGCTGGATTACCGCGCCGGTATTGAGCAGTTCAAAGCCGAAAACATCGCCAGGTATGTACTTGGTATGCACCCGCACCAAGGTTTCTTCATTGGGAGAGATATGCCCTTTGATCAAGGCCAGGTGTTCGCTTTCGTCGACATGGGTGTTGTAGACGATGGCTTCAAACTCGCCGCCGATGCGGGTGGGCAGCGGGGCTGACGCGGCTTTGTAGACCAGTGAGTCGTAGTTCAAGCGGAATTGGATCAGATCGGCGTTGGTGACCACCTTGAGCTTGTGCTTTTTGGCAAAGCGCATGAGGTCGGGCTGGCGCGCCATAGTGCCGTCGTCCTTCATGATCTCGCAAATGACCCCAGCGGGCTTGAGGCCGGCCAGCCGCGCGAGATCGACCGAGCCTTCAGTCTGGCCGGCGCGCACGAGCACGCCGCCGTTGCGCGCTCGGAGCGGGAAGATATGACCAGGCGTCGCCAGATCCTGGGGCTTGGCGTCATCGGCGATGGAGTCGAGGATCGTTTTGGCGCGGTCGGCCGCGGAAATTCCCGTGGTGATGCCTCGGGCCGAATCGATGGAAACCGTAAAGGCGGTGCCAAACGGCGAAGTATTGTCCGACACCATCATGGCCAGGCCCAAATGTCTCACGCGTTCTTCCGTCAAGGTCAGGCAGATCAAACCGCGTCCGTAGGACGCCATGAAATTGACCGCCTCGGGCGTGACCTTTTCGGCCGCCATGCAGAGGTCGCCTTCGTTCTCGCGGTCCTTGTCATCGGTGAGGATGACCATGCGGCCGCGGCGGATCTCGTCGATCGCTTCTTCGATGGTCGCTAAAGGCATGGTTCATTAATTTATCACCTTGCATGGTGGGGTCAACCGACGGGTGAGCCAGAGGGAAACGGAGACAGAGAGTTGCGACAGAGATTGGGAAAGCTTGCGATGGCCGGGCTGACGATCGTTTTGACCGCTTTGTTAGCGTGATGAGAAGAAATCTTTCGTGCAAACCGGTCGAGGCGGCGCTATATTGGCTTGCACAACAGCGTTATTAGCACATGAAAGCAATTCTCTTGGTCGGCATGGGCGGCTTTGTTGGTTCGGTGCTGCGCTATGTTATCTCTGGTTGGGTCTTCCGGCTTTTGGACAAGCCTTGGTTCCCTGTGGGGACGTTAGCGGTTAATCTAGCCGGCTGCTTGGCGATCGGATTTTTTGGGGGCATTGCCGAACAACGGCGCATATTCGATCCGGAGATTCGCTTGTTCGTGTTCGTCGGCATTCTCGGCGGTTTTACGACCTTCTCCGCTTTCGCGTATGAAACCGCTTCCCTGACCCAAAACGCGCACCTCACTGCGGCGCTAGTGAACATCGCGCTGCAAGTCATCGTTGGGTTATCGGCCGTCTGGTTAGGCGGGCTAATGGCGCGCTTGACCTGACCTCCAATCCCGCCGTTCTCAATTCAAGAATTTCTCAATATTTTGGAACCTTGGTTAAACCTGGGTCGTCTAATAAACTTAGGGGAGGTGTTTTATGGGGAGAAAACCCGGGAAAACCGCAACTTCTAAAGACCATCGCGACCGTCAGCCATTCTGGGTCAAAGACAACAACGGGCCGCGCATTCAGCTCGACGAGCGGGCGATGGCGATCTTTCAGCCGGATGTGCTGATCGAGAGTCAATACCTAGCGACCCAGACGCGCCGGGTGCACTTGGACGCTGAGCGGGTTCTGATGTTTGCCGTTCTGCGTGACGCGGTGAGCTGTTTTCAGGACAACGTCGGCTCGAACTGCAAACGTAAGCAGGCCATGCACCGTGATGCTGAAGAGTGGATTCTCGACAGAGACCGTTCCCATTTATTCTCCTTCGACAATGTTTGTGAAATTCTTGGGCTCGATCCGGATTATATGCGTGCGGGGTTAATGCGCTGGAAGGATGCGGCGCTCCGTGGCCGCCCTGCCAAGGCACGTTCGCTCGCCGGTTAACCAGGCAAACGGTCAAACGGAACCAATCACGAGCGGTCGCGTCTAATGTCAGCGGAGGAAGAAAAAACTATGGGTCGGTCCACAGCCCAGCGACCAACTATTAAAATAACCGCGTCCATCGTGATTGCCGGCGCGCTCGCTGTGCTGGCAGCCGTGGCCGGATCGGGTGCTCTGGTTCGCTATGACGGCACAATACAGCAGGTTTATGCGGCAAGCAGTGCGGCTCCCTCAGCACAGGGGTTGCCGGACTTCATCAACTTGGCAAAGAAGCTCGGACCGTCGGTGGTCAATGTTTCGACGACTACTGTTCGCGGCGCGTCACGCAACGCACCGGGACCTTTTGGCGGCAACGATCCGGCAGAAGAGTTCTGGGAGCGATTCTTCGGTGGTCGCACACCGCGCGGGCCGCAGCGGCAAAGCGGCGTCGGTTCGGGATTCATCGTCGATTCCGACGGCACGATTCTGACCAACTATCATGTCGTTAACGGCGCGCAAAAGCTTTCTGTCACACTGTCCGACGGCCAGCGCTATGACGCCAAAGTAATCGGCAGCGACCAGAAGAGCGACATCGCCGTGATCAAAATTGACGCAGGGCGAAACCTAGCGGCTGCGCCGTTGGGCGACTCGGATCGGCTCGAGGTCGGCGAGTGGGTCATGGCCATTGGCAATCCGTTCGGCCTCGACCATACGGTTACGTCGGGCATCGTCAGCGCCAAAGGGCGCAATATCGGCCAGGGGCCTTATGACAACTTCATACAGACCGATGCCTCGATCAACCCAGGCAACTCGGGCGGCCCGCTAATCAATTTGCGCGGCGAAGTGGTCGGTATCAATTCCGCGATCTTCAGCCAGTCCGGCGGCAATATCGGCATCGGTTTCGCCATCCCTTCCAACGCAGTGAAAGAGTTGTTGCCGCAGTTGCGCGACAAGGGCAAAGTCGTGCGCGGTTTCATCGGCGCATCGGTGCAAAAGCTTAGCCCGGAGATCGCCGAATCCCTCGGCATCAATCCCGCGCGGGGCGCCTTGGTCGCCGACCTAGTTAAAGGCGGACCGGCGGAGACCGCCGGCGTGAAAACTGGCGACGTGATTGTCGAATTCGACCGCAGGGCGATCAAAGATTCCACCGATCTGCCGCAGCAAGTGGCGCGGGTAGCGCCGGGAACAGCGGTGCAAGTCAAAGTGATTCGCGACGGCAAGGAAACCACGTTGCCGCTCACCGTAGGCGAAATGAAGGAAGCCGAGGTCGCCGCGACAGCGCAGGAAGGCGAGCTTGGGTTGACCGTTCAGCCGCTGACGCCGCAACTCGCCGAAAATCTCGGTCTGGAGCGCAAGGATGGGTTGGTTATCTCGGCGGTCAAGCCAGGGAGCGCCGCGGACGAAGCCGGTTTGCGTTCCGGCGATGTTGTCGTCGAGATCAATCGCCAGCCGGTGAAAAATCTCGCGGACTACAATCGCGAGATCGCCCGCAACGAAAAAGGTAAATCAGTGTTGTTTTTAGTGCGCCGCGGTCAGACTAGTTTGTTCCTGGCTTTGAAACGCTGACCAGCGGCGGGTTGAAACCGCTCAGCTTGCCATGCCTCCCAAGCAGCCTCCCGGCAAGTGAGCGGTCTTCAGCTTATCCCCCCCGCCGCAGTTCTTTCGACAGCTACAGCGTATTGCCAATTCCATCTTCCAGTTGATGTCCTGTCGCGCCCGCTTGAGGAGCACGACGCGATGAATTTGCCGTTTTCTGGATTGAGCAGGCTGCGAGAATCGTCTACTATCCGCCCCTGCGGGTAGCGGCATGGGTTTGAAGCGAGAAATCCAAATGGGTATGCAGTTCACGACGAGTAAGCGGTTCAATGGGCACGCGGGTTTGCCCAAGTTACTCGTTCAACAGTTGGCGTTAATCGCGTTGATCTTTCTTGGCGGCCTCCCCACATTCGCCCAGGTCAATCCGTATCTTGCCCGGCCCGGCGAGCGGCCGATCAGCGTCCGCATCGCCACCTGCGCCGTGTCCGGCGGGTTCGCGCATCTCTACACCGCCCTGGAAAACAGTCTTTTCGATAAATACGGTTTCAAAATGGAGCATGTCTTTATCCGCGGCAGCAGGCCGGCGCTGGCGGCGCTGATGGCCGACGAGATCCAATTTCTCTACTGCGCCGCCGATGCGACGTTGCCGTCGCTCGCGGCCGGCACCGACGTTAGATTGGTTGCCGCACCTCTGGTGAAATTGCCGTACGTCCTGGTGACGCGCAAGGGGATCCGCCGCATGGAGGATCTCAAAGGCAAAGCGCTTGGAGTGGCACGGGCCGGCGATCTCAGCGACCGGTTGTCACGCGCCATGGTCAAACGCTTCAACGTTCCGGACGTGGTCATGCGGCCCATCGGTGGCAGTCAAAACGAGCGTTACCAAGCGATGGTTGCCAACCTGGTGCAAGGCGTCGTCATCACTCCGCCCATCGATGTGCGCGCCAAGAACGACGGCTACAACGTGCTGTACCGCCTGATCGAAATGGACATTCCATTCATATACAGCTCGCTTCACGCGAATTCGCGCACGGTGCGCGACCGACCCGAAGTGGTCCAGCGGATGGTCGCGGCATTCGCCGAGGCGATCCACTACGTTGACAAGAATCCCGGCAAAACCAAATCCGCGATTGCTAGTATCATGCGCACGAAAGACGAAGAAGCGTTGCAGGTTTCGTACAATGTCTACACCAAGGACATTGTCGACCGGCGCATGATCGTGCCGGCGCAGGCGGTGACCGACTCGCTGGATCTCTACCGATCATTGGGAATGCCGGTTAAACGCAAAGCCGAAGACATCTTTGACAACAGCTTCGTCAACCACTTGGAGCAGAGCGGCTTTCAAAAAGAGCTATGGAGCAGATGAGAAGACGATAAGGAGTGAAAAGTGAGAAGAAAGACGCGAGAGGTAATTTATGCTACAGCCCAATATGGCGTTCTAGCGCAAAGCTTGATGATATTGTCCGTGATGCTGTGGCTTGGCGCCGCCCACGCGAATCCTTATATCGCTAAGCCCGGCGAAGCGCCGATCCGCTTGCGCATCGCGACCTGCTCGGTCACCGGCGGGTTCGTCCATCTCTACGCGGCCCTGGAAAACAATCTATTTGAGAAATACGGCTTCAGGCTCGAACATATCTATATCCGCAGTAGTGGGCCGTCGTTGGCGGCGCTGATGGCGGATGAAATTCAGTTCCTCTACTGCGCCGCGGAGGCGACGATCCCGGCGCTCACCAGCGGCATCGACGCCAAAATTGTCGCCGCGCCGCTGGTGAAAATGCCCTTCGTCTTGGTGACGCAGAAAGATATTCGCCGGCTCGAAGAACTCCGCGGCAAGTCGCTCGGTGTCGTGCGTCCCGGCGATCTCAGCGATCGGCTGTCGCGCCAACTGGTCAAGCGCTTTAACATTGCCGATGTCACCATGCGCCCGATCGGCGGTAGTCAATCGGAGCGCTACCAAGCGATGACGGCCAATCTGGTGCAAGGCGTCGTGATTACGCCGCCTCTCGACGTGCGCGCCAAGAACGACGGCTACAATGTAGTTAATCGCCTGATCGACATGGATTTGCCGTTCGTCTACAGTTCGCTGCACGCCAGCTCGCGGGCGATCCGCGAGCGCCCGGAAATCGTCCAACGCATGGTTGCAGCGTTCGGCGAATCGGTGCAGTTTGCCGAGAAGAATCCGGCCAAAACCAAAGCGGCGTTGGCTAAAGTGATGCGCATCAAGGACGAAGAAGCGCTCGCCAGCTCCTATAACGTCTACGCCAGGGACATCGTCGACCGGCGGATGATTGTGCCGGGACAGGCGGTTGCCGAGTCCGTCGAGCTGCACCGAGCCGCCGGCTTACCGGTGAAACGGAAGGCGGAAGAGATCTACGACAATAGCTTCGTTACTCACTTGGAGAAAAGCGGCTTTCAGAAGGAGCTGTGGGGCAAATAAAGCGGTAAGGAGTCAGGCGTGAGGGGCAAGGCGCTCGAGTGAATTTCCCGTTCAGCCATTTCCAAGTTTCTGGCGAAGCATCTGCTTTTCCGTTGGTGCCGCATGGCACTTCCGTTTCGGTCTTGCCTCCACCGAACCGTTATTGACTGAGCTAAAGATTTCTCCCTCGTGTCGAAACCACGCACAGGTGTTCGGTTCGCAGCTTGTCTTAATAGATTTCTTTTGTTAGTGCTGCGGCTAATTCGCATTCCAATCTCCGAAAGGCTCGGGCAATGAAAACACTAATCCAAGGCGGCTGGGTGGTCGGTTTCGACGGTAAAGAACATGAAATCATCAAAGAAGGTGTTGTAGTTTACGACGGCAAGACCGTCGAGTTTGTTGGCAAGGAATATACCCAGCGGGTGGCTAAAAAGATCGACGCTAAAGGCTGCTTGGTCTCGCCCGGTTTCATCGACACGCACTTTCATTCCGGCATCAATGCCAGCGACTACATTCTCGCCGACTCGACCAAGACCGACTTCTTCGCTTCGAATTATCTCGCCCATGGCGGGCCGACCCGGGAGGGCGCGCACGCCGCGCATCTCAAGGATGTCGACATCGGCCAGCGCTTTTCGATCATCCATGTGCTCAAGAGCGGCGTGACCACGACATTCGACATCGGCGGCGCCGGCGGCGATCCGGCGCGCTACGTCGACATGATCGATCAGGTCGGCATTCGCTGCGTCGCCGGGCCGAGCTATAAGAACGTTTCATTCTTTCACGATAAAGAAGGCCGGTTGGAATACGACTGGAACGATGAGCGCGGCAGCAAGGGGTTACAAACCGCGGTCGAGTTCGCCAAGAAATACAACGGCGCCTGTAGTGGGCGCATGACCGCGATGTTGTTTCCCGGCCATGTCGACTCCTGCACGCCCGCGTTGTTGCGGGACACGAAGAAGGCTGCCAAGGATGCCGGCGTCGGCATCCAGATCCACGCGACGATCAACCTGTTTGAATTCCACACGGTCATGGCGCGCGAACGGTGCACGCCCATAGAGCTTTTGAAAAAGCTCGGCTTTCTCGCGCCGGATGTTTCACTGTCGCATTGCATCTTTGTCAGCGGCCACAGCTGGCTCGCTTACCCCTACGGCGACGATCTCAAAATTATCGCCGACTCCGGCGCGTCGGTGGCTTACAGCCCGTTAAAGTACTTGAAGCTCGGTATTCTGATGGAATCTTTCGACCGCTACCGCCAGGCGGGCATCAACATGGGAATCGGCACGGATACTTTTCCCAAGGACATTCTTTCCGACATGCGCTATGCCGGCATCGCGTCGCGTATTGCCGACAAGAGTTTTCTCGCCGGCCACCCGCGCGATGTCTTCAACTCCATCACCCTTGGCGGCGCCAAGATGATCGGCCGCGACGATATCGGCCGGCTGGCGAAAGGCGCCAAAGCCGACATCGCCATCGTCAATCTGCGCGACATCGCCTTCGGTGCCGTGCATGATCCGATCCGCTCGCTGATGGAAACAGCCGTCAGCCGCGACGTGCGCACGGTGATCGTCGACGGCGAAACCCTCGTCGATAACCACAAATTCTTGCGCCTCGACGAGCAGGAGCTGTTGGACAAAGTCCAAGCCAAAGGCGAGCAGGTCTGGGACAGCGTCGCCAAATGGCACTGGACTGGCACAGGCATCGATGAAGTCGTGCCGCCGAGTTTTCGGATAAAGTAGCTCACGTCCACACTGGCTAGTGTCGATGTTGAATTGAGATTGCCGCGAACTAGACTCTTGGCCAAAACAAGTTCAGGAATTCAATTTCTTCAGCATCGGTCTCGCGGTAATGGACGATAATTTTCCCTGACCTGTAAAGGTAGCTGGGTGAAGTGGGATCATAAAAGCTCGGCACTCTTCCGGGAAGTTGCGGCTTCTGAACTATCCGTGCAAGTGTTTCGTCGAGGTGTTGGAGGTCGCGCGCGCTGGCCGATTTCTCGTAGAGAGACAACTCATCAAGAAATCTATTGGACAGGAGAAAATCAGTCACGTAACAGGCCTTTTTTGCGCGCCGCGGACAGAATTCTCTGCACGCTCGGTTCTCCCGAGAGTCGGAGAATGCGTCCCGCTTTAACGTCGTCCAAGGATTTGCGCATGGCCCGCAACGCTTCCGGGTCTTGCCATAATTGCGCGACCGCTTTCAACGTTTGCAATTGCTCGAAGTTAACGAGGACCGCTTTCGGCTTTCCCTGTTTGGTGACGATGACTTGATCGCCGTCTTCAACCTCTTCAATCAGATTGAGAAACTTCTGCCGCGCTTCGCTTGTGGTCATGTACCGGTCCATAGGTCACCTCGCTGACAAATAAGTGTACAAAGTTGTGTGAATCATGGCAAGCGCGGTGAGCCTCCCATACCCCGTCAGACTAAGCCATTCAATTTTGCTGTCAGACTCCTTATCTCCTCAAATCCCTTCTGCCAAAACTCTGCCCGA
>Ga0075342_1000074_pt1 | contig 17248 bp, 13 predicted proteins | sample RushOxbow_ThreeS_3_FD_120085 | JGI IMG/M metagenome (GOLD analysis project Ga0075342, IMG submission 120085) | Natural and restored wetland microbial communities from the San Francisco Bay, California, USA, that impact long-term carbon... | ecosystem: Environmental > Terrestrial > Soil >...
AAGGTTGGACCGCCGTCGTCGAGCTTTGCGAAGACCCAGATATTCCATTCGGCAGCCTGTATTGGCACTAGGCCGTTGGCGCTGCGGTCGAAGTCGGCAACTCCCGCGAACTCCGGTGTGTGAATCAGCTTTCCGTCAAGATCATAGGTCCAGCCGTGATAGGGGCAGCGCAGCTGCTCGGCTTTGCCGGCACACTCGGTTACGACGGCGGCAGCGTGGTGGCGGCAGACGTTGAAGAACCCGCGTAGTTTGCCATCCCTGCCAGCGACAACGATAACCGGCTGGTCAGCCATCTCAGCAGTGAAGTATTGACCGGTGATGCGAGCCTGATCGGTGCGACCGACTAATTGCCAACTGTTCGAAAAAACCGTTCGTCGTTCTAACTCGGAAATTCGCGGGTCGGTGTACCAGGCTGAGGGCGGGGTGGATGCGTTTGCTACGGTAGTTTGTCCATCGTAGCGTTCGATGAGTTCTCGGATCGACGGCCTCATTTCCCCGCGAGTTCCCGCCGTGCCTGTTCGGCGAAACTCCAATTGCGTACTTTGTCGAGCGGCACGGGAGCTTTACTTTTCAGTTCCAGCATCGACTGATCGACCAGCGTTTGCACAGCGGTGTCGGAAACGGTGCCGCCTGCGGACCAGCTTGCCTTGCCTAACTCGTAGCTTTGCGTTGCGATTTCTCGGTCGAGCCTCAACCAATTCACTAGCATCTGGATGGTTTCCTCGCGGTTGGCGGCGGCGAAGGCCAAGGCGCGGAAAACCGCTTTGATGACGCCGTAGACTTGTTTGGGATCCTTCTGAATCGTCTCGTCGCGGACGGCGAGGCCGGCGAGTGGTAACTCTAGGCGTTCGCCGAACCACAAGAGATCCTTGTAACCGGCTTTTTCAGCTTGCAAGTTGTAGGGCAGAGTTAGGATCGTCGCGTCGACGCTGCCGGACAAGAGCGCGGCGTAGCGCGCCGCCGCTCCGCCCATTTGCAAACGAATCAGATCGCGGTCCGGGTCCAAACCGTCTTGTTTGGCGACGGTGCGCAGCGCGAGATCTGCGGCGGCGCCATAACTGCCAATGGCGATGCGCTTGCCTTTGAGATCGCGGACGGTTTTCACATCTTTCTTGACGGTGAGAAAATAGTCGGGACGGCCGAGCAAGACGGCGATGGTCTTTACCGGCAGCCCGGATGTGGCGGCTTTAATCGTTGAGGTGCTGGGCGTGGCGTATTCGACACTGCGCGTGAGCAGCGCGTTGACCGCGATGTTCGCGCGCATCGTAATCGTCAACGCGTCAAAGCCCTCGTCGCGGAAGAATCCCTTGCGCGCGGCGATCTCCAGCGGCAAGGTGCTCAGGCCGGCGCCGGTGGAGGCGATTTTGATTTCCTCTGCGGCGAGGGAATGCCGCGCCGTGACAGAAAGAATGCACAGTAACAGGCAGACACGCGATGACAGCTGCATATTATCCCGTCACCTTTGCGCCTTCGCGTCTTTGCGGGAGATAATCCGAGCTTATTCTTTCACGGTCACATGGGCGCCGCCGAACGCTTCGGAACGGTTGCCGACCAGCACCAGCGGTTCATCGCCGACGTTGGTGATTTGATAATAATCTTTGGCTCCAAAAAAAACGATTTCGTTTCGCTCAAGCACTCGCTCTTCGCCTTTGAGCCCTTTGACCGAGGCTTTGCCTTGCAGCACAAGGAAGGTTTCCGGCGACATATGGAAGTGCATGTCGGTGTGTTCGCCGGGACGGAAATAAAGGATCCATGAGCGAAAAGCCTCCGAGCCGAAGAGCGGCATGAAGCGTTTGTCCTGCTCCTCGGCCGTCTGCATGGTGTCGTTGATGTTGGCGAATTCCATATTTCCTTCTACCTTTTGCTGTGCTTTACGCTCCGGTCTCCTTCGAATAAGCTCCGCGGCGCTACTAACCTAATCCGTCAAATCCAGCAGCACGCCGTCGGGATCGGAAAGTCCCTGCTTGCAGAGCTTGCAGCTTTCCAGATTCTTCCGGTGTCTTTCGCCTTCGCGGCCGACGTCGACATTGCGCGGCGCGGACGCCGGAAATTCTTTGGCAAGGGCTTCCAGGTCTTTGTTGGTTTGTTCGAGGCTGTCGACTTTGAAGCCGAAATGCTCGAGACCGGCATATAGAGCCCGGTGCGTGGTCATGCTCCACGGCCGGATGGCCAAGCCAACTTTGCCATCGGTCAAGTAGTAGTTATTGTCGCCCGACAAACTCTCGACCGGCTGGAGATCGAAAACTTTTTGATAGAACTCGGCAATATAAGAGGGGCGCGCGCTGCGAATGGCGATGTGATTGATCCAGCGCGGCTGTTCCCAGCCGAATTCCACATAGCCTTCGCGGACATTGGCCATGCCTTTTTGCGAGAGATCGTATTGATTGCCGTCGGGATCGTGACTACGCAAGCCGGCAAAGGGCACGTGGCCGGGGCTCTCGGCAATATAAATTTCCGGATAAGACTGCTTGATTCGCTGGCGCACCAAGTCGACGCTCTCCACGGCGAAGCCAAAATGGTCAAAGCCCGCTTTGAATCCCGGTTGACGCTGCAGAAGCGCGAGACCGATCACGCCGTCGCTCAGGTGGCCGCGTTCCTTGTTGTACTCACCAGTCTCATCGGTCATGCCGTTGGTGATTTTTTTCATCCCAAAGATGGTCTGATAAAAGCGCGCTTCGCGGTTCCAGTTCTCGGTCATCACGGCGATATGTCGAACGCTGGTAAACATAATCGTTGTCCTCCTTTTGGCCTGATTCATCTCAAAGTTGGGTCGCGCTGTCAAATGCGTTTAGAGCGGCGGTGACCTTGATTCTGCAACAGCGGAAGGATAAAAACGAAACCAACTCAGGAACACCGATGACCATCCGCTCATTTGATCTACTCCAGCCGCGATCTTTGCCTGAGGCCGTGGAGCTTTTGCAAAGGCACGGCGACGACGCCCGCGCCATCGGCGGCGGCACGACGCTGGTTGTCTTGCTGAAGCAGCGGGCGCTGCACTATCCTTATTTGGTCGATCTGCAAACGATCCCAGGCCTGAGTCATATTAATCAAGACAGCGACGCCATTCGCATCGGCGCCCTGGCGACGCACCGGATGATCGAGCTGTCGCCGCTGGTTCGACAAGCTTTTCCCGTCGTCGCCGAGGCCTTCAGCCATATCGGCAACGTGCGGGTACGCCAGACAGCGTCCATCGGCGGCAATCTCGCCCACGCCGATTATCGATTGGACCCACCGCCCGCGCTTTTGGCGCTTGGCGCTACAGTTTCAACTTACGGTACCAAGGGATCGCGGACGATTGCGCTTAAAGATTTTTTCCGCGGCATGTACGAGACGGCACTGGAGCCAGGCGACATACTCACGGAAGTGACCATCCCGCGGATGCCGGATAATAGCAAGGCGGTTTATCTGCGTTACAGCACGCTGTCGGCCAACGATTGGCCCTGTGTCGGGGTGGGGGCGTTCATGCAAAAGCAGGGCGGACGCTGTCAGCAATTGCGCCTGGCGCTCGGCGGCGTGGCCGCGACGCCGCTGTTGATCTCCGGATTGGAGTTCGCGCATGACCAGGTCGTCGACGCCGCAGTGATCGACAAAATACTCGCCGCGGTCGACGCGCAGATCTCGCCGTCTGCCGATTTGCGCGGCTCGGAGTGGTACAAGCGCAAGATGGCGCGGCTGTTTACGCAAAAGGCGATCGAGCGGGTCAACGGATAAACCCATGGCAAACTTCTCAGTCGTCGGACAATCGGTTTACCGCTCGGACGCCAATCCCAAAGTCACCGGGCGGGCGCTGCATGTGGGCAACATCGAAATGCCGGGAATGCTCCATGTCGCCGTGCTGCGCAGTCCGTACCCGCACGCGCGGATTTTGCGCATCGACAAATCCAAGGCCGAGGCGTTGGCGGGTGTCGCCGTGGTGCTCACCGGCGCCGATATCGCAAAGATGCCGGGGGTCGATCCGCACTTCGGTCCGGCGTTTCGCGATCAGCCGATGCTCGCGGTGGATAGGGTTTGCCACGTCGGCGATCCTGTCGTCGCTGTGGCGGCAGCGGACCAGCGGACTGCCGAGGATGCGCTGCAATTGGTGGAGATCGATTACGAAGCGCTGCCGGCGATCTTTGACGTGCTGGATGCGGTCAAGAAGGACTCGCCGCTAGTCCATGAACAGCATCGGCCAGCCAAGGCTTTCGCCGATTTGGCTCATGTCAAGGCCGGCGAGCAATCTAATATTTGTTATCAGTTCAAACTCCGCGTCGGCGATGTCGACAAGGCGTTTGCCGAAGCGGATCGAATTTTTGATGACATATTTACCTCGCCGCCGGCCCAGCATGTGCCGATGGAGCCGCATGTGACGTTGGCGTACTTGGATGAACATGATCGGCTCAATGTCTGGACGGCGAGCCAATCGCCTTCCTATGTGCGCACCGAGCTTGCCGCCACCTTCGGGATTCCGATGCACCGGATTCGCGTGCGAGTGCCGTACTTGGGCGGCGGTTATGGCGCCAAGCTTTACGCCAAACTTGAGCCGCTGGTGACAGCTCTGGCTTTGACCACCAAAAGGCCGGTGCGCTACGCCCTGACCCGGGAAGAAGAGTTTCTCACCATCACCAAGCACAAAGTGGTCACCAAAATAAAAACCGCGATCAAAAACGGCGCGATCACCGCGCGCAAATGCGAGGTCTATTGGGACACCGGGGCCTATGCGGAGATCGGCCCGCGCATCGGCCACAAGTCCGGTTACACCTCGGCGGGGCCCTACAAGATACCCAACGTGTGGATTGATTCTTACTGCGTTTACACCAACAAGGTGCCGGCCGGCGCGTTTCGCGGCTTCGGCGTGCCGCAAGTTATCTGGGCCTATGATTCGCAAACCGACATGATCGCCCGCGCACTGGGTGCCGACCCAGTGGAGTTTCGCTTGAAGCCGGCGCTGGATGAAGGGGAAAAGTTCGCAACCGGCACGGTGGTGCGCTCGTTCGGTATAAAAGAAGCGATCCACCAAGCGGCTCAAGCCATCGAGTGGTCAAAGCCCAAGCAACCCCAAAGCGGCGCGAAACGACGCGGCCGGGGCATCGCCGCCGGGGTCAAAGCGGTGCTGACGCCGTCGATTTCCGGCGCCATCGTGATCCTCAATGCCGACGGCACGGCCAATGTCTTGAGCAGCACTGTCGAGATGGGGCAGGGCTCCGAGACGACCATGAGTCAGATCGTTGCGGAAGAGCTTGGTATTACTGCCGACCGGGTTCATATCGTTCAACCCGACACCGACGTGACTCCCTACGACACCATTACCGCCGGCAGCCGTTCGACTTATCACATGGGCAACGCCGTGCGCCTGGCCGCGGCCAAGGTCAAGGCGCAGTTATGTGAAGTTGTCGCGGCAAAATTGGAAGTGGATCCCGATGATCTCGCAGCCGGAAAGGGCCGCATCTATGTACGCGGTCTGGAAGAGCGCGGCATGACCGTGGGGGAGATTTTCCTGGCGAAGTTCGGTAGTCTCGGCACGACGCTGGCCGCAGAGGCCGTGTGCCAGCCGACGGCCGCGCATATGGATCCGGAAACCGGCCAGTCGGAAAAGTGCACGGAGTATTGGTTCCCATCGGCGACTGCTGCCGAAGTTGAAGTCGATAGCGAAACCGGGCAAGTGAAGGTTTTGCAACTGTTTAGCGTCGGCGATACCGGCACGGCCATCAACCCGCGTCATTGCGAGCAGCAACTCCAGGGCGCCGCGCTGATGCACCTCGGGCTGACGATGTTCGAAGAAATGATCTTTGACCAAGGCCAGCTGACCAATGGCTCGTTGCTCGACTATCAAGTCGTCTCGATCAAAGACATGCCGCAACTGGTTCGCCCCATCGTCGTTCAGGTGCCGCACGAGGATGGTCCCTTCGGCGCAAAGGGGGCGGGGGAGACGGGTGCTTTAACCGTGGCGCCGGCGATCGCCAATGCCATCGAAGACGCTGTCGGCGTGCGCATTCGAGATCTGCCGATTACGCCAGAAAAAGTGCTACGCGCTTTAGCCGAGAAAAACGGCTTGACAGTTTCCAAGGGTTGATGTGATGAAACGCGAGATTCAGTTACGGCTCAACCAGCGGGAGGTATCGCTCGTCATTGACGACGCTGATACGCTATTGGAGATCTTGCGCGAGCGATTCAAGCTCTGGAGCGTGCGCGAAGCTTGCGGCGTCAGCGCCTGCGGCAGCTGCACGGTCTTGCTTGACGGAGCGCCGGTGAGTGCTTGTTTGCTCCTAGCGGCCCGCGCCGCCGGCCACGAGGTTCTCACCCTCGAAGGTTTGAGCGACGGCGATTCGCTTCATCCGATTCAGCAGGCCTGGGTGGAAGAACGCGCCTTGCAGTGCGCCTACTGCACGCCGGGTTTTGTGCTCTCGGTCAAAGCGCTGCTTGCCGAAAACGCCGATCCGAGCGACGACGAGATTCGCGATTATCTCGCTGGCAACCTTTGCCGCTGTGCCGGTTACGCCGATATCCTGCGCGCAGTGCGCGCGGCCCAAGAAAAAATCAAGCTCGCTACGACCGCCCGCTAAGCAACTGGCCAAGCGCCTTGGCGGATTCTCCACAATTTGAACATTTCTGTCCTTCCGGGGGTGTGAAGGCAGCTTTCGACATTTTTGTCCCGTTGCGCTGTAAATTGTCCGTCGCCAATCGCGAGATCTGCACCGGGCCATATCCGCCATTGGTCAAGTGGTTAACAATTCGGGACAATTTTCACTGGCGCTAGGGTTGCAATTATCTTTGGAGCAGATGGCACGCGATGTGCTCTCGGTAATGAACGAGAGCTCAGGATTATCGTAATAGCAACCACAGGGATTATGCAGACCAAGCACAGGATTGATTCCGCTGACAAACAGCGGTCTTGGAATGTGGACCTAATCTTTGGCGTAGCCCGCAAAGAAACGGTGATCCGTTTGCGTTGGCCGCTGGTGATTCTTTCCTCCTATCTGCTTTACTACGCGCCGGTCGCTTGGCTTTCCGTGACCCAGGTCCATGCGATCCTGAGTCTCTATCTTTTGAGCCACGCTACGCTTTATTTTTTGGCCGACGAGTTTTTCGATTCGCCTTATTTCTATGGGCCTTTACTGGTTTTTGATACCCTGGTGCTGATTGTCGTGCTGAGCGCCACCGGCGCGACAAGTCCCGACTTTTACATCGCCTGTGTGGTGACCATCGTTTTGAGCCTGATCTGCACCGACTCCCGGGGGCTTCTCGTAGTGACGATCCTGGCGCCGCTGCTCTATGCCTACGCATTGTTCAGCTCGTCGACGGTGCTTGAGCCGGAATTTTTTGTCCAATTGCCCTTTCCATTCGTCATCTCGTTGTTTTACGGTTACTTCGCGCAAGTCGGTCGAATGCGCCGGTTGGCACGGGAAAAAGAGGAGGAGGTGTGGCGCGAGCAGCGGGCGGCGGAAGATTTACGCCGCCAGCGCGAGCGCCTGGAGGCGATGCACGATGTCAACGTCGCCGTGACTTCAACCAACGAAACTGGAAGCATCCTGAATGCCTTGTTGGAAAAAACCTTGAGCCACCTGCCCTACGCCGCAGCGTTGGTTCGGCTGCGCGACCCGCAATCGCAGCTGGTCGAGACGGTTGCGGCCACGGGCTTTGATACCAAGGAGCCGGTGGACGCGGATTCGCTCAGATTTATCGACGGCACCATGAAAACGTTAGAGCCCTTGATCGTCCGCAACGTCTTTGCCGACGCTCGTGTCGAGAATTTGGAGTATTTCAAGAAAGAGGGCTTGGTGTCGATTTTTGGAATTCCCCTAGTGGCCAATGGTGAGACTCTCGGTTGCCTCGTCTATGCGGCCCGTGAAGAGCATGGCTTCACCAACGAGGAAATCGAGTTTTTAAAGACGCTGGCCGGGCAGGCTGCCATCGCGATCCACCATTCCCAGTTGTACCGCCAGAGCCAGCAGCAGACCGAAGAGCTGCGTCATGCGCACCTGGTCAAAGACGAGTTTCTAAAAGTGGTTTCCAGCGAGTTGAAGACGCCTTTGAACGTCATCTCCGGGTACACCGACATGTTCAACCAAGGGTTGTTGGGAGAACTGACACCGATTCAGGAGAAGGCGATCGAGACCATCGGGCGACAGTCGAGAGAGCTTCACGGCCTCATCAGCAAAGTTCTGCAAGTCAGCGACATTGAATCCGAAACTCTGCTGGCGGCCAAGACGGACATCAATCTTTGGGAATTCATGTCCGAGCTGCGCGCGGAGTACGACGCCCCGCTGGCTAAGAACGTCAAAATTATCTGGGACTATCCGGCCGATTTGCCGACGGTACAAAGCGACCGGCCCAAGCTCAAGCGCATCGCCGAAAACTTGATTAACAACGCGGTCAAGTTCACGGATCACGGCACCGTGCTGATCTCGCTGAGTTACCTGGCGCCGTCCAAGATTCTTGAGCTCAAGGTCGCCGATACCGGCATCGGCATCGCGAGCGAACGGCGCGGGGTGATTTTCCAGAAATTTCGCCAATTGCACGATGCCCATCAGGTGCTGCAACCAGGCGGCGTCGGGCTGGGGCTTTACATCGTCAAGAAATACATGGACGTTCTCGGCGGCGAGATTGGCGTTGAGAGCGAGCCGGGAAAGGGCTCAACATTCACCATGCGTATCCCGGTGGAGCCATACAAACGCGCGGTATTGCACGAGCAGCTTTTGTTGCCTACCGGAAGCGAAACGCCCAGCTTTGGGGTAGAGCAAAGATAGGAAAGTTGCCGGCGCGCCGGCAGCGCTTGCGGAGATTAGCGCGGCGTGTCGGAGATCGCCCGATTATCCCGTTTCAGATACATCTTCACCCACAGGTCGTAAAGATTATCAGGCCTGAAGACATCGATCCCTTTGCGGCCCTGGGAGTTTTCGGCGATCATGCTGATGGAAAGTTCCTGCCACGAAATGCCGAGCAGCCGTTCATTGCGCTGTTCGAGCAACTCGCCGATCGTCCGCAGCAGTTGCGAAAGTCCATGACCGTCGGCGTTGCCGCTTAGACCGCGTCGAAGCTGGCGCCGGTCGCGCTCGATCCGGTCAAGATCTTGGAGCGAGTAGCGCAAGCGCCTGGCCGGGTGCTCGCTGGCATCGGTGTAGGTTTCCTGGTGACCGACGGTGCGCGGCTCCATGCGGTTTTTCCACAGCTTTTGGAGCCGCCGGCGGCTGATGCGCAAAAGTGGATTTTGCTCTCCCGTTCCCGACTCCGGCCGCGCCCAGACCAGATAGGCGTCGCCGGTGAACTCTAGATTAAATCTAGTGAACTGGAGATTCTCCAGGTCCTGGCCGATTATGCGCAATTGGCGCCCATAATCGGTATTGCCGCTAGCCTTGCCCATGGATCTGCTCGTCTGGGGGTTGTCGAACGGTGCCACCCTACTGCGAGGGCTCGAGGAAATCAATCGCAGCAGCCCGCGCTTGGGTACGCGAGGCGGCCGCCTAACCCCTCTGAAAATACTAACCACAGGCAGTTTGTAGTTGCAATTGAGGCAGAAGTTGGTCACCGCCGCTTGCGGCGCTTTACGCAACCGCTGTGAAATCGAGAAGCCCAGGTAATAACCGCATTTGGGACAAGATCGGGCGCGATACTTCGACATGGACATGGTGCTTGTGGCGAAGTACATATTCATATCAGAGTCGAATGTCAAGAAAGCCGGAGAGAGATGGATGAAGCCATTGTTGGAGCACTCGATTCCAGCGCGGTGTGATCGTCTGGCTTTCCCGTGTTGTCATGTTTTAGCCAAGATTTACGATGAATCCTCCCGCCTGAAATTATTCGGCGTCGGGAAACGTCGCGCGTGACCGGCCGGCTTGGCGAGTCGATTTTCGGGTCGATCGTTGAGGTCGGCAGGTTTAACGCTTATTCGACTTTGTGGTAGAGAAGAATTGATTCTGGACCAAAAAATTCCCGGAGGATTTGTATGGCGGAAAGCATTATGGTCTTCGACTGCGACGGTCATATCATCGAATCGATTCCTGAGATGGTGCCGTTTCTCGATCCGGTGGATCGCGAGGTCGCGTTAACGCCGTCGCGCAACCGCCAGGGTGTGTTCGCTAGCTTGGATAATATTCACTACCCGCGCAACGTGCGCAAATCCGGCGAGGTCGAGCCGCCGCGCCGGCCGCGCGTCGATGCCAGCAGCGAGCGCAAGGGGTCGGGTGAAGATTGGGTAGCATTCTTGGAAAAAGCCGGCGTCAGCGAAGCCGTGCTATTTCCTTCGGAGGGCTTGTCGGTGGGATTTTTCCAGCAGGCCGATTATGCAACGCGGATCTGCCGTGGGTTTAATGACTACGTCGCCGAGCGCTACCGCAAAGTCGACAAGCGGCTCTATCCGATGGGGCTGATCGCCATGCAGGATGTCGGCGCGGCGAGGAAAGAACTGCGCCGTTTGGTGCTGGATCTCAAGCTGCCCGGCGCCATGTTGCCGTCGCGCGGGCTACCGCTCCATCTCGGTCATGATTATTACTGGCCGATCTACGAAGAGGCCGCGGAACTGGGCTGCGTTCTCGGCATCCACGGCGGTTCGGGGGTCGGTCTCGGCCAAGATACCTTTACCGACCCCTGGGCATCGCGGGTGTTGCGCCATCCGGTGCCGTTGGCTTTGGAATTCGTCTCGCTGGTTTATCATGGCGTGCTCGACCGCTACAAAGATCTGCATATCGGGTTCTTCGAAGGCGGCTGCGCCTGGGTGCTATTATTGAAAGACCGCATGGACCGCGATGACAACGTCTACACCACCAGCACCGGCCACGCGCGTAGCCTAAACGATTATCTTGCAAGCGGCCAAGTGCTGGTCGGGGTCGAGGGCAATGAATGGATATTGCCCTTCGTCATCAAACAGTGCGGCGCCGATGGTTTTGCTTACGCCTCCGACTATCCCCATGAGGTCGACTTGATCGCCGCCAAGCAGATGATTCACGAAACCGTTGAGCGCCCCGACTTGACCCACGATGAGAAAGCCAAGGTGCTGGGACTCAATGCCAAACGGTTTTTTCGGGTTTAAATTTCTAACCTGGGCAAGCCGTTAGTAATACAAAAGCCGGGGATTGCGCCCGGCTTTTTGTGTTTTGAACGGAGTAAAGTTGCTAAGTATCGACCGCAACCGTGCAGCGGAAAAATATCTAAGTTGTTGATGATTCGATAGTTTTTCGTATTTGCCTGACAGCAGCGACGATTGAACAGTAATATTAGTATATTCGATATTGCGAATATACTAATTGACCGCTACAATGCTCCGTATCGTAGTCATCGGAGATTCGTTATGCCCGATACACTAAGGCAGTTTAAAGCGAGTATCTTTCAAGCCCTCGCACATCCCACCCGGATCGCCATTATCGAAGTGTTGCGAGAGGGGGAACTGTCGGCGGGAACTATCATCGAGCGTTTGGCGCTCGAACAAGCCAACGCCTCGCAGCATCTTGCGATCCTTCGCGGTCGACAGATCGTCAGCAGCCGCAAAGAAGGCAACCAGGTTTTTTATTCGTTGCGTGATCCGCTGCTGAACGAACTGATGGACATCATGCGGCGCTATTTCCAAAGCCATGTCGAAGAGGCGGTATCCATGCTTAGGGAGATCGGCCAAGCCGAAAAGGAGAACTTATTAAAGTGAGCCAACTCGCATCGTCGGTCGCACATAATAAATGGCTACCCAAGTTATTTCTATGTTTTCAGCAGTACACCCGACAAGATCTGGTCGCTGACGGCGTCGCCGGGGTCACGGTCGGGTTGGTCGCTCTACCGCTGGCGATGGCTTTCGGCATCGCTTCCGGGGTCACACCTCAGGCCGGTCTCTACACTGCCGTCATCGCCGGGTTTTTGATTTCAGCGCTGGGCGGATCGCGGGTCCAAATCGGCGGGCCGACGGGGGCATTTGTCGTCATCGTCGCCGGCATCATCGCAAAATTCGGCCTTTCGGGTTTGTTCATGGTGACCCTGATGGCCGGCGTTCTGCTCCTTGCGATGGGCGTCACCGGTTTAGGTGCAGCGGTCAAATTTATTCCGCGCCCGGTTACCATAGGATTTACCAACGGTATCGCGTTGCTGATCGCTTCGACCCAAATCAAGGATTTTCTCGGCCTCTCCATACCTATCTCGCCAAGCGAATTTTTCGAACGGATGGAAGCCCTGGCGCAACATCTGCCGACCCTTGACTGGTCCACGGCGGCGGTCGCGACTGCCTCTCTTGGCGTGATCCTTATCGCGCCGCGTCTGACCAAGAAGATTCCGGGATCGATCATGGCGCTCTTTTTGGGCACCGCTATCACCGCGCTGTTCGATTTGCCGATAGCCACGATCGGCAGCCAATTTGGCGGCATCCCCACCGGCTTGCCGACTTTTGCTATACCGGCATTTCGCGCCGATCTGATCCTGCCGCTGTTGCCTTCGGCCTTGACGGTGGCGCTGCTCGCCGCCGTTGAAAGTCTGCTGTCGGCGGTGGTGGCGGACGGCATGAGCGGCGATAAGCATAATTCCAATGTTGAATTGATCGCCCAAGGGGTGGCTAATCTGGCAAGTCCTTTGGTGGGCGGTATCCCAGCCACGGGGGCGATCGCGCGCACGGCAACCAACGTCCGCTCGGGCGCCAAGACGCCGGTGGCAGGGTTGGTGCACGCGCTCACCTTGTTGTTGATTTTGGTTGCGGCCGCGCCGTTGGCGCGGTTTATTCCTCTGGCGACGCTCGCGGCCGTGTTGTTTGTCGTCGCCTATAACATGGGCGAATGGCGGGAGATCGGCGCTATCTTGAAGCTTTCGAACGCGGACCGGGCGGTGTGGTTAACGACCTTTGCGCTGACCGTGTTCGCCGATCTCACGGTTGCGGTCGAGGTCGGCATGGTGCTTGCGGCATTGCTCTATATTTATCGAGTTTCGCAGACCACCACGGTGGCGACGATCACGGATGAATTGATCGAAAACGGCCGGCCGCATATTTTGCAGGATAAAAACATGCCGGACTACGTGACGATCCTGCGCATCCGCGGGCCGTTTCTCTTCGGCACTACGGATAAACTCGCCGAAGAAGCGCCGGATCTAAAGAGTTTCGCACCGGTGGTCATTCTTCGCTTGCGCCACATGACGGCGATCGACGCCACCGGCCTGCACGCCATCGAAATGTTTGCCAAGCGCATCACCCAATCCGGCAGAGTTCTGCTGCTCTGCGGCGCGCGCGATCAGCCGGCGCGTTTTATCGAGCAATCCGAGTTTGTCGAAGTCATCGGCCGCGAGAATATGCTGCCCCATGTCCAAGCCGCGCTTGACCGGGCTCAGGATATCTTCGAGGGCTTCGATGGCGTCGGCATGGAAGTCGCGCGCGACTACACAGCCCACGCGCCGGCTTAATCCCGAAAACCGACGATGTCGCGGTACCCGACATAGACGGCTTGGCGTGGGCCATGCTCCGCCGCCGGCTCCATCCGTGACTGCTGTAAGATCTGCTGAACTAAGCGGCCGGTTAATTTTCCGAAGAAGCCGGGAAGATCAGCGACTTGATGACCACCGGGACCGCGCCGGAAGAGGGAATCAAGGCGCCGACATCGATGAAGTCGAAGTCGCTGAGTGCGATGCCGTCGATGGAGATGATCGCGCTGTCCAACTTCAGCTCTTCCTGGCAGTGCAGGCCGATGATTCCGCCGATATCGCCGTCGTTGACCAAGACCAAGGGATGGCCTTTGGCGAGAATATCTTTGAGCCCTTCGGCGATGCCGCTGCAAAACGCTTGCAGGCGCGCGAAGGTCGCCGAGCCGTCCCAGTGAAACGCCACGGCGACCGGCTGGCGGCCGTGCAAGAGATCGAGGCGGCGCAGGGCGGCAAGCAAAACGTCGCGCACCGCATCTTTGGTGAATTCGTCCTGTCCGAGCGGGAACTCGGGGGCGACCACAGCGATGTTACGGACGGGAACGGCGTCGTCCGGGGCGATGAAGATGGTATTGCCGCTTACTTGCACGGTGTACTGCGAGGCGCCGATGACGGTGGCGCGGATGCGCGCGTTGGGCTCCATCATCAAAAGGCCCAGCTTGCCGGCGCGTTTGCGCACTTCGTCGGCGATCAGCGGCCCCAAGTCGCCGAAACTGGTCTTAGCGCGATTGTAAATAAACTCCGACACGCCGCCGGAAAACATCACGCAATCGATCTCGCCTGTGTAGGTGAGCGGCGGCAGGCGCAGCAGCGTTTTGATGTCGTCGTTTACCGATTCCGGTTTCAACATGGCGAACAGCTTGTCCATCATGCCGGACACCATCTTGCGCAGATTCTCCTCGGAAATTTTCTCGCCCATGGTCACCGCGAAGCCGGCCCAGCCGGCGTGCTTGCGCGCGGCCTCTTCGATGCGCACCACGGCGCCGTCTTTATCGAAGGCGAGCAGGCGGGCGCCGACATCGATGGCGGAGACTTCCTGGACTTTGCCGTTGTTGCAAACGGCGAATTTGCTGGTGCCGCCGCCGATGTCGATGTTCAAAACCACGCCGCCCATTTTCGCCGAGTGCGCCACGGCGCCCGATCCATGAGCCGCCATGGTTGCTTCAAGGCCATCGCCGGCGCTGACCGCGACGAATTTACCGGCTTCCTCGGCGAACAGCTCGCCGATCGCCCGGGCGTTGCGCCGGCGCACGGCGACGCCGGTGAGGATCAACGCACCGGTGTCGACATGTTCACGGTCGATCTTGGCGATCTTGTATTGGTCGTTGATGAATTTTCCGAGGGCCTCGACATCGATCCTGGTATCGTCGACATAGGGCGTCAGCAAGATCTGCGATTCATTGATGATTTCGCGCTTGGTCACGCGGTAGCGCGATCCTTCGAGGGTCAGTTCCAATCGGGAGAAAACCAGGTGTGAAGTCGATGAGCCGATATCGACGCCGACGCTGGTAAGCTGAAGGTTCTCTTCCTCCTGCATGTGGCGGTTGGCATTGGAAAACGAACCTCTAGGTGCGGTGGCCATAAATATTCCTGACAATCTTCTGCTGATCTCGAAAAATGTTTGGGCGTGTGAACGGCTAGGGGGTTCGAGTTCCGGGTGTCGTGTCAACCCGAAACTCGAAACCGTAAACCCGCAACTTGATTAGTAGGAGTTTTTGTAAAGATCCGGTTCCATGCGCGACTTGGCGCCGACCTGCTCGAGGGTTTCCTCAAACTCTTTGCGCAAGTACGGATCTTCTTCGTTGTAGGGGATCGCCGTGCCGCCGTCTTTCATGTCGATGGCGCCGTAGTCGATCGCTTTCTCGCCGGGACGGCCGCGTTCACGTCCGGGGGCGTTGGGGCCGAACCACGCGGTCAAACGCAGCGGTTCTTTGCTGGCGCCGAAATGGGCGTGGAACCAATTGCCCGACATCGGCGCGGCGCTGACCATGCCGACCGGCTCGTAGTCTTGCCGTCGGATCATCTCTGTGGTGCCCGCTTCCCACGGCTTGGTGCCAAGCGACGCCGGCCAGGTGTAGGTGTAGCCTTTGCCGCTCAGGCAGATCAGCACGGCGGCCGAGCCGTGGGCGTGCGCCTTGGAATAGCGGCCGGTCTCATGCTGGCCGATCCAATAGTAAAAATGCTGCCCGGCCATATGCGGCTCGATGCGCCGATAGCCCGGCGAGCGGCGGTTGTCCATCGGCAACTCGCAGTTCATGACATCGGGAATGATGTTGGTCTTGCGCATGGCCAGGCCCCGCACGGGATCCGGCGTCACGTCTTCTTTGTATTTGAAATAATCGTCAGTGGGATCGAAACGGTCTTTGAACTGATAGGGGCAGTTGAAGATAAAATCCTCGTTGCCGAAATTGTTCATGATGTTGGGCGCGGTGGTGCCGGCGAGCAGCAACGCCGGGCTCGAGGTCGCATTGACGATGCGGTGGGTGGCGTTCATCGGGATCGCGAAGATCGAACCCTTCTGCCATTCGAAAGTGAGCTTCTTGGGGTTGCCGTCAACCCACACTTCGGTGGTGCCGCGGCCGTCGACAACGAGGTACTGTTCTTCGTAAAGATGCTTCTCGGGATTGAGCGCGCCGGCGCCGGGGACCTCGACGACGTAGCAGCCCCACAGCCCCTCGGTGCCGAGCAGTTGAATAAATGTGCCGTTGCCGCCCATGCGCTTCCACGGCTTGCGCGGCAGATCCTGCACCCGGCGCACGCCGATATCGCGATAGATCGGGATGCCCTGGGCTTCCATGAAGTCGTCGTAGGGCGTGTTGGGCCGGAGAAATTTGCCAAGGCCGGCCCTGGTCTTTTTGTCCGTCGGTTCGTTGAACGTCGACTCAGCGGGATGATCCATAATGCCTCCTAAAAAATCGGATTTTGAATTGACCGGTTTCGCTTGCAACCGGAATCTGCGGACTCGGCAAGTATAAAACTGCCCAAGACCGGCGGATTTATTCGGTCAATTTATAGTCTGAGAGTTGGGGAGTCAAACGACATGGACTGTCGATTTCAGCGGTGGCTGCTCTCTTTGAGATCGCGTCGCGACAATCCGGTTTGCGTCACTAGCCCGGCCAATGAGTAGTTTCCCACTTTTCCGGGCTGTAGCTTGAAAATCCCGCAGCCGGTGCGGGATTTTCAAGCTACAAGTTAAAGGTAGTCTTTCTCCCATCGGTCGAAAAAACAGTCGATGATGCCTTTCGTTTGTCATCCCGAACGAATGTGAGGGATCTCATATTGAAATGGCAAAAACAGTTCACCGCCGAGGGAACAGTTTAAACTGTTTTCAAAACCCTCTGTGATTGCTGTGGCCTGCGTGGCGAAAACAATCTCTCCTTCGAAAGGGCGAGCGACGCTCGCCCCCTACGTCGGACTTGGCGCTATTTCGTGAACGTCAGCCGCTTATAAACCTGGCGCACGGACTCCACGTCCCGTTTGCAGTACTCAATGATCTCGGGGAGCTTGCCGGCGCGGTAGTAGGGGTAGACTTTGGAGCCGTCGAGGTTTTCTTTGGGGGAGGGGATGCCGAGGGCTTTCGATAATGAATCGAGGCTGGCGTGTTCGCGGCCCCATTTGCTCCACTCTTGCATGGTGTCGTAGATCGGCGCGTTGCGGAAGCGGGTAAACGGGATGTCGCGGCTGGGTTTGATATTGTGAATCACCGAGCGCTGGTAAATGAAGCGCATGTCGAAGTCAAGGATGTTATGGCCGACGAACAGGTTGCAGTCGGGGACGATTTTCCAGAAGCCCTTGATGATGTCGGTTTCGTCGCCCTGCAAGACTTCGATGGTGCCGCTAACCGACGGCTCGATGGTGTAGCACAGGCAGATGATTTTTGCCGTGACGGCGGACA
>Ga0075342_1000076_pt1 | contig 17005 bp, 11 predicted proteins | sample RushOxbow_ThreeS_3_FD_120085 | JGI IMG/M metagenome (GOLD analysis project Ga0075342, IMG submission 120085) | Natural and restored wetland microbial communities from the San Francisco Bay, California, USA, that impact long-term carbon... | ecosystem: Environmental > Terrestrial > Soil >...
CGGCATGGTCATCACCTTCGTCGTCGCCGTGCTCGACTGGAACTCGACCCCCTTGCTCGACTGGACCCGTTTCATCCCCGGTCTGCCGCTCGGGATGATTGGCCTGTTCATCACCGTGTGCGGCTATTTCAATCTCGGCCTCGGCAACACTTATTGCGGCGCCGACGGCTTGGTCACCGGCGGCCTCTATCGCCTTAGCCGCAACCCAATATACCGCCTCAATCGTCGGACTGGTCGGCCTGTCCATCGGCGCCAACTCGATCTACACCATCGTCTTGTCCGGGGTGATGATCGGCGCCTATGTGATGATGGCGTTGGTGGAAGAAGACTGGCTGAAGCAACTCTATGGTGCGCCCTATCGCGACTATTGCGGCCAGAGTGCGCGCTTCCTCGACGTGCAAGTCCTGATCGCCTTCGCCGAGCGGAGAAAGCCCCTACGCGACCCGAGTCGAGGAGTTGTTTGGAATTCGTCATGGCCGGGCACAGTTTGGGTCGCATATTTGACCTGCGGTGCCCGGCATGACGAGCTGAGTTAGTCGCCGCTATTCAGCAGCGACCGCGATGCGCTCCTCGCCCGCGATAATGCGCCGCGCAGACTGAAGCACCTCCAATCCCGCGCCATCGAGATGCGCACGCTCGGCAAGATGCCGGCGGAAAGCGCGCGCCCGCGGCTGGCCATGGAACAGTCCGAGGATATGGCGAGTCATTTGATTGAGCCGCGCGCCCTGCGCCAGTTGAGCCGCGACATACGGCGCAAAGCGGTCGAGCACATCGAGCCGCGACGGCGGGCTTTCGCTAGAATTGAAGATCACGCCATCGACTTCGGCCAATAGATAAGGATCGGCATAGGCCGCACGGCCGAGCATGACCCCGTCGACTTGCGGCAAATGCAACTGGGCGCCAGCAAAAGATTCGATGCCGCCATTGAGCACGATCTCGAGATCGAGCCGACGCTGCTTCAAGCGAAGCACGCGGCTGTAATCGAGCGGCGGCACCTCGCGGTTCTCCTTCGGGCTCAAACCTTTCAGCCAGGCCTTGCGCGCATGAACGATGAAAGTGCGGCAGCCGGCCTCCGCCACGCGATTGATAAACCGGTCGAGACTCTCCTCGGCGTCCTGATCGTCGATGCCGATGCGGCATTTCACCGTGACGGGAAGCCCCGACGCCTCCCCCATCGCCGCCACGCATTGCGCGACGAGTTCGGGCTCGCCCATCAGGCACGCGCCGAACCGCCCCGACTGCACCCGATCGGACGGGCAGCCGATATTGAGGTTGATCTCGTCGTAGCCGTAATCGGCGCCGATCTTCGCGGCCTCGGCGAGCTTTTTCGGATCGCTGCCGCCGAGCTGGAGCCCGACCGGATGCTCTTGCGGAGAGAAGCCGAGGACCCGCTCGCGATTGCCGTAAAGCACCGCCTCGGCGGTCACCATCTCGGTGTAGAGAAAGACCCGCCTCGAGATCAGCCGCAGGAAATAGCGGCAGTGGCGGTCAGTCCACTCCATCATCGGCGCGACGCAGAATTTATGGGGCGAGATGTTGCTCGTCATGGAGATCAGATGGCGCGAATGGAAGCTCGGCGCAAGTCGTATCGGAACGCGGAGTGGCGACAGCTGCCCTGTGTTAGTTCAGCTCGGATTCGGTCTCCGGCGTCGCCGGCGGGTGCGGCTTGGAGATGACATAGGCCGCCACGTCCCATGCCTGCTGCACAGTCAGTACCGGCGTCAGATAGGTGATGCCGAACGGCATGTTGTCGCGGATGTACGACGCGGCATAGGCCGTCTTGTTCATGCCGGCGCCGGCGTTGAAGCTCTCGTCGCCCCACAGCGGCGGGATGTTGTAGCCCACCGCCGGACTCTGCCGCAGCTCGCCCTGCCCGTCCTCCTTATGACAGTTGGCGCAATGCTGAGCATAGACCTGCTCTCCGCGCCGCGCGTCGGGCGGCGTGGTGGGATTGGCGATCGGCCTAAGCCCCATGCCGGGAATGCGCACGCCTTCTGGCGTGCCTGTGCCGACGAACTTGAAATAGGCGATCAGCGCCTCCATCTCGCGGCTTTCGGGGGGCAGGTCCACGCCATTCATGCTCCGCCGCATGCAGCCGTTGATCCGGCGGGTCAGCGTCAGCACCTGATCGTCGACCATCATCGGAAAGGTGGCGAAAGTCGAGACGAACGGCGCGGCGAACGGCTGGAGCCCGGAGTTCAAATGGCAGTTCTGGCAGGCCAAATCGTTGCCGGCATAGCGCATGGTCGGATCGGTCGCGTTCTTGCCCACATACTTGGGCGTGTTGACGATCAGATCCTTGCCATAGCGGATGAGATCGTTCTCAGGGCCCGGCCCGAGCTTGGCGACATCGGGAACGGCCGTATACCGATTGACAGGGGTCCCCCACAGCACGTAGCCCACCCCAAGCCCGATGGCGACCGCAAGCACCAGTCCGATCTCTATCAACAAAGCGCGCATGATTGGCTTCCCTCCAATCGAATCTCTGCCCTTCACAATATGCTAGGTGCAATGTGTCAGGCAGCATGAATCCCTATATGGGAGAGTAGATCACAAGGGTTTGCCCCGATGAATGACACTCCCGCCGAGGCGCACCTCGCCACCGATCCCGTCTGCGGGATGACGGTCGACCCACACGCCGGCAAGCCCACGGAGCAATTCCGCGGTCAGACCTATTATTTCTGCTCGGACGGCTGCCGCAGCAAATTTGCCAAGGATCCCGGTCGCTATCTCGACAAAAAGGGCGATCCGGAGCCGCTGCCCGCCGGCACGCTCTATACCTGCCCGATGCACCCTCAGATTGTGCAGGAGGGCCCGGGCCCCTGCCCGATCTGCGGCATGGCGCTCGAGCCGATGGGCGCGCTGCCCGAGGACACTGACAATCCCGAGCTGATCGATTTCACACACCGGCTGTGGGTGGCGGCGCCGCTCGGTCTCGCGCTGCTGACGCTCGACATGAGCGCGCACGTGTTCGGCGTCGATCTCCTGCCGTTCGTTTCGCCCCAAGCCCAGCAATGGCTCAAGCTCGGCCTCGCCGTGCCTGCCGTATTGTGGTCCGGCTGGCCGTTCTTCGTGCGCGGGGTCCAGTCGATTCGCTCCGGCTGGCTCAATATGTTCACCCTAATCGCGCTCGGCACCGGTGCGGCGTTTCTCTACAGCGTGCTGGCGGTGGTGGCGCCCGGGCTGTTCCCGCCGTCGATGGCCGACGCGCATGGCCTGATCCCGACCTATTTCGAGGCCGCCGCCGTCATCGTCGCCCTGGTGCTGCTCGGCCAGGTACTCGAGCTCAGGGCGCGCGAGAAGACCGGCGGCGCCATCCGCGCGCTGCTCGACCTTGCGCCCAAGACCGCCCTGCGCGTTCTGAGCGACGGCAAGACCGAGACCGTGAAGCTGGCTTCGGTCACGGTCGGCGACGTGTTGCGGGTCAGGCCCGGCGACAAGATCCCTATCGACGGCACGGTCATCGACGGCAGGAGCGCGGTCGATGAATCGATGCTGACCGGGGAGCCGATCCCGGTCGAGAAGAGCAAGGGCAACCGTGTCACCGGCGGCACGCTGAACGGCTCCGGCAGCTTCGACATGCGGGTCGATCGCACCGGGAACGAGACGACGCTCGCTCAAGTGGTGGAGATGGTCGCCTCGGCCCAGCGCTCGCGCGCGCCGATCCAGGCGCTGGCCGATATGGTGGCGGGCTATTTCGTGCCGGCCGTGATCCTGGTCGCGCTGCTCGCCTTTATCGGTTGGTACGTCCTGGGACCCTCGCCGCAACTCGCTCATGCCCTGGTCGCGGCGGTTACCGTGCTGATCATCGCCTGTCCCTGCGCACTCGGCCTTGCCACGCCGATCTCCATCATGGTGTCGACCGGGCGCGGCGCCCAGTCCGGCGTATTGGTGCGCAACGCCGCGGCGCTCGAGCGTCTCGCCGCCGTCAACACCCTGGTGGTCGACAAGACCGGCACGCTGACCGAGGGCAAGCCGGCTCTGACCGGTGTCGAGGCCGCGCCGGGCTTCGCGCCCGACGAGGTGCTGCGCCTTGCCGCCTCGCTCGAGGCCGGCAGCGAGCATCCGCTCGCCGCGGCGATCCTACGCGGTGCCGAACACCGGGGGCTCAAGCTTGAGAAGGCCGAAAGCTTCGACTCCGTCACCGGCCAGGGCGTCAGCGGAGGCATCGGCGGCAACCCCGTGCTGCTCGGCAATCAGCGCCTGATGCAAGGCGCGGGCATCGATGTCGCCCCCCTCGCCGCCTCGGCCGAGGCCCGGCGCAAGGACGGCGAGACAGTGATGTTTCTTGGCGCCGCCGGCAAGCTCGCCGGCTTGATCGCAGTCGCCGATCCGATCAAGGCCACCGCCGCCGAGGCCATCGCCAAGCTTCATGCCCTCGGATTGAAGATTGTCATGGCCACCGGCGACAACGAGACCACGGCCAAGGCGGTCGCCGCCCGGCTTGGCATCGACGAGGTGCGGGCCGGCTTGCGGCCGGAAGACAAGCTCAAGATCATTGAGGGCTTGCAGCACAAGGGCGAGGTGGTGGCGATGGCCGGCGACGGCATCAACGACGCGCCGGCCCTGGCCCGCGCCGATGTCGGCATCGCCATGGGCACCGGCGCCGACGTGGCCATGGAGAGCGCCGGGCTAACGCTACTCAAAGGCGATCTCCGCGGCGTGGTGCGTGCGGTGAACCTCGCCCGCGCCACGATCCGTAACATCAAGCAGAATTTGTTTTTTGCGTTCGTCTATAACGCGCTCGGCGTGCCGATTGCCGCCGGGGTGCTCTACCCGGCCTTCGGCATCCTGCTGTCGCCGATCATCGCCGCCGCGGCCATGAGCTTCTCATCGGTGTCGGTGGTCGGCAATGCGCTGCGCCTGCGCAATATCGACTTGGACTAGCGGCCGCTCAAGGCACGATGCCGACGCCGTCGCCTGCGGGGGTGCCGCCGGTCGGCGCCGGTCCCCGCGGCACCCGCGGGATATAAGCCGAGACGCTCGTCAACCTGCGCCAGGTCGCGAACGCGTTAAGTGGCGAGCGCTCGATCAGCGCCAGCCCGACTGCGGCGAGGAACGGCAGGCTCTGCACCAGCAGCACCGCGCTGAAGATCGAGATCTCGTGTACCTCCTGCTCGTTGGTGAGGTAGAGCGTGAGCGAGCCGAGCACCAGCAGTCCGCCGAGGATGGCTTCCCAGAACGCGGGGAACGCTTGCGACCAGCGCGAGGCTCCGCCCTTAGCCGTGCGCACGAACGGCAATCGGTCGCGGACCACGCCGTCGACCACCGCCCGGCCGATGGTGAACTGCAAGGACATGGCCGAGATCGCCGCGCTGAGTGAGGCAAAGAGCGGCGCCTGGACCCGCGCGCGATAGAGCACCATGAAATGCAACGACATCACGGCAAAGGTAGCGAGCACCGGCAGCGTGAGCACGGCCTCGGGCACGGCAATGCCGAGAAAGGCCACCAGCGGCATCCAAATCAGATTGAGAATGGCAATCAAAACGCCGAGCGCCTCGGCGCCGAGCCAAGTCAGCCAGCCGAACAGATATTGGCTTCGCTGCTGCGGCGTGAGCCGGCTGCCGCCTGGCAGGAAGGCGCGCCAGTGCTTCTTGATGAGCTGCACGCCGCCATAGGCCCAGCGGTGACGCTGCCGCTTATAGGCGGCGAAGTCACTCGGTAGCAGTCCGAAGCCATAGCGGTTTTGCGTGTAATGCGCGCGCCATCCCCGCTCAAGCAGCGACAGCCCGAGATCGGTATCCTCGACGATGGTGTCGCTCGACCAGCTGCCAGCGGCGATCAGGGCCTCGCGCCGGATCAGGCACATCGTGCCGTGCACGACGATGGCGTTGGCCTCGTTCCGCTCCACCATGCCGATATCGAAGAAGCCGGCATATTCGCCGTTCATCGCCAATTGCGTGATGGTCCGGGACGCATCGCGGTGATCCTGCGGCGCCTGCACCAGGCCCACGGCCGGATCGGCAAAGGCCGGCACCAGATCCTTCAGCCAGTCGGGATGCACCGCATAATCCGCATCCAGCACGCCGATGATCTCGGCCTCGAGCGCCGTATGCTCGAGCGCCAGCCTGAGCGCACCGGCCTTGAAGCCCTGCAGCCGGTCGGCACGCACGAACTTGAATCGTGGGCCGAGCAGCCGGCAATGATCCTCGACCGGGCCCCACATGGCTGGATCTGGCGTGTTGTTGATCACCACGATGCATTCGAAGTTTGGCCAGTCGAGCGCGGCCACGGCGTCGAGCGTCTGTCGCAGCATCTCGGACGGCTCACGGCAGGCGGGAATGTGGATCGACACCAGCGGGGTGCTCTCCGGCATGCCGCCGCCTGGCAGGAGCAGCCGGCGGCTCTTGGCGCCAAATAGGATGGCCGCCAGCTCTTCGATGCGCCGCCTCATGATCACCACCAGCGGCACCAGCAGACCCGCCCCGACCAGCATGGCGATTTGCGAGCCGAGCACGAAATAGTGCGTGACCCAATAGTCGATGACATTGGCCGACCAGGCGCCGATGGCACTGGCGGTGAGTGCGAGCACGCCGGCTTGCGCCGCGGTCGCTCGCGGGATGGCGAAGATCGGGATCGACAGCAACAGCCCGAAGGCAAGCGCCGTTATCATTTTGAATAGGAAATTCGGCGTCTCAACCGCGCCGGCGAAGGCGAATTTTGGTTTCCGGTCCGCGTCGAAGATGCCCCAATAGGGCCCGACGCTGCCTTCATTGGTCTTCCATGGCTGATCGAAGGCTTCGACGATCGAATAGTCGATGCCCATCGCGTCAGCTCGGGCGACGAAGTCGCGCACGATCTGTGCTTGAGCGATCGGGCTCGGCTCGGCATCCCTGCGATTGAGCCCGGCGCTCGGCCAGCCGAACTCGGCGATCACGATGCGCTTGCCCGGATAGGCTTGCCGCAGCCGCTCATAGACTTTCATGGCGTAGTCGACCGCGGCTGAATCCGGGATGCCTTCCCAATAGGGCAGGATATGCACAGCGAGATAGTCCACCGCCGAGACCAGCTCCGGATGGTCCAGCCACACGTCCCACACCTCGGCGGTGGTGACAGGCACCGAAACTTCCCGCTTCACGCGCAGGATCGTCGCAATGAGGTCCTTGACGCTGTCGCGATTGTGGAGCGTCCGGTTGCGGTAGATGGTTTCGTTACCGACGATGATGCTTTCGACATTCCGGTAGCGCTTGGCAAGATCAATCGCGCTTGCGATTTCCTTCTCGTTCTGGTCCTCCCGCTCGCTGAGCCAGACTCCGAGATTGACATTCAGCCCGTATCGCGAAGCGAGCGCGGGCACGAGCTCCAGCCCTTTGGTAGTGCTATAGGTTCTGATGGTGCGGGTGTAAGGCGCGATGGCGGCGAGGTCGGACGTGATTTGCGCCTCGTCCGTGTTGTCGTGCTCGGCATCGCGGTTCGGGTTGATTGGCGAAAAGGAAACGGAGTCGAGTACACCATTGGCGTCAGGCGGCGACACCTGCTCATGCAGGACCAGCCATACCAAGGCATGGGTCGCGGTCGCAATCGCGACCACAACGGCGACGATGACGTTGCGCATTTTCTGAAGTCTCGGTTAGATGGCCTGCCCTGTCACCCTCGGCCGGCGAGCCGCAGAGAAGCTTGCAGTCGCTGCCTAAACTTTTTTTAGTTGGGAATAGTTCCGGGTTTTGTCGTCGCGCCCAGTGGTTGGCTTGACGCCGTCGTAGCTCCCTCCGGCTTGATCCAACAGTCGTGGACGCGGGAAGCGAGCCGGTCCGCCGCCTTAGGATCGATAGGCCCTTGTTCAATCACGCAGCGAAACACCAGCTTCAAATGCTCCGACGAGCAATTGAAGCGGTCGTAAAGGTCGATGTAGCGGCGAGCAGTGTCGATGTCGTCGCGCCACAACAGACTGGCGATGCGGCGTCCGGTCCAAACGCATTCGGGCGCGCCGGCCGAGCTTGAGAGTTTCTCCGCCGCTTCCTTATATTCGCGGATGGCCTGGTCGGCCGCTTGCTGTTCCGCCTGCTCGGCCGCCTTTTGATCGCTCTCGGCTTCGTCGTCTTGCTTCGGTTCGCCTTGCGCCTGCTCGGGAGGCGCTTGCTCCCCGCTTGGTTGCTCAGCGAGAGCAACGAACGAGCATAACAGAAAGACACCGCCCGCGAGGAGAGCGGCGACCGGAGAAATCGTGCAGCGCAGCATGGAAGGAGGCCTAACCCAGAAATGGGGCATCTCAAGCGTTAAACCACGAAATTTTGGCAGTCCAACGGCAAGCCTTTTCTTTATCACTTCGCAGGCGCACAAACCAGAGGAATTGGTTCATCGGCACCCACGAAGCTGCTATTCGTCGCATCCTCCCCGGTCCAGCTCTTGCCATGCTCCGTTCCCTTGGTTTTTTCACGCTCGTCGCCGGCACTATCGCACTTACCTGGTATGGCTTGGGCAGGGCAGCCTCCATGCCGCCCTCGCCGCTCGGCCCCGGCGAGAAGCTAACGTGCATCTCCTATGCGCCGTTCCATGGCGACCAGGCGCCGTTCACCTTGGGTTTGCGCATCCCCGACCGGCAGATCGCGGCGCATTTGCGGCGCCTTTCGGCACTGACCTCTTGCGTCCGCACCTATTCGGCCAACGGCGACCAAGGGCGCGTCGCCGAACTCGCCCCCGCCTTCGGCCTCGACGTCCTGCAAGGGATCTGGCTGAACCGCGACAGCGCCGCCAATCGCCGGGAGGTCGAGGCGGCCCTGGAACTCGCGCGGAAGCACCCCGCCACGATCAAGGCGCTGATCGTCGGCAACGAAACACTACTGCGGGGGGAGCTGCCGGCCGACGAGATCAAAGCGCTCCTTAACGAGGTGCGTAAACGCTCTGGGCTTCCGGTCACCTATGCCGACGTCTGGGAGTTCTGGCTCAAGGCGCCCGAGCTTGCCGCCGCCACCGACTTCGTGACCATCCATATTCTCCCTTACTGGGAGGACGATCCGATAGCCGAGCGGGACGCCGTCGCCCATGTGCGGGAGGTCCGAACAAGGCTTGCGGCTGCGTTCCCGGGCAAGGAGATTCTGATCGGCGAGGTGGGCTGGCCGAGCCAGGGGCGGATGCGGCAAGGCGCCCTGCCCTCGCCGGCGAACCAGGCGCGCTTCCTAAGCGGCGTGGTTTCGCTCGCCAAAGCCGAGAATTGGAAGGTGAACTTGATTGAGGCATTCGATCAGCCGTGGAAGCGCGCCCTGGAGGGCACAGCCGGCGGCTATTGGGGTCTCTACGACGATGCGCAACTTGCGCCGAAATTCCAATTCGGCGAGCCGGTGTCAAGCCATCCGGATTGGGCGCTCAAAGCAGGACTCGGCATCCTGGCTGCCTTTTCAGCCTTCGCCGCTTTTTGGGTGGGCTCCCGAGGGGTCCCGCCCGGCAAGCGAAACTGGCGGCGCGACCTCGCCGCAGGCGGTATCGCGCTCGGCTCCGGTCTCCTGTTTGGCTTGGCCGCGGTCAATTTGCCGATGGAGGGTGAGATCGCGAGCGACAGGCTACGGGGCGTGGCCATGCTCATTCTCGCTCTGGTCGTGCCCATGGCCGCCTCCTTTGTGGTGGCGCGCGGCGATCTCCTGCCGGGTTTCGCGGCCGCGCTCGACCCGGCATGTTGGCGAAGGTTCAATCTAGTCGAGGTGGTGGTGTCGGCGCTTCTGGCGGCTACCATAGTCGTCGTCATCCATGTGGCGCTCGGGCTGGTGTTCGATCCACGCTACAAGGACTTCCCCTTTGCCGCGCTGTTGGGGCCGGTGATCGCCCTTGCCATCGTCGCTTTCGCCGACAACCGGGCGCCCTCTCGGCCAGGAAACGCCGAACGCGCGGCGGCGGCGGTGCTGACGGGCTCGGCCGTGTTTGTCACGCTCAATGAGGGTGTCGCCAACTGGCAGGCGCTGTTGTTCGCGGGCCTGCTCCTGCTGCTCGCCCTTACCGCCCTTCGTGCCAAGGCCGCGCCAGGCTGAGCACCAGCAGCGCGACCGCCAGGGCCGAGACGCGCGTGTTGTAAAGCACCAGACCGAGCAGCGCGAACACCAGGCCGATGCCGAAAGCCGCGACATTGGGACGGCACAGCTGCACGCCAGACGCGAGCAGCGCCACCCAACCGAACGCGCCGCGTACGAACATCAGGATCACCGCCAATCTAATCGTGCAGGTCAGACTCTCCTCGCCCGCCTCGCACGCTATCCCGATGGCCGAATTCTGAATGACTGCATAGCGGAGATAAAGCGCGGCCCCCAGCGCGGCCAACCCGAGGATGGTGAGAGCGGCCAACGCGCGCTTCGAGGGCAGGAACAGCTTCGGCGGGGCTTTGGCGTCTGGCGCGGGACTCATGGTGAAGCGGGTCTTAAGGCAGGCTGGCGCCGCCGTCACCTTCCACCCTGGCAGGAGCCTTACGAAGGCTCTTTGACCTGCTGGCAAAAAGCGCGACAATGCATCCTGAGATTGAGCAGTGGAGGCAGTCATGCCCAGCGATCCACGCGTGCCCAAGCATGTGAGATTGCCGTCCCACATCGTCGATCTCGCCGCCGCCGAGCTTCGAACCGCGACCGGAGAACGAGTGGAGCTCCGTCCACGCTCCTTCGCCGTGCTTAGCCTCCTTGCCGAACGTGCCGGGCACCTTGTCGGTAAGGACGATATCATCGACTGCGTCTGGGACGAGCGCCGAGCAGTGCGGGCATCACCCTCACCCCGGCACCCATCCCATGGTCGTCACGGCCGAGCGCGATTGGGGCGGCTGGCGGGTTCCCGGCGCCGAATACGATCTCGACCCCTATCGCATCGAGCACCAGGCCGAAGTCATCGTGCGGGCGCCCATCTTCATGAAGCTGCTCGAGGAATTTGTCGAGCACGCCGACCAGGAGCCTGAGAATCTGAGCGACGATTTGGTCAAGCTGGCTCAGATCGCCCGCCGCATGATCAGCGAAGTTTCCGGCTAGCCGAGGGGATCAACCCCGACAAAATTGCCGCAAGGCCTTGGCATCCCGCGCGCCGCCCTCTAAGAGCGACAGCGAAGGGATCGTCTTCAGTCCATGCCGCAACCCGACCGCCAGCCCAAGTTCCTGAAAGACTACGCGCCCCCCGACTTTCTCATCGAGGAGGTCGAACTCGATTTCGCGCTCGAGCCGAAGGCCACGCGAGTCGCCGCCAAGCTCCGGCTGCGGCCGAACCCCAAAGTGGCGACCGGCGGCCGCCCCCTCGTGCTCGACGGCGAGGGCCTCGCGCTTCAGAGCCTCGCACTGAACGGCAAGCGTCTCGCGCCCAGCGACTACGAGCTTGCAGAGCGTTCTATCACCATTCCCTCGGTACCCACCCAGCCCTACACGCTTGAAATCGTGACCCAGTGCGATCCCGACGCGAACACCGCGCTCTCCGGCCTTTATCGCTCGCGCGGCACCTATTGCACCCAATGCGAGCCGGAAGGCTTCCGCCGCATTGCGTTCTTTCTCGATCGGCCGGACGTGCTCGCCGTCTACACCGTGCGCATCGAGGCCGACCGCGCCACCACGCCGGTGCTGCTGTCGAACGGCAATCCCGTGGCGCAAGGCGACGTTCCCGGCACCGGCCGGCATTTCGCCGTCTGGCACGACCCCTTCCCCAAGCCATCTTATCTTTTTGCCCTGGTCGGCGGCAACCTGGCCTGCGTGCCCGACGGCTTCGTCACCGCATCAGGCCGCAAGGTCACGCTCGGCATCTATGTCGAGCCCGGCAAGGAGGACCGCTGCGGCTGGGCCATGGAGTCGCTGAAACGCGCCATGCGCTGGGACGAGCAGCGTTTCGGGCTCGAATACGATCTCGATGTGTTCAACATCGTCGCGGTCAGCGACTTCAACATGGGGGCGATGGAGAACAAGGGTCTCAACATCTTCAACGACAAGCTGGTGCTTGCGCGGCCCGACACGGCGAGCGACGCCGACTACGCCTCGATCGAGGGCGTGATCGCCCACGAATATTTCCACAACTGGACCGGCGACCGAGTCACCTGCCGCGACTGGTTTCAGCTCTGCCTGAAGGAAGGCCTGACCGTGTTCCGCGATCAGGAGTTCACCGGCGACACAAGGTCCGGCCCGGTCGAGCGCATCGCCGCCGTGCGCATGCTGAAGACGCATCAATTTCCCGAGGATGCAGGCCCGCTCGCGCATCCAGTGCGCCCGGCGTCGTATATCGAGATCAACAATTTCTACACGGCCACTGTCTACGAGAAGGGCGCCGAACTCTGCCGCATGTTGCAAACCCTGCTCGGCCGCGATGCCTTCCGCAAAGGCCTCGATCTCTATTTCGAGCGCCACGACGGCGACGCGGTGACGGTGGAGGACTTCGTCGAGGCGATGGCCGACGCTTCCGACCGCGATCTTTCGCAGTTCATGCTCTGGTATACCCAAAGCGGCACACCCGAGCTAGCTTGCTCGCTAGACTACGATGCCCGCGCCAAGACCGCGCGGCTCTCGGTGAGCCAGGTCGTCCCACCGACGCCCGGCCAAACCAAGAAGGAGCCGATGCTGATCCCACTCAAGGTCGGGCTGATCGGCGCCAATGGCGATGAGCTTCCCTTGAAGCTCGACGGCGGAGCCGCTCTGTCCAACGGCCTACTCGAAGTAACGGCGCGGGAGCAGGTGTTTGAGTTCCGCGACATCCCCTCGCCGCCGACCCCTTCCCTGCTGCGTGGCTTCTCGGCGCCGGTCCGCCTCACCACCAGTCTCGATCCGGACCAGATCGAGTTCTTGATGACGCATGACAACGATCCGTTCAACCGCTGGCAGGCGGCGCAGACCTACGCCCTCACTCTCCTCACCGTCGCGGCGCGGGACGGGGGCGAACACACGCTGGTGCGGGGAAAAGAGGCGGTGCGGCTCGCCACTGCCCTCAGCGTCACATCACAGGACGAGACATTGCTGCCGGCCTATCGCGCTGAGTTCCTCAAACTACCGACCGAGTCGGATGTCGCCCGTGAGCTTGCGCGCGATGTCGACACCGACGCCGTCCATAAGGCCCGCGAGACCTTGCGCGCCACGATCGGACGGGCGTGCCGGGAGACCTTAGCCGGGCTCTATCAACAGACCGCCCCGACCGGGCCTTATTCGCCCGACCCTGAGAGTGCGGGCCTGCGCGCCTTCCGCAGCGCCGCACTCGATCTTCTGGTGGCCACCGGCGAACCCTCGGAGATTGCCCGCGCCGAGCGGCACTACCGCGATGCCACCAACATGACCGACGCCATCGCGGCGCTGTCGATCCTCTCCCACGTGGAGGGACCGACGCGCGACCGGGCGCTCGAACATTTCTATGCACGCTGGCAGGACGAGCCTCTCGTCCTCGACAAATGGTTCGCGGTGCAGGCGCGCGCCGCCAGGCCCGATTCCGTGGAGACGGTCCAAGCGCTCCTGTCGCACCCCAAATTCTCGCTGAAGAACCCGAACCGCATTCGCGCCCTGCTCGGAAGCTTCGCCCATGCCAGCCCTACCGGCTTCAATCGTGCCGACGGCGCGGGCTACCGGCTGCTCGCCGAACAGTCGCTCGAGATCGACCGTTTCAACCCCCATGTCGCCGCCCGTCTGCTCGGCGTTTTTGAAAGCTGGCGGACCCTGGAGCCCGAGCGCCAAGCCCGGGCCAAGGCCATGCTGGAAGCACTCGCGGCCAAATCTCTGTCCACCGACAGTTACGAGATCGTCACAAAAACCCTTGGAGCGGCTTAGAGTCTCGCTCTGTCAACGGGTTATTAACCGAATTTCCACAGCTTTCCTCTGGACAGCCGACGCCTTCATCGATTCCAATGGTGATGCGGGCGATTCGGAGATGCGGCAACTTCTCCGGCTCTATGCAGGAGAACGTTCGAGGGGGATCGAATGGCGCGGGCGCGCTCGGCGCGTGGGGGATTCGCTTTTGCGGAACCGCACTGGCAGGACCTCCGGGCACTCGTTGGACGATATCTTCCCAACGACGAGCGGCTTCGCCGCCTCGTGCCTCTCCTGTTGGCGGCTTTTGCCGTCGTTGCCGTTATCGGTTTCACCCAGCAACTTATCCGCGACAAGAGCGTCGCGCTCGATGCAGCGAGCCGGCAGCTCTCGCTGATTGCCGATAACACCGCGCTCAACCTGAAGAATGAGACCCTCGGCTCGAGCACCAATTGGCAGGGTGCGCTGGCGGCGAGCTTGTCCAAGGGCGCGACCGCCGATAGCCGTACCGTTCTTCTCGCCGACGCCGAGGGCCAGATCCAAGGCCGCGCGCCGCTCGACGGTTCGCGCTCGGGCAACATCCTAACCATTTTGGGACCGCAGCAGCCGCTGACCACGTTCGGGGCCGAGGCCGGCGTGCTGCGGCTGACACTGCAGGACGGCACCGATGCCATCGTCACGGTACGAAACGTGCCTCAGACCGACGCGCAACTGGCCTTCATCCAGACCGTCGGTGGCGCGCTCGCCGATTGGGGGCAGGCCGCACGGCTCGAAATCACGCTCCTCGTCCTGACCGGCCTGGTGCTTGCGCTGCTCGCGGGCGGGCTGTGGTATCTCGCGCCGACCGCTGCGCGCGACGACGCAGGCGCCCTGGCCAAGGAGTTGACCCAAGCATTGCCCGGCTGCGGCGTCTGGCGTTGGAACCTCGCTCGCGGCCACGTGCATTGGTCGGCGCCGATGTACCGCCTGCTCGGGCTGGAGCCGAGCGACAAGGCCATGGCGTTCCGCATCATCTCTCAGGCCTTGCATCCGGACGACGATCTGCGCGGTGAGATCGACCGCCATCTCCGTGACGGCGCCTCCCTATTCGACGGTTGCTTCCGTTTGCGCCATGCCGGCGGACATTGGGTCGGCTTGCGGCTGCGCGGCCACATCACGCGCGGGGTGCACGACCGGGAGCCGTGGCTCACCGGCATCGCCGTGATCGCCGACCACGAGATCATACCCGGCTCGGCCGACGAGAATGCCAGACTCCGCGATGCGGTTGAGACCATCTCTGAAGCTTTCGTGCTGTGGGACCGGGATAACCGCCTGGTGATGTGCAACAGCAAATATCAGCAGTTCCATGGGCTCCCCGACGACACGGTCAGGCCCGGCAGCCCCTATGACGAGGTCATCGCCGCGGCATCCGAGCCGATCGTCTCCAAGCGCGTAGCGGTCGCCGGCACGAACGATGACGATAGCCGCACCTACCAGGCGCAGATCGAAGACGGCAGGTGGCTACATATCAACGAGCGCCGCACCAAAGACGGCGGCTATGTCAGCGTCGGCACCGACATCACCGTGCTCAAGGAGAGCCAGCAGCGCCTCGGCGACAGCGAGCAGCAGCTCAAGGCCAGCGTCGCCGAGCTTAGACTGTCCCGCCGCGAGCTTGAGCAGCAAAAGCAGCAGCTCGTCGATCTCGCCGAGAAATATGCGCTGGAGAAAAACCGCGCCGAGGCTGCCAATCGCGCTAAGTCTGAGTTCCTCGCCAATATCAGCCACGAGCTGCGCACGCCCTTGAACGCCGTAATCGGGTTCTCCGAGGTGATGCAGCAGGCGCTGTTCGGCCCGCTCGGCCACCCCAAATATCAGGAATATGCCCGCGACATCTACACGTCAGGCGCCTACCTGTTGGAAGTGATCAACGACATCCTCGACATGTCGAAGATCGAGGCCGGCCGCATGTCGCTCGATGCCGGTAATATCGATCTCGCCGATATCGTCGAGGACAGTATGAAGGTGGTGAGCCAGGTCGCCGCCGAGCGCAATATCTCGCTCGCCCGGCATGGGCAGCAGCATCTGGTGCTGGAGGCCGACCGCCGCGCGCTCAAGCAAGTGTTCCTCAATCTACTGTCCAACGCGGTCAAATTCACGCGCGACGGCGGGAGCGTCGATGTGCACCTGTCACGCTCGCGCGGCCACGTGAAGATCGCCATCAAGGATACCGGGATTGGCATTCCGGAGGCCGACATCGCCAAGCTCGGCCGCCCCTTCGAGCAGGTCGAAAACCAATTCTCCAAGAGCCATCAGGGTAGCGGTCTCGGCCTTGCCATCTCGCGGGCGTTGATCGAACTGCACGGCGGCGCCTTGCGCATCACCAGCCGCGAAGGTCAGGGCACGACCGTCACCTGCACCCTGCCGGTGCGCCCTGTGCTCGCCGAGGATGCGCCAAGGCTCGCCGCCAGCGCGTAGTTTCCCAAAGACTTCACGCCACCACGCGCTCAAAGGCCTCGTGCACGGCGGTGAGCGCATTTTTCAGCGTAACCTCGAGTGTGGCGAAGTCCGGCATGTCCGAGGCGCGGGCAAGCAGCTCCTTCAGTGCGCGCGGCGCCTCATCGGCCACGAACGGCTTATCGAGACAAAGCCTTAGAAGCTGGGTCAGCGTGTGATAGAGCCGCGACGCCGGCACGAGGATCTCGGCATCGCCTGGAGACAATATGCCGGCCGCTGATAACTTGGCCAAGGCAAGCTCGGTGTTTTGATCGAGAACCTCCGGATGCTCGGCCGCGCTCACGATCTGAAGGAACTGCGCGATGAATTCGAGATCGATCAGGCCGCCCCGCACGTTCTTCAGGTCCCAGACGTCCGAGCTGCCCTTGTCCTCGGCGATCTTGGCGCGCATGGCTTTGACGTCTTCCGCCACCTCGGCTCGGTCGCGTGGGCGGGACAGCACTTCTCTGATCGTGGTGTCAATCTCTCGCCGCAGCGAGGCCGGGCCGGTGATAGCGCGGGCCCTGGTCAGGGCAAGATGCTCCCAGGTCCACGCCGAGCCCAACTGATAGCGGACGAAGCTCGACAGTTTGGTCGCAACCGGGCCCTGGTTCCCCGAGGGCCTGAGCCGCATGTCCACCTGATAGAGCGAACCCTCCGCCGTATCTGCCGACAGCGCCGCGATCAGGCGCTGGGTGAACCGCGTGTAAAAGTGCGAACCGGGCAGGCTTTTCACCCCGTCGGACTGCGCACCGTCACCCTCGTAGTCGTAGACGATGATCAGTTCGAGTTCCGAGCCCGCCGTCATCTCCCGGCCGCCGGGCTTCCCCATGGCGAGCACTGCCGCTTTCCCGCCCGGGAAGCGCCCG
>Ga0075342_1000077_pt1 | contig 16847 bp, 13 predicted proteins | sample RushOxbow_ThreeS_3_FD_120085 | JGI IMG/M metagenome (GOLD analysis project Ga0075342, IMG submission 120085) | Natural and restored wetland microbial communities from the San Francisco Bay, California, USA, that impact long-term carbon... | ecosystem: Environmental > Terrestrial > Soil >...
AAGGGCGAAATTCTCGCGCCAAGCTTCCGGCTTCTTAACCGGCGTCCGTTAGAACCGAATCAGGCCGAGATCAGACGGAATCCTCGGGCCCGTTCGGCGCGCCTCAGGGCCGCCGAGCGCACCGAGGCGCCCGCCCATTCTCTCGACCTTGCCGCGCTCGGGGTGCCGCAGCTCAGTGTTTGCATGTGAGGGTCGACTTCAGTACGCGAGTTCCAAAATGCTGCGTTTCGTCAATATTTGTCTCGTCCTGGGCCTCGTCGCCCTGGCCTATGTGATTTATCAGGTGAAATACCAGGCGCGCGGTCTCGACACCGAAATCGCTTCGATCGGTAAGAAGATCGATGAGGAGCGCGACGCCATCGCCGTGCTGCGCGCCGAGTGGAGCCTGCTCAACCGGCCCGAGCGCATCGAACGGCTAGCCCAAAAATATCTCAAACTCGCCCCGGCCAAGCCGCTTCAACTCGTGACCGTCGACACCGTGTCTGACCGCGATTTCGACCGTACCCGCGTCGAGGAGCCGAAGCCCGCTCCGGTCGCCGCGGCGCCTATGCCCGCCAAACCGGCAGCTGCTGTGGCCAGCGTGCCCGACGCCGTGGCGCCGTCCGCGCCGTGGCCCGAAGCCGAAATCGTGCGGCCGGTCGAAGCCTCCGCCTCCGCCCAATAGCCGCACACAGGCCCAAGTGACCGACGCCGCCAGATCAGACCCTGCTACCGCTCGCGCCGAGCGGGCGTATCTTGCGCGCAGCCGCTACCGGTTCCGGCTCGCCGTTCTTGCGTTCGCGCTGGGTTTTTTGGCCATCGGCGGGCGGCTGGTGACGCTCGGTTTCGCCGACACCGGCCAGAGCTCGGGCGGCCTCTATGACATTTCCTCAACGGTCCATCGTCCCGACATTTTCGATCGCGACCGGCGATTGCTCGCCACCGACATCAAGGGTGCGACGCTTTATGCCGACCCGGCGCGTGTGATCGACATCGACGAACTGGCCGAGCAGGTCACCAGCGTGCTCTCCGACGTCAACGCCAAAGACCTCCGTACTCGGCTGCGGCAGGGCGGGCGCTTCGTCCGCATCAAGCGCGAGCTGACGCCGAAGCAGCAAGCCGAGATACACGAACTGGGGCTGCCCGGTCTCAATTTCATCGAGGAATATCGCCGGGTCTATCCCGTCGGCGCCACCGCCGGCCACGTCGTCGGCTTGGTCGACGTCGACAACAAGGGTCTCAGCGGCATCGAGAAATTCATCGACGACAATCCCCAGCTCACCATGACCGGCGACGAGGCGATGACGCTCTCGCTCGATCTCGGCGTGCAGTATGTGCTGCGCGAGGAGCTTGGCGGCGCCATGGCCGCCTATCAGGCCAAGGCCGCGGCCGGCATCGTCATCGACGTGCATTCGGGCGAGGTGCTGGCGCTCGCCTCGCTGCCCGACTACGACCCTAATCGCCGCGAGCAGGCGCTCGACAAGGATCGGCTCAACCGCATCGCCTTCGGCACTTACGAGATGGGCTCGGTGTTCAAGGTATTCACCGTGGCTGGCGTGCTTGACTTCGGACTGGCCAATTTCCGCACCCGGTACGACGCCTCGGCCCCGATCCACTACGCGTCCTTCACCATTGACGATTTCCACGGCAAGCACCGCTCGTTGAGCGTGCCGGAAGTGTTTATCTATTCGTCCAATATCGGCGCGGCCAAGATGGCGCTCGAGATGGGCGTCGATCGCCACCGCGCCTTCCTCAAGAAGCTCGGATTGATGGACCGCATTCCGACCGAACTCGGCGAAAGCGCCGCGCCGATCATCCCGGCCCATTGGCAGAAGCTGAACACCATGACCATCGCCTTCGGCCACGGCCTGTCGGTTACGCCGCTGCAGCTCGCCGCGGCGACCCTGCCGCTGGTCAATGGCGGCATCGCGGTGACGCCCACCTTCCTGCCGCGCTCGCGCGAGGAAGGCATGAACGAAGGCCATCGTGTGCTCAAGCCCCAAACCAGTGCGTCGATGCTGAAGCTGATGCGCCTCAACGTGCTAAGAGGCACCGGCAAGCGCGCCGATGCCGAAGGCTACCGGGTCGGCGGCAAGACCGGCACCGCCGAGAAGGTGGTGCACGGGCGCTATTCCACCTCGGCGCTGCTGACGAGCTTCCTTGCCGCCTTTCCGACGGACGCGCCGGAATATGTCGTGCTGGTGATGCTCGATGAGCCGCAGCGCGTGGCCGAGACCAACCACCAGGCGACGGCGGGCATCAACGCGGCACCGACGCTCGGCAAGATCGTCGCCCGGATCGCGCCGATCCTTGGCGTGACGCCGAAGCTCGAAGCCGATCAGCGCAAATTTGACGCCAAGGTGCTCGCCTCCTATTAAAAGACGCCTGTCCATCAAGGGCTTGGCGAATCCTTGAGATGCTCAAGGAAACGCCGCTTTTCGGGGCACAAGTCTGACCATGACTCTGGGTGAGCTGTTTGGTGCCGAGGCGAAGCTGCCTGCTGGCCTCGACCGCGTGCCGATCGCGGGGCTTGCGGCCGACAGCCGCGAGGTCAAGCCCGGCTATCTGTTCGCGGCTTTGCCGGGGGTGAACACCGACGGCGCCCGCTTCATCGGCGAGGCGCTCAAGCGCGGTGCGGCGGCGATCCTCGTGGCCTCAGGCGCGGCTCCGGCAAAATCGTCCGCGGCGGTCATCGAGGACAGTGATCCTCGCCGCCGCTTGGCGCTGATCGCGGCGCGCTTCTTCCGGCGCCAGCCTGAGACTGCGATTGCCGTCACCGGCACCAACGGCAAGACGTCGGTGGCGTCGTTCCTGCGCCAGCTTTGGGCGGCGCAAGGATTTGCTGCCGCTAGTCTCGGCACGGTCGGCGTGGTCAGCCCGTCCGGCAGCACGATCCTCAAACACACCACGCCCGACCCGATCGAACTGCATCGCCTGCTCGCCGCGCTGGCGGAACAGGGCGTGACGCATCTCGCCCTTGAAGCGTCGAGTCACGGCCTGCAACAGCGCCGCGTCGATGGCATCAGCTTCGCCGCCGGCGCCTTCACCAATATCTCGCGCGATCATTTGGACTACCACGAAACCTTCGAGGATTATTTCGAGCAGAAGCTGCGCCTGTTCACCGATCTCCTGCTGCCGGGCGCTGCCGCAGTCGTCGATGTCGACAGCGAAGCGGGACAGCGCGTGGCGACGATCACGGCGGCGAGGGGGCTCAGGCTCGTCTCAGTGGGCCGGGGCGGAGAGACCTTGCGGCTCGTCTCGGCCGAGCGCGACGGCTTCGGCCAGACCCTCGTGATCGAGCACGACGGCGAGCGGCACGATGTGCGCCTGCCGCTGGTCGGCGACTTTCAGGCCTCCAATGCGCTGGTCGCCGCCGGACTGGCCATGGCGACCGGCACGCAAGCTGCCACTGTGCTGCCGCTGCTGGCGTCGTTGCAAGGCGCGCGCGGCCGGCTCGATCTGGCCGGCACCGCACGGGGCGGCGCGCCGATTTTCATCGACTATGCCCATACGCCCGATGCGCTCGCCAAGGCGCTCGACGCGTTGCGGCCCTATGTGGCCAACCGGCTCGTCGTGGTGTTCGGCTGCGGCGGTGACCGCGACAAAGGCAAGCGGCCACAGATGGGGAAGGTCGCCGTCGCCAAGGCCGATTTGGCAATCGTCACCGACGACAACCCGCGCAGCGAAAGTCCGGCGTCGATCCGCGGCGAAATCTTGAGTGGGGCGCCCGGTGCCGTCGAGATCGGCGACCGCGCCGCGGCCATCGCCGAGGCCATCGGCAAGCTCGAACGGGGCGATGTCCTGCTGGTCGCGGGCAAGGGCCACGAAACGGGCCAGACCATCGGTAGCACCGTGATCCCGTTTTCCGACCATGACGCGGTAGAAGCCGCGCTGAAGCAAGAGGCGAAGTGTGGCTGAGCCGCTGTGGACCCTAGGCGAGATCGTTGCCGCCACCCGCGGCGCCTGTCTCGGCGCGCCCGAAGTGCCGGTCACCGGCTTCTCCATCGACACGCGCAGCATCGGCGAGGGCGAAGGCTTCGTCGCCATCCGTGGTCCCAACCGCGACGGCCATGCCTTCATCGCCACGGCGCTCGACCAAGGCGCTGCCTGCGCGATCGTCGACAAAACCTTCCCCCCGGGTGACGAGGAGCGGCTGGTTCGCGTCGGCGATACGCTCGAGTCCTTGAATGATCTCGGCCGCGCATCTCGCGCGCGCGCCACCGACACGATGGTAATCGCCGTCACCGGCAGCGCCGGCAAGACCGGCACCAAAGAGGCGCTCAAGCTCGCCCTGGCACCGAGCGGTTTTGTGCACGCTTCGGCCAAGTCGTTCAACAATCATTGGGGCGTGCCGCTGTCGCTGGCCAATATGCCGAAGGACGTCCGCTTCGGCGTGTTCGAGATTGGCATGAACCATGCCGGCGAGATCGACGTGTTGACGCGCCTGGTCAGGCCGCATATCGCCATCGTCACCACCGTGGCCCCGGTCCATCTCGGCTTTTTTCGCTCGGTCGAGGAGATCGCCGACGCCAAGGCGGAAATCTTCCACGGGCTCGAGCCGGGGGGCATCGCGATCATCAATCGCGACAATCCCCATTACCAGCTTCTGAAAGACCGTGCGATTGAGCACGGCGCCAAAGTCATAGGCTTCGGCGAGACGGACGGCGCCGAGGCGCGGCTGATTGGTGCCGTGCTCGGTCCCGACGGCTCGGACATCACCGCCGATATCCTGGGACAGACGATCGTCTATCGCCTCGGCGCGCCCGGCCGCCATCTGGCGCAGAACTCGCTCGCCGTGCTGGCCGCGGTGAAATTGTCCGGTGCCGATCTGGCGCCCGCCGCCGCGGCGCTTGCGGCGGTTCACGCTCAGCCCGGCCGCGGCGCGCGCATGCTGATCGAGGCGGAAGGTGGTCGCATGGCGATCATCGATGAATCCTATAATGCCAATCCGGCTTCCATGCGCGCAGCGCTCGCCACGCTCGGTCTCACGCCGCGGAGCGAGTTCAGCCGCCGGGTGGCCGTGCTGGGCGACATGCTCGAGCTTGGGCCCGGTGGGGCCAAACTTCACCAAGAGCTTGCGGAGTTCATTGACGGAGCCGGGGTAGATGTAGTCTTTGCCTGCGGCGAGCTGATGGGCTCGCTGTACGAGGCTTTGCCGGCCAACCGGCGGGGAGCCTACGCCAAAACCGCCGAAGAGCTTGGGCCCACATTGGTTGGCGCGGTCGGGCCGGGGGATGCGATCATGGTCAAAGGCTCGCTCGGCAGCCGCATGGCTCCGCTGGTGGAGGTGTTGAAACGCCGGTTCGGCGCGGCGGCCGCTTCGGCGTAGACTGAGGGGGAAGGGGGAAGCGCGCATGCTGTATTGGCTGACTGAGCTGACCCCTGAGTTCGCCGCTCTCAACATCTTTCGCTACATCACCTTCCGCACCGGCGGTGCGTTGATCACGGCGCTGCTGTTCGTGTTCCTGTTCGGACCGAAAGTGATCAGGTCGTTGCGCGTGCGCCAGGGTAAGGGACAGCCGATCCGCAAGGACGGACCGGAGAGCCACCTGCTCCAGAAGCAGGGTACGCCGACCATGGGCGGCCTGATGATCCTCTCCGGCGTCACCGTCTCGGTGCTGCTGTGGGGCAATCTGCGCAACCCCTATGTCTGGGTGGTGCTGCTGCTCACCCTGGTCTATGGCGCGGTCGGTCTCTACGACGACTATCTCAAGGTGACCCGGCAATCGGCGGAAGGCTTCCGCGGCCGTATCAAGATCGTCATCGAAGCCGCCGCCGCCGTGATCGCCACCTCGGTCATCGTCTATGTCGGCCAGGAGCCGCTTGCCACGTCGCTCGCCATTCCGTTCTTCAAGAGTCTGTTGATCGATCTCGGCTGGTTCTTCATTCCGTTCGGCGCCTTCATCATCGTCGGCGCCGGCAACGCCGTGAACCTGACCGACGGGCTCGACGGGCTCGCCATCGTGCCGGTGATGATCGCCGCGGCCACTTTCGGATTCATCTCATATCTCGTCGGCAACGTGTTGTTCGCCGACTATCTGCAAATCCATTTCGTGCAAGGCACCGGCGAGCTTGCGGTGATCTGCGGCGCGCTGGTCGGTGCGGGCCTGGGCTTTCTCTGGTTCAACGCCCCGCCGGCGCTCATCTTCATGGGCGATACCGGCTCATTGGCGCTCGGCGGCGCGCTGGGCACCATCGCGGTCGCCACAAAGCACGAGCTGGTGCTCGCGATTGTCGGCGGCCTATTCGCGCTCGAAGCCGCCTCGGTGATCGTGCAGGTGACCTCGTATCAGCTGTTCGGCAAGCGGGTGTTCCGCATGGCCCCGCTCCACCATCATTTCGAGCAGAAGGGCTGGCCGGAATCGACCGTGGTAATCAGGTTCTGGATCATTGCCGTGGTGCTTGCGCTTGCAGGCCTCGCCACGCTGAAATTGCGCTAAGTTCACTCATTATGATTCCCGTGACGATGTTCGCCGGCCGGGACGTTGCGGTCCAGGGCCTTGGCGTGAGCGGTCTGTCCGCGGCCCGCGCGCTGAAGGCGGGGGGCGCCAATCCCGTGCTGTGGGACGACAAGGAGAGTGCTCGCGAGGAAGCCGCCACGGCGGGCTTCACCGTGAGCGATCTCAAGGCCGCCGATTGGTCGCGGCTCGCCGCACTCGTGCTCGCACCCGGCATTCCTCTGACCCATCCCGAGCCGCATTGGAGCGTCAAGCGGGCGCGGCAGACGGGCGTCGAGGTGATCGGCGACCTGGAACTGTTCTTCCGCGAGCGGGCCGCGACTGGAGCGCCGGGCAAGGTGGTGGTCATCACCGGCACCAACGGCAAATCGACCACCACCGCGCTTGCGGCTCATCTTCTGGCCGCCGCTGGCCAGCGCGTGGCGCTCGGCGGCAATATCGGCAAGGCGGCGCTCGACCTCGAGCCGTTCGCGCCCGACCTGACCTATGTCATCGAGCTGTCGTCGTTCCAGATCGAGCTCGCGCCGGGATTGAGCCCGGATGCCGCGGCGCTGCTCAACATCACCCCCGACCATCTCGACCGCCATGGCACTTTGCAAAACTATGCGCGCATCAAAGCCTCGGTCTTTGCACATCTCGCCCCTAAGGGGACCGCGGTGATCGGCGTCGACGACGAGCCGTCGCTTGCCATCGCCGAGAGTCTGAGCGGCCCGTTCGCGGTGAAACGCATCGCCATCGGCCATCCCGTGACGGAGGGGGTCTATGCCATCGACGGCGTGTTGCATGAGATGGAGGAGGGCCAGGAGCTCGCCAGCATCGATCTCGCCTGCATCGGCTCGCTGAGGGGCGCGCATAACTGGCAGAACGCTGCCGCAGCCTACGCGCTTGCCCGCTCGCAGGGGCTCGCCGCCTCGGCCATCGCGCAAGGGCTCACAAGCTTCGCCGGGCTGGCGCACCGCATGGAGCAGGTAGCGCGCCGCGGCAAGGTGCTGTTCGTCAACGACTCCAAAGCTACCAATGCCGACGCGGCGGGTAAGGCGCTGGCGAGCTTCACCGACATCTATTGGATCATCGGCGGCCGCCCGAAGGAGGGGGGATTAGCAGGGCTTGAACCTTTTTATCCCAGGATCGCGCGCGCCTATCTGATCGGGGAGGCGGCCGAGGCGTTCGGCCGCCAGCTCGGGGACGCGGTCGATCATGTCCAATGCGGGACGCTTGCTCGCGCCGTCGAGCAAGCTTCGGCCGACGCCGGCCGGTCCGCTGCCAGGGAGCCTGTGGTGTTGCTGTCGCCCGCTTGCGCCTCTTACGATCAGTTCGACAATTTCGCCAAGCGCGGCGACGTGTTCCGGGACCTGGTCATGACGCTCGACGGCGCCGAGAGCGTGAAGCCTAAGCAGGGGCAGGCGGCATGAGGCTCAACCGCGCCGATCGCAGCGTGTTGTCGGATTGGTGGTTCACCGTCGACCGGCTGATGTTCTTCGCCCTGTTGTTGCTGATGGGCGCGGGCCTGGTGCTTTCGCTCGCCGCCAGCCCGCCGATCGCCGCCAGATACAATCTCGAGTCATTCTATTTCGTGCGCCGCCACGCAGCGCTGCTCTTGCCCGCGGTGGGGATCATGTTCGCGGCCTCGACGCTCACCCCGAAGCAGATCAGGCGGGCAAGCCTCGTCATCTTCATTGTCGGCATTGCGTTGATGGCCCTGATCCTCGGCCTTGGGCCCGAGATCAAGGGCGCCAAGCGCTGGCTCCAGATCGGCGCCGTCTCGATCCAGCCGTCGGAATTCGTGAAGCCGGCCTTCATCGTGCTTACCGCCTGGCTGTTCAACGAAAGCCAGAAGCGGCGGGACGTGCCCGGCATCCAGATGGCCGTGGCGCTGTACGCCATCTTCGCCGTGTTGCTCATCATGCAGCCGGATTTCGGCCAGACTCTGCTTGTCATGCTGGTGTGGGGCGCGCTGTTCTATATGGCCGGCATCAACATGGTGTGGATCGGCGCGCTTGGCGCGGCCGGGGCCGCCGGCATCGTCTCGGCCTATTTGCTCGTGCCGCACGTCGCGTCGCGCATCGACCGCTTCCTCGATCCCGCCTCCGGCGACACCTATCAGGCCGACCGCTCGCTCGATTCCTTCCTCCATGGCGGCTGGTTCGGCCGAGGGCCGGGCGAAGGCACGGTGAAGAACGTGCTGCCCGACTCCCACACCGACTTCATCTTCGCGGTGACCGCCGAGGAGTACGGCCTGATTGCCTGCATCATCCTGCTGACCCTGTTCGCCTTCATCGTGCTGCGTGGCCTGTCCAAGGCCTCGCAGGAGCCCGACGGCTTCATCCGCCACGCGGTGGCCGGCCTAATTATGCTGTTCGGCTTGCAGGCGCTCATCAACATGGCGGTCAATGTCGGCCTGCTTCCCGCCAAGGGCATGACCTTGCCGTTCATCTCCTATGGCGGCTCCTCGCTGCTCGCCATGGCACTCACCATGGGCTTTTTGCTCGGCCTCACCCGGAAGCGGCCGATGGCGGGGGACCTGAAGCGGAGCGCGCCCACCGAGACCCAAGCCGAGTCGGAGCGCATGAGGGAGCGCGTAGCATGACCGCGCGCCCGATCCTTCTCGCCGCGGGGGGCACGGGCGGCCATCTTTTCCCTGCCGCTGCCTTGGCGCAGGAGCTCAAGCGCCGCGGCTACGAGGTCGAACTCGCGACCGACGAGCGCGTCGAAAACTACCAGAGCGACTTTCCGGCGCGCGCCATCCATTTGGTCCCGTCGGCCACCTTCGCCAGCCGCTCGCCGGTGGCCATGGCCACGACTTTCACCCGTCTGTTCAACGGCTATCTGAAGGCACGCCATCTGTTGAGCGAGATCGATCCACTGGCGGTGATTGGGTTCGGCGGCTATCCCACGCTGCCGCCGATTATGGCCGCGCGCTCGCTCGGCATTCCGACCGCGATCCACGAGCAGAATGCCGTGATGGGTCGCGCCAACCGATTCCTGTCGCGCTTCGCCGATCGCGTCGCCCTGTCGTTCTCGCCGACCAAGCGGATGCACCGCAGCGCCGAAGCGCGCGCCGTGGTGACCGGCACGCCGGTGCGCGACACGGTGCTGTCCTATCGCGAGGTTCCTTACGTCGCGCCCGAGCCGGCCGGACGCTTCCTGCTGCTCATATTCGGCGGCAGCCAGGGCGCGCATTTCTTCGCCGAGATTCTACCGCGGACGCTGCCGCTGCTGTCCTCGCCGTTCCGCTGGCGCCTCACCATCGTGCAGCAGGCCCGCGAAGAGGACCTGAACGCCTTGCGCGCCGCTTACAAGGAAGCCGGCATCGCCGCCCATCTGGCGACGTTCTTCCGCGATCTGCCCGAACGCATCGCCACTTCCCATGTGGTCATCGCCCGGGCGGGCGCCTCGACCGTGGCCGAGCTGATGGCAATCGGCCGCCCCAGTCTGCTCGTGCCGCTGCCGCACGCCCTTGACAACGATCAGCTCGAAAATGCAACTCGGCTTCAGGAAGGCGGCGGCGGCTTGTGCATCAAACAGAGCGAACTGACGCCTGAGCGCCTTGCTGCCGAGCTTGAACGGCTCGCGGGCGCGCCCGAGCTTTTGGCCGAGGCTGCGGCCAAGGCTAAGGGCATGGCGCCGACCGAGGCGGTCAGCAAGCTTGCCGATCTCGCCGAGGAGTTGGCGCGCTTAAGGGGACCAGGTGGTGTAGAGTCCGACGATGCATCTCCCAAACCCTGACCAGGCCGGCCTGTTCCATATCGTCGGCATCGGCGGTATCGGCATGAGCGCCATTGCCGAGGTAATGCACACCCGTGGCTACCGCGTGCAGGGCAGCGACCTCAAGGACGGCGCCAATCTCGAGCGCCTGCGCGCCCACGACATCGCTTGCTTGATCGGCCACGATCCGGTGAATGTCGACAGCGCGGCCTATCTCGTCATCTCGAGCGCCGTGAAGGCCGGTAATCCCGAATTCGAAGCCGCCAGAGAGCGCGGGCTTCCCATCATTCGCCGTGCCGAGATGCTGGCCGAACTGATGCGTCCCTGCGCCACTGTGTCGGTCACCGGCACGCACGGCAAGACCACGACCACCTCGCTTATCGCCGATCTGTTCAAATGCGGCGATCTCGATCCCACGGTGATCGCCGGCGGCATCATCAACGGCTGGGGTACCAATGCCAGGATCGGCCGCGGCGAATGGATGGTGGTCGAGGCCGACGAATCCGACGGCACCTTCGTCAAGCTTCCGACCCAGATCGGAGTCGTGACCAATATCGATCCCGAGCATATGGACTATTGGCCGTCGCTCGATGCGCTCCACCTGGCCTTCCATCAGTTCATCGACGCAATCCCGTTTTATGGCCTGGCCGTCGCTTGCATCGATCATCCGGTGGTCCGCGAGTTGCTCGCTAAGCTCGGCGGCGCCGCCAATGGGCGCCGCACCCTGACTTATGGCGTGGCGCGCGATGCCGATATCAGGCTCGCCAATTTGCGCCCCGACCACAACAGCATCACCTTCGATGCCGATCTCGGTCCCGCGGTTAAGGGCGGCGCGCGCAAGCTTGAAGATCTGACGCTGCCGGTGCTCGGCCATTACAATGCCCTGAACGCGCTCGGCGCGCTCGCCGCCGCGACCGAAGCCGGCGTCAGCGACGAGATCATTCGCACCACGTTCGCCGCCTTCTCCGGCGTGAAGCGGCGCTTCACCCGCGTCGGTGATTGGCAGGGCGTTGCCGTCTACGACGATTACGCGCATCATCCGGTGGAGATCGCCGCCGTGTTGCGCGCCGCGCGCATGGCCGGCAAAGGCCGTGTCCTTGCCGTGATGCAGCCGCACCGCTACACGCGGCTCCAGGCCCTGTTCAACGAGTTCTCCGCCTGCCTCGACGACGCCGACATCGTCGTCGTTACCCCGGTCTATTCCGCCGGCGAAGCCCCGATCCCCGGCATCGACCGCGACGAATTGGCGTCCGGCTTGCGCCGTCACGGTCATCCCCATGTGTTGACCGTCGACGACGCTGACGCTCTGGTGCAGACCATCGCCTCGGTCGCCAAGCGCGGCGACGTGGTGGTCGGCCTCGGGGCCGGCACCATCACCGACTGGATCAATGCCTTGCCGCGAAATCTCGAGCAGCACCGGGGGCGGGCTTGAGCAATCTCGAGAACCGGCTGCTTGCCGCCTTGCCCGAGCTGCGCGGCAAGCTCAAATCGGGCGCCTCACTTGCCGATCTCACCTGGTTCAGGGTCGGCGGGCCGGCCGAGATCCTCTATTCGCCCGCCGACGAGGCGGATCTCGCTTACTTCCTCAAGAAGACGCCGGCCGATGTGCCGGTCACCGTGGTAGGTCTCGGCTCGAACCTGCTGGTGCGCGACGGCGGCATTGCCGGAGTGGTGATCCGCTTGGGGCGCGGCTTCGGCGACATCAAGATCGAGGACGGTTCGCGGCTGCGCGTCGGCGCCGCGGTACCGGACGTGAAAGTGGCACGCGCCGCGGCCGATGCCGGCATCGCCGGCCTGTCCTTTTATCGCGGCATTCCCGGCGGCGTCGGCGGGGCGCTCCGCATGAATGGTGGCGCGCATGGGCGCGAGACCAAAGAGGTGGTTATCGAAGCCCGCGCCGTCGACCGCAAGGGCGAGATCCATGTGCTGCCGGTGGCCGAGCTTCACTACGACTATCGGCATTGCGCCGCGCCGGAGGACCTCATCTTCACCGAGGCGCTGTTCCAGGGAGAGCCCGGCGAGCCGGCCAAGATTCTCGCCGAGATGGAGGACATCGCTGCCTATCGCGAGCAGGCCCAGCCGATCAAGAGCCGCACCGGCGGCTCGACCTTCAAAAACCCGCCCGGCAACAAGGCCTGGCAGTTGATCGACGCCGCCGGTTGTCGCGGCCTGATGGTCGGCAACGCCAAGGTCTCCGACATGCACTGCAATTTTCTCATCAACGAGGGCAATGCCACCGGCGCCGATCTCGAACAGCTCGGCGAGACGGTGCGCGCGCGGGTCAAGGAGACGAGCGGCGTCGAGCTCGAATGGGAGATCAAGCGCCTCGGCGTCCCCGACTAGTGGAAATTCATCGAAATCGACTCTGTCATTGCCCGGCCGAAGTGCCGGGCATCCACGAATTTTCTATAAAGTCGAAATCGTGATGGCCGGGACAAGCCCGGCCATGATGACTGGGAGTAGTGTTGCGGGCGATTTTCTGAACGCGGGGTTCACATGACCACCAAGCAAATCCACGTGGCTGTCCTGATGGGAGGGCTGTCCTCTGAACGGGAGGTCTCGCTCCGCTCCGGCGCGGCCTGCGCCACCGCCCTCGAAGGTGAAGGTTATCGCGTCAGCCGCCTCGATGTCGGGCGCGATGTCGCCGCCAGGCTCGCCGAACTCAACCCCGATGTCTGCTTCAATGCGTTGCACGGCCGCTACGGCGAGGATGGCTGCATCCAGGGTCTGCTCGAGACCCTTGGGATTCCCTATACCCATTCCGGCGTGCTTGCCTCCTCGCTCGCCATGCATAAGGAGCGCTCCAAGCCGGTGCTCGTCGCCGCCGGCGTGGCCGTGGCTGAAAGCCGCGTGGTGTCCCGCGCCGAGGCCGCCCGCTCTCACGTCATGCGGCCGCCTTACGTGATCAAGCCGCCGACCGAAGGATCGAGTGTCGGCGTCTATATCGTGCGCAAGGATCAGGCCCACCCGCCGCGGGAGCTGACAAGCGCCGAATGGACCCTAGGCGAGGAGGTCATGGTCGAGCGCTACATCCCCGGCCGCGAGCTGACCTGCGCGGTGATGGGCGAGGAGGCTTTGGGGGTGATTGAGATACGTCCCGCGGAGGGTTTGGCCTTCTACGATTATGACGCGAAATACGCCCCAGGAGGCTCAATTCACGTCCTCCCGGCGCCGCTTAAACCAAATGTTTACCAATTGGTACAGAAGCTGTCCTTGGCGGCCCATAGGGCACTGGGCTGCCGTGGGGTCAGTCGCTCCGACTTCCGCTTCGACGACCGGCCAGAGGGCAGGGGGGAACTGATCTGCCTTGAGGTCAATACCCAGCCCGGCATGACCTCGACGTCGCTGGTGCCCGAACTTGCTGCCCATAGCGGTCGCTCGTTTGGCGAGCTGGTCCGCTGGATCGTGGAGGACGCGTCGTGCGATCGGTGAACCCCGCAAGGGGAATGGCCAGGAAACGGGGCTCGCAAGAAGCCCTGATGGCGCGCGGCATTGCCTCCGCGCGCAAGCCGTCCGACCGCTTGCCGGTCGTGGTCCAGACGCGCCGTCTCATAACCCGCAGCCCGCGCTCCGTGCGCCTCGGCCGCATCGGTCAGCATGCGCGCGGCAAGTGGCTCGCACTCAGCGCCCTGTTTTTGGCCAGTGCCTTGGTCTATGGCGCCGTGATCGGCGGCCAGACCATGCGCGCCTACGACGCGCTCACCGGCGGCATCGAGCATCTCGCTATCGCCGCCGGCTTCGGCGTCACCCGCATCACCGTCGCCGGCAAGCTCCATGCCACCGACGCCGCGATCACCGCCGCGCTTGGCGCCGGTCCCGACACCATGATGCTTGGCTTCGACACCGATGCCGCCAAGACCCGGCTCGAAGCCGTGCCGTGGATCAGGCACGCCCAAGTCATGCGGCTGTTGCCCTCGACCTTGCAAGTGGTGGTCGAGGAGCGCACGCCTTCCGCCGTCTGGCAGAACAAGGGCCAGACCTTTGTGGTCGACGCCGAGGGTGTCGTGCTCGCCCCGGCCTCGCGCGAAGCCTATTCCGACCTGCCGTTGGTGGTGGGCGAGGGCGCCGCCAAGAACGCCGCCCAATTATTCGATCAGCTGACGCCGTTCGGCGAGCTCACCAAGAACCTCATTGCCGCGATCAGAGTCGGCGACCGCCGCTGGACGCTGAAGCTCGCCTCTGGCCTCGACATCATGCTGCCCGACGACAATGTCGCCGAGGCGCTTGCCTCACTCGCCAAGCTCGATCAGGACAAGGGCGTGCTCAAACGCGATATCGCCGCCGTCGACCTGCGTCTGCTCGATCGGGTCACCGTGCGCTTGCGCGAGACCGCCTCCGCAGGGCAGCCCGGCGAGGCGCCGCAGGCCGACATACCGACGGCGAGCACCAAGATCGCGCCGGCCAAAGGCAAGACGTGAGCGGGGGTTTGAGGGCAGGGGGATGGGATACACAACCACGATAAGAAGTAAGCGCCAGCGCATCGTGACCGCGCTCGACATCGGCACGAGCAAAATCTGCTGCCTGATCGCCAAGACGTCCCCGGTGCCCGATTGGTTCGAAGGCAAGGGCGATGCGGTGCAGTTCGAGGTGCTGGGCTTCGACCATACTCGCGCCGAAGGCCTCAAGGCCGGCATGATCGCTCATCTCGACAGCGCCGAGGCGTGCATCCGCTCGGCCGTCGATGCCGCCGAGCGCATGGCCGGCGTCACCGTCGAGGACGTGCATGTGTCGGTGACCTGCGGCCGCCTCAAGAGCGAGAGCTTCTCCGCCAGCGTGGCGCTGCCCTCCGGCGCCGTGCGTGAAGACGATGTCCAGCGGCTGATGGCCGGCGGCCGCCAATATGCCGGGCGCGACAAGCGCAGTGTGCTGCACGCCCTACCGCTGAGCTACCGACTCGACGACAGTAATGGCGCCATCAGCGAGCCGCAGGGCATGTGCGGCGAACGGCTTGCCGTTGATCTCCATGCCGTGAGCGCCGACGAGGTGGCGATGCGCAATCTGATGCTGTGCGTCGAGCGCTGCCATCTCGGCGTCGCCAGCCTGGTCGCGGCGCCTTACGCCAGCGCGCTTTCCGTCATCACGCCGGACGAGGCCAAGCTCGGCGTGGCGTGCATCGATTTCGGCGCCGGCACCACCACGCTCTCGGTGCTCGTCGACGGCCACTTCGTTCACGCCGACGCCATTGCGCTCGGCGGCAACGCCATCACCACCGACATCGCCCGCACCCTATCTGCTCCGCTCGATTATGCCGAGCGGCTCAAGACGCTGCATGGCAGCGCGTTTGCCACGCTGTCCGACGAGCGCGAGATCATTACCTATCCCGCCGTCACCGGCCTGCCGCAGCCGAGTCTGAACCAGATTAACAAGGCGCAGCTCGCCGTCATCATACGCCCGCGGGTCGAGGAGATTCTCGATCTGATGCGGCGGCGGCTTGCGGCGAACGGGCACGCCGCCGAAGTCACCCAGCACTTGGTTCTGACCGGGGGCGGTAGCCAGCTTACCGGATTGTCGGAACTAGCCGCCAATATGTTCGGGCGCCCGGTCAGGCTCGGCCGCCCGCGCTCGATGAGCGGACTGCCGGCGGTCGCGGTGGCGCCGGACTTCGCTTCCGGTATTGGGCTTCTGCTGCATTGGGCGCGCGGCGACGACCGGTTTTCCGGCCGCGCCGAGCAGCGGTTCCTGATGACCGGCACGGGTTATTTCGCCAAGGTCGGCGAGTGGATAAGGGACAATTTTTGATCTCTAGAGGGCTTCAACAGCGCATCGCGGGGACGCGCCGGGCGAGCCGGAGCAAGGGCAATACAAGGATCGGAAGACGGCCATGACCATCAACCTCAGAGTTCCTGATCTCACCGAACTCAAGCCGCGCATCACCGTATTCGGTGTCGGCGGGGCCGGCGGCAACGCCGTCAACAACATGATCGAACGCGGGCTTAAGGGCGTCGAGTTCGTGGTCGCCAACACCGATGCGCAGGCTTTGGCGAGTTCGAGCGCCGAACGCCGCATCCAGATGGGGGCCAACGTCACCGAAGGCCTCGGCGCCGGCTCGAAACCCGAGATTGGCGCCGCCGCCGCCGAGGAGGCGATGGCCGACATAAAGGCCCATCTCGTCGGCTGCCACATGGTATTCATCACCGCCGGCATGGGCGGCGGCACCGGCACCGGTGCCGCGCCGGTGATTGCGCGCGCCTCCCGCGAGGAAGGCATCTTGACCGTCGGCGTCGTCACCAAGCCGTTCCAGTTCGAAGGCTCGCGGCGGCTGCGCGCCGCCGAGACCGGCATCGATGCGCTGCAGAAATTCGTCGACACGCTGCTCATCATCCCCAATCAAAATCTGTTCCGCGTCGCGAACGAGAAGACCACCTTCACCGACGCCTTCTCCATGGCCGACGACGTGCTCCGGTCGGGCGTCGCCTGCATCACCGACCTGATGGTGAAGGAAGGCCTGATCAATCTCGACTTCGCCGATGTCCGCACCATCATGGCCGGCATGGGCAAGGCGATGATGGGCACCGGTGAATCGAGCGGCGACCGCCGCGCGGTCGAAGCCGCCGAAGCAGCCATCTCCAATCCGCTGCTCGACGATGTATGCATGAAGGGCGCGAGCGGATTGCTCGTGTCGATTACCGGCGGCAACGACCTCACCCTCTACGAGGTCGACGAAGCTGCGAGCCGGGTGAGGGCCGAAGCCGATCCCGACGCTAA
>Ga0075342_1000078_pt1 | contig 16744 bp, 18 predicted proteins | sample RushOxbow_ThreeS_3_FD_120085 | JGI IMG/M metagenome (GOLD analysis project Ga0075342, IMG submission 120085) | Natural and restored wetland microbial communities from the San Francisco Bay, California, USA, that impact long-term carbon... | ecosystem: Environmental > Terrestrial > Soil >...
GCGCCGCACCGACACGTTGACGTCGGCGCGTAGGCTGCCCTCCTCCATGTTGCCGTCGCAGGTGCCGAGATAGCGTAGGATGGTCCTGAGCTTGCTCACATAGGCGCGCGCCTGCTCGGATGAACGCAAATCGGGCTTCGACACGATCTCCATCAGCGCCACGCCCGAGCGGTTGAGATCGACATAGGAACGCTGCGGGTGCTGGTCGTGGAGGCTCTTGCCGGCGTCCTGCTCGAGATGCAGCCGCTCGATGCCGACCGTGACGCGCTCGCCGCCGAGCAGATCGACAATGACCTCGCCCTCGCCGACCACTGGACTCTTATACTGGCTGATCTGATAGCCTTGCGGCAGGTCGGGATAGAAGTAGTTCTTGCGGTCGAAGATCGAATTGAGATTGATCTTGGCCTTTAGCCCGAGTCCGGTGCGGATTGCTTGGGCGATGCAGCCTTCGTTGATTACCGGCAGCATTCCAGGCATGGCGGCATCGACCAGGCTCACATAGGAGTTGGGATCGCCGCCGAATTCGGTCGAGGCGCCGGAGAACAGCTTGGCGTTGGAGGCGACCTGGGCATGAACCTCCATGCCAATCACCACCTCCCAAGGCCCGGTCGCGCCTTCGATCAGATTCTTTTCGGCATTGGCGTCCATTGCGGCCGCTACTCCTTGTCGCCCGTCTGCTGGCTGAGCTTCTCCTCCTCATATTGGATGAACCAGCCGATCATCTGCCGCCACAGCGCCTCGGCGAGCTCGGGTGGCAGGCCCTTCTCCGAAGCCCGCGCCCGCACCCGATCGATCACCTGCTGGATGCGCCAGGGCACGCGCGCCTCGACCGGCGACTGCTTGAGCTGCCAGGCGCGGTCGACAAAGTCGAAGCGCTCGCCGATCAGATCGACCAAGGCCGCATCGATGCGGTCGATCTCCGCCCTCACCTCGTCCATGTTGGTGCAGTCCTTGGCCTTCCGGGGTGTCATGCGGCTTTGCTCCACCAGTCGTGCGGCTTGGCGAGTGGGCCGGCAGACTGCTCAATCACGCGGCCGACCCGAAATAGCGTCTCTTCGTCGAATGGCTTGCAGATCAGCTGAAGCCCGAGCGGCGTACCCTCCGACGACAGCCCGGCCGGCACGCTCATGCCGGGCAAGCCAGCCATGTTCACCGTGACGGTGAAAATGTCGTTGAGATACATCTCGACCGGGTCTCCCGATTTCTCGCCGAGCGCAAAGGCGGGCCCAGGCGTAGTCGGCGTCAGGATCGCATCGACCGTCTCGAACGCCGTGTCGAAATCGCGCTTGATCAAGGTCCGCACCTTCTGCGCCTTGAGATAGTAGGCGTCGTAATAGCCGGCCGACAGCACGTATGTGCCCATGAGAATGCGGCGCTTGACCTCCTGGCCGAAGCCCGCGGCGCGCGTGTTCTCATACATCGAGGTCACGTCGGAGCCCTTCTCCCGTAAGCCATAACGCACGCCGTCATAGCGGGCGAGGTTGGAGGAGGCTTCGGCCGGCGCGACAATATAATATGACGGCAGCGCATATTTGGTGTGCGGCAGGCTCACCTCTTTGACCTTGGCGCCCGCCGCTTTGAGCCACGCCACCCCCTGGTGCCACAGTGCCTCGATCTCGGGCGCCATGCCGGGCACCCGGTACTCCTTGGGGATGCCGATGGTGAGCCCCTTCACGCCCTTGCCGAGCGCGGCCTCGTAGTCCGGCACTTTCAGATCGGCGCTGGTGGTGTCCTTTGGGTCGTGGCTCGCCATGACCTTCAACAGGATCGCGGCGTCCTGGACGCTGCGGGCGATCGGCCCCGCCTGGTCGAGCGAGGAGGCAAACGCCACGATACCCCAGCGCGAGCAGCGGCCATAGGTCGGCTTGACACCGACCGTGCCGGTCACCGCCGCAGGCTGGCGGATCGAGCCGCCGGTATCGGTCGCGGTCGCGCCCATGCAGAGTCTGGCAGCCACCGCGGCCGCCGAGCCGCCCGAGGAGCCGCCCGGCACCAGCTTGGCGTTCGAACCCTGGCGCTGCCAGGGGTTGACCACCGGGCCGTAATAGCTCGTCTCATTAGACGAGCCCATGGCGAACTCGTCATTGTTGAGCTTGCCGAGCATCACCGCGCCTTCAGCCCACAGATTGGCGGTTACCGTCGACTCGTAGGTCGGCGTGAAGCCGTCGAGAATGTGCGAGCAGGCGGTGGTGCGCACGTCCTTGGTGCAGAACAGATCCTTGATGCCGAGCGGAATGCCTTCGAGCGCGCCCGCCCCGCCCTTCTTGCGGCGCACGTCGCTCGCCTTAGCCATGTCGAGCGCCCGGTCTGGCGTCGGCAGCACGAACGCATTAAGCGCTGTATTGGCCGCTTCGATCGCTTCGATATGCGCTTGCGCCAGCTCGCGGGCGGAGAACGACTTGTCGCGCAAGCCGTCGCGCGCCTCGGCGATGGTGATCTGGGTGAGCTTGGTCACGGGTCTATCCGGCCTTCGGGCAATGCGCGAACGTCCCGAAGTCTTCCGCGAAAAGTATGTCCGCCAATTTTCTGGTGCTATGCAATTCGTCGTCGCTCATTTGCTCGATCGTGAAGTTTGCGGTTCCAGAAGGCGCAAGATTTCTGCCCTCGCATTTTCCTGTCACCGACCATTCGGGCTCGGGGCTATCCCACTCGTTCGTCGCCTGCTTCGCGTCGTCCTGGAACAGGCACGTGAAGTTTTCTCCGGTAATGCCGCTGCGCGAATACACCAAGAAGTTCGCCGGGCGCAAATCGGTGAGGTCGAAGCCACGCCAAAGATTGTTGCAGCCGTCTTCGGTCGCGAGCACGCCAGCCGGCAGAACGTCGTAGCTGTTGCCGCCCCGTTGCCCGTCGCTGCCCTCAAGCTGTAGCGAGCTTTGCGCAGCCGCGGTGCCGCCGCCCAACGCGGCCAACATTGTCGCGATGAGAATCGCGCGGCGCAGGTCGTAGAGCGCTTCGTCGCTAGTGTGGGAGGGCCGGGTCAAGGGTCTAGGGCTTCACGTTGTCGCAGCGAAAATAAGTGTTCAGGCCGTCGTCGGTGGATTCGGCTTCGGGCACAGCCTCCTCTTCGGGCGCTTCGCTGTCATCGCCAGCGCCCTGGTCACGACCGATTTCCGCCGGATCGAGATCGTCGAGCGACAGCGATGGCTCCTCTTCCGTCTGATCGTAAGATGGCTGCTGCACGGTCATGCGGGTCACGCTGAGGTCGCCGTCGTTCTTCTGAACGATCGCGAACAGATCGGGATAGGTGTAGCCCGGCTCCTCGCAAAATGCGGTGGCAAGCCAGCTGGTGGCGTTGTGCGCACTCACGGTGAGGAAGTCGCAGTGCGTCAGGCCCCCATTGAACCCGGCCGTGCTTAAGACGGTGAAATCGATGCTATCACCAAGCTCGGCCACGCTGTTCTGCTTGAGCTTGGCGCAGCCCTCTTTAGTCGAGGCGAAGGTACCCTCCGGCAGCCCTTGCGCCGCGGCAGAGCTTGCCGATGCCGAAACGATTGCGAGCACAAGAAGAGCGTCGCGATGCATGACGCCTCCTATTCGACGATCTTGGGCACGACGAAATAGCCGTCGTCGACCTCGGGCGCATTCTTGAGGATGTCGCGAGCGCAGAAGCCGTCGGTAACCTCGTCCTGGCGCATCTTCATGGTCATGGCGGCCACCCGGGTCATCGGTTCGACCGTGCTCACGTCGATCTCGTCGAGCTGGGCCACCCAGTCGAGGATGCCAGACAGCTCCTGCTCCAGCCGTGCGGCCTCCTCGTCGGTAATAGCCAGACGGGCGAGACGGGCGATGCGGCGGACGGTAGCGCGATCGACGGACATGGGGATTGCGGCTGGGTTGGTTTCCTTGAGCGCTCGTCTAGCACCGCGCCGCCCAAGCGGCAACTTGGCTGGGACGGGACCGGCCCGTCTCAAGTCTCGAACGGGACGCCTACTTCGGGCACCAGCACGGTATTGCCGCCCATCTCGGCGACGAATTGGTCGGCGGTCTGGTCTAGCACGGGGAAGGTCCCATAGTGGCACGGCACGATCAGCTCGAAGTCGAAGAAGCGCTTGCAAGCCAGCGCCGCCGTCCTGGCGCCCATGGTGTAACGGTCGCCGATCGGCACGAAGCCGATCTCCGGCGCGTAGATTTCGTTGATCAGCCCCATGTCGGAAAAAATCGCGGTGTCGCCCATGTGGTAGACGGTCTTGCCCTCCTTAGGGGCGATGACCAGCCCGCAACAGGCCCCCAGATAGACTGGACGCCCGTCCACGATGCGCGACGCGGAATGCCAGGCCGGTACGAAAGTGACGTCGAAATCGTCATGGTGGAGAGTGCCGCCGGTATTGCCCGGATCGATCTTCTCCACCCCCTGCGCCGCCATATAGGTGGCGAGTTCATGCACGGCGATGAGCTGGGCATCGGTCTCCTTGCAAATGCGCACGGTATCGCCGGTATGGTCCTCATGCCCATGGGTCAACGCCACATGGGTCACGCCCTTGGTCGCCTGGTGCACGGGGATGCCGGCATCCTCGAAGGTGCCGTTGCCGGATAAGAAGGGATCGATCAGGATGCTGCTTTCACCGGTATCGATCCGGAAGCAGGAATGGCCGAACCAGGTAATCTTCATGCTTTTCACCCTTTAATGCGCCCGTGACTGTAACACCCCTCGTTGCCATCGAAGACCTGGCCAAGCTGCTCGCCCCCGAGGCGAGGCTGCTTGGCCTCGATGTCGGCACCAAGACCGTCGGCCTGGCGCTGTCCGACGTAACGCGTTCGATCGCCACGCCTTATCATACGGTGCGCCGGACCAAATTCACCGAAGACGCCAAGGTCATTGCGGCGGCGATCGCCGAGCACGACGTCGGCGGGCTGGTGATCGGCCTTCCCATCAACCTCGATGGCTCGGAGGGACCCAGGGCCCAATCGACGCGGGCATTTGCCCGCAATCTCGTCTCACTGGTGGAAGTGCCCCTCACCTTATGGGACGAGCGGCTGTCGACCCAGGCCGTCGAGCGCCATCTGATCGAGGCCGACGCTTCGCGCAAGCGCCGCGCCGAAGTGATCGACCGCATGGCGGCAGCCTACATCCTGCAAGGCGCGCTCGACCGGCTAAAACGCCTGAGCGAATTGCGTTAGGCCGAACTGGTGGTTGAAGATCAGATACTCGGTGGGATTGTCTGGGCAAAAGCCTGCGCCGCAGATCAGCAGCGTCGAGAATACATTGCCGACCGCGAGAACGGCAAACGTGACAACCGCCACCAGCGGCAGCACGCTCAGGCGCTGTGACCAAGGCTCGGGCCTGGCGAATTGCCGATTGTCAAACAGGAGAATGGCACAGCCGACGATCATCAGCGCAAAGGCGATGAACGCCCAGGTGTAGAGATGTAGCTCGAAAATCGGGTTGCCGTAAGAGCCGGTGCCGGGAACGATGTACAGCAGGATCTGGCGCATGGACAGGGCCGCGCCCAGCGCGGCGCCCAGGATCGTCACGCCATAGTGACTGGGCCGCGGCCCGAACAGCAGATTGAGCGCCAGCCCGAAACCCGCCGCTGTAAAGCCCGCCCGCTGCAAGATGCATAGTGGGCACGGCAGGTCGCGGAACCAGAGCTGATCGATAAAGGCGAGCGCCAGCACTGTGTCGACGGCGATAAGCCCCAAAGCATTGAGCAGCCTCGACAGGTCGCTCGGCACGAATCGTCCCCTAGATCAAAGTGCGATGTTCAGAACGTCGGTCATGTGGACCCGGAACAGTACGAGCAACACCACCAAGCCCGCGACCCAAAAGCCCATCGCCGCGCCGCGCTGCCTTAGCCAGGCCGCGCCGAGTCCGCATGCAAAAAGAAGGAATGGTAAGCTCATCATGGCCCGCCTCCGCCTGACCGATCCATGCCGGGCTGCCGCACCGGTCGCGCGAGTCTCGGTGATTCGCGGCGAGCGGTAAATCGTAAGTTATTGAAATTCCGAGCGCTGGCAAGCCGGCGAGGTTCCCTCTCCACGTTCTCCCCAGGTCTGAAATGGTCGAGGCCGCCAGGTTTGGGGGCCTCCATGATCCGTTGCCTAGTAGCAGGGAACGCAACGGCAGCAACGGTAGCGACACGCGCTGACCCAACCGGGGGCACAGCCGCACGCGCCCGTATATCCGCGACAAGACGTCTGTTTGACGATTGGGCTCTGGTACTTAAGCCCAAGAATGCTGCCGGCTCCGTATTGCGCGTCTGCCTGCAAGGCCATTCCTCCCAGCACGAGCAACGCCGCCGTTAGCGTCAACATGAGTTTTCTCATCACACCTTCCTCCTGAGTGAGCGGTAGGATGCTCCGCTAGAATACCCCAAGATTCGCGTCGCGCACATGACCGGGGCGTCGCTGCCCGGCCCAATCCCGAGGTGAAAGTTCATGCCAATTTGGGAGCCCGGTTTACCCCTGGGCACCAAGCTCCGGGCCCCACGGGAGCGTTAGGGCTAGCTTACCTTTGATAAGCCAGCACGCTTGCCGCATCCTTCCACCGGGCTTATACAGTCTGCTTTGATGACGTTAGCTGCCGAAGCTCAGACCTCTTCCTTTCCTCACCGCCACTTACTTGGAATCGAAGGGCTTTCGCGCGCCGAGATTACGGTGCTGCTCGACCTGTCCGAAGAGGCCGCCCAGCTCAACCGGCAAATCGACAAGAAACGCGACGATTTGCGCGGCCGGACCCTGATCAATCTGTTCTTCGAGGCCTCGACCCGGACCCAGAGCTCGTTCGAGCTGGCCGGTAAGCGCCTCGGCGCCGATGTCATGAACATGGCGGTGAGCACCTCCTCCGTGCAGAAGGGCGAGACCTTGGTCGACACCGCGGTGACGCTGAACGCCATGCGGCCCGACCTGCTGGTGGTGCGCCATCACGCGGCGGGCGCGGTCGAGCTGCTGTCGCAAAAGGTCGACTGCTCGGTGATCAATGCCGGTGACGGCAGCCACGAGCACCCCACCCAAGCGCTGCTCGACGCGCTGACCATTCGCCGGCACAAAGGCCGCATTGAGGGTCTCATCGTCGCCATCTGCGGCGACATCCTGCATTCGCGGGTGGCCCGCTCGAATATCCTCCTCCTTAATACGCTCGGCGCCCGGGTGCGCGTGGTGGCGCCGTCCACCCTGCTCGCCTCGGGCATCGAACGGCTGGGGGTCGAGGTCTACACCTCCATGCGCGAGGGCCTGGCGGATGTTGACATTGTCATGATGTTGCGGCTCCAGCGCGAGCGCATGACGTCGAGCCTGGTACCCAGCCAGCGCGAATATTTCCACTTCTTCGGTCTCGATTTCGACAAGCTGGCGCGCGCCAAGCCCAATGCCCTCGTCATGCATCCCGGCCCGATGAACCGCGGCGTTGAGATTGACTCCAATGTCGCCGACGACGTGCGCAGCGTCATCCGCGAGCAGGTCGAAATGGGGGTGGCGGTCCGCATGGCGGTGCTCCAGGCCTTGGCCCGGCACCTGCCGAACCGGTGATCGCCATGCAATCGACCCCCGACCAGCGCTCGCTCTCCTCCACCACCGCCTTCGTCAATGCGCGGCTGACGGATCCTGCGTCCAATCTCGATCAACGCGGCGGCGTTTTGATCAGAGGCGATCTCATTGCCGATGTCGGCCCGCATATCGCAGCCGACACAGTCGGCGATGCCCACATCATCGATTGCGACCGCCGCGTGCTCGCGCCCGGCCTGATCGACATGATGGTCTTTACCGGCGAGCCAGGCCACGAGCATCGTGAGACCCTGGCGACCGCGAGCCGCGCTGCTGCCGCCGGGGGGGTCACCACCATCGTCTGCATGCCCAACACCGATCCGGTGATCGACGACGTCGCGCTGGTCGATTTCATCCTGCGGCGCGCGCGCGACACCGCCCTTGTCCACGTCCATCCCATGGCGGCCATGACCAAGGGCCTCATGGGCGAAGAGATGAGCGAGATCGGCCTGCTCAGTGAGGCGGGCGCAATCGCCTTTGCCCACGGCAAGACCAGCCTGGCCAGCGCCAAGGTCATGCGCAACGTCCTGGCCTACGCCAAGGATTTCGGCGCGTTGATCGTGCATCACCTCGAGGATCCCACGCTGGCGATGGAAGGGGTAATGAATGAGGGCGAGGTGGCGACCAGACTGGGCCTGCGCGGTATCCCCACCGCCGCCGAGACCATCATGCTCGAGCGCGACATCCGCCTGGTCGAGCTCACCGGCGGACGCTACCACGCCGCCCAGATCTCCTGCCGCGCGTCCCTCGATATCATACGCACCGCAAAGCTGTTGGGCCTCCCGGTCACGTGCGGAGTGTCCATCAACCACCTTACGCTCAATGAGAACGACATCGGCCCGTACCGCACCTTCTTCAAGATGAAGCCGCCGCTTCGCTCGGAGGACGACCGCCGCGCCTTGGTCGAGGGCGTGGCGAGCGGCGATATCGATGTGATCGTATCGGCCCACGACCCGCGCGGTGCGGAAGGAAAACGTCGCCCCTTCGCCGAGGCAGCCGACGGCGCCGTCGGCCTCGAGACCATGCTCGGCGCGGCCCTTCGCCTATATCATAACGACGAAGTCGAGCTGCTCCAGCTGCTCCGGACGCTGACAGTCAATCCAGCCACGCTGCTCGGGATCGACAGCGGGCGCCTGGCCAAGGGAGCGCCGGCCGATCTCGTTCTGGTCGATCTTGAGACGCCGTGGGTCGTCGAGCCCGATCTGTTGCGTTCGAAGTCCAAGAATACCCCGTTCGATGCCGCGCGGCTTCAGGGCCGCCCCCTTCTCACCGTCGTTGCCGGACGCCTTGTCTACAACTACGCTGACTAGCGTTGCCGCGTCCGACGAGGCTATCGATGCCGCCTTCTGAGGCTTGGGAAAACCTACTGCCGCTTCTCCTCGTCCTCTGCCTGCTGAGCTTCGTGATCGGCTATCTGCTCGGGTCCATCCCGTTCGGGCTCCTCCTCACTAAGCTCGCCGGGCTTGGCGATCTCCGCCAGATCGGCTCAGGCAATATCGGCGCCACCAATGTCCTGCGCACCGGCAACAAGCCCGTAGCCGCACTCACGCTCTTGCTCGACCTTCTGAAGGGCACCACAGCCGTCTGGATTGGATCTCATTTCGGCCCCTACGCGGCCATGGCGGCCGGCCTCGGCGCCTTTCTCGGCCATCTTTATCCGGTGTGGCTCGGGTTTCACGGTGGCAAGGGGGTTGCCACCTATATCGGCGTGCTGCTCGGGCTTTATTGGCAGGGCGCCCTCGTGTTCTGCGCCGTCTGGCTGTTGGTGGCGGTGATCACCCGCTACTCCTCGCTCGCCGCGCTCGCCGCAAGCATAGCCAGCGTCGGCACGCTCGTAGTCACCGGGCAATCCCGGTTCGCCGTGCTGTTCCTGCTGCTCACTGTTCTTCTCTATCTCCGCCACGCTGAGAATATCGAGCGGCTGGCGCGCGGCGCGGAGGCACGCATTGGCAAAACGAAGCTCTAACGCCTCAGCGCCGGCCAAACCTTCGGCGCGCCTGAATCACTCTCAGCGTCTCGCTTGGCTCAGATTGATCAGAAGCGAGAATGTGGGGCCGGCCACCTTTCGTGCCCTGGTCAACGAGTTCGCGCCGAGGCCGCCATATCCGCGCTGCCGCTCCTGTCGCGGCGCGGCGGACGGTCCGACATCCGGCTTTGCCCCGAGGTCGAAGCCGAACGCGAGCTTGAGCGCGCCGAACGTTTAGGGGCAAGCTTGGTCGCCATCGGCGAGCCGGGCTATCCGCCGGCGCTCGCCCAGGTCGACTCGCCGCCGCCCCTCCTCTACGTCAAAGGCCGGTTTGAACTCGCCGACATTCCGATCGTCGCCATTGTCGGCGCGCGCAACGGCTCCGCCGTCGGACAGAAATTCACCCGCCAGATCGCGACCGATCTCGCACTCGAGGGTTTTGTCATCGCCTCGGGGCTGGCCCGGGGAATCGACACCGCTGCGCATCGTGCCGCGCTCGAACATGGCACCATCGCGGTGCTAGCCGGTGGCATCGACATTGTTTATCCGCCGGAGAACGAGGAGCTGCAACGCGACATCGGCGAGCGAGGCCTGCTCATCAGTGCGCGATCGCCCGGCTCTCTCCGCGAGGACAAAATTTCCCCCGCCGCAATCGGTTGATCTCGGGGGTCTCGCTTGGTGTGGTCGTGGTCGAGGCAGCCGAGCGGTCCGGCTCTCTGATCACCTCCCGCCTCGCCGGCGAGCAAGGGCGGGAGGTATTTGCCGTCCCAGGCAGTCCGCTCGATCCGCGCTCGGCGGGCACCAACAATCTGCTGAAGCAAGGCGCATGTCTCGTCACCTCGGCCCGCGACATCGTCGAGACCCTCGCGCCGATCTTGGGACGTCCGCCCATTCCACCGCCGATCGAGCTTGCCGCTGCTGGCGACCGATCTGAGGCCTTCGAGCAATGAAGAGATATAATTCTGCGGCCTCCTGGCGTGTAAGTTCGGGCCCGTCACCCGCTGCGCTTGCACTACCTATGGGAGGCCGGGCGCGCGGCCCTGCCATGTTATACCGCCTTGTTTTCCGCGCCGATTGGTCCCCGGCCTCACCCCCCGAAACCTTGAATCCGGCGGGCAAAAGCACTTCCAAGACACAATTGCGACTGACAGCCTAAGGTTGTTGTAGTTAGTCTACACCCTTAAAAGTTGTCAACTGGTGCGGCCAGATTTGACAGTTAGGGCCTAAGACACCATTTTTCGGCACACAAGCAGGGTCCACCCGGCCCCCGCCGCCCTGAGCCGGACGCAATTTGCGCGGCTAGGAAGTCCCAATGAACATCGTCATCGTCGAATCGCCCGCCAAGGCAAAGACCGTCAACAAGTATCTGGGGCCCGGATATCACGTGATCGCCTCGTACGGCCACGTGCGCGACCTGCCCTCCAAGAACGGCTCGGTCCTGCCTGACCAGGACTTCGAGATGCATTGGGACGTCGAGCCAAAGGCCGCTAAGCGGCTGGACGAGATCGCCAAAGCCCTCAAAGGGGCCAACAAGCTGATCCTGGCGACCGACCCCGACCGCGAGGGGGAGGCCATATCCTGGCATGTGCTCCAGGTGCTCGACCGCAAGAAGGTCCTGACGGGCATTCCGGTGGAGCGCGTGGTGTTCAACGCCGTGACCAAAGAGGCCGTGCTCGAGGCCATGCGTCACCCGCGCGCGATCGACGGGCCCCTGGTCAACGCCTATCTCGCCCGCCGGGCGCTCGACTATCTCGTGGGCTTCACGCTGTCGCCGGTGCTGTGGCGAAAATTGCCGGGCGCCCGCTCAGCCGGCCGCGTGCAATCGGTGGCGCTCAGGCTGGTGTGCGACCGCGAGTTGGAGATCGAGAAATTCCGGGCGCAGGAATACTGGTCGATCATAGCCGAGCTTGCCACTGCCAAGAACGAGACTTTCCAGGCACGGCTGGTGGCCACCGAGGGCAAGAAGCTCGAGAAGTTCGATATCCCCGATCAGGCGACGGCCGACCGGCTGAAGGCGGCGCTCGAAGGCGGCCGCTTCCAGGTCGCGAACGTCGAGAGCAAGGCACAGCGCCGCAACCCGGCCGCTCCCTTCACCACCTCGACCCTCCAGCAGGAGGCCTCGCGCAAGCTCGGCTTCTCGCCGCGCCATACCATGCAACTGGCGCAGCGCCTTTATGAAGGCGTCGACATGGGTGGCGAAGCTGAAGGTCTCATCACCTATATGCGCACCGACGGCGTGCAGATCGTGCCCGAGGCAGTCGCCGCCGTGCGCCGCTTGGTCACCGAGATGTACGGCGACCGCTACATCCCCGGCTCGCCGCGCGAATACGAGGCGAAAGCCAAGAACGCGCAGGAAGCGCACGAGGCCATCAGGCCGACCGACTTCACCAAGGATCCGGACAAGGTCGCCCGCTACCTCGATCCCGACGCCGCCAAGCTCTACAAGCTGATCTGGCAGCGGACGCTGGCCAGCCAGGCATCGAGCGCCGAGATCGAGCGCACCACCGCCGACATCGATGTCACCGGCACGGACGGCAAGCATTATGGCGTGAGGGCCACCGGCTCGGTCATCCGTTTCGAAGGTTTCCTCAAGATCTACGAGGAAGGGATCGACGACGCAGTCGGCGAGGACGGCGCGTTGCCCGCGCTGGCCAAGGGCGATCTACTCGATCCCCGCAACATCGAGGCGAAGCAGCACTTCACCGAGCCGCCGCCACGCTATAGCGAGGCGACCCTCATCAAAAAGATGGAAGAGCTCGGCATCGGCCGGCCGTCGACCTATGCCTCCACCCTCAACGTGCTGCGCGAGCGCGATTATGTGCGGATCGACAAGAAGCGGCTCTACCCCGAGGACAAAGGCCGCCTGGTCACCGCCTTCCTTGAGAGCTTCTTCAGCCGCTACGTGGAATACGACTTCACCGCCGATCTCGAGGAGAAGCTCGATCTCATTTCCGCCGGCAAGCTCGAATGGAAAGACGTGCTGCGTGACTTCTGGCGGGACTTCATCGGTGCGGTGAACGACATTGGCGAGCTGCGGATCACCCAGGTGCTCGACGCCCTCAACGACCTGCTGGCGCCGCATGTCTTTCCCGATCAAGGCACCGGTGGCGATCCGCGGGCATGCCCGTCCTGCAATATCGGGCGCCTGAGCCTGAAGGTCGGCAAGTTCGGCGCCTTCATCGGCTGCTCGAACTATCCGGACTGCCGTTACACCCGCCAGCTCGCCGAGACCGGCGACAAGGCCCCGGCAATCGATAACAAGATCCTGGGTACCGACCCCGAGACCAGTCTTGAGGTGACGCTCCGCACCGGCCGGTTCGGCCCTTACGTCCAGCTTGGCGAGCAGAATGGCGGTGACAAACCGAAACGGGCCTCGATCCCCAAGGGCACCGATCCCGAGAGCCTCGAGTTGGACTACGCGCTCGCCCTTCTATCGCTGCCGCGCGAGGTGGGATTACATCCCGAATCGGGCGAGCCGATCGTGGCGGGCTTCGGCCGCTTCGGACCCTACGTGCGTCATGACGGCAAATATGCCAGCCTCAGCACCACCGAAGAGGTTTTCGAGGTCGGGCTCAATCGCGCTGTGAGCCTGCTCGCCGAGAAAGCGGCGTCCTCGCGCGCCAGGCGCGGCCCCAACGTCATCAAGGAGCTCGGCGATCACCCCGAGTTGGGCGGCAAGGTGCAGGTACTGACGGGCCGCTACGGACCATACGTGAAGCACGGCAAGATCAACGCTACCATCCCTAAGGACCGCGAGCCCGAGCAGGTGACCATGGACGAGGCCGTGGCGCTGATCGCCGCACGCGACGCCAAAGGTCCCAGCAAGAAGGCTCCCGCCAAGAAGAAACCGGCCAAGAAGCCTGCCCGCAAAAGCGCCAAGTCCGCCAAAGAGGCCGTCGAGGAGACGGCAGGCTGAGCGGCGCCCGTGGCGAAAACTAAGGGGGCACGGCGCAGCCGGACAGTGGGCAAACTTCCATCCAAGCAGGACATTCTCGACTTTCTCGCCACCGCCCCCGGTGAGGCGGGCAAGCGCGAGATCGCGCGGGCATTCGGCGTCAAGGGCAGTGACCGCGTCGCTCTGAAAGCGCTGTTGCGCGACATGGCCGATGACGGGCTGATCGCCGGCTCGCGCCGGAAACTGACTCGGCCCGGCAGTCTGCCACCCGTGACGGTGCTCGAGATTACCGGTCGCGATGCCGATGGCGAGTTCATCGCCAGGCCGGCGACCTGGGATGAGGGGCATGGGCCGGCCCCTCGCATCCTCATGACCGAAAGCAAGCGCGACGCGGGCCCGGTTGCCGGCGTCGGTGACCGCGTCCTGGCCCGGATCACGGCGCTCGGTGCTGACGCCGACTATCCCTATCAGGCCCGCACCATCAAACGCCTGGCGCGCGCCGGGCGGCCCATGCTCGGCATCTTCCGTGCGCTCCAAGGTGGCGCCGGCGTGCTCGATCCGATCGACCGCAAGCAGCTCAGAGAATGGCCGGTGACGCGCGGCAGCACTAACGATGCCGAGAACGGCGAGTTGGTCCGCTTCGAGCTGACGCGCACCTCGCGCATGGGCGTGCAGACTGCCCGCGTGCTCGAGCGGCTCGGCAATCCCCAAGCTCAACAGATGACGAGCCTGATCGCCGTCCACGCTCACGGCATCCCCGACAGCTTTCCCGCGGACGCCCTGGCCGAGGCTCAAGCGGCCAGGGAGCCGGATACCAAGCACCGCGAGGACCTCACGCACCTCCCCCTCGTCACCATCGATCCGTTCGACGCCCGCGATCATGACGACGCGGTGTGGGCCGAGGCCGATCCCAACCCTGCCAATCGCGGCGGCTGGGTGGTGATCGTCGCCATTGCCGATGTCGCCTGTTACGTCCACCCCGGCAGCGCACTCGACAAGGAAGCGAAGAAGCGCGGCAACTCGGTCTATTTCCCCGACCGCGTGGTGCCGATGCTTCCGGAGCGCATCTCGAACGATCTCTGCTCGCTGATCGACAACGAGCGGCGCCCGTGTCTTGCGGTGCGTATGATCTTCGACAAGGACGGCCGCAAGCTCAACCACCGCTTCTTCCGCGCGCTGATGCGCTCGGCCGCGAGCCTCACCTATGAGCAGGCGCAGGCCGCGATCGACGGCCGGGTGGACGACACCACCGGCCCCCTGCTCAATACCGTGCTCAGGCCATTATGGGGCGCTTATGCCAGCCTGGTGTTGGCGCGAACCGAGCGCGGCCCGCTCGATCTCGATTTGCCCGAGCGGAAGATCTTGCTCGACGACAAAGGGCGCGTGCGCGGCGTGGCGAGCCCGCCCCGGCTCGATGCCCATCGCCTGATCGAAGAGTTCATGATCGCCGCCAACGTCGCCGCGGCCGAGATGCTGGAAGCGAAGCGCTCGCCGCTGATCTATCGGGTCCACGACAGCCCGTCGAAGGAGAAGCTCGCTGCGCTTGGCGAATTCCTGAACACGATCGGCACCAAGCTGCCGAAATCGGGCACGCTCAAGCCGGCCCAGTTCAACCGCATCCTGGCCGACACGCGCGCCACGCCCACCGCCGAACTGGTCGGCGAGGTCATCCTCAGGAGCCAAGCCCAGGCGGAATACAATCCCGGAAATTTCGGTCATTTCGGCTTGAACCTGCGCCGCTACGCGCATTTCACCTCGCCGATCCGCCGCTATGCCGACCTCGTCGTCCATCGCGCTTTGGTGAGGGCGATCGGCGCCGGCAATGACGGCTTGACCGACGTTGAGATGAGCGAACTCGAGGAGATCGCACGTCACATCTCCGACACCGAACGAAGGGCCATGGCGGCCGAGCGCGAGACCGCCGACCGGCTGATCGCCGCCTATCTGGCCGACCGCATCGGCGCCAAGTTTCAGGCCCGGGTCTCAGGGCTGGTCCGCACCGGCCTGTTCGTCCGGCTGACCGAAACCGGCGCCGACGGGTTCGTCCCGGCCTCATCGATCGGGCATGAATATTTCTTTCACGACGAGGCGCGTCAGGCGCTGGTCGGCGAAGACACCGGGCTCGCCTATCGGCTGGGCGACCCGGTCGAAGTGCGGCTGGTCGAGGCAATCCCCACCGCCGGCGCCCTTCGGTTCGAGATGTTGAGCGAAGGGCGGTCCATTGGCGCGCGACCAAAGGGCGCTGGCCGGCCAAGTGACAAGCGCGGGCCGCGGGGCTACAAGGGCAAGCCGCGTGGGCAGAAGCGCGGCGCCCCCCGCAAGCGCCGCTAGGATCGCGTGATGCAACAAACGTCTAGTGCCTATCAGATCGACGGCAGATCCACCGGCTCTCGGACGATCTTCAGCTCGCTGCTAAGGGGCTCGATGCTGAGATGCCCTGCCTGCGGCGTAGGCTCGATGTTTCGGCGCTATCTGAAGGTGGCCGATGCTTGCCCGCATTGCGGCGAGGCGCTCCATTATCAACGCGCCGACGACGCGCCGCCCTATTTCACCATCGTGATCGTCGGCCATATCGTGGTCGGCCTCGTCCTCGCGGTCGAGATGGCTTACCACCCGCCGCTGTGGCTGCACGCGGCGTTATGGCTGCCGCTGACCGTCATTCTCTCGCTTGTCATTCTGCCCTCGGTCAAGGGCGCGCTCGTCGCCTTGCAATGGGCGCTGCTGATGCACGGCTTTGACCCCGACTTTAAAGAGGACAGCCTGCCGCGCTTCGACGTCGACCCGACCTAGCGCCGCGCCGCGCGCCACCTTGACTTCCGGCCCTGAGCGAGTAGGGTCCGGTCAAATTTGCAGCGTTTTCGAGGTTAGAAATGGCCAAGCCCGTCACCCAAAAAATCAAGCTCATGAGTACGGCCGGCACTGGCTTTTACTACGTGACCAAAAAGAATCCGCGCAATCAGACCGAGAAGCTCGTGTTCAAGAAATACGATCCGGTCGCGCGCAAGCACGTCGAATTCAAGGAAGCCAAAATCAAATAGGAACTCTGACCATTGGCAGGTCCGATGGTCGGGCCCCGCGGCCTCGCGGAGGCTACTTTAGGTGGCCGGCCGAAGCGCAGCGCTAACGAGGAGGCCACTCAACTGCGCTCCGGCCAGCCGAACCCTACGGACCCAGGAGATGCGGCGGACCTGAGCATTCCGCAGGGTTATCCCTGATGACAAGGGAAACCTGAAGTGGAGACGCGCTGGGAATACCACGCGATAAACCCCCTACCCCTTTTGCCTCCCCGTCGAACTCGTCGCCGACAGTCAAACCATAAAACAGCCCTTCACGGGCCGAAATCAACCCATTAATGAGCTTAATACGATAAAATGCTAGCTATTGTAAAGCCTTAAGGTTAAGCA
>Ga0075342_1000079_pt1 | contig 16146 bp, 15 predicted proteins | sample RushOxbow_ThreeS_3_FD_120085 | JGI IMG/M metagenome (GOLD analysis project Ga0075342, IMG submission 120085) | Natural and restored wetland microbial communities from the San Francisco Bay, California, USA, that impact long-term carbon... | ecosystem: Environmental > Terrestrial > Soil >...
CTGCGCTCATCGCGGCAATCGCCGAAGAGGAGCGGCTGATGCCGCATCTCCATTTGTCGCTGCAATCCGGCGACGACCTCACATTGAAGCGGATGAAGCGGCGTCATGCTCGCGCGGATTCGGTCGAGTTCTGCGAGGCCATGCGCCGCGCCCGGCCCGACCTGGTGTTCGGCGCCGATCTGATCGCCGGTTTCCCCACCGAGACCGAAGCGATGTTCGCCAACTCGCTCGGGCTAGTCGACGATTGCGGGCTCACCTTCCTGCATGTGTTTCCCTATTCGGCGCGCGAAGGCACGCCGGCGGCGCGCATGCCGCAGCTTCATGGCGCGATCGTCGCCCGGCGCGCGGCCGATTTGCGCGACAAGGGCGTCGCGGCGCTGAAGCGCCATCTCGACGGCGCCCATGGGCGGCGTATCAATGTGTTGATGGAGACCGAAGCCCAGGGCCGCTCAGCCGATTTCACGCCGGTGCGGATCGAGGCCGGCCACGGCCCGGGCGTGCTGGTTGATGCGATCGTTGCCGGCCATGACGGCGCTCAGCTCATCGCGGTGCGGCCATGAGCGGCGGCAAGAAGGCGAGTTTCTTCCAGCGTCTGTTGGGCACCGGCGACCAGCCGGAACAAGCCAAAAAGGACCCGCCGCAGGACTCGCCTAAGCGCGACCGGCCGCCGGAAGGCCTGCTCAAGAAGGACCCGCTGCAAGATCGCCCCGCCAAACAGGAGCCCCCTAAGCCGAAGGGTCCGGCGCGGGCGGCTAAGCCCAGGGCGCCGCGACCGTCGGGTCCCAAGGGCGCGGCGGAGGACAAGCCCAAGGCCATGGCCGAGCCGGCGCGGAGCTGGTTCGATCAACTCCGCCACGGGCTCGCCCGTACCTCCAATGCGCTGTCCGACAATCTCGCCGGCGCGCTGACCAAGCGGAAGCTCGATGAGGACACGCTCGACCGCATCGAAGAGGTGTTGATCAAGGCCGATCTCGGCGTGGCCATGGCCGGGCGCGTCCGCTCGGTCATCGCCCGAGGCCGCTACGAGCGCGGGCTCGATCCGGATGCGTTGCGCGAAATCGTCGCCACCGAAATTGCGCGCGTGCTCGAGCCGGTGGCGAGCGACTTTGCGCTCACGGCGGACTCAAGACCGCACGTGTTCCTGGTGGTCGGGGTGAACGGCACCGGCAAGACCACCACCGCGGCCAAGATGGCTCACGAGTTTAAGCGTCAGGGTTTGAGCGTCATGCTCGCCGCCGCCGACACGTTCCGCGCCGCCGCCATTGATCAGCTCAAAGTGTGGGGGACACGCGTGGGCGCCGAAATCGTCGCCAAGGAGGTCGGCGCCGATCCGGCTGGCGTCGCCTTCGAAGCGCTCGAACGCGCGCGCGACGAAGAGATCGATGTGCTGCTGATCGACACCGCCGGGCGGCTGCAAAACAAATCCGACCTCATGGCCGAGCTCGCCAAGATCGTGCGCGTCTTGAAGAAGATCGATCCATCCGCGCCCCACGGGGTGACCCTGGTGCTCGACGCCACCACCGGGCAGAACGCCATCGCCCAGGTGGAGATCTTCGAGCAGATCGCCGGAGTGACCGGCTTAGTGGTGACCAAGCTGGACGGCACTGCGCGGGGCGGCATCCTGGTGGCCATCGCCGAGCGCTTCAAGCTGCCGATCTTCGCCATCGGCGTCGGCGAAGGCCTCGACGATCTTAAGCCGTTCGATGCGCACGACTTCGCCCGCGCCATCTCCGGAGCAAAGAGCCAGAATGAAGCCGCCGCCTGAGCGCAAGGCCGGGCTGCAAGAGGAGCACGCTGCCTCCCAGCCTGCGCTGCTGCCGAAGCTCGCCATCGAGCTCGGACCTCTGCTGGTGTTCTTCGCCGGCAACGCCACCGCCGGCATCTACGCCGGCACGGCCGCGTTCATGGTGGCGACGGTGATCTCGCTCGTCATGGCGAGGCTCCGCTACCACAAGGTGCCGGTGATGCCGCTGGTGTCAGGCGCGATCGTACTCGTGTTCGGTGGGCTCACGCTCTATCTCCAGGACGAGACCTTCATCAAGCTCAAGCCGACCATCGTCTATTCGATGTTTGCGGTGCTGCTGCTGGCGGGGTTTCTGTTCAGGAAACCGGTGCTCGAGCTGTTGTTCGGCCCGGTGTTCACGCTCACCGAGGAGGGGTGGCGCAAGCTCACGTTGCGCTGGGCTGCCTTCTTCATTGTCATGGCGATCGTCAACGAGCTGGTGTGGCGCAATTTCTCGACCGATGCCTGGGTCAGCTTCAAGGCGTTCGGCTTTCTGCCGCTCACCTTCCTGTTCGCGCTTTCCCAGGTGCCGTTGCTACAGCGCCATGGCGAGCCCCCCGCCGAAACGGACAATCCTGGGGCGGAAAAGCGAACCTAAGCCCCCTTTTAACGTTATCCTTCTTATGCAACCGCGGGCACTTGCGAGGGAATTTGCCCATACCGATATCGTGACTGTTGCGATCGTGTGGGTGCTCCGCTGCAACCTCTCGTTTGCAGTCAGCCCCTTTGGGTTGTAAAAGGAACGCGAAGCTGTCCCTGAAAGCGGTTTCGCCCTAGGGAGATACACGTTTCACGCGAGTGGAGCGTGGTGTCAGATGGTTAAAGGAGGGAAAGACCTCGACCGCTCGGCGATGCACTTGCTTCACCGGGCGGGTCAATGTGCGGCGGACATCTTTTCGTCCGAGGTGCGCACCAGTGGACTGACCCCGCGCCAATTCGCCGTGCTCGTGGTGATCGCCGAGGAAGAGGGGCTGACCCAGACCGATCTGGTCGAGCGCACCGGTATCGACCGCTCCACCCTGGCCGACATTGTCGCCCGGTTGCTGGGCCGAGGGCTGATCTCACGCCGCCGCGCCAAGGAAGATGCCAGGGCCTACGCCATCAAGCTCAGCCCACAGGGTGCCCGGGCGCTGCGCGACGCCCAGCCCGGTGCTGCCGCGGCCGACCAAAAGCTGTTGGCCAACCTGTCCCCCGCGAAGCGGCAGGAATTTCTCGACTCTCTCAACTTGATCGTCACCGCCCCGCGCAAATAGCGGTGGGCGCTAACCTTGCGGCGCGCCGCTTGACGGTGTCAGCAACGGCAAAATCTTGTTCTTGATGACGGCCTCGGTCAGAGGACCGACATGGCGGAGGGCAATCTTGCCGTCCCCGGTAATGACGTAGGTTTCCGGCACGCCGTACACGCCGAAATCGATCGCCACCCGCCCCGATCGATCGGCGCCAACGCGCGAATAGGGGTTGCCGTAGCGCCCGAGGAAGCGCCGGGCCGAGGCGGGGTCGTCCTTATAGTCGATGCCGTATAGCCTGATGCCGGGCTCCTTGGCGAGCGCGAGCAAAGTCGGGTGCTCGACCTGACACTCCACGCACCATGACGCGAACACGTTAACGAGGGTCGGCTGGCCTTGCGCCAAGTCGGACGAGGCGAAGCCTGCCACCGCCGCGCCGTCGGCGCTCAAGCCGTCGATCGGCCGCAAGGCAAACTCGGGCACGGTCTTGCCGATCATCGGCGAGGGCAGCAGCGATGGGTCGCCGGCATGGAGCGCATACCAAAACAGGCCCGCCAACACGGCGAAGATCAGCAGCGGAAGGGCTGGTCCAAAGCGCCGCAGCGGCGACGGCGGGCGCGTGACGTCGGTCATGACCGGCGCCTCCGCTGCGTCTTGCCTGCCTTGGCGGCGGCAGGCTTGGCCGAGCGCCGCCTGATGCCGCGCCGCTCGAGCTCGGCAAGAAGAAGCCGCTGCTTGCGGTCATCCGCGACGATATAGGCGGCGAGCGCCGCCACCGCGACCAAGGTCACGCCATAGGCGGCGACGATGAACGCTGCGTGCGGGCCGAGATCGGGCATGGTCAAGCCTCGACCAGGGCGGCGCGCTCGACCGTCATCTGATGCATGGCGTGGATGCGCCGGCGATGGATCTCGGCGCGCATGGCGATGAGATGGAGCAGCACGAACAGCAGGGTGAACGCGACCGCCATGACCAACAACGGCCACAGCATCGAGGGATCGATGGTCGGGCCGCCGAGGCGGACGATGCTGGCCGGCTGATGCAGCGTGTTCCACCAATCGACCGAGAATTTGATGATCGGGATGTTGACCACGCCGACCAGCGCGAGAATGGCGGCGGCGCGGCCGGCGCGGCCCGGTTCCTCGATCGCCTGCCACAGCGCGATCAGGCCGAGATAGAGCAGGAACAGCACCAGCATGGAGGTCAGCCGCGCGTCCCACACCCAATAGGTGCCCCACATCGGCTTGCCCCACAGCGAGCCGGTGACCAGCGCGATGAAACAGAAGGTGGCGCCGATCGGGGCGGCGGTCTTGGCGGCGACATCAGCTAGCGGATGGCGCCAGATCAGTGTGCCGAGCGCGGCGACGGCGATCAGCATATAGCCGAACATGGCGAGCCAAGCGGAAGGCACATGCACGAACATGATCCTGACGGTCTCGCCTTGCTGGTAGTCGGGCGGCGCCACGAAGAACGCGAGATAGAGGCCAAGCCCAAGCAGGATCAGAACCAGCGCGGTGAGCCATGGCACGATGGCGTCGACCAGGCTCAAAAAGCGCGTGGGATTGGCGAGGCTGACCATGGGGGCTGATCTAGTGGGTTTGGGCCGGGGTGGCAATGCGGCGCGGGAAGGTCCTCTTCAACGGAGGCCGAGCCTCCTGGTGGTTCCTCGACAACGGCGCGGCTTTGGGGTCTATTCGCCCTCACCCCCAAAGCAGCCGAAGGAGCTGCGGCTTTTCGTCGGTGCGAAGACGTGAGTGGGCAGGTCATTCTGGGTCGCTTACCCGACGGGCAGAAGCTTGAGACAGGGTTTTGGCGCCGGCGCCTTCGCGGCCATCGGGGTAACGATCGTGTCATGTGCGGTGGCAGCTTCGCCGGTGAACAGTAGCTCCCCGTCCGACGCCATTTCCGCTCGTATTTCGCTGCTCCATCACGCCCTGATCTACGCCAAGGAAGGCAGCCGCAAGCTCATCGACGGGCGCTGGAATCTCAGCCAGAGCGAATCCAAGCTCGGCATCACTCTGTCTGCCGACGAGACGGAACAGCTGTTGGCGTGCACGGGGCAGATCGTGTGCCAGGCGCCTGACGTCCACAACGAGGAGGAGGACAGAATCGGGCGCAAAGTGACTGCGAGCGCGGTGAGCGTGCTCCGGCCGGACCTGCTGGTGACGGCCAAGCACGTCTTCTTCGCAGGCAAGAAGGCGATCGTGCCGTTCGGAAGCTGCAGCTTCCGCAGCTATTCGCGCCGAAAGACCGCCATTCCAGTTGTCGTCGATCAGGACCAAAGGCGCGGATACGTTCTCAACAATCAGGATTTTATCGTCCTTCGCCTCAAGCGCGAGTTGGAGGGCTGCAATTCGTTCGCGATCAACCGCTCGGATGCGCCGCTGGGTGAGGGCGACCAGGTTCTGTCCGTGACCGCGGACCAGTTTCATACCTTGAACAAGATTTCCAGCCGGGAACCGGTGGTTGCCAAGGGAGAGATCAGGGATGCGTTCTCCGGCCAGGTGCTCGGGGGGGCGCCGTTCTACTATGCCAATCTCGATTTCGACCTGGGAGGTTCGGGCGGCGCGGTGTTCGCCCTCAGTGACGGACACCCGGTTGAGGATGACGACGGCCGCCTCGTTCTGAGAGGCATATCGGTGGCCTACGGATTGCAAGCGATGAACAATAAGCCCTACAGCGAAGAGCGAAACTTTACGATCATCGTCGGACTCGAGGGCGACTTTCGGGAGCTGGTCAAAGGCAAAGCCGCTCAGCCGCCTGCTGTCGAGCCGGCGTCCTGCGCCGATGGCGGGGCGGCCAAGATCGAGGTGATCTCAGACTCAGTTGCGTCGACTCAGTCAGAAGCGCTTGCTGACGCGTGCGGCCGCAGCGCCAAGACCGGCAAGGCTGGAACGGCTACCGCCGAGTGCAGGGCGCTCACCAAAGCAGTGAAACGAGCCGCGGCGCAGCGCGTACAGGCCAAACACGAATTCAGACTGAGGAACGACACCAGCTGCAAGATCTGCTTCACCTACGATCGCTGCAACGATTACGGATGTTGGGACGAGGCGGTGAAGGCGAGCGCGAAATCGACGCTGTTCGCCGGCGTGAGAGAGCAGGCGCCTATGATCAAGACCCCGCAATTCTGCGAATAGTGGGGAGGCGGTCCCGAGAAGGCTATTCGGGATCGCCGCTGCCATCGCGCAACGGCACGGTCGAGCGGCGCAGCCTGAAGAAGACGAAGAAATAACCGAGCCAGAGCAGGGCGGAGAGGCCGTAGAAGACGATGGTTCGGACCGACCAAAACGGCCAGGGGCCGGCCGGGCCGATGGCGATCGCGTTGGGGTACCAACTGAAGAGCGTGGAGCGCCATCGGTTCCACATGACCGTCATTTCCGTGTTGCGATCCTGCGCGGTCTTGGCGTCGTTGAACACGCGCTCGCTGTTGCGCTTCAACCACCACCAGGAATCTTCGTTGATCAGCTCCAACCCCCGGTCGGACCGGTTGCGCATGTAGATATATTCGATGTCGGTCGTATTGCCGCGGGCGTCGGGATCGCTGCGGCGCACTTCCGTTCCAGTGATAGCGCCGGTCGTCCATGTTGGACGTGCGTATTCCCAGCCAAACCAGAGAGGAATGCCCACCGCGAGTGCAGCGATGGCCAGAACGGGACTTCCGCTGCGCCATAAGATGAAGGCGAGCACGAAAATCGCGAGCAGGACGATGTAACCGATAGACAGCCAAGCCTGGAGCATGACTCAAACCTCACCGCAGTACGGAGTGAGGTTGGTATAGCTGCTTAATTCAAGAGAGGGAAATGGCCGCTTTGGGTCGCTCATTACCGCAAAGCGGTGCGGAGGGCCGCGGCGGCGGCGAGCGGGGCCAGCACGATCGAGGCAAGGCTCAGCGCGCACAGCATCAGCAGCGGCGCCCACAGGGAGTGAGGCCCGCTCACGTAAGGCGTGACGGCCGACACGCCTAAGATCAGCACCGGCACGTAAAGCGGCAGCACCAGCAGCGCCTGCAGCACACCGCTCCGGCGCAGTCCGAGCGTCAGGCTGGCGCCGATGCCGGCGATGAAACTCACTGCCGGAGTGCCGGCCAGCATCGCCAGCACCAGCGACGGGCTGTTGCCCAACGGCAGATTGAGCAGCAGCCCGAGCAGCGGCGCGAGCAGCGCCAGCGGCACGCCGGTGGTCAGCCAATGGGCGAGGCATTTGATGGCGGCGACCAGCGGCAGCGGCAGCGGCCCGGCGATCAGCACGTCGAGCGCGCCGTCCTCGTAGTCGTTGTGGAAGATGCGGTCGGCCGACAGCAATGCGGCGAGCAGCAGTGCGATCCACAAAATGCCGGGCGCGATGCGCGCCAGCAGATTGAGGTCGGGGCCGAGACCCAGCGGCGTGATCGCCACCACCACCAGATAGAAGCCGAGCGCGGTGCCGATCGCGCCGCCCTCGCGCCAGGACAGCTTGACGTCGCGCTTGAGGAGAGCGAGCGCGGCGCTCACGACACGCGCTCCTTGCCGAGCGTGAGCTTATTCGCGAATTTGGTCTTGAGCGCCACATGGCTGGCGACGATGGCGAGGCCACCGGTGTCGAGATGAGATGCGATGGCGGCGTCCAGCAATTTGAGCGAGGCAGCGTCGAGCGAGGTTTGCGGCTCGTCGAGCAGCCAGATCGGGCGCGCTGCGGTGAACAGCCGGGACAGCGCCAGTTTTCGCTTCTGCCCGGCGGACAAGAGGCCGGCTGGAAGATCGGCGAGCGGGGTCAGACCGAAGGCGCCGAGCGCGGGGGCGAGGCTTGCGCCAGCAGCGCCGAGGAACGCCGCCCAGAAGGCGAGGTTCTCGGCGACGCTCAGGCTGGTCTTCACCGTATTCAGATGACCGACATAGTGGCACAGCTCGGGAATCTCGGCGTCGGGGCCAGCGCCGTCGAGCCGGAGGTCTCCAGCGGTCAGCGGCAGCAAGCCGGCAATCTGGCGCAACAGGCTGGTCTTGCCGGCGCCGTTCGGCCCGGTGACCAGCAGCGCCTCGCCGGGACCGAGCTGAAAGCTCAGGCCGCTGAACACGAGCCGGCCGCCGCGCTGACAGCTGATATTGAGGGCGGCGAGGTCGATCTCGTGCGGCATTTGCTCAGCTTTTGCGCAATTTGAGACTGTGACAGGCACCCGAAGGGGCGAATTCAGTCTCTTCGCGTCATTGTTTCGTTGCCGCAAGGGCTTTTATATAAGCAGGAGGCGCGCGGTCCGGTGTCACCTGCGTGCTCGACTCCCCGACATTGGGCACCCGGGACGTGCATTGGCCACGCCTTTGCATGCACCGTAACTGACGCCTTCTAGAAGGAGACCTCCTTGACCGCGGCACTTGACCCCTCGCTCGACAGCTTCAAATGCCGCCGCACGCTCAAGGTCGACGGGGACAAATACGAGTATTTCAGCCTGAAGGAGGCCGAGGCCAACGGCCTCGCTGGGATTTCCAGCCTGCCGTTCTCGCTCAAGGTGCTGTTGGAAAATCTGCTGCGCCACGAGGACGGCCGCACCGTCACCGCCGACGACATCAGGGCGATGGCGCTGTGGCTCGACGACAAGAAGAGCGACCGCGAGATCGCGTTCCGGCCGGCACGGGTGCTGATGCAGGACTTCACCGGCGTGCCGGCGGTGGTCGATCTCGCCGCCATGCGCGACGCAATGGCCCATCTCGGCGGCGACCCGAACAAGATCAACCCGCTGGCGCCGGTCGATCTGGTCATCGACCATTCGGTGATGGTCGACGCCTTCGGGTCCGACAGCGCGTTCCAGACCAATGTCGATAAGGAATATCAGCGGAACCTCGAGCGCTACGCGTTCCTGCGCTGGGGCGCCGGCGCGTTCGACAATTTCCGCGTGGTGCCGCCGGGCACCGGCATCTGCCACCAGGTCAATCTCGAATATCTGGCCCAGACGGTGTGGACCAAGAAGGCCAATGGCGGCCACCCGGTGGCGGGCCCCGACACGCTAGTCGGCACCGACAGCCACACCACCATGGTCAACTCTCTCGCGGTGCTCGGCTGGGGCGTCGGCGGCATCGAGGCCGAGGCCGCCATGCTCGGCCAGCCGATCTCGATGCTGATCCCAGAAGTGGTCGGCTTTCGCTTAACCGGCGAGCTCAAGGACGGCGTCACCGCGACCGACCTGGTGCTGACCGTAACGGAGATGCTCAGGCGTTCGGGCGTGGTCGGCAAGTTCGTCGAGTTCTTCGGGGTCGGGCTCGCCAATTTGCCGCTCGAGGACCGCGCCACCATCGCCAACATGGCGCCGGAATATGGCGCGACCTGCGGGTTCTTCCCGGTCGACGAGGAGACGCTCGATTATCTCGAGGCGACCGCGCGCAAGGACAAGCGCATCGCTTTGGTTGAGGCCTATGCCAAAGCGCAAGGCATGTACCGCACCGCCAAGACGCCCGACCCGGCGTTCACCCGGATGCTGCAGCTCGATCTTTGCGATGTAGAGCCGTCGATCGCCGGACCGAAGCGGCCGCAGGATCGCGTGCCGTTGGCAAAGGCGGCGGCTGCGTTCGCCGAGGCGCTCGACAAGGAATACGGCAAGGCCGCCGAAGCGGGCAAACGGGTGCCGGTCCAGGGCAAGAATTTCGACCTCGGCCACGGCGACGTGGTGATCGCCGCCATCACCTCCTGCACCAACACCTCGAACCCGTCGGTGATGGTGGCGGCGGGACTGCTGGCCAAGAAGGCGTTGAAGAAGGGCCTCTCCGTCAAGCCCTGGGTCAAGACTTCGCTGGCGCCGGGCTCGCAAGTGGTGACCGACTATCTCGACAAAGCCGGGCTGCAGAAGGACCTCGACACGCTCGGCTTCAATTTGGTCGGCTATGGCTGCACCACCTGCATCGGCAATTCGGGACCGCTGCCGGAGGAGATCTCCAAGACCATCCACGGCCATCATCTGGCGGTCGCCGCGGTGCTGTCGGGCAACCGCAATTTCGAGGGCCGGGTCAATCACGACGTGCGCGCCAACTACCTCGCCTCGCCGCCGCTGGTGGTGGCCTACGCGCTGGCCGGCTCGGTCGCGATCGACCTCGCCACCGAACCGCTCGGCTTAGGCTCCGACGGCGAGCCGGTCTATCTCAAGGACATTTGGCCGAAGGCCGCGGAGATCGCCAAGGTGGTGCGCAAGGCGGTCAAGAAATCGATGTTCAAGAAGCGCTACGGCGACGTGTTCCACGGCGATCCCGAATGGCGCGAGATCGAGGTCAAAGGCGGCCTCACCTATGGCTGGGGCGCGGAGTCGACCTATGTGCAGAACCCGCCTTACTTCACCGGCATGTCGCTGACGCCGGCGCCGGTGACCGATGTCGGCGGCGCGCGCATCCTCGGCCTGTTCCTCGACTCGATCACCACCGACCACATCTCGCCGGCCGGCGGCATCAAGCGCGACAGCCCGGCCGGGCGTTATCTGATCGAGCACGGCGTCGCGCCTCACGACTTTAACTCCTACGGCTCGCGGCGCGGCAATCACGAGGTGATGATGCGCGGCACGTTCGCCAATACTCGCATCAAGAATCAGATGGTGCCGGGGGTCGAAGGCGGGGTAACAGTGCACTATCCGTCGGGCGAGCAGCTGCCTATCTACGACGCCGCCATGCGCTACCGGGACGAAGGCGTGGAGCTGGTGGTGTTCGCCGGCAAGGAATACGGCACCGGCTCGTCGCGCGACTGGGCGGCCAAGGGCACACGGTTGCTCGGCGTGCGCGCGGTGATCGCCGAAAGCTTCGAGCGCATCCACCGTTCGAACCTGATCGGCATGGGGGTGCTGCCGCTGTTGTTCGCCGACGGCACGTCGTGGCAGTCGCTCGGGCTGAAGGGCGATGAGACGGTGAGCCTCAAAGGCCTGGCCGACCTCAAGCCGATGCAGCGGCTCGAGGCCGACATCACTTACGCCAACGGCGAGACGCGCGCAGTGCCAGTCAAGGCGGCGATCGATACGGCCGACGAGCTCGACTATTTCCGCAATGGCGGGATCCTGCACTACGTGTTGCGGGGCCTGGCCAAAGACGCCGCCTAGGACCCATAAACTGAACGAAAGACTCGGATGACGGCTTCGGGCCCAGGCTGGACCTCAATCAGGCGGTCGGCGACTTGGCAGTGTTAATCGCCAATTGCGCGGCGAAAGCCCGCTTGTAGGCGGGCCGCGCTTCTCCGCGGGCGACATAGGCAGCCAGGTTCGGAAATTCGTCCGGGATGCCCGACGATTTCAGCCTGAGCAGCACCGAGACCATCAACAGGTCGCCCGCGCTGAACGCGCCATCAAGCCAATCGGCATCGCCCAGGCGAGCAGAAAGTTGCTTCAGCCGGTCGCGGACGCGATCTTCGACCAGCGGCAGGCGCTCCTTATTCCAGGGCTTGTCGCCCTCCAGGAGTCTCGCGCTTCCGAGCTCAAGGATCGGCGGCTCCACCGTGTTGAGCGCGGCAAACATCCATGTGATCGCGCGCGCCCGGGCATTGACATCCGTTGGCAGCAGGCCCGCATAGCGCTCGGCGATGTGGAGCAGGATCGACCCTGTCTCGAACAGCGCGAGATTGCCATCCTCATAGGTCGGAATCTGACCGAAAGGATGAAGCGCCAGATGCGCAGGTTCCTTCATCGCGCGGAACGAAATAAGGCGAACCTCGTAGGGTTGGCCCACTTCTTCAAGCGCCCAGCGAACGCGCGTATCACGCGCCAGTCCCTTGCCGCCATCGGGTGACTGCTCAAAGCCGGTAATGGTAATGGTCATCGTCAGGCGCCTTCTTGGCGAAAACCGTCGGCTGGGAGCTGGCAAGCTTTCAAGGCAAACTCACCGAGATTGAGACGGGTCCGATCCATATCCGGTATCTGCATCGCGGCAACCGTTATCTTTTAGCTCCAATGAGTCCTGACCTAGTCACTCAGTTGTGACCGCATGCGAGGCTTTTTTGTCAGAAATTCCAGCCCGTTTCCTGCATGCTAGCGGCCATGAGGCGCTCCCCCGGATTGAGCGCGGGCGCAGTGGCGGCGCTCGCTGTCATCGTCGTTGCCGCGCCAGGACTGGCTGAGCCGGCGATGCACGCACCGAAGGCGGTGCTTGAATTGTTCACCAGCCAGGGCTGCTCTTCGTGCCCGCCGGCCGATGCGCTGCTGGCCGAGCTCGGCAAGCGGCCGGGCTACGTGACGCTGTCCTATTCGGTCGATTATTGGAACTATCTCGGCTGGCGCGACACGCTGTCGAGCGCCGCCAATAGCGATCGCCAGCGGGAATATGCGCGCGTGCGCGGCGACGGCAGCGTGTACACGCCGCAAGTGGTGGTCGACGGCATGACTCACGTGAACGGCAGCAACGAGGCGGCGATCGAGATGGCGCTGCGCAACGCCGCCAAGCGGCTGCACGATGTCAGCGTCCCGCTCAACATGCACGCCGAGGGCGACACGCTGGTGATCGGTATCGGCGCGGCGCCTGACAAGTCTGACAAGCGTTCGGCGACGATCTGGCTTGCCATCGCCAAGGACGAGGAGACGGTGGCGATCGCCCGCGGCGAAAATCGGGGCAAGACGCTCAGCTATTATCATCCGGTCAGGGAGCTGACGCCGATCGGCGTGTGGAACGGCGAGGCGATGACGCTGCGGCTGCCGCTCAAAGACCTCAAGACCATGGGGGGCGACTGCTTGGTGGCGCTACTCCAGGTGGCGAATGCCGGGCCGATCCTCGGCGCCGCGCAATACGACCGGCTCTAGCGAGCATAGCGCCGCGGGCCTGAACACATCCCGCTAAATCTCATGATTAAAAGGCGACCGTCCCAAAAACAGGGCCGGCTTGCGCCGGCCCATTTGAGCCTCGCCGTTCGACTGGAACGGCCTCCAATGGAAGGGGCCCGGTCCGAGAGAAGACCCCGGGGGGGCTGGGGGGCTGAGATTCCGAAGACCTCTCTATTGGACCGGGCCGAGAGGCAACGCTGCCAATGATACGGGTCTTTGGGGCGTGGCAACGGCTGAACTTGGGCCGAACTGTGATTCATGTTTCGTAATGTTACACTTCGTGCGGCGGCTCTAGCGGCTTGAATTTCGCTAACGCTCGGCTCATCATGAAGCTTCCGTTACAGGAGGCGCGCTTGAGCGACACGGAACCCATAATCTTGCCGCTGGCCCGCCGGGCCGGCGGCGAAGCACAGACGTCTGAAGGCCGGCGCGGCGACATCGCCTTCGATCGCCGGGAACTCACCCAAATCCTCAACGTATACGGACGCAAGGTCGCCAGCGGCGAATGGCGCGATTACGCCATCGACATGCTGAAAGAGAAGGCCGTGTTCTCGGTGTTCCGCCGGGCGTCCGAGGTGCCGCTTTACCGGATCGAGAAAGCGCCAAGACTGGCGCGGCGCCAAGGCGCCTATAGCGTGATCGCGGCGACCGGGCTGATCTTGAAGCGCGGCCCCGATCTCGCCCGCGTGCTGCGCGCGCTCGACCGCGGCTTGAGGCTGGTGGAGGCCTAAGGACAAAGAAAAAGGCCCCGGCCGGAGCCGGAGCCTCTTCTTGTGCCCATTGTCCTGCTGTTTAACGGCGGCCGCCGAACAGCTGGAGCAGCATCATGAACAGGTTTATGAAGTCGAGATAGAGCCTGAGCGCTCCCATCACCGCCTTGCGGCCGGAGACCGAGCCGTCGTCGTTGACGCTGTACATCTCCTTGATCTGCTGCGTGTCGTAAGCGGTGAGACCGGCGAACACCAGCACGCCGATCACCGATACCGCGAATTGCAGAGCGGTCGAGGCCACGAACAGGTTGACCAGCGATGCGATGATGATGCCGATCAGGCCCATGAACAGGAACGAGCCCCAGCCGGACAGGTCCTTCTTCGTGGTGTAGCCCCACAACGAAAGGGCGCCGAACGAGGCTGCGGTGATGAAAAACACCCGGGCGATGCTCTCATGGGCGTAGACCAGGAAGATCGAGGAGATCGAAGCGCCCATCAGCGCCGCAAACGCCCAGAAGGTGATCTGCGCCGTGCTTAGGCTCATCGAATTGATGCGCGCGGAGATGAAGAATACCAGGGCCAGCGGGGCGAAGATCACCACCCACTTGAAGGCGCTGGCGAACATGAAGGTGCCGAACGCGGTGAGTTGCAAGCCGCCCGCGGTCTGCTCCACCGCCATGGCATAGACCAAATAGGCCACCACGCCGGTGATGGCGACGCCGCTCGCCATGTAATTGTAGACGCGCAGCATGTAGGCCCTGAGGCCCTGGTCGACGACACCCGCTTCGGTGCGTCCGACGGTCGTGCCTTGCGCGTAACGTCTGTCGAGATTCGCCATTTATGAGGGTCCTTTCCCCTAGCTGCGTAAGCGATTCACATGAGGCATTTTGGTTAGGAATATGGGGGTTTGAGCCTAACGGCGCAAGATGACGGGCCGGTGTCCCGTTAACCGGAAGGTGCCTTATTCGGCGCGGAGATAAGGCGCCGCCTTGGCCGAAAGCACGCGCCAGGTGGAGATGGCGCCGATGGTCAGCACGAAGCCGAGCGCCAGCAGCACCGTCTCGACCGTCGCCCACGGCGAAAACACGAACTTCACCTCGAACGCCCATTTGCACAGCGCCCAGGCGGTGATGGTGGCGATCAACACCGCCAGCGCTGCGGTGGCTAAGCCGAGCAACCCGAATTCGAGCAGCTCGGCGCGGATGATGCGCAGGCGCGTGGCGCCCAGCGTCTTGAAGATCACCGCCAGATATTTGCGCCGCTCCTGCCCGGCCGCCACCGCGCCGCCCAGCACCGCGGCTCCGATCAACAGCGTGACGCCGGCGGTGGCGCTGATCGCGGTCATGACCTTGGCGAGCAGGTCCTTGGCGGCATCGACGATGTCGCCGACCTTGATGGCGGTGACCAGCGGGTAGGACTCCGCCAGCGCCTGGATCACCTTGGCCTCTCGCTCGGGATCGGTGCCCTTGGGAAATTCCAGCGTGGTCAGCATGCGGTGGGGCGCGCCCTCAAGCGTGTTGGGCGAGAACACCATGACAAAATTGATGGCGAGCGACTCCCAGTCGATCTTGCGCAAGGAGGAGATGGTGGCATCGACATTGCGGCCGAGAATGTTGACGGTGATGGTGTCGCCGAGCTTCAGGCCCAGCCCCTTGGCGAGCTCGACGTCGAACGAGACGAGCGGCGGGCCGGAATAGCCTTTCGGCCACCACTCGCCTTCGGCGATGGGCGAGGCGCGCGGCACGGCGTCGGTATAGGTGAGGCCGCGGTCGCCGGCTAGCACCCAGCGCGCATCGGGCGCGGCCTCCACCTGCTCCACCGGCACGCCTTTGAGTGCCACGATGCGGCCGCGCAGCATCGGCGCGTCGTCGAGCTTGGCGTCCGGCGCGACCGCCTTGATCTTGTCCTTGAACGCTTGGAGGTCGGCGGATTCGACGTCGAGGAAATAATAGGCCGGCGCGTCGACCTCGATATTGCTCGCGATCTCGGTGAGCAGCGAGCGATGGATCAGCGCCACGGCGATGAGCAGCCCGAGCCCCAGGCCGAGCGACACCGCGATCGACCGCGCCAGCGAGCCCGGACCGGAAATGCTGGCAAGGGCCAGCGCTAGGGACGGTGGCTTGGCGCGGCGGAATCTTGCCGCGTAGCGCTGCAACAGTAGGCCGAAGCCGGTCAGCAAGATGAAAGCGACCACGATGCCGGCCGAGATCGAGGCGGTGATGGCGCGCTCCTCCGAGGCGGCGATGGCGAGCGCGAATAGCGCGACACCGGCCGCCGCCGATCCCGCCGCATAGGGCCAGGTCGAACGCTCCCGCCCGTCGCTGAGATGGGAGCGCAGCAGTACGGCGGGCGATACGCTGGCGGCGCGGCCGAGCGGCCACAGCACGAACAGCACCATGGTGAGCAGGCCGGCAAGCGCCGCAGTCAGCAGTGCCAACGCATGCGGCTCGATTGCCAGCGCGATCGGCAGCGCATCGGCATAGAGTGCGGCGATGGCGGCGGGGGTCAGCGCCCCGATCAGCAGCCCGATGGCGATGCCGGCGGAGGCCAGCAGCAGCGCCTGAATTAGATAGACCATCAGCACCAACCGGCTCGGCGCGCCGAGGCATTTGAAGGTGGCGATGATCTCGCGCTTCTTGGCCATGTAGCTCTGGATGGCGTTGCCGACGCCGATGCCGCCGA
>Ga0075342_1000080_pt1 | contig 15833 bp, 14 predicted proteins | sample RushOxbow_ThreeS_3_FD_120085 | JGI IMG/M metagenome (GOLD analysis project Ga0075342, IMG submission 120085) | Natural and restored wetland microbial communities from the San Francisco Bay, California, USA, that impact long-term carbon... | ecosystem: Environmental > Terrestrial > Soil >...
CCGCCGACCATCAGCACCACGCCGAACTCTCCCAAGGTGTGGGCGAAGGTCAGGACCATGCCCGTTAGAATGCCGGGCCAGGCCAGCGGCAGCTCGATCCGCCGCACCATGCGCCACCACGACAGGCCGCAGGTCGCAGCGGCATCGCGCAAGTCAGGGGCGATGGCCTCGAAGGCGCGCTGAATCGGCTGCACCGCGAACGGGATATTGACGATGACCGAGGCGAGCAGCAGCCCTTGAAATGAGAAGATCAAGCTCGCGCCGAACAGTCGCTGATAGATTTGGCCGAGCCACGATTCCGAGCCGAACGCCACCAGCAGATAGAAGCCGAGCACTGTGGGCGGCAGCACCAGCGGCAGCGCCAGCGCTGCCTCCACCATTGGCTTGCCGCGAAACGACCGCGCCGCCAGCCACCGGCCTAACGCGGTGGCCAACGGGATCAGCACCAGCACCGTGAGGCCGCCGAGTTCGAGCGAAAGGAAGAGCGCGTCCCAATCCATCGCGCCCGCTCAGGAGGATTCGCCGGGAAGAACGAAGCCGTAGCGGCGCATGATGGCGCGGGCGCTCGAGCCTCGCATGAACTCAAAAAAGGCCCGTGGCGTCTCGCCGGCTCCTTTGAGCAGCACCATGCGTTGGTTGAGCGGCTGGTGCCACGTCTCGGGGATCAATGCATAGGTGCCGAGCTTCGACGCATTGGGCGACAACGCGATCGAGTAGGCGATGATCCCGCCTTGCGTGGCGCCGGAGGTCGCAAACTGCGTGGCCTGCGCGACATTCTCGCCGAACACCAATCGGTCGTGGATGTCCTCCCAGACCCCGGCATGGCGTAACGCCTCTTCGGCGCGGCGCCCGTAAGGCGCGTGCTCGGGGTTGGCGATGGCGAATTTCTTGAGCCGCCCGTCGGCCAGCGCCGCCTTGAGATCGGCAAGCTCACCGTCGGCTTTCAACGGCGAGCCGTGCGGCACGATGATGACGATATGACCCCGCGCGTAGAGCGTGCCGTCGCCCTCGGTGAATCCTTTGGCGGCGAGGTCGAGCACGAACTGCTCGTCGGCCGACAAGAATAGCTGGAACGGAGCGCCCTGCTGAATCTGGCGGAAGAAATTGCCGGAGGAGCCGAAGGCGAGCTTCACCTCGCGCTTGGTTTGCTTGGTGAAGGCCGCGGCGACCTCGGGAAGGGCGAATTGCAGATCGGCGGCGGCCGCCACCACCGGCACATCTTGCGCGCCGGCAGGGGCTGAGCCGCCCAGGCCGAGCAGAGCCGCAAGGCAAAGCCATCTCGTCATCGCCACCCCACCTCCAAGCCGATATAGCCAACTGTACATATCGCGGGGAAAGTCAGGCAGTTCACGGCGATCTCGTCAACCGGAAATGTCCCCTGGACAGCCCGGGACCTAGTCCTTCGCCTTGCGCATGACCCGCTTCAGCACCGCCAGATCGTCGGCAATGACCTCCTCGGTCGCCGCCTGCATGCGCCGGTAGCGGGCCAGCGCCTCTTCACCGAGCGGCGTCAGATGGGCGCCGCCGCCCGATTTGCCGCCCTTGACCGCCTCGACCAGCGGCTTGGCGAAGCAGCGGTTCATGGTGTCGATCAGAAGCCAGGCCTGCTTGTAGCTCATGCCCATGCGCCGCCCGGCCGCGGCGATCGAGCCGGTATCGCGGATGCCTTCCAGCAGGTCGGCCTTGCCCGGACCCAAGGCGATGTCGCGGCCGAGCACGACGCGGAGCCGCGCCACCGGGCCGGATTGATCGGATGCCATCCACGCTGTATGGCGCAGGCGATGGCCTGGGGCAATTGGCCACGCCGCCCGCCGCATCGGAGAGACCACTGGAGGCCGAGCCGGGCGGATTTTCCCCATCGGGCGGTGGTTTTCCGCCTCGTGAGGTTGTGTTGCCGCCCATCCCATGCTTACTTTTCCCGCTTTTTGGGGGAGATCACCCTGATGCCGAGTTCCAGCGCGCGCAAGGCAATGGCCGAGCGCGCCGATAAAGAACTGTTCGAGAACGTCGCCAGCCCTTTTTGCGGGACGCTGCCCGACGACCTCACCGTCGAGCGGACGGATAAGGGCCTCAAGGTCGTGAATAACGCCTGCGGCCAATCGGTGGCCGGTTTCGAGCGCAAGCTCCCGCCTTCAAGCCCACAGGTCGCCGGCAAAGTTGTCGATCTAGCCACGGCCGTCAAGCACGCCGCCAAGCTGGTCGGCAAGGCCAAGCTGCCCCTTTATGGCGGCCTGGCCACCGACGTCGAAGGCATGCGCGCGGTGCTGGCGCTGGCCGAGCGCTCGGGAGGCGTGGTCGATCATGCGCTGAGCGAGGTGCAATACCGCAACTTCAAGATCGTGCAGTCGACCGGCTGGATCATGTCGACCCTGACGGAGGTGCGCAACCGCGCCGATTTCATCATCATCGCCGGCAGCGACATCCATAAGCTGCACCCACGGTTCTTCGAGCGCATCGTCTCGCCGCCCGACTCCATGTTCGACGTGACCGCGCCGAAGCGGATCGTGGTGTTCATCGGCAAGGGGCTCGACCGCTCCGGCGCCAAGGGCTCGCGCATCGGCGAGGTGATCACGCTCGCTTGCGACAACGAGCAGGCCGGCGATGTCGTGGCGTTGCTCAGGGCGCGGCTGCGCGGCTTCGACGTCAAGCCGCCCAAGTCCTGCGGCGTGAAACTGGCTGAGATCAACGCGCTCGGCGAGCTGTGCCGCAATGCCAAATACGGCGTGGTGGTGTGGGCGCCGCCGTCGCTCAATTTTCCCTTTGCCGACCTTGCCGTCGAGCAGTTCACCGGCCTGGTCAAGGATCTCAATCAGGCCACCCGCTTCGCCGGGCTGGCCTTGGGCGGCGCCGAAGCGGCCGTCACCGCGTCCGCCGTTTGCACTTGGATCAGCGGCTATCCGCTGCGCGTGAGCTATGCCAGCGGCGCGCCCGACTACGACCCTTACTGCCATTCCATCGCCCGCATGCTGAAAGAGGGGGAGGGTGACCTTCTGCTGTGGATCGCCTCGATCGGGCCGACGCTGGTGCCGCCCGCGACCAAGCTTCCGACCATTGTGCTCGGCACGCCAGGGCTCGAGCTGACCGCCATACCCGACGTCTTCATACCCGTCGGCACGCCGGGCGTCGATCATGCCGGGCGGCTGGTGCGGGTCGACAATGTCGTGTCCTTGCCGCTCAAGGATCTTGGGCGAGCCGAGCTGCCGATTGCCGCCGACGTGGTTGCCTCCATCGAATCCGCGCTTTAGGTCCGGGAACCCATACATGCTGATCAAGCTGACCGGTGGCAGAATCTACGACCCCACCAACAAAGTGAGCGGCGAGGTCCGCGACATTTATGTCGAGGACGGCAAGATCGTCGCGCCCAAGCCGAACGCGCGCGCCGACGCGACCTACGACGTGAAGGGCCGCGTGGTCATGGCCGGCGCCATCGATCCGCACACCCATATCGGCGGCGGCAAGATGACCATCGCCCGGATGTTGTTGCCGGAGGACCATAGAGGCGACCCGGTCACCCGGACCGAACTGACCCGCGCTGGCTCCGGCCGCTCGGTGCCTTCCACCCATGTCACCGGCTATCGCTATGCCGAGATGGGCTACACCGCCTGTTTCGAGCCGGCCATGCTGCCCGCCAATGCCCGCCAGGCGCATATGGAGATGGGCGACACGCCGATGGTCGATAAGGGCGCGTTCGTCATGCTGGGGTCCGACGATTATTTTCTGCGCCAACTCGCCGCCAAGAACGACTTCAAGGCGATCAAGGATTACGTCGCCTGGACCATGCACGCCGCCCAGGCCATCGCCGTCAAAGTGGTCAACCCCGGCGGCATCAGCGCCTTCAAGTTCAATCAGCGTGCCCTCAATCTCGACGAGGAGCACGTCTACTACCACGTCACGCCGCGGCAGATCATCCAGGCGCTGGCGCGCGCCATCGAGGAGCTTGGCGTCACCCATCCGCTGCACATCCATGGCTGCAATCTCGGCGTGCCCGGCAATATCGAGTCGACGCTGGCAACGGTGCGCGCCTCCGAGGGCCTGCGTATGCACATGACGCATACCCAGTTCCTGAGCTACGGCACGGAAGGGGACCGGCATTTCTCTTCCGGTGCGGCACGTCTCACCGAGCTGGTCAACAAGACCCCTAACGTCTCGATCGACGTGGGCCAGGTGCTGTTCGGCCAGACCTGCACCGCCTCGGGCGACAGCATGCGCCAATACGCCATCGGCAAGAGCGCGAACCCCAAGAAGCCGGTGATCATGGACATCGAGTGCGACGCCGGGTGCGGCGTGGTGCCGATGCGCTATCGCGACAAAAGCTTCGTCAACGCCATGCAATGGGTGATCGGGCTCGAGACCTTTTTGCTGTTCGACGATCCGTGGCGGATCTTCCTCACCACCGACCACCCCAACGGCGCGCCGTTCTTCTTCTACCCGCACCTCATCCGGCTGCTGATGGACAAGGGCTTCCGCGACGACATGTTGCAGAAGATCAATCCCGACGCGCAGGCTCAGAGCGAGCTGCTCAAGACGCTGACCCGGGAATATACCCTCGACGAGATCGCCATCCTCACCCGCGCCGGGCCGGCCAAGAGCTTAGGCCTCCAGAATCTCGGCCATCTCGGCGTCGGCGCCCGCGGCGACATCACCGTCTATCGCGACGATCCCGACCGCGAGGCGATGTTCGCCACGCCCGAATATGTGTTCAAGAACGGCGAACTGGTGGTCAAGGACGGCAAGGTGGTGAAAGTGGTGCAGGGCGCGACGCATGTGGTCAGGCCCGATTACGACAAGGGAATCGAGAAGCCGCTCAACGACTATTTCGACCGCTACCTCACGGTGCGCATGGACAATTTCAAGCTCCCCGACGAGGAGATCATTCGCGGCGATAACGGCGCTATCATCGTGCAGCCGACCGGCGCCCGCGCCGCCTAGAAAACATAACCCGTCATTGCCGGGCTTGACCCGGCAATCCATTCCATTGGATCTTCGACGTGAGAGGCTTGACGGCCTGAATGCCCGGATCAAGTCCGGGCATGACGAGAATGGTTCGGCGCTGGGGAGTCCCAGCTGGACCACGCGTCAGGGCTTCGGCGGCCGGCCGACAATGTCGAAATCGGCTTCCTGCAGATGGTATTTCTGCACCACGCTCGATGAGGCAGCCAGCGCGCGCTGGCACGCTTCATGGGCCGACTTTTTTTCCGCCTCGTCGATGGTGCCGCCGTCGGTCACCTTGTCGGCCGTGTCGTAGCAGATCTGCATATCCTGTGCCCGCGCTGGCTCGGCGGCCGAGGCAAAAGCCAGGACGAACAGGCAAAGCAATGTCACATTCCGGGCAAGCATGTGAGGTGCTTCTCATGGGTCACGCGACTGCAACGATATTTAGGAACGCCGCGCAAATATGATAAGGCCCGTGCAACGCCGATAATCGACTGATACGGGGCTGCCATGCCGCATTCTGGTCCTTCGCTGGACAAGCCGGTCCAACTGGCGACTATGCTTGAGGTCGGGTTGAGGGCCCGCCCGGACCAACCCGCCTTGATTTCCTTGCAGGAAGAATCCTGGTCTTGGTCCGCGCTCGAGCGGGCGACCTCTCGCCTCGCCGCCCATTATCTTTGGCTCGGGCTCAAGCCCGGCGACCGCGTGGCGTCGCTCATGCCGAACCGCATCGCGCTGATCGCGCATTACGTTGCCTGCTTCAAGGCCGGCCTGGTGATGACGCCGCTCAACTACCGGTACACACCGCCGGAGATCGATCATGCGCTGAAGGTGAGCGGAGCGCGCATTATCCTGGCCCATGCCGAGCGCGCCGCTGACATTGCCGCTAGCAACGCCGCCAGCCTGCCGCTCGGCGTCATTTCTTACGGTGCCGAGACGAGCGCTGGTCCGCGCTTCGAAGCCCTGGTGGACGCGGCACCGCCTGCGTTGGCTCTTCCCGCGCCGGGGACGGATGCGCCAGCCGCTATATTCTTTACCTCGGGCTCGACTGGACCCGCCAAGGGCGTGACCCACACCGTCGGCTCGCTCGGCTATATGTTCGCCAGCATCGCCAAGGGCTACGCGCTCTCGCCGGTCGATATCATGCTGCCGGCTTCCTCCTGTTCGCATCTCGGCTGCTTCTCGTTCTCGATGGGGGCGCTTGCTGCCGGCGCGCCAGTGGCGGTGGCGCGCGCTTTCGACCACGCCGAGCTCGGACCTCTGGTCCGTGCTGCGCGCCCAACGGTGATGACCACTCTGCCGGCAACCTTGCTGCATCTCATCCGCGAGCCGGACACTTGCGCCGAGGACTTTGCCTCGCTCCGAATGTGCCGTTCGGGCGGCGACAAGGTCTCCACTGAGCTTGAGAAGGAGTTTCATGCCTTGACCGGACAAATCATCCATGAAGGCTATGGCATGACTGAGATCGGCATTGGCGCCAACAACCCGCCTTACGGCGTCGACAAGATCGGCTCGATCGGCCTGCCCAATCCCGGCTTCGTCTTCTCCATCCGCACCGAGGAAGGCAAGGAGACGCGCGACGGCAGCGAGGGCCGCGTCTTTGTTCGCGCGCCAAGCCACGCCTTAGGCTATTGGAACGACCCCGAGGCAACCGCCGAGGTGCTCCAAGACGGCTGGTTCGACACCGGCGACGTCATGAAGGCCGACGCGGATGGCTATCTCTGGTTCTGCGGGCGCAAGAAACAGATCATCGTCCATGACGGCTCCAATATTTCGCCGCAGGAGGTCGAAGACGCGCTACTGGACCATTCCGCGGTAGAGTTGGCATGCGTCGTTGGTATTCACGATGCCGTGCATGGCGAGAATGTGCGTGCCTATGTCGAGTTGAAGCGGGACGCGCCGCGCGTGACCGCAGGCGAGCTGATCGCCTTTGCCCGCGAGCGCGTAGGCTACAAAGCCCCGGAGGACATCGTATTTCTCGATGAGATGCCGCTCAACCCAACCGGCAAGGTCGATCGCGCCAAGCTGAAAAAGATGGCCGCCGGCGACCACGCCCAGCACGTCTAGCCCTCAGCCCCATTTTTTGCCGAGCGCGTCGAGCCCGGCGCTCTTGAGATCAGCGGGGCTCATCACGATTCTGATCCGGACCTCGGCGTCGAAATTAAGAAAGAACGGTTCGGCGAGTTTCGGCACGTCAGAGGGGCTAACGAGGTCGACAACCATCAGCGCCGCTCTCATGCCGTCCTCCTCGGTGAAATAGACCGCCTCGGGCTTAAGGTCCTCGATGATCTTCTGCACTATCTCACCCGCTTTGCCGCTGCGGACCAGAGCGTTGAACGGCTCGGTGGGAAACATGGCGTGAAGTAGCATTCTCATAATCGAAACTCCTGCTCCTGGTCGGTTCACTGCGCTTGCTCGATCATATCCTCTATGATGGCGGCAAGCACCCGCGACCCTTTGCCCTTCGAAGCAAGTGTGGGATCACCGAAACTGCCGCTTGGCGCGTAATTCGGTGCAGCCGGGTCGTCGGGCGAGAGCGGCCCGCGGCCAGGGCCCGTGGCTGAGAACGGCATCTTCTCGGCCCGCGCCATGTCGACCAGCTCCGGCGCGATCGTCAGCATCAAGGACGTCTCGATCTCGTCGGCATGGGTGCCATAGGGTTGTTGCTGGATCTCAGCGGAGGTTTTCTCGAAGCGCGGCCCGGCAAACAGCGTCACATGACGAATGAGCGACGGATCGCGCGCGGCGGCAACCGCTGCCGCGATCGGCGCGATGGTGCTCAAGCCGGTGTCGAGGATGACCACGCGCGTTGCCCCAAAACCCAGCAACGCGTTGGCGATCTCCTTGACGGCGGTCGCGAATGTTCGATTCGAAAGGCTGACGCTTCCGGCATAGGCGACGAAGGCCGGGTAGGCGCCGTAAGTGAGCGTCGGCCAGATCAGCGCGTCGATCCTGTCGGCGAGCGCGCGGGAGAAATATTCGGCGAAAATCTGATCGGTAGCCATGGGCATATGCATGCCGTGTTGCTTCGAGCCGGCGCCGATCGGCAGGATCGCGGCCGCGCCGGCCGCAAGCCTGTCCTTCACTTGATCCCAGGAGAGCCCGGCGACCTCATGCTCCGATGTCTCGTGCGTCATCACTCCACGATCATAGCGGTAAGCGTCTCCAGCCGGTCGGCCTCTTCGGCCAGCTTGTCCCAGCGAATACGGTGGATGCGCGGAAACCGCATGGCCACGCCCGATTTGTGCCGAGTCGAGCGGTGCACCGAATCGAACGCCACCTCAAACACTAGCTTGGGCTCGACCTGCCGCACCGGGCCGAAACTGTCGACCGTGTGATTGCGCACCCAACCGTCCAATTCCTTCAGCTCTTCGTCGGTGAAGCCGAAATAAGACTTGCCCACCGGCACGAGTTCCGGCTCTCCGACCTCGCCGTTGCGCCAAGCGCCGAACGTATAGTCCGAATAATAGGACGAGCGCCTGCCGCTGCCGCGCTGCGCATACATCAGCACGGCGTCGATCATTAGCGGTGCACGTTTCCATTTGTACCAATGGCCCTTGGGGCGCCCGCCGATATAAGGGCTCGTCCGGCGTTTGAGCATCAAGCCCTCGATGCCGGTCTCGCGCGCGCCGGCCCACAAAGTTTCGAGCTCCTTGATCGAGGCGAAGTCGATGATTTCCGAAAGATCGGTGCGGCGCGGGCCATGATCCTGATGCCAGGCCTCGAGCCGCTTGCGGCGCGCGACGAACGGCAGCGCCCGTAGATCGTCCTCCCCCTCGAACAGCAGGTCGTAGAGCCGGATATGGGCCGGGTGCGACTTGAGCATGGCCCCCGTCACGGTCTTGCGGTTGAGGCGCTGCTGAAGATCGTTGAACGGCGCGACCTCGCCCTCGCGAATAACCAGCAACTCGCCGTCGAGCACCACCCCTTCCGGCAAGGCCTCGACGACGTCGGGGAAGGCGCCGGAGATGTCGTCGCCGGTGCGGGAGAACAGCCGCTTCTCGCCGCCGTGATGAGCGGCCTGCACGCGGATGCCGTCCCATTTCCATTCGGCGACGAAGTCCTTGGGCTCGATCGCTTGCAGCTCGCGGTCCTCGATCTGGTGCGACAGCATCAACGGCCGGAACGTTGCCCGGCCGGCCATCTCGGGGCGAGGCCCCTGGCCGGTGAGCCACGCAAACAGCTCCAGATAGGGCGGCTCGAGCCCGTGCCACACCTCCTCGATATCGGCGAGCGGCACCCCAGACCAGTCGGCCAGCGCCGTCTTGGCCAGCCGGGCCGAGACTCCCACGCGCAGCGCGCCGGTCATCAGCTTGAGCAGAGCCCAGCGTCCGGTGGCATCGAGCCGATCCAGCCATTTGGCCAGCAGGGCCGGGGCCTCGGCCGTGGGCGCGGACCGCAACGCTTCGACGATCTCGGCCAGTCGCGGCGGCGTGCCGCGCTTCACGCCGGCAGGCCAGATCAGCGCGATCGTCTCGGCCGTGTCGCCCACATAATCGCGCGACAGATCGAACAGCACCGGATCGACCCGCGGCCCGAGCAGCTCGGTCAGGATGCGCCGTACCGGCAATCGAAAGAACAAACCGTCGGTCAGCGCGGCCAGCGCGAAGCCGCGATCGGGATCGGGCGTGGCCGCGAAATAATCAGCCAGTAGGCGGAGCTTGTCGTTGCGCGATGGCGTATAAGCCAGCCGGTCGAGCAGCTCGGCGAAGGGCTTCACTGGTCCTCGTCCTCGCGGCCGACCAGCGCCAGCGCGCGGCCTCTTCGCCCCATCATTCGGATGTGATGCAGCAGCGCATCCTCACGTCCATGCGTGACCCAGATTTCCTCGGCGCCGGTCTCGGCGATGGTCTCGGTCAGCTCGCGCCAATCGGCATGATCGGAGATCACCAGCGGCAGCTCGACGCCCTGCTGCCGTGCTCGGGCGCGGACCCGCATCCAACCCGAGGCGAACGCGGTGAGAGGGTCCGGCAGCCGGCGCGACCAGCGGTCGGCTATCGCCGACGGCGGGGCGAGCACGATCTCGCCTTTCATCTGGTCCCGCTTAGCGCCGGTAGCGGAGCGCAATTCGCCGAGGCGCACGCCGTAGGATTCGTACAGCGCGCAGCACTCGATCAGCGCACCGTGCAGATAGATCGGTCGGTCATAGCCCGCCGCGCGCAGCAGCGCGATCAGGCGCTGGCATTTGCCGAGCCCATAGACGCCGACCACATGGCATCGGTCGTGAAACTGCGCGCGTGACTTGAGCAGTTTGGCCACTTCCTGGCGCACGTCGCCGTGTTGGAACACCGGCAGTGCGAAGGTCGCCTCGGTGATGAACAGATGACACGGCACCGGCTCGAACGGAGGGCAGGTGGGATCGGCGGCGCGTTTATAGTCGCCCGACACCACCACACGGGCGTCCTGCCACTCGATCAGCACCTGCGCGCTGCCGAGCACATGGCCGGCGGGAAAAAGCGTCACCGCGACGTCGCCCATAGTGATCCGTTCGCCGTAGGACGCGGCCTGGGTACCCGAGCGAGCCGGCGTGCCGAGCCTGGTGGTCATCACGCCGAGCGTCTCGCGCGTGGCCAGCACGTGGTCATGCCCGGGCCTGGCATGGTCGGAATGGCCGTGAGTGACCACGGCGCGTTTGGCCCCGCCATAAGGGTCGATGTGAAACCGGCCTGGCCGGCAATAGAGGCCCTTGCGGTCGACCGTGAGCCAACTGTCGAATTGAGCGGGTTTCATTTCTTTCTACGCTGTGTCGAACAAATCACGGTTCCCCGCGTGCAAATCGTATCACTTGCCACCTGTAATTGAAGTGCACTAAGTTGTACGCCGTATGGTTTCTAAACCTTTGTTAGGTCGCGCGCCGAAGATGCAGCATAGTCAAGCCGAGCGGCGGGCGGGTGCGCGCCTTGTGGGGGGCAGTTGGCAAGCGGGTGGGCTCCGCGTGAGCGGGGTCTTGAGCCTTGCACTCGCCATCTACCTGGTACCGCACGGGGCCTGCGCGCAATCCGACGCCCCACGCAACGAATTCTTCGCCAGCTTCGAAGTGAGCGACAACTACGCTAGCGCGTATTTGGGCGGCGGCTATGCCTTCGGCAAGGGACTCTATGCGCCCGGCTGGCGGCTCAGATCCGTCGCCAGTTACGGCCGCTATCGCTACGACGGCACGCTTCCCGTGGGCGCCGATTCCGATAATGCAGCTACCGAGTTCGATGGCGAGGAGTATTTCGGCTCGGCTTTGGTGGGTTATTAATTCCAACCGGGCGGCAGTCTGATCGTAAAGCTCTTCGCCGGAATCGAATCGGATAGCCAGATCATCTCCCCGCACGATCCGAACAACAGCGTGCAAGGCAGCGCGCTCGGTCTCCAAGCTGAAACATGGACCAACCTCTCTGAGCGATACTTTTTATCCGCCGACGCCTCTTACGGCACGGCGTTCCAGCAACATTGGGCGCTAGTGCGGCTCGGCTACCGGCTGCGCGAGCGATTCTCGTTGGGCCTCGAAGGCGGCGTGCTCGGCAACGAGGAGTATAACGCCGGACGCGGCGGCGGATTCGCGCGCATCACTCTCCGCGACACGGAGGTCACGCTGTCGAGCGGTTTCACCGGGAACTATCTCGAGGACGATCCGAGCTTCTACGTTTCGCTCGGACTCTATCGGCCGTTTTGAGCTGACGCGAGACGGGGCCAAAGTGCACTGCCGGCCCCGCTCCGGCAGTGCTTGGCCTCTTCAGCTACCCACCTTGACGGTTGAACCGGAGACCGGCTCGCCAAGGCGGCGTCGCCCTCTTGGTCGTGCATCCTGTGTAAGAGGGATGTCCGTGGATGTCGCACCCGCAGGACTCCCTCCAACGCCAAGCATGACATGAAGACGACAGACAACGCAAATAAGAGTTCAGTCTTACCCGCATTTTCTTTTTTTGTCGGCGTCGTCAGTTGACACTTGACGTGCGACTCGTGCAACACGATGCACGCGCTTGTGCAGTCGGCTTGCTGAGTGGAGCAATGGCGCTGGGCCGGGTGGCGCGCGAAATTCTATCGCTTTGTCAAACCGATACGCGCCGAGTGGATCACGGAGCCGCTTGCGTGGCGCCGGCGGGCTCCGCCGACTTCATTTCGGCGACGGGCGGCTTGCCTTCTCCGGGCGCGAGCGTCCCGCGCCACTCCTCGAAGCGCCTTTGCAGGGCGTCGCCATGCGCGCCCCACCACGCATCGTCGAATCGGAGCGCCTTCTTGAAGTTGTCGGGCGCTGTGGGGAGGAATTCCTTCATCTCGACATCGATAACGGGGTGCTTGCCGACCAGATCGAGTGCCGATTTCCGCATTGGGCCATAGGCGATGAGTTGCGCTTGCGTTGCCAGCCGCGCGGGCTCGGTGGCAAAGGAGATGAAGCGCATGGCCCCGTCTTTGTTCTTGGCGCCTTTGGGGATGGCCCATAGGTCGAGATCGTAAATCTGGCCGTCCCAAATCACGCCGAGCCGCTGGCGGTCGCCTACCGCGGCGCGGAAGATGCGGCCGCTATAGCCCGCCGCCATCACCACCTTTTTCTCCAACAGCCAGGTGATCGGCTCTTGCGCGTTGTCCCACCAGTAAATGTCGCCCTTGATCTTATCCAAGGCCTTGAACGCGCGGTCGGCGCCCTCCGGCGTGGCAAGCTCGGTATAGACCGTGGCCGGGTCGACCCCGTCGGCGAGCAGCGCCAGCTCGAGTGTGTAACGTGCGCCGTCGGGCAGTGCTCGCTTGCCTGGAAACCTCTTGATGTCGAGCAGGTCGGCGATCTGCGTGGGCGGCCCCTTGGGGAAGGCCTGGCGGTCGAAGGCGATCGCGGTCGCCCAGGCCATGCTCGCTACGCCGCACGAGGATAGGCCGCCCGCATAGAAATCCTGCTCGGCGCTTTCGCCCGAAGGTGCCGCGCCGAGGCTGGAGGGTGCGATCAGCTCCAGAAGGCCGTCGTTGCATAAGGTTCCGAGCGTCCCGGCCGAGACGTCCACCACGTCGACCGTCGGCGCGTCGCCGCCGATCATCTCCTTGAGATTGGCCAGCGTACCGTCATAAATCTCCGTCGAGATGCTAGTGCCGGTCTCCTTGGCGTATGGCTCGAAAAAGGCGATCTCCTGCGATTGGCTATAGGCCCCGCCCCAAGTGGCAATGCTGAGGGAATCTTCGGCCCGCGCGCCGGCCGAGGCGCTGAGGCAAGCGGCAAGGGCGGCTGTCAGGGCGAAGCGCCGACCGATGGCGTCCGCCATGGCGATCAGTCCGCTAATGTGGCGCCTGACTTGCGCTGACACTGTCATGCTCTTGGTTTCATCCATCTCAGCGTGGCGAAACCTGATTGGAGGCCGGGTTCCCCTGCACCGAGCCATCGCCGAGCGTGGGCCGGTCCGCTCTCCGGATCATCGGCTGCGACAGCGCCCCGCTAATCGAGATGCGCGGCGGGGATTCCGTGCTGAGCCGGGAGGCACTGAGCGGCCGTGCCCGATCGGCGACGAACAAGTTCCAATCGATCGTCTGCTGTCCCAGATCGACGTCGCCAGATCCGGAGATCGTTCCCTGGCTGGTTTGCATAGTCAACGTATCGCACCAAATATGGCCGGGACCGAGGCGGCAATTGGCGTCGAGCTGGTCGAATGACGTGACACTGTTGCGGCTCCAGCCGTCGGCGTCGAGGGGGCTCACCGCGGTCAGCAACCTGGTAATGTCGACCGGAACGGCGCCGTTTTTGGCGCTAACCTTGAGGCTCCCCTCGACCGCTTGGGTCAGTTCGTCGTAATTGCGGCCCTCCGCCGAGAGCTCGGCACTCACCTCGCCAGTCCCGTTGACCGGGACATCGAGCGCGAGCTGCTTCAAGCAGTCCTCGACCGGCACGCCTGAGATCATTGCCGTGACCGTAGCCTTCGCCCGGTCTTGCGACAGGTCGAGGCCGACATGGCCCGTTGCCGACCCGCCGCAAAACTCGAGCTCGCCCACGTCCCCCGCGACCGCACCTTGTTTGGCGCTGATGGTGAACCCGCCGCGCCCGAGCACCACCGCGGGCGCGGTGATGTTAGCCGCAGAGATGCGCAGGTCAGCATCGAAATATTTCAACAACGGCTGATCGTCTTGCGCAGCATTCGCCGTTTCCGCTGGAGCGCCGCTCGCAAGATAGGGATCCAAGGCGAGCCGGTCGAAGGCCAGCGTGCCATCCACGCGCGGGCGCCAACCCGGCGTGACGGCGAGGGCGCCGACCGCTTCATTCCCATCGAGCGTGAAGGTGCCGTCGTCGAACGTCAGCGTCGTGCCATTCCAATGCGCCATGCCCGATGCCAATAGGTGTTGCAGGCTTTTGCCGCCGGGCAACTGGATGCCGGTCCACCTGAGAAAGTCGCGGGCACTCTTCATCTCGGCTTGCACGTCGCCGTCGAGCTGAAGCCCATTGGCAAACGAGGCGGAGCCCGCAATCTTCGCCGCCACCGGCGTTGCCGTAAGCGTCAGGTTGACCGCCATGCGGAGGCCGCCCGCGGTATTGGCGGGCGGGCCGCTTTCCAGCGCAAAGCGGACGGTCTCGCCTCTAAGCTGGAAGGAGCCGGTGCTCGACATCGCCCCGGTGCCGGAGCTGACGTCAAAGCGGGCGTCGATCTTCTCGATCGCTTCGGTGCCGTCGGCCGTCGGCAGGTGGATGGTGCCCTTGCGCAGGCGAAGCACGCCGACCGGGACGCCGCTGAGCAGGTTCACCACCTTCGCCTGGACGGTCTGGTCCGGTCCCATCACCAGCGACGGTACCTCCTTGAGCGTGATGTCGGGGCTTAGCAACCGCACTGCGTCGATCTTAATGCGGCCAAACAACAGCTCGGCGAGATCGAGCGAAAGTCTGGCGTGGTTGGTCGTAATGGATCTCACCAGCGGCAGGCGGGAGGCGTTGGTAACCTCAAAGCCGCTCTTGATCGCCACATCGGGAAAATACCGGACGCTCAGCGGGCCGGTCAGCTTGACGTCTCCTCCGGTCCAGGTCGACAGGGCGTCGGTGACCCGGGCGGCAATTCGCGCTGAGTCGCCGAACTGGCGCGGTAGCATCACCAGGCCGGCAAGGAGAAGGATAACCAGGCCGAGAAGAAGCCATTTCCAAGGGATTTGGCGCGGCTTCATACGGTCCCTACCCACCCGTTCCGGACGTGGGCCCCTTGCCGAGGCTTCGACCTTTTTCCATTCCCCTAAGGCGCCGTCTTTATATCGCGATTGGGCCGAGATAGCGAGACCGACGCCCGCATTTTGTTGCCGGGTTACGAAATTCGGAAGGCCCATTCAGGGCGCGCGCCGGCCGGGGCCACGTGGCTCATCGCCGCCCCCGGCCTGCTGCCGACGATGATCCCATGCAGCAACAGGACCGGCGCCAGGCTGACCAGAACGATGGTGAGCGCGGAAAGTCCGGCCTCCTCGTAGCGATAGAGCGAGACGAGGGTGAAGACTTGCGTAGCGAGCGTGTCGAAGTTGAATGGCCTGAGCAAAAGTGTCGCCGGCAGTTCCTTCATCGAGTCCACGAACACCAGCAGCGCGGCGGCCCCGAGCGCCGGCCTGAGCAGAGGCAGATGTACCTTGACCAGCATCTCGCTGATGGTCGCGCCGAGCGTCCGCGCCGCGGCGTCGATATTGCGGGAGACCTTGCTCAAGCCCGCTTCAACGGCGCCGAGCGAGGCGGCGAGGAAGCGAATGGTGTAAGCGAGGATGATGGCAAAGGCGGTGCCGGACAGCACCAGGCCGGTGGAAACGCCGAACAGGGACCGCATCGCCGCGTCGACGGAATTGTCGAGGCCGGCGAGCGGGATGAGCAGGCCGATGGCCAGCACCGTGCCCGGAACCGCATAGCTGATGGCGGGAAGCGTGCTCGCCCCCTGGATCAGCGCCGAGCGGGTCTGCCGTCTGGCATAGGCCAGCAC
>Ga0075342_1000081_pt1 | contig 15796 bp, 15 predicted proteins | sample RushOxbow_ThreeS_3_FD_120085 | JGI IMG/M metagenome (GOLD analysis project Ga0075342, IMG submission 120085) | Natural and restored wetland microbial communities from the San Francisco Bay, California, USA, that impact long-term carbon... | ecosystem: Environmental > Terrestrial > Soil >...
ACCGAACCGAAGACTTCAGCGTGCGCAATATGGCCTCCTATCTCCAGGCGGCCATGGAAACCCAGGATACCTTCACATTGCTTTTGGGCACGGTGGCGGCGATCTCTCTGCTGGTCGGCGGCATCGGCGTGATGAACATCATGCTGGTGAGCGTCGTCGAGCGCACCCGCGAGATCGGCATCCGCATGGCCACCGGCGCGCGCATGCGCGACATCATGCTGCAATTCAACATCGAGGCGGCGGTGGTCTGCGCCGTCGGCGGCGTCTTGGGAATTCTCTTCGGCTTCGGCGCCGGACTGGTGCTGCGCTTCAGCGGCATGGCGGTGATTTTTTCAGTCATGCCCGCGGCGCTCGCCTTCGTCTGCGCTTCGGCGACCGGCCTGATCTTCGGCTACCTGCCGGCGCGCCAAGCCGCGCAGCTTGATCCCGTCATCGCACTGGCTTCGGAATGAGGTGATCTATGCGAACAACTCTGCTTGACGGCACCCTCGCGCTTTCACTGGCATTGTCGGCTTGCAGCCTGGCCCCGGACTACGAGCGGCCGCCAATGGCGTTGCCCGCCGGCTGGAGCAACGTCGCCGGCGTCGGCGCGTCCCAGGATAACGCCAGGCCGTTTTGGCAGGAATTGGGCAGCGACGAACTCAATCGCTTGATCGATAATGTACTGGCGCAAAACCTCGATCTCACCGCGGCGTTGCACCGCATCGATCAGGCGCGCGCTCAGGCGAAAGTTGCCGCGGCGCCTCTTTATCCGAACATTAACGCCAGCGGGTCGGCCTCGCGCACGTTCCAGGATCCAAAAGACAAGACTGCCGTGTCCGGCGGCGCCAACATCAGCTACGAAGTCGATCTATGGGGCAAGAACCGCAACCAAGCCCAGTCCGCCGATTACCGCATCGAAGTCAGCCAGTTCGACCGTGAAGCGTTGCGCTTGGTGGTGACCTCGGATGCGACAAATTTCTACGCGCAGATCTTGAGCCTCAACGATCGCGTGGGCATCGCCGAGTTCAACCTGAAGAGCGCTGAAGAGATTCTCCGTATCGTCGAAGCGCGTTTCAACGCCGGCAGCGTCTCGGGCCTCGAAGTCGCGCAACAGCGCGTAGCAGTCAACAATTTTCGCGCTGCGCTCGCATTGTTGATCGAACAGCGCAGCACAACCGCCAATGCATTGGCCATCCTGCTCGGCCTGGCGCCCCAGGACTACTCCGTCCCCACCGCACAGTTGGCTTCGCTCAAGATGCCCGCGGTAAATCTGACTCCGCCGGCGGCGCTGCTGACCGCACGGCCGGACATCGAAAGCACCGAAGCCGCGCTGCGCGCCGCCAATGCGGATATCGGCGCCGCTCGCGCGGCGTTTTTCCCGTCGCTGACATTAAGCGCCAGCACCGTGATCGCCGCGGGATTCGGCAATCCGGCCGCTGCGGCGTCATCGATTGCCTCGGGCCTGCTCGCGCCGATCTTCACCGGTGGCCAGCTCACCGGCAATCTCGGGAACGTTAAGGCACGCCAGCGGGAACTTGCCGTGGCCTATCAGAAAACCGTGCTGACCGCATTCCAGGAAGTCGAAGATGCCCTGGCCACGCTCAAGAGCGCCAACGACCGGGCCGAGATCGCCCGCTCCTCCGTGATTGAATCGCAGAACGCCTACAACATCGCAAAGGCGCAATTCGATGCCGGCGCCATCGACTATCTCAACTTGCTCGACACCCAGCGCAGCCTGTTCCTCGTCCAGGACAACGCGATCGCGCTAAATCAGGCGCAACTTCAATCATTTGTTCGCCTGCGCAAAGCGATGGGCTCGTGAGCGGAAATGAATTCACACAAAAAACTGCGAGGGCCGCGGGCTCACGCCGAGCCGAAGACGGATCTTTAGGCTTATTACCCTTTGTGAGTCGCACCGAGCTCCAACGGCCAGGGCGTTGTAAGACTTGAATGGATTGCCGATACGGTTTCTGGTTTTGAAACCCTAGCGATTTAACCGCGGCACAGCCCTGTCCCGCGCGGCTCCGAACCCCTCAAATCCCTTGCAAGTCGCCGCTCGATGGTTATCTTGTAAGCTACGATGGCGGAACCTGATTACTACAAAATCCTCGGCGTCGAACGCGGCGCATCGAAGGACGACGTGCGCAAGGCTTACCGCAAACTCGCGCGCAAGTATCACCCCGACATCAATCCCGGCAACAAAGAGGCCGAAAGCAAATTCAAAGATCTGTCGGTTGCCTACGACGTCCTGAGCGACGAAAAAAAGCGCAAACTTTATGACGAATTCGGCGAGGCCGGTCTCGCCGCCGGGTTCGATGCCGATAAGGCGCGCAGCTACGAGCAATGGCGCCAGCAGTCGGCGCGCGCCGGTGGACCACAAACATTCGACACGGACGACTTGGGCGATCTTTTCGGCGGTCTTGGCGGCATGTTCCGGCGCGGCCCGAGTAGGTCAACCGGACCCCAGCGCGGCAGCGACATCGAGTCAGGCATGGAGATCGACTTCCTCGATGCCGTGCGCGGGTTTCAAACTGCGATTGCGCTCGAACGGCCGGTCGCCTGCGACACATGTCACGGTTCCGGAACGAAGCTCGGAACCGCGCCCATCCGCTGTCCCCAATGCGGCGGCAGCGGCCAAATCGCCGTCGCCCAAGGACCATTGCAGTTTCGCCAAAGCTGCCCGCGCTGCGTAGGCAGCGGAAAATTGCCCGGCGATCCATGCGCCGTTTGCGGCGGTAGCGGCCGGGTCACGCGCACAGAGACGATTCGCGTGAACATTCCACCCGGAGCCGAGCCTGGCAAACGCATCCGCTTGCGCCATAAGGGCGAAGCGGGAATTCGCGGCGGGCCGGCGGGCGATCTCTTTATCACGCCGCGCATCCGGCCCCATCCGGTACTGACGCGCGCCGGCCGCGACTTGTCCATGGATCTGCCAATTACGGTCAGTGAAGCGGTGCGCGGCGCCAACATCGACGTGCCGACGCCCGCCGGCGCGATAAAAGTGAAGGTGCCCGCCGGCGCGCAGAGCGGACAGCAGCTGCGGATCAAAGGGAAGGGTGTCGCCGCCCACGGCCAAACCCCCGCCGGCGATCTCTATTTGCGGGTCATGGTGCGTGTGCCCAGCGCCGATCTTGCCGACGAAGTCATCGACAAACTCGATCAAGCCTACCGCGAAGACGTGCGAATGAACGTGCGGCTATAACGGAGGGGGCGAAAAAATGCCGCGAAAATATCTGCGCATTACCGAGGTGACAAAGATTTGCGGCGTTGACGTGAAGTTCGTCAAACGCTTGGAACAGGAGCAGGTCATCTCGCCGATTGTCCGGCGCAGCGAAAAATATTATCCGCTCGATCAGGTCGACCGCGTGCGCGTCGCGCGTCTCTTGATCGAAGAGATGGGCGTCAATCTCGCAGGCGCCGAAGTCGCCCTCCACATGCGCGAGCAAATGATCGCCATGCAGCGCCAGTTTAATGAAGTTCTCCGGCTGCTCGGCAAAGAGCTTGGGAAGTAGGTGAAACAGGCTTCTGCTCGCCCTCGACAGGCTCCGCCGGCGGTTGGGCTGGTTCCGCGGGCAGACCTCCGATGCTGCGACCATGGGCTATGATGATCTTCTGATTCAATAAGGAGCACGATTCAAGTGAGCGTTTTGTCCGATTTGCACGGCCCGTTTTGGCATCGCTCAGCTTGACATCACTGCGGCTGGCCGCGTAATGTCCGCACGAAGCGGCAAGCGGCGCCCGGGAAATGCAGCGCTGCGGTTTGCTGAAAAGCTGACCGACGGATTATGAAAAGAGTCTTAGCGATCATTTTAGGCGGCGGCGCCGGCACCCGGCTCTACCCGCTGACCAAACTGCGCGCGAAGCCGGCAGTCCCGTTGGGCGCGAAGTATCGCCTGATCGACATTCCGATCAGCAATTGCATCAATTCCGAGATCCAGCGGATCTACGTCCTCACCCAGTTCAACTCAGCTTCGCTCAACCGCCATATCGCGCGCACCTACGCCATGGCCGGCGCCGGGTTTTCACCAGGTTTTGTCGAAGTCTTGGCCGCTCAGCAAACCCAAGAGAGCCCAAGCTGGTTCGAAGGCACGGCGGACGCCGTGCGCAAGTATCGCTGGCTGTTCGCCGAGTGGGATGTCGATCAGTATCTGATCTTATCCGGCGATCACTTGTACCGAATGAACTACGCGGACTTCATTCAGCGCCACCGCGATGCCAAGGCCGATATCACACTTTCGGTGGTGCCGATCGATGAAAGCCGTGCGTCGGACTTCGGCTTGATGAAAATCGACGGCACGGGGCGTGTGCGCTCATTCAGCGAAAAACCCAAAGGCGACGCGCTAAAAGCGATGGCCGTCGATACGACCGTGCTTGGGCTCTCGAAGGAGAAGGCCATAGAGCTGCCCTATATCGCTTCCATGGGCATCTACGTCTTCGACAAGCAGGTTTTGCTCGATCTCCTGAACGATAACCCCAAGCACACCGATTTCGGCAAGGAAATCATTCCGGCAGCCGCCGCCAGTCACAATGTTCAAGCGTACCTGTTCAAGGACTACTGGGAAGATATTGGCACCATCGAATCGTTCTATGAAGCCAATCTGGCGCTCACCGAGCAGCCGGTGCCGTCCTTCAGCTTTTACGATGAAAAAGCGCCGATCTACACCCGCTCGCGCTACTTGCCGCCGACCAAGTTGCTCGACTCGCGGGTGATCGAGTCGATGGTCGGCGAAGGCTGCATTCTGAAGGAATGCACTGTGAAACGCTCGGTGGTCGGCATTCGCTCGCGCATCGAAACCGGCTGCGTCATCGACAACGCTTTGCTGATGGGATCGGACTATTACGAGTCGCCGGCCGAACGGCAGCAAACGCTCGACAGCGGCAAGGTCCCGTTAGGCGTCGGCGCCAACACGACGATCCAGCGGGCGATCGTCGACAAAAACGCCCGCATCGGCCGCAATGTGCGCATCGTCAACCAGGATCGCGTTCAGGAAGCGACCCGCGAGGAGTTGGGCTTCGTTATCCGCAACGGCATCGTCGTCGTCATCAAGAACGCGACCATTCCGGACGGGACCATGATCTAGCGGAAGGGCCGTCAACTGACCGAGGTCTCGCTGGAACTTTGCGCTTGGTCTTTGTTCTTGCGCATCCCGCCTTCGATCATTTTGTACTCGAACAGGCGGCAGTCGAGGGCGCCGTTAAAAAGCGGCGTGCGTTTCGAGGTCGCGAGCCGGATGAGCTTGGGCAGTTGCATATCGGCGCTGAGAAAGTAAGCGCGCCAGCCGGTGAACTGCTTCTTCAGGACATCGCCGAGCTTGGGGTAAAATTCGGCCATGGCCTGTTGCTCGCCGAGACGCACGCCATAGGGCGGATTGCTAACGATGATCCCTGCTGTGGCCGGCGCAGTGATTTCCAACACATTGGCCCGTTGCAAATGAACCACCTGTTCTAAACCGGCGCCGGCCAGATTCGCCTGGGCGGCTTTCAACACGGCGCCGTCGATGTCGCTGCCATAAATCGGCAACGCCACTCGCGCCTTGCGTCTGGCCGCACGACTGTGAATCAGCTCGCGCCAAGCCGGCGTGTCGAAGTTTTTAAATTTCTCAAAAGCAAAATGACGTCCCAGCCCCGGCAGGATATCGAGGGCGATCTGCGCCGCTTCGATGAGAATCGTCCCGCTGCCGCACATCGGATCGAGCAACGGGATACCAGGCGCCCACCCGGCCAGGCGCAAGATCCCGGCGGCGAGATTCTCCCGCAGCGGCGCTGCGCCGGTGGCGATGCGCTGGCCGCGCTTGAACAACGGCTCGCCCGAAGTATCGAGATAGAGGGTAAATTCGCGGTCGGTTAAATGGCCTTGAATCGAAATATCGGGATCGCGCGTGTCGACGCTTGGGCGGCGCTGCGATAGTTGGCGGATTTTGTCGCACACGGCGTCTTTGATCTTGAGGGTGACGAAGTTGAGGCTGGTAAGCGGGCTCTTGGTCGCCGAGACATCGACGCGGATGGTCCGCGCCGGGTCGAACCAATCGGTCCAGGGCACCGCATAGGCGATCCGATAGATATCGTTCTCGCCGCGATAACCCGACTTCGCCACCTGCCAGAGCACCCGGCTGGCAATGCGGCTTTCGAGATTGATCCGGTAGCAGACCCGACGATCGCCGCCGAACTGCACGCCGCCGCCGACCGCGTGGACTTTGTCGCCGCCCAGTTGGCGCAGTTCGTCGACCAGAATCATCTCCAAACCGCGCGGACAAGTCGCAAAAAACTGTTCCATCGATATCAACCAACCAAGTTCTTCCGACAAAAAAAAGGGCAACCCTGGAGGTTGCCCTTTTTGCAGTTATTTCCCGTGCGAAACTCTACCAGCGGTTGCCCCGGCCACCGCCATCGCGGCCGCCGCGCCCGCCGCCGCCACGATTACCACCGCCGCCACCACCACCGCCGAAACCTTCACGCTTGGCCATCGGTTTGGCCTCGTTGACGGTCAGGGTGCGCCCATCGAGTTGGGTGCCGTTGAGGCTGTCGATGGCTTTCTGCGCTTCGCTTCCCGAGCTCATCTCGACGAAGCCGAAACCGCGCGACTGACCGGTGAACTTGTCGGAAATCACGTTGGCCGAGGTGACCTCGCCATGCGCCGAAAAGATTTCTTGCAACCGATCGCCGGTTACCGAATAGGGCAATCCGCCCACATATAATTTACTTCCCATGTTGTTCCCCTCCTAAAAGAGAATGTTAAATGTCTTTTACCCTGAGAAATGATCTGCTAATGGGAACCGAGCATGGGAGCTAACTGCAAAGCTCTGGTCGGAATGTCCTTTAGGCCTTTGTTCGCAAGGAGAGACTGACAGGGGCCTTCAACCTTTTTTATGTCCTCTACCAGAAGGCCGTTGACTGAAGAAGATAACTAACAGTACGTCTTAACCGGCGTAATGTCAATGCCGCCGTAAAATCGCCTTCCCAGCGGCAGCGGCGGCAGCGCTTTGAAGCAAAATGCGCTTGAAACCTTGGCGCCACTTAAACCATAATGCGCCCCATCGATTGACCGGGTCTAAATTCAAGGAGCCCCATGAAAAAATTACCATTATTGACCATGCTATTGTCGGTCTGCGCCGCCGCGACGCTGTCAGCGCAGGATCGCGTGCGCATCGGCGTGCCGCTCTTCCCCACCGTGTCCTATCCGGTGCTGATCGCTCAGGAGAAGGGTTTCTTCGAGAAAAACGGCTTGAAAGCGGAGATCATCCGCATCAACAGCGAACCGACCACCTATCAGGCGCTGATTTCCGGCGACATCGATGCCACATCCGGCGCGCCGACGGGACTCGTCCAATCCAACCTGCAAGGCATAGCCGTGACTTCCCTGGGCAGCTGGGACAATCTGGTTTCCTACACCGTCATGACCAAGGACAAGATCGACGATCTGTCGCAGCTGCGCGGCAAGAAAGTCGGCATCAACCGGCTCGGCGGCAAGTCTTCCTTGATCTTGCGCGTCATGCTCGAAGACGCCGGCCTCAACACCTCGAAAGATGTAACCCTGCTGCAACTGGGCGGTTCGCAAGAACGCTTGGCGGCGCTGATGCGCGGCGGCATCGACGCTGCGCCGGTGGATTTCGCTTTCGAACCGAAGATGAAACAAATGGGTTTTCACCTGGTGCCGAGCAAGAAAACCGCTTTCATGAACGGCCCGATCACGGTCACCGTGGCGAACTTGAAGGCCAACCGCGGCAAATGGCTGCGCTTCGTCAAAGCTAACCTGGAAGCGACGCATTATCTGACCGTGAATAAATCCGGCGCAATGGATGTGCTGAAAAAAATCATTCAGACCGACGAACGGGAGACCCTCGACCACGCCTACGAGCAGATGCGCGCCCGCGCCACCGTCGATCTGATCGCACCCGAAGCCGCCATCGAAAACCTGGTGAAGATGATGACTTACATCGACAAACGCGCCGCCGGCATCGACCGCAGCAAACTCACCGACTACTCCATCGTCCGTGAATTGATTCAGAGCAATACGATACCGGCAAAACGATGAGCGGAATGGAGTGATGGAATGTTGGGGGGAGCTGGAATTAGAGTTTTCTGAAACCACCACTCAGTACTCCGTCGCTCCAACACTCCGGCGGAGCCCGGCAGAATGCAAAACTTCGCAACCGAACCAGCTGGGCAACTTCCTCCCATGACCGACATCTCCTTCGTCGACACCACCCTGCGCGACGGCCAGCAAAGTCTCTGGGCGTTGAACATGAGGACCGACGCCATGCTCGGCGCCGCCGAGCAGATGGACCAGGCGGGCTTTGAGTCGTTGGAGTTCTTCAGCTCCAATATGATCAAAAAGTACGTGCGCGAGCACAAGGAAAACCCCTGGGATTGGATTCGCCAGGGCACGAAAAAGTTTCGCCGCACCAGGCTGCGGCTGCACGGCGGCATCCATGGCTCGGGAGCGTTTGAGAAACTCCCGGGCGCGATCATGAAGCTGCTGGTGGAACGCATCGTGTCCTACGGCATCACGTTGACGCGCACGTCGACTTGCTGGAACGATTTCCGCGGCTTCAAAGAAGAATTGCACGAGCTGCGCCAGTTGGGCATGGAGACCATCGTCAACTTGATCTACTCGGTGTCGCCGCGCCACAGCGACGCGTATTACGCGCAGAAAGCCAAAGAAGCCGGCGAGATACATCCTTATCGTATCTGTTTCAAGGACGTCGGCGGTTTGCTCACGCCCGAGCGCGCGCGCACGCTGATCCCGATGATCGTAAAAAATGCCGGCGCAACTCCGGTGGAGTTCCACGCCCACTGCAATAACGGCTTGGCGCCGCTCTGTTATCTCGAAGCGGCCAAGCTCGGCATCCAAACCATCCACACTGCGATACCGCCGCTAGCCAACGGTTCGTCCCAACCCTCCATATTTAACATAGCGAAGAATCTGCGCGCCGTCGGCTTTAACCCGCAGATCGACGAAGAACCGTTGCAGCCGGTGACGCAACATTTCACCGCCATCGCCGAACGCGACGGCCTCGCCATCGGCCGGCCGCTCGCCTACGATCAGTCGCAGTATCTCCATCAAGTGCCCGGCGGCATGATTTCCAACCTGCGCCACCAGCTGCGTCTGGTCGGCATGGAAGACAAACTGCCGGCGACTCTGGAGGAAGCCGCGCGCGTGCGCGCCGAGTTCGGCTACCCGATCATGGTCACGCCGCTGTCGCAGTTCGTCGGCACCCAGGCGGCGATCAACGTCATCGTCGGCGAGCGCTACAGGGAAGTCACCGACCAGGTGATCCAGTACGCCCTCGGCGTCTGGGGCGCGGAAGCGACGGAGATCATGGAGCCCAACGTCAAGGATCGCATCCTGAACCGCGGCCGCGCCAGGGAGTGGACGGCCTGGACCCCGCCGCAACCGTCGCTTAAGGAAATCCGCAACAAATTCGGCGGCCCATCGCTCTCAGATGAAGAATTGTTGCTGCGCGTCTACGCCGGCAGCGACAACGTCGACGCGCTCATGAGCGCCGGCGCGCCCAAGCCACAACTCGACAGCCGGCGGACGTTCCTGAAACTGATCGAAGAACTAGCCGGGAAAAAAGACCCGAGCCACATCCACATCCACCGCGACGGCTTCTCGCTCACGCTGGGGAAGTCTGCTAAAGGCGGGACCTCGGCGTGAAATGCGGGGAATTGTTTCACCACGAAGGACACGAAGATCACGAAGTTCGGAGAATTGATCGCCCGAACCCTTCGTGTCCTTCGTGCTCTTCGTGGTGAAGTAACCCTTTCACCCATGGAGAAACCATGAACTACAGCAGCCTGCGCGACTGGCTCGATAAAGTCGACGCCCTCGGCGAACTCGTCACCCTTGAAAACATCGATTGGAACCTGGAGATGGGCGCCGTCGTCGATGTGCTCTACCGCGAGCATCCGCCCTACGCGCCGGCGCTGATCTTCGACAAGATCAAAGACCATCAGCCGGGCTTCCGCGCGCTGTTCGGCCACTTCGCCTCACCGAAGCGCATCGCGCTCGCCCTCGGCGTCACCGAAGAATTCGATCATGTGCTGGAATTTACCCGCATGTACCACGAGCGCATGAAACGGACCGCGCCGCTGCCCATGGCAGTAGTCAAAACCGGCGCGGTTCATGAAAACGTCCAGGAAGGCGACGCGGTCGACCTGTCGATTTTCCCCTCGCCTCTCATGCATGAAAAGGACGGCGGCCGCTATATCGGCACCGGCCATCTGGTCATCACCAAAGATCCCGATTCGGATTGGATCAACGTCGGCACCTACCGGATCATGTCCCAGGACAAAAACACTTTGAGCATTTACATCGGCCCGGGGAAGCACGCTTTCATTCACAAGCAGAAATATTTTGACCAGAACCGAGCCATGCCGGTGAACGTCGTCCTCGGCAGCGACCCCCTCGACTGGTTCGCCGCGGCCTGTCCGGTGCCGGCGGGCGTCAGCGAATTCGACTACGCCGGCGGCTTGCGCGGCGCGCCGACCGAAGTCATCCGCAGCGATATTACCGGCCTGCCCTATCCCGCCGACGCCGAGATCGTTATCGAAGGCGAGGTCCGGCCCGGTGAATTCAAGGACGAAGGCCCCTTCGGCGAGTGGCCCGGCTACTACGCCAGCCCGCGCAGTCCGGAACCGTTCATCCGCGTTAAAAGAATTCTCTATCGCAACAATCCGATCGTCTCCTGCGCCAATCCGGCGCGGCCGCCGCACACGCTGACGCTGTTGCGCGCAATTACCCGCTCCGCCCATGTCTGGGAGGAGATGGAAAAAGCCGGCATCCCCGATGTCAAAGGCGTCTGGTCCCATGAGCCCGGGCCGCGCCAATTCACCGTCGTCGCCATCAAGCAGCGTTATCCCGGCCATGTGAAGCAGGCAGGATTGATCGCGTCGCAATGTTTCTCCGGCGGCTACCAGAATCGCTTCACCATCGTCGTCGACGACGACATCGACCCGACAAGAAACGACGACGTGGTCTGGGCGCTCTCGACGCGCTGCGATCCCGCCGGCGACATCGACATCCAAAGGCGCAGCTGGTCCAGCGCGCTCGACCCGATGATTCATCCCGATTCAAAAGTCTTTCTCAATTCCCGCGCCGTCATCGACGCCTGCCGGCCGTACGAATGGATGAACAAATTTCCCGAAGTGGCGGAGACGAGCCCGGAGCTACGGAAGAAAGTATTAGCTAAATTGGGACGGCCGTTCTTCGGACTTCGTTAAAAATAAGGTTCAAAACGTTCAAGCCGTTCAAATCGCTCAAGCCCCCTCCTTCATCCTCCCTTGCGACGCGGGGGGAGGAAAGAGGTGGGGGATTGAACGGAGCGCAGCGGTTGAACGGCTTGAACATTTTGAACAAGTTTAATGGAGCGAAATAATGCCCATCTACCAGCTCGGCGACGACACACCGATCATCCCCGCGTCAGCCTACGTCGCCCCCGAAGCCACGCTTATCGGTAAAATTATCCTGGGAGAGAACGTCAGCGTCTGGCCCGGAGTTATGATCCGTGGTGACAACGATTTTATCAAGCTCGGCAATGGCAGCAACGTCCAAGACAACGCCATCCTGCACACAGATCCGGGATTTCCACTCACGGTCGGCGACAACGTCACCATCGGCCATCAAGCGATGCTGCACGGCTGCACCATCGGCGAAGGCTCGCTCATCGGCATCCAAGCCGTCTTGATGAACAGCGCCGTCATCGGCAAAGACTGCCTGGTCGGCGCGGGCGCATTGGTGCCGGAAGGAAAAACCTACGGCGAGCGCAAACTCATCCTCGGTTCCCCCGCCAAAGTTATCCGCGAACTGAGCGACGAAGACATCGAAAAAATGCACCGGGCGGCTGTGGGGTATGTACGGCGAAAAGAGTTGTATAAGTTGAAATTGAAAAGAATCGGTTAAAGCGAATTCGCGAAGTGGCTAAAAGACCTTTGGCTTGGAACCGAGAGGCGCTAAAGCTCCCCCTGAACGTCGAGTCCTATTTCCGTCATTCCGCCGGAATCCAGGTTTATTGCCGGCCAACTATAACCGGAGATGGATGCCGGTTTTCACCGGCATGACGAAGCCGATCTTTCGTTTATGTACCATCCTACTATAAAACCAGAGCGACTTTAGCGCCCCTGCGATTGCCTTAAAAGTATCCTTGCCAAAGCTGCGTCCGTCTCTCATCGAACCCGTTAGCCTCCAGCAATTTCAGCGATTACGGCAGAAACTCTGTGGTCATAACGGTTGCTGTGAGTTAGTGCTTAGAAAAGCATGGACGAAACAAATCACTAATTCACCAACCACTAAATCACTTTCCCTGCCCGCGTTGACATTTGCGAAGCCAACTTGTTATAGCCGACTGAAGTTTCAACGAAAGGCAAACGAATTAGATGCAAATCATCGACGCCGACGGCCATGTCAACGACCGCCCCTGCATGGACGAAATATCGAAGTTCATGCCGGCGGGAAATCGCACGGAGGTTTTCCCCGCCTTCGATCACATTCATTTTCACTATCTGGAAGGCGGCGAGAAGCGCTCGCGCACCGGCACCGTCGGGCCCAAGGAATGGCTGAACTTTCTCGACGCCGTCGGCATCGATTGGACCGTGGTCTACCCGACCGCGGGCCTGGCGGTCGGCAGAATTATCGCCGAGGACTGGGCGATCGCCGCCTGCCGGGCTTACAACAACTGGCTCTATGAAAAATTCACCAGCGTCGATTCGCGCATCAAAGGCATGGCGTTGATCCCGATCCAAGACGCCCAAGCGGCCTGCGAAGAGCTGCACCGCGCCATGACACAGCTCGGCATGGCCGGCGCCATGCTGCCGTCCAACGGCGAGGGCATCAAAGGCCACTTCGGCTCGAAGATCTACTGGCCAATCTACGAAGAATGCGAAAAACTCAACGCTCCGCTCGGTGTCCACGTCGGCGCGCTGCATCATCTGGGCATGGACAGCATCGGCGTTTACTATCCGGTGCACGCGCTCGGCCATCCATTCGGCATCATGGCGCAGGCCGCGGCGATGCTCTCCTACGGCGTCTTCGACCGTTTTCCCAAACTGCGCGTCGGCTTTCTCGAAGGCGGCGCGACTTGGGTGCCGTTCTTCATGGACCGGCTCGATCGCTCCTACCCGCATCACCTGCAAGTCGATATCACCGGCGAATTTCTGCCCAGCTCACGGCCCAACGTCATGGCCAGCGAATATTTTCGCCGCCATGTGAAAGAAGGCAGAATCTTCGTCGGCTTCGACTGCGACGACCGCGGCCTGGGCTTTGCCGTGAAAGAAGCCGGCAACGAAGCGTTCTTGTTCGCCACCGACTTCCCCCATGAAAGCTTCGACGCCAAGCACTGTCGCCGCGAGATCGATGAGTTGCTGGCGCGCGACGACATCGATCAAGCCGGCAAAGCGGCGATTTTGTCGACCAATGCCAAACGCTTCTACGGCGTGGAGTGCTAAAGGGAGAATTATCAGTGCAACGAATAATGTCCGCCTACGAGCCTCAGGCTTACGCCGTTATGCGGATCGTCGCCGGCCTGCTTTTTGTTTGTCACGGCTTACAGAAGGCTGTCGGCGCCTTTGGCGGCGTCAACGGCGCGGCGGCGCCGTTTTTCAGTTTGATCGGCATCGCCGGCTGGCTGGAACTCCTTCTCGGCCTGATGGTCGCGTTGGGCATCTTCACTTCGCTCGCGGCGTTTCTCGCCAGCGGCCAGATGGCGGTGGCGTATTTCATCGGCCACGCACCTCAGGGGTTTTGGCCGATCATGAATCAAGGCGTCGAAGCGGTCCTGTACTGCTTCATTTTTCTTTACATCGCCAGCCATGGCCCGGGCAATTGGAGCGTCGACGCCATTGGCACAGATACCCATTGACGGGTAAAGTGACCCGCCAGCAAGTTTAGATCTTGTTGGCAAATCTCGACGGGAAGAGGAGTAACCATGGCTGGAAATCCGGCAAATGCCGAAGGCGCGCGCGTCAAAGGCCCTTTGGTATGGCTCGACATGGATCAAAAGGAGCTGGACGACGCCTATGACCAGTCAGTCTACGCGCCCAATCAGCCGCTGCTCGCCAAACGGCGTGGCGCCGCCAGCGCGGCCGCCTTGGAACTGCTTGGCGCGCCGGCGCGCTTCGCCTATGGCCCCACCGAGCATGAGACGCTCGACATTTATAAGACTCACAAAGCCAATGCGCCGGTAAACGTCTACATCCACGGCGGCGCCTGGCGCAACGGCCAGGCCAAAGACTTCGCCGCGCCCGCCGAGATGTTCGTCAATGCCGGCGCCAACTTCGTCGTCGTCGACTTTGTGCAGATCCAGGAGACCGGCGGCAATTTGCTGCCGATGGCGCAACAAGTCCGCAGCGCCGTCGCCTGGGTTTACAAAAACGCCGCGAGCTTCGGCGGCGATCCCAAGCGCGTCTATATCACCGGCCATTCTTCCGGAGCGCACTTGAGCGGCTGCACACTGGTCACCGACTGGCAAAAGGATTTTGGCCTGCCGCCGGATATCCTCAAAGGGGGGCTATTGATCAGCGGCATGTACGATCTGAAGCCGGTGCGGTTATCGAAGCGCAGCGAGTATGTGAAATTCACCGACGAAGTCGAAGCGAAGCTCAGTTCGATCCGCCATCTCGATAAACTTCACGCTCCGATCACCCTGTGTTACGGCACCCAAGAGACCCCCGAGTTCCAGCGCCAAAGCCGCGACTTCGCCGCCGCGGTTAAAGCCGCCGGCAAACCGGTAGAACTTTTAGTCGGTGAAAGTTTGAACCATTTCGAAATGCAGGAAACCCTGGGCAATCCCTATGCCATCGGCGGCCGGGCCGCGCTCAAGATGTTAGGCTTAACCACCAAAATCGCGTGAGGACCACCATGAGCAAATTACCCAACGCCACCCGCGAAAGTATGACACCGGTGCAGCAAAAGATTTGGGACAAAGTGCATGAAGGCAAGACCGGCGGCGGCGGGCCCTACTCGATGCTGATGCACTCGCCGGAGATGGCGCAATACTTCGCCGCCACTGAGGACTATTTCCGCAACAATTCGCTCTTGCCCGACGCCGACCGCGAGACCATCATCTTGACCGCGGCGAGAGAAGTCGAGGCGCACTACGCCTGGAGCCGCCACGAGATTCGCGCCAAGCAGTGCCTGCCCGGCGAGGTCATCGAAGCCCTGCGCGGCCGCGCCCCGGTGGATAAGTTCACCGGCCACGCCGCCCTCTTGGTGGAGTTCACCCGCGCGCTGATGCGCGATCATTATCTATCCGACGAGCTGTTCAGCAGAATGGAAAAAGAATTCGGCCACGCCAAATTCATCGAATGCGTCGGCCTGCTCGGCCACTACATCACCATCGGCACGGTGATCCGAATGTTCGACGTCCGCCCGGCGGCGGGGAGCAGAACGTTCTAAATAGACCTTAGAATCTTTAAAGCAGGTCGCAAACAAAATCCGTCATACCGGCGGAGGCCGGTATCCAGGTTTACTCCGGAAACCAACCGCCCCTGGATGCCGGTTTTCACCGGCATGACAAACTTTCGCGTCGCCAGAGGCCTGCCATGAGCCGCTGTCAACCTAGCGCCACTAAGCCAGGCTCGCGCTTAAACAGCGACTCGCAGCCATTTTCAGTAACAATGATTGGCCCGCCGAAGGCGAACTGAATCCGGCCGTCGGCGGATCGCGCCAGCGGCTTCCAGACAAAGGCATTGTTCTTCTCGATGGCGAGATCCCGGGCGCGCTCGCTCGTCACTCGGTGCGTAAACAGCGGGCCGTCGCCGCCGTAACCGCAGCCATGCATTTGCAGGATCGTCTGCATGCCGCTTTTGGTGCCGAAGC
>Ga0075342_1000082_pt1 | contig 15748 bp, 15 predicted proteins | sample RushOxbow_ThreeS_3_FD_120085 | JGI IMG/M metagenome (GOLD analysis project Ga0075342, IMG submission 120085) | Natural and restored wetland microbial communities from the San Francisco Bay, California, USA, that impact long-term carbon... | ecosystem: Environmental > Terrestrial > Soil >...
AAGTTCAATTGATCGATGTGTTCCAGTGGTCCCAGATGTTTCAATGGTTTCAATTGTCAAACCTGTTCAATTTGTCTGCGACGGTCTAGCCGCAGCTATTTTCATCTTTCATCCCTTCGCCTTCATAGTTATGCGGTCAAGTGTCCAGGGTGCCGGCGGCGAAGATGTCGGCGTAGCTTGGGGCTTTGCGGATCATGCCTTGCTCGACGTTGTATTTAATGAACGCATCGATGGTTGTCCGGTTGCCTTTGATGCCGTATTTCCAGGGGTCGCCCCACTTGGCGAATTGCTCTTTGAGTCGCTCGCGCAGGTAGACCACCGAAAAGCCGCCGCGGTCGCTCAAGGTGTCGTCGTAGGCCAAGGCCTTGGCTTTTTCAAAAGCGGCGTAGAATTTACCGGCGAGCTCCGGCCGCTCGCGGTCGAGTTTGCGGCTCATGACAATCATATGCACCGGGGTAAAGATGCCGGTGTCGTTGTAGAGGTCGAGATCTTCCTGGACGTAGTCGGGGAAGAGGCGTTTGATTTGTGGATTCTGTTCCAGACTCGCGAACATCTTTGTGTCTGAGACATCGGTGATCATCGCGTCGAGTTCGCCGGCGATCAGCCGCTGCGCCATGTTCCTGGTTTCGTCGACGTAGGCGATTTTCAGCTTGGCATCGTGGACTGGAAAAACTTCTTTCGCTTGCAGCACCCAGGTGGCATTGGCGAAATCCACGCCGTGGCGTTCGCGCAGCAGGCCGCGCGCCCACACGGTGAGCGCCGTGCGATAGGTGCGCGAGCCGATGCGCTTGCCGGCGAGATCTTTGGGCGCGCGAATGCCGGCGTCGGCGTGGCAGAAGATCAATTGATAAGCCGGTTTGCGCTTGGAAAAAACCGGCAGGCCGATGATCTCCCAGCCTGCATCGATGGCCGGCAGCAAGTAGCCGATGTTCAAATCCATCAGGCCGAAGTCGCCGGCTTTGAGCTTGGCATCTTCCTTGTTGATCATCGAAGACGATTTGACCGGTTTCAGGGTGACGCCCTCGATGGCCACGCGGCCTTCGAGCAGCGGCAGGGTGATGTCGTAACGCATCACGGGAAATTCGATGTCAATTAATTCACTTGCGCTCATAGTGATTTATCCATTGCGCGAACCGATTGCCGCTGTCAAGTAGGGATCGTCCCGTTCAAGGTTCAAAAGATCAAGGGTTCAAGGTCAGAAAGCGCCGTGCCGCGTTGACCTCTATGGGGTTAGAGTAATTTGTCGAACTTCTCCCGCAAGCGATCCGGCTGGCCGTGCTGTTTGGAGAAGAGCCGGGCGATTTCGTTGTCCTTGACATCGGCGAGCGCCGGCGGATTCCAGCGCGGTTGTTGATCCTTGTCGATCAAGCGGGCGCGCACGCCTTCGCGAAAATCGGATTTGGCGCAGAAGTTGAGAGACATATCCCATTCGCGCAGGAAGACGTCTTTTAACGGCAAGCCGCGGCCGCCGGCGATCTGTTCGAAGATCGCCCGTGCCGAGGTTGGCGAACCCGCTAAGTAGCCGTCAATGGCGTTGTTCAGCCATTCATCATCGCCCCGCCACTGGCGCATGGCGGCATCGATGGCGGCGATGTCGGGCTGCACGGTCAGGGCGGTGATGGCGGATTGGCGTTTCATGACCGCGGACTGGCCCGGTTCGATGGGCTCGGCGAATTTCAGCGCATAGTTACGCAGGAGTTCGCGGTCCGTTGCCATATCCATGGTCCATGGCAACTCTGCCAGCCCGTCGAAAACCGCGCGCTTGCGCCCGGACAGGATGAGCAGATCCGCCATGCCGATGCCGACCGCGTCGGCACCATCGAAGCGCGCCGAGGTGAGTCCCAGGAACATACCCACGCCCTCCGGCATGCGATTCAAGAAATAACTGCCGCCGACATCGGGGTAGAGGCCGATGGCGATCTCGGGCATGGCCATCTGGGTGCGCTCGGTGACGACCCGGCAAGCGGCGCCGTTCATGATGCCGATGCCGCCGCCCATGGTGATGCCGTCGGCCCAACAAAGCATCGGCTTGGGATAACTGTGAATTAAATAATCGACAAAATATTCGTGCGCGAAGAAATTCGCGGCGGCCTCGATGCCGGCACTGGCATTGAGCTGCGTCACCAGGGCCTTGACATCGCCGCCGGCGCAAAACGCCTTGTCCGACTCCGCATGCAGGACGACGCAGGCGATATCGCTGCGCCTGCGCCACTCGAGCAGTCTCTGCTCCAAAGCCTGGAACATCTCCAGGGTCAGGGCATTGAGCGCCCGCGGGTTGTTGAGCTCGACTAGCGCAACGACGCCGCTTGGCGCTTTGCGCTCGGCGAACAATATAGCGGAGGTCTGTGATGCTGGCTCAGTCATAGCGGCGTGCTCTTCGGGTCATGCAGAACAAAAATGTTAGACAACGCCCCGCGGGTTCATCTTTTGTGTCCTATTTATACTTGGGCGTCTGCGACACGGTAGCGCAAATTGATGGTAATTCAACGACTTGCCGGAGTCCCACGATGCGCGGCCGACTGGCATATCGATTGCTGTACAGAGGAATTGAGCTGTAATTCTATGACAGAGAGGGACAACATGGAAGCTGCGGTCACGAACGAAGTTAACGAACTCAACGAAGCTTACGATATTCATTACGACAAGGCGACCTTCAAAGCAGCGGTTTGCCATCGCTGTGGCGCGAAGATGTTTCCGGCGGAATTGCTCGAAGCCCATATGGACCGCCATCAGCTGAAAGACATGTTCCTCGAAAGCGAACTCAAGAAGCTCCAATACGCCATGAATCGAATGCGCTAGTTTTCGCTCTCGCCGGCTATCGCCGGCAACCTGTGTTCCCAGGCGCAGGCGTGGACTCCCCTCCTCGGTTCACGTTTGCGGTATAACCCCAGGGTGTCCCCGGTAAGGGGGCACCCTTCCTTTAAAAAATCTCACATTCCTCAAATTGGTTTGAATTGCCTCGAGGTTGCCGCGCCTCTGGGTCGCTTTGACTGTGCATTAGCTTCGGGTTTTTTGCCGCGAAATTGACTTCAAAGTTTCACCTTGTTAACCAATGATGTCTTTGGAGTGTGGAATTGAAAGCCGTTCGCATGCATGGTTATGGCGGCGCGGAGCAACTCTTTTACGAAAGTTGCGAGCCGCCGAAAATCACCGAGCCCGACGAAGTCATCGTCAAACTCAAAGCCGCAGCGATTAACCACATCGATATCTGGAATCGCATGGGCGCCACCGGTATCGTCATGGTGATGCCGCATATCCTCGGCGCCGACGGCGCCGGAGTGGTCGCCGAGGCCGGCGCGAGGGTCGAAAATGTCAAAGTGGGTGACGCCGTTTGTCTTTATCCGCCGACCGGCTGCGGGCAGTGTGACTATTGCCGCAGCGAGCGGGATTTTATGTGTATCCGGCTGCGCGTGCTCGGCGAACGGTTGGAAGGCACCTACGCCCAGTATGTCAAGCTGCCGGCGCAGAACTGTTTTCCGATCCCCGCCGGTTATTCCTATCACGAAGCCGCGGCGTTCCCGTTGGTATTCATCACCTTGTGGCGCATGGTAATCACCAACGCGAGGCTAAAGCCGGGTGAGACGATGCTGATTATCGGCATCGGCGGCGGCGTGGCGAGCGCCGCCCTGCAAGTGGCGAAACAAATCGGCGCTCGGGTGATCGTGACTTCGGGCAGCGATGAAAAGCTTGAGCGCGCCAAAAAACTCGGCGCCGACCATGGCGTCAATCATTTTCGCGAAAACTTCGTCACGGCGGTGCAATCCCTGACCGACAAACGCGGCGTTGATGTGGTGCTCGATTGCGTCGGCGGCGAGGTCTGGCGACAGAGCCTGGCATCGCTCGCCCGCGGCGGCCGTTTGGTCACTTGCGGCGCCACCGCGGGCGGCCAGCCCCAGGACGATATTGCCGCGATCCTAACCAAGCAATTGAAGATCTACGGCTCGACCTTGGGCAGCCGGCGCGAGTTCTTTCAGCTCATCAGTTTTCTCAACGCGAACAAGGTCAAACCGATCGTCGACCGGGTTTTTCCGCTCGCGGAAGGTGCGGCGGCGCAGCGCTATGTCGAAGAAGCGAAGCAGTTCGGCAAAGTTGTGCTGGCGATCCCGGACTAGTTTTGGCGCGGGTCCGCGCGGTCCGGTCGTTTTGCCGCAGGATTGACAGCGCCGCGAATGGGCGCCGTCAAAGGACTCAATCATTCTCGCCGTCAATGCGGTTGCGGAAGTTGCGGGCTTCGGCGCGCTGGCGGGCGACTTCGGCTTTACCCAGTGGGTCGTGATTGCACGGCCCGTAGAAGTCGATGATATCGCCTTCGCTCGGGTCCTTGAGCCTGGGACTGTCAGAGAAGAGCGTGTCCTCCCGGATGGCGGGAAACTTCAGATGGCAAGATTGCCCCGAAGCATCGGGGTTCCGCATAATAATTCCGTCGGCTGCCCATAGAACGGCGCTCGATAGCAGCAGGGTGTGAGCGAGGAATTGAAGGGATCGAAGTCGACTATTCATAGACCGCTCCTTTCAGGCAGCGAGACAATCAATCGACGAAGTGAAATATTCCCCAGCGGGATCCGGCCAGGCGGCAAAGGTTCCCGGTGCGCTTGCAATCACGACGCTAACAAGCCGCGGCGCTTGAGCGCTTCGGCGCAGGCTTCGAGAGTGCGCAGTTGGTCGTTGGCGGCGAAGCGCAGGACCACGGTGCGGGCGCCGGCTTCGACATATTTTTCGGTCCTATCGATCACTTCGTCCCAGGAACCGGTGACGCAGAGCATGGCGTTGGCAACCGCTTCATAGGAGCGATTATAGTACTGCGCCAAAAACTGCTGCCCTTCGACCACCGCCTCTTTGCCGCCTGCCGCCAGGGTGAAATAGATTCCCGGATGGATCGCAGCGGGGTTTCGGCCGGCGGCAGCGGCGAAGTCTTGAATCTTCCGCCAACACTCGCCGAATAGTTCCGGGCTTTTGATGTTGTTAATCCAGGCGTCGGCGAGCCGGGCGACGCGTTTCAGGCCCGGCTCGACGTTGTTCGATGCCAGCCAGATCGGCACGCCGCCAGGCTGCGTCGGTTTGGGCTCGACGGTCACATGCTCGAAGCGGCTGAACTTGCCGGCATGGCTAACGTCATTTTCGCGCCACAGCCGGCGCATCACTTGGACCAGCTCTTCGCTCATCTTCATGCGCGCGCTCGGATCGAGGCCCAGTATGGCAAATTCATGCTCCGCGGCCGGCTCCTTGGGCCGACCGTAGCCGACGCCGAGATCGACGCGGCCGCCGGTCATCCAGTCGAGGCTGGCAAGCTGATAGGCGAGCAGGATCGGGTGGCGCAAGGCGGCGAGAAATATCGCCGTGCCCAAGCGCACCCGCTGGGTGCGCGCGCCGACGGCGGCGAGAGTGGTCAGCGCATCGATGCGCGGCCGCGCTGTCAAACTATCGCCGACCCACACCGAGTGAAAGCCCAGGACCTCGGCGCGCTCGGCGATCCGATACAGAGCCGACGGATCGGCGCGTCCCGACATGATCGCTTCGCGGGTGGGGAGAAGGATGCCGAAGTTTACTTGTGAGTTAGACATTGGATTGCTCGCTGGTTGCCGATTTGAGGTTTTTGTTTTCGTAAGGGGTGAAGGGTGAGGGGTAAGGCGTCGGGATCGGAAACGCCCAACCCTTTACTCCTCACCCCTTACGATTTTTCCTTGCCGCGGATCAATCTCGCCACATCATATTCCATAATCGTTTCCCCGCGTTGGTTCTTGACCCAGTGGCGGTAGCGGACGATGCCGCCGCCGCGGGCGGGGACGGGTTTGGTATCGAGCACTTCGATTTCCACTTGGATTGTGTCGTTGACTCTGACCGGGCCGAACAAGCGCATCTTGTCGAGCCCGGCGAACGCCATGCCGGTGCCGTGAATCAAACCGGTCTGCACCGTCAGTCCCTCGGCCATGCCGAAAGTGAGACTGCCGGGCGCGATGCGCTCGCCGTAGAGACTTTCCTTGTGAATGTATTCCATATCCAAAAAAAGCGGCTCGGTGAGGCCGACGAGATTGACGAACGTCAGGATGTCATGCTCGGTGACGGTGCGCCGGCCGGTGCTGTAACGCTCGCCGGCATGGAACTCTTCAAAGGTTTTGCCGTTCATAGGACGCTCTTTCGCTTCAAGTTCTCGATCTCCTCGATACTCATTCCGAGCCAGGAAGACAAGACATCCTCGGAGTGCTGTCCGAGCAGCGGCGGCGGCAGGCGCACCGACGCCGGCGTGGCGGAGAATTTTACCGGGATGCCGGCGAGCTTCACCGTGCCGGCGGTGGGATGTTCGATCTCCACCAGCATGTTACGGTGCAGCACCTGCGGCGCGGCGAACACTTGATCGATGGTTTGCACCGGCGCGCACGGGACATCCGCCGCAGTAAGAGCGCCGACCCATTCGGCCGTGGTTCGGGTGAGAAATACCGCCGCGAGCAGGGCGATCAGTTCTTGGCGATGCTCGACGCGGTTGGCGTTTTTGGCGAAGCGCGGATCGTCGGCGAGATCCGCGCGTCCGAGCGCCTGGCACAACCGTTTCCAGATCGCTTCGCTGGCGGCGCCGAGCACCAAGAAGCTGTCGGCGGTCTGAAAGCTTTGGTAGGGCACGATGGTCGGATGAGCGTTGCCCCAGCGGCCGGGAACCTTGCCGCCGACCAAATAGTTGCTGCCGGCGTTGATCAGCGCGGCGACTTCGGCTTCGAGCAGGGATGTGTCGATTCGTTGGCCGACGCCGATTTTCTCCCGGGCATAGAGCGCGGCGACAATGGACTTGCCGAGCATTAACCCGGCGACCAGATCGATGATCGCGACGCCGACCTTGAGCGGGCCGCTCTCGGCGGTGCCGGTGACGCTCATCAAGCCGCCCCAGGCCTGCACGATCAAATCATATCCCGGCATGTCCGCCATCGGCCCATCGGCGCCGAATCCTGAGAGGGATGCGTAGACGAGTCGCGGATTGGTCGCGCGCAGCTCCGTTTCGCCAAGGCCCAACCGCGCCATGGCGCCTGGTCGAAAGTTTTCGATCAGCACATCGGCGCGCTCGGCGAGCTTGCGGACCAGCGCGATGCCGTCGGCCGCTTTGAAGTCGACGGTGAGGCTTTTCTTGTTGCGGTTGGTGCAAAGAAAGTAGGCGCTCTCGCCGCCGGCGAAGGGCGGCCCCCAACCGCGGGTATCGTCGCCGACGCCGGGCTGTTCGACTTTCACGACTTCGGCGCCGAGGTCGCCGAGGAACATGGTGCAGTAAGGGCCGGCGAGGACGCGCGTCAAGTCGAGGACTCGGACGCCGGCGAGGGGGCCGTTATTCGCTTCGCTCATAAACAATGGAACTCGTTCAAATCGTTCAATGCCCCGGCTTTCGCCGGTGTCCGTTCAAGCCGTTCAAAACGTTTCGGAAACACTTACTTCCACTCCCTTTGGGAGAGGGAATAGATTATTTGAATTCCATGCCTTTGGCTTTGAGAATCTCGTTCAAGGTTTCGACGCCGAGCCAGAGGCCGGGCATGCCGCCGGGAATGGCTGCGACTTCGACGGCTTCCAGGACTTCCCGCGGCGCGGCGCCCAAGGTCAGGGCCCTTTCGCTGTGAAGTTTGACGCCGCGCGGGCGGTTAAGCGCGCAGCAGATGCCGACCATGATCAGCTCCTTGGTCTTGCGCGGCAGCGCGCCATCGCGGCCGAAGGTGCCGTCGACGTAGATGCCTTTGAGCTTGTCGAAATATTCCGGGTCCATCTGCGCGATCAGATCATAGGCTTTGTTCTGCGCGCCTAAGGAAGTTTTTTCGAAAGCGTCTTTCGCGTCTTGAGCCATAGATGTCTCCTTACGATGCGTTCGGCCCGTTAAGATTATTTTCCCGCAAAGGCGCAAAGGCGCAAAGTCCGGAATTCATGGGATCTAAACTTTGCGCCTTGGCGCCTTTGCGGGAGATACTCCGATTAGTCTTTCCTCGTGTTCTGGCTGATCACCACATCGACCAGCGCCGGGCCGGTTTGATCCAAGGCGCGTTTGAGCGCGGCTTCGATGGCGTCGGGCTGCTCGACGCGCTCGCCGTGGATGCCGAAGGTCTCGGCGAGCCGGGCGAAGTTGATCTCCGGCCCGGTGATCTCGGCGCCCATGTCGGCGGCGATGCGAATTCTCTCCTCGGAGCCGCGGAATTGGTTTTTGACAGCCATGTAAGCGCGATTGTTGAAGACGATGACGACCAAAGGGATGCGATATTTCGCCAGAGTCCACAGACCCTGGAGGCCGAACATCGTGCTGCCGTCGCCGAGGCAGGCGACCACGCGCCGTTTGGGCGAGGCGAGCTTGGCGCCGATGGCGGCGCCCAAGCCCCAGCCCAAGTAACCGCCGGACGAGTTGGAAAAGTAATCCCGGCCGAGCGAGAACTGAAAATTTGACATCAAGAGATCTTTGCTGGTCGGGCTTTCGTTGACGATCAGCGCGTCTTTCTCGATGAGCCGGTCCATCGTGCGGGCGAGGCGCGCGGCGTTGATCGGTGTGGCATCCCAGCCTTTGCTGACCCGGTTATCGATTTCGCCGGTGGCTTGGTCCTTGGCTTTGCGGATGCACTCCCGGCGCTCAGACTTCACTCCAATCGGGGGTTCGACCTTCGCATAGCATTCGATCAGCGACTTGAGCGCGCTCTTGGCGTCGGCGACGATGCCGATATCGACGGAAAATACTTTGCCGATCTCCCAAGGATCTTCTTCGATGTGGACGATTTTGGTCGACGGTTTGATCACCGGTTCGGGAATGTAGCGATACTCGCGGATCAAGCGGCAGCCGATGGCGACAATCACATCCGGTTCCCCCCATATGGGAAGATCGAACGAGGGCTGACGTTCGGCGATTTGAAAACTCTGAGGATGGTTGGTCGGAAAGGATAGAAAAGAATAGCGTGGTTCCATGACCACCGGGGCCTCGACCAGCTCGGCAAATTTAACCAATTCTCCAATGGCGCCGGCTTTAGCAATGGCGCTGCCGGCGACGATCAGCGGCCGCCGGGCATGCGCCAACATTTTGGCAGCCTCCATGAACGCGTCGGGATCGCCGGCGATGCGCGGCGAAACGCGCGATCGTTCGGCTTCGGGATTGGCTGCACTTATGGGCTCGCCGAGCAGGTTGCTCGGCAGCGCCAAATAGACCGGCCCGGTTGGCGCCGATGACGCGACTTTGAAGGCGCGGTTCAAGTACTCCGGGATACGGTCGGCGCGATGGACTTCGGCGCTCCATTTGGTGAACTGCTTGGTCATCTCGACCAGATTTTTGCCTTCGGTGTGGGAGTCGCGGCCGTCGATACGAGTGTCGACGTTGGTGGACGTCACGATTACCGGCGAGCGGTCGCGGTAGGCGTCGTAAAGCGCGCCCACCGAGTTCGCCGATCCGGGAAGCGTGCTCACTTGCGCCAGTTGCGGCCGGCCGGTGACGCGGGCATGGCCGTCGGCCATGGAGACGACGCAGGTTTCGTGCATCGCCAGGATGAAACGGATCTTTTCCTGATCGGCGATGGTGCCGATGAATTCCTGGCCGCTGGTGCCGGGCAGGCCGAAGACATATTCGACGCCGTGGGCCGCGGCGACTTCCAAATACGCTTGCGAGGCGATTTTTTCTGCGGACATTTTTTCCAGTTGCTCCTTTCAGTCGCTCCCGTTCAAGGGTTCAAGGTCGGAATGCGGTTCCAATCGTTCCAGTCGTTCCAATGGTTCCATCCGAACCTTTGAATGCTTGAACATTTGAACGGGTTTTTCATTTATATAATCCGTCGAGGAAGCCGCTGTCATCGAGTTCTTTTAGCAGAGTTGCGTTGATAAAGCGCTCCGGCTGGACCTTGGCGGCTTCCGGGCGTTCTTTGGCGGCGAGGTCGAGCAGCGCTTTGACGCCTTTCACCGACGGATAGGGTTTGCGCGGCACGATCTTGGCGGCGAAGTATTCCCAAGTGGCGCCGACCGCTTCCATGTTGTCCGTGCGCATGTAGCGGGCGATGATCTTTTCGCTCTCCCGGCGTTGGGTTTTGAAGTAGTGAATCCCCTCGACGAAGGCGCGCATCAGCCGCCCGGCGGACGATCGGTTCTGCGCCAAGTATTTCTGGCTGCTCGCCATGCCGGTGATCAAAAACTCGCCGCCCAACTCGGACATGTCGAGCAAGATGTTCATGCCAGCTTTTTGCGCGATGGTGGTAATCGGCGGCAACAGGATCGCCGCGTCGAGCTGGCCGGCTCTCATGGCTTCAAGCCGGGTCGACTGTTCACCGAGCTGCAGGATCGTCACTTTGCGCGGGTCGATCTTGAGATGATTGAGCGCGTAGCGCGCCGCCACATCGGGCGCCGCGCCGAAGCGGTTGACGCCGATGCGTTTGCCTTTGAGCTGGCCCGGCGTCGTAATGCTTTTGACCGTGACCAATTGAAAGGCGAAGGTGTTGACGATGCCGGCGGTCATCACCAGGTCGGAGCCGGCGAGATTGCTGCTGACGATCGCCGGGCCGGCCATGGCCATCGCTTGGACTTCGTTTGCGATCATCGCCGCGGCGGCCGTCGGCCCGCCGGGAATGAAAACCAGATTCACGTCCAATCCGTTTTTCCGAAACAGCCCAGCCTCTTTGGTGATCCAGATGGGCGCGTAAGCACCGGCCTGGGCGCTGTAGCCGACGATCATTTTTTCTTGTTGGGCGGCGAGAGGGCGGCACAAGGCTAGTAAAATAATAACCAATACCAGTGCGCATAATGGCATCGGTGCCAGCTGTCTGGAGCCAATGCGATCGTCATCCCGGCCAAGCGGAGCGCGAGCCGGGATCCAGGCGATTTCAATCAATCTGGAATCCCGCCCTTCGGCGTTGCTCAGGACAGGCCTGTGCGGGAATGACGAATCAAGGAGTGACGTTGTCTTCATTGCGACTCTGCGAATCGATTCACGGGCTTCTGTATGCACTTATGTGAGTCGTCCCGCACCTAGCTCATCAATCGAAAATCGCCAATCCAAAATCCAAAATTCTTCACGGCCACACTGATTTGATAAAACCCGTGGCTTCCAGCTCGTCCATGAAGCTCGGGTCCATGAATTCTTCGGCTTTGCGGCCCTTGGCTTTGGGATTGTTCTCGGCGACCAGGCTCAAGGAATTTTCCACGCCTTTGGGATTGATCTTGGGAATTTTCTTAATATAGCGCGAGGTAAACAGGTCATGGGTGGTCACCAGCATGTCGCGGTCGCTGACACCGCCGTAGCGGCGCAGGGCGCGAATGCCGAGCTCGCGGTCGGCCAAAAGTATTTTGGTGCCTTCGATATAGGCCTTGAGAAAGCGCAGCACCGCGTCGCGGTTGGCGTTGGCGTAGCGGCGGCTGACGACGACCGTGGTCGCCGGGATTTCGAAGCCCGACTCGGCAAAGTCGACGAGAGTCTTCAAATTAAACTTCTCCGCGTGCAGCGACGTTGGAAACGACAGCATGCCGCCGTCGACGGTCTTCTGCGCGATGGCGGTGGCGATGTCGGGCATGCGGCCGATCTGCACCAGCTTGACATCTTTCTGCGGCTCCAATCCCCAATTCTTCAGCGCCGGCCGCACCAGCAAATCCGTCAGCGAGCCGAATCCCGTCACCGCCAGGGTCTTGCCTTTGAGGTCCTGCGGTTTGGCGATGCTCGGATGGACCATCAGTTTCATGATCTGGTTGTCGATGGAACTGGCGACTTGAATCAAGTCGGCGCCGCCCACCGAAGCCTGCAAATAAACCACGGAAGAAATCGTCGAAACGTCGAGTTGGCCGGAAACATGGACTTGCACCAGTTTCACGCCTTGGACATAAACCATTTCGCTGTCGAAACCGTACTTTTCCAACAGCCTGGCCTCCTTGGTGGCGAACAGCGGGTAAAACGCCGCGCTCGGCGACGGGTAGCCGACGCGGAGTTTTGTCATTGTTGCGCCGTGCGCAACATTAAAATTGATAATGGATAATGGAAAATTGACAATCAGCAAAAACAAGAAGTGTTTCAGCATGGTGGCCCTTTCTTGCTACACGCCGAATAACGCCTGCGCATTGGCGAACAGCAATTTGTCTTTCACCGCCGGCTTGAAATTCATCTTGTCGAAACTCGCCAAAGCTTTTGCCAAATCGACGTAGGGAAAATCGGTGCCGAAGAGCGCTTTGTCCTGCAACCGGCCGCCGATGGCTCTTTGAAATAGCTCGGGGAGCTGTTCGGCGAGATAGCCGGAGGTGTCGACGAAAAGATTCTTCTTGTGCGTCACGACGCCGATCAGTTCCTGTTCCCAGGGCCAGCCGGGATGGGCGGCGATGATTTTCATCTTGGGAAAATCGCGCGCCAGGGTGTCGAGATAAATCGGCCGGCCATAGTCGAGAGCGATGCCGCTGCCGCCGTCGGTATTTGCTCCCAAGACCGTGAAGCCGACGTGAAACAATGATGGCTTGCCGCTCGCCTGGATGACCTCCCAGATGTCGTAGAACCGTTTGTCGTTGGGATAAAAGCCTTGATCGGGCGGATGAAACTTGAAGCCTTTGACCTGGGGATTCTGCGCCAGCTCCGCGGCGTAGCGCGCAACGGCGGCGAGGTCGTCGGCATGGGTATCGAGCGACGCGAGAATTCCCGGAAAGGTGCCGGGAAACTGCTTGGCGAGGTCGAGCGCATGCTCGTTGCTGTTGCGCGAGCCTTCGTTGACCGTCGACGGGTGCCAGCCGATCAACAGGGCTTGAACATCGTGCTTGGCATAAACTGCGGCGAAGCCTTCCGCAGTTTGCGGGATCTCGGCGAGATTTCTTTTGAAGTAGCCGCAGGCGTGAGGGTCGAGGCCGCGGGTGCTTGGGTGAACGTGGACGTCGAAGGCTTTCATGGCAGTTGGCTCATTCCCTGCAGGCTGGGTAGAAAGTTTTCCTGCTGACGGACATTTCGGCGAGAATTGCCGGAAGCGCCAGCGGTCTCTGGCCGAGCAGGCGGTTGGTTTCCGCCAATTCTTGGCGCAGCGTCGCCGCACCGATGGCATCGATCTGTTTCAGGGGCGGCTGGGGCATCTTGATCCCTTCGGTGGCGATGAGGTCGACGGTGGCGGCGGCTTCACCGAGTTCGGCGACGCGGGCGGCGGCGACCAACATCGCCGTCATGAGCGCGCGCTTGACGCTGTCGTCGTCGAGGGCCTTGCCGCGAGCGCCGGCCAATTCATAGATCTTCGGATTGGGCTGCTGATCGACGTAGAATCTTGGGTTGTCCTTGGCGAGCCGGCCGAGCAGTTCCGAAGAGCGCAGGAAGGCGTCGCCGCGCAATTCCGTCATGATGCGCGTGACGTCTTCGACAATGGAAGGTTTCCAGCTGTCGAAGCTGACAAACGGCAGCAGCAGCTTCAATTCCTTCGCCGCCTGGTCGACCTGGTCGACGCGCGCGCCGCACTCGAGCAAGCGCACGGCCATGACGGCGTAGATCATCAGAATGCCGTTGGACACGAAGCCGGAGATGTCTTGAACCGGTACGGGATCACGACCGAGACTCTTCAAGAATGCCAAGATTCGTTCCCGGTTCACGGCGTCCATGTCGCCGCTAACGACTTCGACCATCTGGGTGTAGAGCACCGGGTTGAAGAAGTGCGTCAACGCGAAACTCTTGCCGTCGATGCTTCCATCCTGCAATAGCTTCCCCCGGGCGACCGATGACGTGTTGGTCGTCAGTAATCCGGTGAAACCGGCCTCGCGCAGAGCTTTGTAGACCGCCAGTTTGGCTTTGCCATTTTCCGACACCGCCTCGGTGATCAGCTCGGCGCGCGCCAGCGCAGCCAGTCCGTTCACAGGCACGAGCAGGGTTCGCAGATTGTCGATCTCGCCGTCGGTAATGCGCTTGCGCTTCTGCAAGCGCTCGATGGTCTGCTCGCGCCGCTCGGCCAGGGAATCCATTGCCGCCTGCGCGGCGTCATGGGCCAGCGTGCGCAAGCCTTTCATGGCGTAGAGGAACGCGATGTCGAAGCCCATGACGCCCAGGCCGATGACACCGACGGTTTTTATTTGTTCGCTCATGCGATTGTGTGGTGGCAGTGTGTTTGACTTGACCGGAAATATCACAGGCGACCGGGCAACTCAATTGAGCAGTCCATCGCCCGCTGGCAAGCCAGCGAAAGGTAGTGGTTCAGTTGGAGGCAGATCTCTCACTTCGTTCGCGATGACAAGGCGACTCTTCTGCTGTCATTTCGAGCGGAGCGAGAAATCTCTCTCAGGCTGAAAACATCCGCCCGGCTCAAACTGAACCACTACCCAGCGAAAACCCGACTTGACATGAATTAACCCCTTCTCTAAGTTCAGCCACAGCGCGCTTCGAAGCGTCAAAAAGGGAGGTATGATGATGCTCGTGAGATTCTTCCTGTCGCTCGCCTTTGGCTTCTGGAGCCACCTTACGCCAGTGCAGGCGGCGCAACCGGAGTTGGAAAAGCTCAACGTCTGCTACTCATCGATCGCCGCCACCTCGATCACCACTTGGGTGCCGCAGGAAGCGGGTATCTTCAAAAAATACGGCTTGGATGTGAACGTCATCTACGTCGCCGGCGCGCAGGCGATCACCACTTTGCTGTCCGGCGACGCCCATATCGTTCAGGGTTCCGGCGCCGCCGCGGCGCTGTCGCGCCTCTCCGGTTCGGACGCGATCACCATCGCGACGACCATCAATGTCATTCCCATGAGCCTGGTGACCACGCCGGATATCGCGACAGCGCAGGACCTGAAGGGCAAGACCTTCGGCGTGACTCGTTTCGGCTCGCTGACCGATCTAGGCTTGCGCAAGGCGGTCGCCGAATATGGGCTCGACCCGAACAAAGACATCAAGATGATTCAAGCCGGCGGCGTGCCGGAGATCTTGCTGTTCATGCAGCAGGGGGTGATCAAAGGCGGCTTGATTTCCTCGCCGACCCTGGAGAAGGCCAAGGAGGCCGGCTACAAGGAATTTCTAAATTTAAGCGAAGTGAAGTTTCGCTATCCCGGCACCGCGTTGGTGACGACGGATTCGTTCATCCGCAATCGGCCGCAGACGCTCAACCGTTTTCTCAAGGCGACTTTGGAAGGCATCAAATACGCCAAGGCCAACCCCGACTTTACCGTGCGCGTCCTCGGCAAATACACGCGCAACAGCGACACCAAGCTGTTGATGAGCGCGTTCAAGAGCTACGTGCTGGGTTACATCCGCAATGTTCCCATGGTCACCCTGCCGGAAATGGAAGCGGTGATGGAAGACTTGGCCGAACGCACCCCCAAGGCTAAAGGCGCCGACGCGCGCAGGTTCTACGATCCGGCGCCGCTGGAGCAGTTGGCGAAGGAAGGGTTTATCAAAGAGTTGTATCCGCGATAAAAAAATGGGAACGCGCTTAAACCGTTCAAGTAGTTCAAATCGTTCAAGCCGTTTCGGCTTCGGATCTGCTCCAATGTATTGTCAGAGGTGTGCAATGAGGAAGAAGGCCGGCTTTTGGAAATCGATTCATTCCGTCGGTGCAATCATAATCCTGGCTGTTGCGGCAGGCGCCATGCCGTCCGCTGTTTTTGGCCAAGCCGTCAAGAGCAGCAACCCGATAAAAATCGGCATCATCGGTTCCGGCAATATTGGCAGTACGCTGGGAACGTTTTGGGCTAAGGCCGGGCACCAGGTGTTGTTCTCGTCGCGCAATCCGGACAATTTGAAGCAACTTGTCGAAAGCGTTGGTCTGCAGGCGCGCGCGGGGACGGTGAGCGAGGCGATTGCGTTTGGCGACGTGATTTTTATCGCTGTGCCCTACGGCTC
>Ga0075342_1000083_pt1 | contig 15745 bp, 17 predicted proteins | sample RushOxbow_ThreeS_3_FD_120085 | JGI IMG/M metagenome (GOLD analysis project Ga0075342, IMG submission 120085) | Natural and restored wetland microbial communities from the San Francisco Bay, California, USA, that impact long-term carbon... | ecosystem: Environmental > Terrestrial > Soil >...
AGACGATGCGACGAATCGAACTGGGGTCGTCAGACTACCTTCAACAGTGGCATCACCTGAAACTGTCGAAGTGAATCGACGCTTCAGCTTCAGGGTTGCTCCAACGTTGGCATCACCCGCGCTGGCCCCGATGAGTTGAGTGTGAACCTTGACCGCACCTGCGACAGATGCCTGTCCAGCGGAAGTACCGGTTAGGTTCTCGACTACACCTGTCGGCGCTTGCTCAAACGATGCGATCGTATGAGCCCATCGGTTCACATTGTATTGCAACGTCCAAGCGAACTTCCATTCTTCGGCAAGACCCGTCTCACGGTAGCTAGCCATGAGGCAAGTCCCGCCGTGAATGTAGTCGACGACCAGGGTTTGCCCGGTCCCGCAAGTACCCGTCGGAGTGTTGTCGCCGACAAGGCAATCAACCGACAAGCCATTCGCCGTGACCGTGGTGATGCCTGTTGAGATGTAACCCGCGCTTGCATCTGCTCCCGCCGAAGTAGTTACTTCAGGGGCTTGCTGTTTCGCACCGCGAACACTGTAGGCAACGGCCTCGATCGATTGGGGAGAACCTGTCGAACACGACACGACCACCGAATAGGTTCCAGCGGCTGGAAGGTTCGAGTGGAGCATGTAGAAGATCGTAGATCGAACGTTGAATCCGCTCGTGCTCGTGGCCTTCGTGACGGCGCTAGGCATCGCCACACCATTGAACGAACAACTGAGTGCGGTGTCTGCCGGGCTATTGCCTCGAGACGAAGCACAGACGATCAAGATGCGGTTGTCGTTACCCCCAAGGGTATGGTTGAACGTCAAGGGGGTTCCCCACGAACCATCGTTCGAAGGGGTATCGTTGATGAGAACGTTTGAGGTAGCGCTTGGATCTGCTTCGACGACTTGCCAGTTGGCAGTCACCGTTCCCGTTGTCGACAACATGCGGGACAGGTTCAAGTTCGTCGATGTCTCGACGATGGCCTTCACGCTTGCGAAGTCACCGTTCGTTGTCTCGACTGATTGGTAGCCAAGAGCAAAGCCGCACGAGTGAGCGCCAGTAAGTCGAGCGAATGCGTTCTCTACTTGCACCGCTGAGATCGTGACATCGGTGTCGGTGCCAACGGTCGTCGATCCCCGTTGCACGATCACGTTCGTATCGTACTGGACGACGTAGAACCCGACATCCATGCTCGCTGTCCCAGTTCGAGCCCCTGTCACGCTCGTTGCACTGGCAAGGTTCAATGAGAAGACATCGCTGTAGTCGTAGTCCTCGTTCGGCTTTGCGCTTCCATACAGAACGGTCCGACCGGGTGTGACGCTCGTGATCGTCTGCGATAGGGTTGTCCCAGCTTGCGCGGCGAGCGTGTAGTATTGGACCCCTGAGACACCATGGGTTCCAGCTTGCTCGACAACCTGATACGAGAAGTTTCCAGACGAACCGCTCGAACCAGTTACGCGTCGAACGTTCGTAGCGCTTGTGATCTCAAGTCGAGCGCTAGTGGTATCTGTGAACGTGTCGTCTACATTGGTGACGCCGCTCGATACGACGAAAGCCTTAGTCGTGTCGATGCTCGTGATCGTAGTGTTGCGCGTCCCCGTGCCCGATTCATCAATGTCTTGAACATCGGTGTCGCCGTCGAACTCGAGCAGAGTCCATTGGATGACTGGAGAGGTGCCAGTGCTATTCGCACGATAGAACGTGATCGTTGTCGAATCGGTTTTCACCGCACGAATCAACGATCGATCTACCTGAGCGTCTCCACCGTTGAAAGTGAAGTAGAGGATGCTCTTGCTAAGCGTGTAGGAACTGACCGTCACAGCCTGCGATAGGTTGATCAGTGTCGTCGATCCACTTTGCTTGTTCTTGAGAACGCTCATGGCACCATTCCAGGGTTAGAGAACAGAGTTGTTGGCGATGCGAACTCGAAGCGGCTTCAAGACGTTGACCTTGCCCTGATCAACGATTGCGTATTCACGGGCTTCAGTTGCCTGAATCGTCAAGGATGCAACCCCTGCCGTGAACGTAAGCCTCACCCATCGTCCGTCGCTAACGTGAACCCGTAGGTTTCCAGCGAACGTCGTGTCGACGGTGGTCTCGTCCGTCATTGCCTTCACGTCGGTGATGTAGTCGGCAGCGCCGACCAGTCGAAACACGAGCCCTTCAGCAGTCGTCGTCCCGTGCTCGAAGAATGCGATCTTGGTTCTGGTGTCTACGATTTCGGTCAAGGTGTTATTCGCAATTTCCCAGCGAGGGTCCTCGCCGTAACTGAGCCCCACGTCCGAGACGGTGGCATATTCTGATTCGGATAGAGCGAAGTAGTAGAACGACGCCGAAGATGGTGCTTCGGGAATGGTTCCCGCTCCACGCCAAACCCCGATGACGATGTTGTCCGAGTCCCGTACTTGAGCAGCGTATGACATTGGTTGTGATCTCCCTCTCCCTCAAAAACGCGATGCGCGGCGAAGGTTGATACCCTGCCGCGCATCTCGTGCAGACCCGCTTGATGCGCGGGTTCGAATGCTCAGTCCTCAGTGATGGTGATCCCGCTAACTGCGAACTCAGCGGTGTCGCCATTCTCGACGCTCTTCGGAGCGGTAAGATCTCCCCAATAGAGGAAGTTCCCGCCCGTGAGCGCGTCGAGAATTGCGAAGGCCACGACAGTCCCCCAATTCGCCGTCGCTTGCGCGAAGGTGAATGCGGTTCCGTTGTGCTTCGATCCCGAAGAAGCCGCTGGAAAGTTGGTAGCGTTGTTCGTCACTGCGACTCGAGCATACGAGCCACCCGTTACCTCAGTCCCTCCACCGGCATCGGTGGGAGCAACCGTGTAGAGAGCGACGTAGATCGTACCGGGCCGGGAATAATCGGACCCTCCCAATACGTGATCGAGGATGGCGTTTTCGAGGTAATCACTTTTTGACCCGGCCATGGTTCAAACCCTTCTTCGCTAGTTCAGCGGAAGACGTTGATCAGTCCAGCGGAGTGACGGCTTCAAGCTTGAGATAGTGACGCGCCTCTTCATCAGTGAGCGTCAGCTCGTCTCCAGGATTATGCTTCACTCCTGCTTGACGAACGCACGTCTTACAGGTGTAGACCCCGGCGAGGTTTCGCCGAGGGCGCTTCGAAGGAGCAGGGGTCGCCTTCACGGGGAGCGGGGTGAGAACCTCGTCGTCGGTGTCGGTTGCCTCAGTCGAGGTTTCCTCTTCCGTTTCGACCGACTCAGTTCCCGCCGGTTCCTGTGCTGCCGTTGCCCCTGCCGTCTTCGTTACGTTCTTTCGTGCCATTGGTTCAGTCCTTGCTGGATTCCCTAGTTACTGGTTCCCGGTTGATCTACTTACTGGATCACGCCAGTGATGAGACCGCCGCAATTGTTGGCCGTCATCTTGGCGACATCAGCCATCGCCAGAACAACCATCGTTCCACCGTAAGGTCCACGACCTTCGACGATGAACTCGCGTGCTTCCATACCGACACCGGACGGGCCGCGCCGTCGGAACGTGTAGGAAGTTGCGATCTCTTCGCCGTCGCTCGGTACACCCGGAGGGGTCGTCAAGAGAACAACGTAGTCGGGCATGATGTACGTGAGAACACCGGACGTGTTCTTGTACTTCGCAGCCGACACCTTGATCGGAGGCAAACCAGGAATCATGAAATCGATGGGAGCCCCACCGGCAGCCATGTTCGCAACTCCCATCGCGATGTTGTTCGCGTTGCCGTCACCTAGAAGCTGTCGCATGTGATCACGAACGGAAGCGTTCCTGATGAACAAGTGAGCGAGCTTCTGGTTCATCCAAAGTTCGGCGATCGGCTGAGCCGATGCCTCGATGGACTCCTGAATCACAGCGATGGGATCGGCGTTGGCTCCACCGTTCCACTGCTCTCCAGCGGCGAGGGCATTCACCTGAGCGCCGTTCCAGTTACCGACCGTCGTCAGCAGACCGGACGGACCGAGCACGTCAAGCTCGCGATCGAGCAAGAGAGCACTTCGGCAACGCCGAGCGGCAGCCATGCGCGGGTTGTAGTTGTTGCCCTTCTGCATCTCGGTAATCGCAGGGACGAACGACCCGACATAGCGGTCGATGACCTTGTACGAATCGAGGGAGCTTCGGGGATCGACTTCGGGGGTAGGACCAGTGAGCGCGCCCTTTACCCGGACGGGCTCGAAGGCGTCGTCCTGGCTGAAGCTACGATACTTGTCCTCGTCGTTGTCGACCAGAACGGCCTTGGACATCTCGTCGGCACGATAGGTCCAGTTCTTGTACCCGGCGAGGTAACTTGGGATCTCGGCTGGGTCGTGAACATCCGCCGGGGTTAGTTCGAGGTTGACCTTTTGACCAGCCTTGCCAAGAGGGCTGTCTGCGGCGAGAACGATCTGCATACGCTCCATGATTGATTTCTCCTTCAGTCCTGATTCTTCGTTTGGGTGTTGATCAAGCTAGAGCGCTTAGATCGCAGGTGCGGCGACTCCGCCGGGTCCAGTGAGTTCGACTTCGGCAAGAGTGTCGGCAGCGCCAACTTCTCGAGCGATGCCAAGAACGGAATCGCCAGTCGTCGCAGCTGCCGCTTTACCAGCCGCCGCTGAGGTGACACGAACGCCGACGGTTTGAGCCGCATTGAAGAGAACTGGTACGGTCCCTCGAATGACGACGCGGCCGTAGCTACCGTTCGGAATGTCTTCGCCGGCAACGCCCAAGAAGACGGCGGTATCGGTGCCAGCGACGGTGATGGTTTCGCCTGCCCCACGGCAAACGATGGTCCCCTTGGGGATTTCAGAACCAGTGCTGTTCAAGCCGCTCGTCGATACGGGGTCGATCTCACGGCTTTGGTATCCATTGGCCATTGTTCAGTTCCTCTACTTCTTCAGATTGGTTTCAACTTGACCGGGTAACGTTCAATCGTGAGATCAGCCCGTTACGGAGCCGGATCGACAGAGATCGACGGCTTGCTTGTGGACGCGATCGTGGCTCCAATCCTTTGCACCGGCAACGGTGGATCGGATGAAGGAGCACGTTCGCATGATCTTGTTCGGACCTTCGTACGAGCTGACATCAATGACGCCGCCCTGGTTCCCACCTGCCGCTGGAGCCGCTTGGTTGTTCGTTGCGACAACCTTGGAGGTGAGCAATGCAGCATTCACAGCCGCACCGACACTCGCTGCCGCCGTCGTAGAAGCAAGCGTCTTGCGAGTTGCTTCCAGCTTCTCCTTGGGATACTTCGAATCGAATGCCGCTCGATCATTCTTTCGGAGAGCCGAAAGCGCAATCTTGAGACCTTCGTAGTGCTCACTCGAGGCGACAACCCCCGTGCTCGCGACGGCAGTTTCGACCTCTTCGTCAGCGACGGCTTGCTCGCCTTCGGCAGCCTTGGCCTTGAGAGCCGTGAACTCGGGGGAGATCTCGGCGAGCTTGGCACTGTCGGCCATCATGGTAGCGATCTTGTCCAGCGCGGCATCGGGGTTCTCGACGCCAAGGGCAGAAAGAAGCGGGACGTACTTGGCTCGAACCGTTGCATCATCAAGGACGGCCTTGAGAAGCACACTGTTCGCCGTAGTCGCCGAAAGCCCAATCTGCTTCACGACGGTACTGCGAAGCTCGGTGAGGTGATCGGCGGCTTCGAGGATGGCGTCGGGCGTTGCTACGACACCGAACTTGGAGGCAAGTGCCTTGATCAATTCCATAACGGATCTTCTTTCGCTAATTGCTTGAGCCGGTGACGATGCCGGCATGTTGTTTTGATCGTTCGATGCCCCGGGCGGTAACTGAGTTCCTTCTGGAGGAGGGGGCGCCGGAGCAGGTTGGCTCGTCTGTCCACCTACTCCAGAATCGGTTACGAGTCGAGATACTAGCTTCGCGACTTCGAGAAAGACCTCTTCGGGCGTCGACAACGCGGGGAGGTTCAAGATCGTTCGGAGACCACCTACGATGTCGTCTAGTTCAACACCGACAGGGGTCGTACCCGATGCAACCCAAGTCTTGACCTTTTCAAGTTCTGCGATCACCGTTGCCGCATCTGCGGTCTCAGGCATCGAGAGCATTGATCGAATCATTTCCAGGGCTTCTTCGGGGGATTCTGCTGCTTCCAAGTACATGCCATTCCTCCATCGTTCAGCGGCGAGCTTCTGCATCCCCTCGATGAACGGTTGATTGGTTAGAGCAACGCTCGTGAGGATCGGCCCGATGTTGACCGCCGTGATAGCGTCGATCGCATCGAACACGACAGACACGCTGGCCCACTTGTAACGACCTTCCTTCACGAAAGTCTTTGCCGGTTCAAGCCAGTGAGTCAACGCCCAGAGTTCACACTTTTGATTGTCCGGGTTTCGACGAACAGCAAGTTCACGAATCCACGCCTGAGCAGGTGCCCCGGTGAGAGGGATCGTGCCGTCTGTCGGCATCATCTCACTCGCATGGTGGAAGTCCCATGCAATGATGTCTTCACAGCCTACTCCGTCGGGGCCCTTCTTGTAGCTCGGATGCCGACGGAAGTTGTTGACGATCGTTGCAAAGGTGTTCGAGTCGAAAGTGAACGACTTCGTTCCACCGGCATAGCCTCGGAAGTTTCCTTCATTGGCTACCTGAACCCAAGTAGCGTCAGCGCTAACACCTTCGGTCGCGTTATCGAGAATGATCGAGATCCTCGACGTTACGGGTGTCCCCCCTAAGAACTGACCTTTGCCCCTATGGGCCCCTCGTTGTTGGCGAGGGGCCGATGCACTTAGTTCGATCTTCTTTCGACGCATTGGATGTCTCTTACGCGATGAAGAACACGATCAGCTCGATTGAACCTGCCGTGACCGTGCTCAGGTTGACGGAGCCTGTGACCGTCGCCTTGAACGTACCGCCGTTGACATAGGCATTCTTGTTCGCAAGGATCGGAGTTGTTCCTGCGTCGATGTCGCCATCTGCAAGGATGTTGTCGGCGGTCGTGTTGTCGCCAATGTCGAGAACGAAGGTTCCAGCGCCTCCATCGGTCACGGCAGTCGGCGTCTTCTGCAACGTGTAGAGAATGATCGCATCAGGGGGGATCGTGCCGAACAACTTCGACAGAGTTTTGATGCCGGTTCCTGCCGCGTTCAACTCGGCTTTGGTGAACGTCACTCGAGCCCGACGGACTCGACCCTGATACGCTTTGAGTAATCTTTCAAGGCTCATGATGAATTCTCCGGTGGGTAGTTCCCGAGAGGGACGAAGGTTAGTGAATCACCAAACCGGTTCGTCGGCAAGAGCGACGCATCAAAGAAGGGCCCCGACGCCGCTCGTAAAGCCTGGATCAGGCAGAAGATGAATCTCTCCTCCGCTACGAACTCGCAGGTTCTTCGCCTGCAATTCGGGCTCGGATAGGGTGACGACGCGGCATCGGCAGTTGAACCCGAAGGGGGGATAGGCAGTCTTCCAGAACGAGTCGTCTGCTCGGAGCACCCAAAGGTGAACATCCTGATGAGTCTTGCGCTGGCGAGGGGGGCCATCGTTGACGGTCCTGATCTGCCAATAGGGGCGCAACTTCATGACGCTAGGCTTGGTTGCTTGCGCGTATCGACCCGAGTTGTACGAATTCAAGACGTTCGTTCGATAGATCGTTTCAACATGGCTTGGGTTTGCAGGGGTAAAGCCTGCCGTCTCCAAGCGAGTCTTGACGAACTTCTTGAAATCTCGAAGCTGACCACCCTCGCGGACCTTAGACTCGAGTTCATCCTTGGTCTTTTGGAGCATCATGTTGTTGAGCATCCCAGAGACCGTGAAGGCCCGCCGCTTTGCAGACGCTTCGAGTCGATCAAAGGTTGATCGAGTAACAATGCTCAAACCCTTGAACCAACTTAGCGCCTCAGATAGTGGCTTCGTCACGAAGTCCAACGTGGGAGGCAACGCGAGTAGAACGGGTTCCGATCCGTATAGCTTGGCGAACTTCGCGGGGGGCAACGCGGTTGAATGCTCGAACTCGTATTGGCTGGCGATTGCACCTGCCATCATGCCGTGAAGGATGCGCCGTTCGATCGCTCTGCTGAACCCGTGTAGATCCATCTCATCGTGTGCGTTCTCAAGTGCCTTCCCGATGGCTGCCGGATCAGTTCGGCTCCCGACAGCATTGGCGTAGATCTCAGCCATAGCATCGGCTTCTCGTGCCCCTTCTTTGACACCTTTCGAGATCAAGGTTTCGATGGTCCCGACCAACTTCTCTTTCGGTTGGGGTGCCATTCGAACGTCTTCTTCGAGACCATAGCCTGCCGTCGACTCGCACTTGATCGCAGTCGAATGAATGTAGTCTTGCATCACGATCGAACTTACGATCGCAATGTCACTCGGATGGGCATTCTCGAGCCCGAGCATTGATCCTTCATACTTCTTGTAGAGCGCTCCGCAGATGTTCCCAGCACTCTCTTCGCTATGCCCATCCTTCTTCATCTGCTTCAGACACTCGTCGAAGTCTTTGAAGCCTGCGAACGGCAATGTGACTTCGGTTGCAGTGTGGACTTGAGCGGGCGTCTGCTCGGCGGTGATCCCTCCACCGACAGGGGCCTTCGGCTCGGTTGTCTTGGGTGTCGGCTCGGCGGGGGGCGTTTCAGTTGGGCCAGCGGGAGGCGTGGAAGTGTTGGGGTTCTCAGGGCTACGCAACCCCCCGGCAGGGCCGACCGGTTCAGTCGGTCCTTGCAGGCCTCCAGGGGCGCTAGGGGAGATCGGTTGGACTTCCCGGGCAGGTAGCTTGGTCCCCGCTGGCCAGACGATTACGGGCCTCTCTGGGGGCGGTTGTACGGCGAGGGGGTGCAACGGTGGGGTCTCGAGCTTGATGACTGCCTCGTCGGCTTGCGGCTGGCGGAACCCGGACAGTTCGTAGGCTTCGGATAGTGGAATCTCCAACCCTGCCTTGATGGCTGCATCGAGCCGGGCAAGTTCCTTGACCCGATCGAGGGGCACGTCTGCACGAAGGCGGAACGTCGGAGCATGGTCGAGAGCCATGTTGCCGAAGTTCAACTCGATGATCTTGTCGGTCAGGTATGTTTCGATCACTTCGCTGATCATCACGCTATCAAGCATGAGGATCATGAATTGCTCGTCTTGCATCACGTTCGCTTGTGCGTTGTTCAACCCGGCAGGGTTCGCGTCAGTGGTGCCAGTCTGCCCGAGCACGAGCTTGCTCAGTTGCTTGTCGCTCTCTTCGATCGTCTCTTGATGAACCTCCCCCGCGCCTTCGCCGGGTTGTTCCACCTTGAACTTGGTTCCACGCGGGAACCTGAAGCTTGAATTGCCCCCCGTGTTTTGAAGTAGCTCATCAGCACTTTCGAGATCGTTCGTGTCGGCGGTACTGTTCTCTTCGACTTCAAGCCATCTCCAAGGCTTGCCGAACAACTCGAGCAAGATCATTCGTTCACGAGCGGCAAACCGCTTGAAGAACGACCAGTAAAGAGAACGCCTCGAGAGCCCTTCGCGCTCGGGGTAATCGCCGAACAACTGAGGCGTCCAATAGATGAACTTGAACTGCATGTCGCGAAGGGCGATGCCGTATTGGCCGAAGTTGCCAGAGATCAAATCATCGTAGACACGCAATTCTCGATCAGGACCAAAGTGCAATCGACGTGGATGAATCCATCCAATGTCTTTGATCATCCAACTGACGCTTCCGTACGACGGATGAGACGGCACGTTCAAACCCGGAACGGTGTTCGTCATGAACCATTCGTTCTCGAGCGCGGCTCTACCATCGAACAGGCCCCAAGCTAGTTGATTGATTCGAGCGCTGAAGTTGGGCAATTGCTTCAGCTGTGATCGAACAACATCAGCGTAGAACTTGGCCTTCTCTCGATCAATCCCTGGACCATCTGCCGGTCGAACTTCCCAAGGCAATGCAGTGATCGCACCGAAGCGCTTGTTCAACACCGATGCAAGATGGGGATCTGTATCAATGGTCTCACGGCTCAAGTCCGTGAGCATTCGCATGTTCCCCCAATCCGCCGCTCTCAATGCGTTGTCGATGAAGTCAAGATTCAGGGCTCGTCCGTAGCGACTCCGATACAAGTCTTGCTTTGGAGGCGTACTCGAGAACATGACGTTCCTGAGTTGAGCCGGCATCGGTGTCGCTGGATCAGCACTTGGAATCGAGCGAAGATTGATTGCTTGCCGCTTCACTTTCACGACCGGAGCGGTCGACGAAGCGGTCACGATTGACGTCTTGAGAATTCGCGGCATTGGGGGAACCTATCACAATCAGGCTTCGTCGCCTACGAGAGCGCCTATCGCCTTGAGAACACGGTTCGCAAGCTTCGTTCCTGCCTTGGCACCCGGCGGCAGGTCTTTGCCAAGGGCACGATCTAGGAGCTTCTGTCCTTCGGCTTGCTGAGCACCTGCCTGAGCATTGATCTTCTGGCTCAAGTCGTTGATGGTCTTGGCCACTTGCTGAAGCGCGCTCGCCGCCCCAAAGCACTGACCCGCTTGATAGATCAGCAACTCACGTTCGGTAAGTTGGACAGTTTCTTGGGCTTCTCGTACAGAACTTCCAGGTGGCAAGGGCATCTCCACTGGACGTCCCCCCTGAACGACCGCTCCTTGAGACGCGCAACCGCAATCTCCTTGCACCCTCTGACCCCGCAATACCTGAGCAGAACCTTCGCGAGATTGCTTTTCCATCTGATGCTCCTTGCGTAACCAAACGCTCCACACTTCTTGCACTTGAACCACGGAATTGATTCCGTTACTGGTTTCTCAGTCGCTTCCCATTCGTGTTCGCATTCGTTCAAAATCCACCACCCGACCACGACATGATTCGTGATCCAGCGCGAGGCTTTGGGTCTCGCCCACCACCACCCCTACGACTGCATTCACGGGCGATCCATGCCGCCATCAATCTGTCGCCCGTGTGAGCGGGTGGAGGTTGATGGTAAAGGCACTCGTCGCACCATCTTTCGATCTCGGGCGTCGTGTTCAAGTTGTCATCGCACGGGATGACCCATCTACCCGCTTGCATGTCGGTGAAGATGCTCTCGACGCCGAAGTCGAGGTTATGCTTGTTCATGCCAGTCTTGTGAGCACGAACGCGCAAGTCCGGGCGCTTCGCTTGGGCAAACTGGCGAATGAAATCCTGAGCCGCGTTACTTTCAACGCTGATGACGCTACCGAACTGATCATGCTTGTCTATCACCTTGTCGGTGATGACTGGCCCGCTCCAACGGCCGCTGTCCACGTCTACGATCTGACATTTGTTATCGGCACGAATCTGGAACGTGAAGAAGCTCGTCAAGTCGTGGTTCTTGGTTGCGCCAATACCAAGATCGACGCCCGTGTAGATCATTGACCCGGGCAAGATCTTGCCCATGTCCTTGAGCAGTCCGCGCCCTTCGCGTTTCGCAGCGTCAATCCATGAGCGCTGACAACGCAAAGAGCTTTCGTCGAACGGCTGGCAAAGGAACAATCGGGCGAACTCGTGGGGGAGCCGCGTTGATCGAATCTTCGTAATCGTGTCGAGGCTATACCGAGCAGGCCATAGCGGAACCACTTCTTCTGGATCGGGGTCGTGCTCGACGAGCCGCCAACATCGATCCTTGAACTTGCTCGGACGTAGAAGGCCAGTTTGCAAGATCCAATCGACCGATACGTTGTCGCTGAACCAGATGTTCCCGTAGATGTCCATCGAGATGGTTGGCCACCCAACCCCCTCGAGCTTGTACGTCAGGTCTTCAAGGTTCCATGGCGTGTTCGTAACTACGGCACGCGAACCAATAGGATCAAGGCGAGAAAGGATTCGAGCATCGAAACGCTGATGGGTTTGCTCGCGACCCGCGACCGTCAATGTGTTGTCGCTGTCCAAGATGTCGTCGCCGACAACCCATGAAAGACGCGCCCCTTGGATTGCACCGTCCAAGCCTACTGCGACCAACGAGGGGTCTCGAATACCTGCGGGACGATCAACCGTGATTGCAGTCTGCGTCCATTGCTCGCTGGTTCGAGCCGTCTTCTTGAGCCACGGGAACACCAGACTCACCGGGGCGGATAGGTTCGGATCGGTGATGTAGTCGCTCACCATGCGGAGCACCTTCGAAGCCTGCCCCTGAGCCTTCGAAACTACGGCTCCACGTTGCGTGACATCTTGACCGATCATGTAGAGACCGATCGCAGCCATGCTGAACGTCTTGCCCGTGCCGATGGGTTCCCTAACGACACAGAGCGGATTGTCCATCACGAGCCGGAACATCACCCGTTGATGCGCGGCTGTCTTCAGGGGCAACTTGGTCGTCTCGTGCCGAATCGTGAAGTCGTAGAACTTTGAAATGTCGGTTCGGGCTTCTTGCGCCCGACGCATCAGAGCACGGGTTGCAAGCTCGGTCGCGGTAACTCCGCTCGGGCTCACCTGCCCCTTGGGCCCTGCCTTGGATGCGGCAGGGGTTGCAGTCAGGTCGATGGATTGGCGCTTGACCTTGGGGGCAACCGAAGCGGCTGGCTTCGTTGGCTCCATTGGTTCCGCTCCCGTGCGTTGCTTGCGGCGTCTGGGCACGGTCCGAGAATCCCCTACCAATGGCCATCGGTCAAGAGGGATGCGCTAGCGACCTTGCCTGCCCCGCTAAAGGGGGGCCCGGGTAAAGGAGGCCCGGTTGCCCCTACGCTTGGCCCGGCTCGCCAGCGAGGCACCTAGGGGCAAGGGATTCCCCCGGGAATTGCGCTAGCGCAAGGCCTTGTCGGAATTCGGTTGCTTGTGTCCACAATATGTGGCCACATAGGCTCGTCAACGGGGCACAACATGATCAACCGATTCAAGTTCCATCACGAAGACGAAGGCCGGGACATCCATTGCCTCATTCTCGAGATACCGCGCAAGGGTGCTCGGGTGCCTTGCATCTCGTTGGGGGGCAAGTTCTACAGAGTTCCCGCCGGGATGCTGACCAACGTGCCCGAGGGCAGCCCCATCACCGCAGAGAAGGCGACCGAACTCGGTGAGAAGGGTCAGAAGCACATTGCCGTGACCCGCAATCAACGCGAGGCTGCAAAGGCTCGCCGTGAAATGATCGATCGCCAGTTGGCCGAACTACTTGGCTTCAGCTTTTGAGGGGTGCATCATGATCGTTGAACTCTACTCGGATTCATGCGTTAGCGCTCGACATGCCCTGGTCTACGAGGGGGGCGAAACCTACCGCGTCAGTGAGAAGAGCGGGGTCTGCCGCTGGAACGGATCATGGTGGACTTCGAACCTATTCCCAGAGACCGTCTCACGCATCGAGCAAGCCGCTTTTGATGCCGGCCTCTCCTACCCTGTTCGGGGACCCCTGCCCAAGATTTCCGAGAAGCATTGGGCCTAAGCACTTCGGAGGGGCGTCGCTGCAAGGCCCGCTCCTCCGTAAGCAACTCACCAAAGGAACGTTCATGGTCATCATCGATTTCGTAGGGAAGAAAGTCAGTGAACGCCCGGCAATGCTCGCGCCCTACGTTGGGTTCATTGCGGCGATCCACGTCAAGACAGGTAGTTTCTCCATCGGCACGATCAGTGAGATAAAGCCCCAAGGCATTCTCGTCGACGACAACGAAGGGAACAACTTCCTGATCAAGTGGGGCGACATCACCGTCGCGAACATTCGAGGTGAAGGGGATTGGGCCAGCGCGCAAGGCGTGAGCAACAATTCCAAGACCGAGATCATCAAGGTCAGGGTCAAGTTCGAAGATCTCGTCACCATCAAACAGGCCGCAGAAGCCTCGTGTCAGAAGGTGGGGCCCTTCGTGCTCGACGCGGCTCTTGACAAGGCACGCCGGACGAAGGTTCTTCGGTAGGTATGCCAGTCATTCGAGGCTTACGAGTTCGTCATCCAACGTACGGAACAGGCACGATTCTTCGCGCTGGAATTCTGTACCGAACCGTCATCGTCAGGTTCGATTGGATGCGAAAGGGTTACGGCAAGACGATGCGCCTATGCACGCTCACAAGGATTGAAGGGAACAGCCATGGCATCAGTGATCATGAGTAATGCGGACAGCACTAGAACGATCAAGTTCGACATTCAGCCAACGAAGGCGATCATCAGCGGTGACGTGAACCGCCGAAGCATCAAGGCAGAAGCACCTGTCGAAGTTGCGCGGGAATTCTGCGGCGGTCTCATGGAAAAGGGTTGGGAAAACGTCACGCCCGAGGGCGAACCGTGACCGAGCCCTACGTTCAGACGCACGTCCTTCGGAACGGTTCCAGCGCGATCACGTTCACCATCACGACGTTCCGCGAAGGCAAGCCGTTGAGCAAGGCAACGGCAACGGCAACGGCAACGGCAACGGGAATCGGCGGCAGCCCCGAGCCGGTCGAGTTCTCGAGCATCGAAGCTGCCCGGGAGCATTGGGGATACTTGGTCGATCAGGGTTGGAAGCTGGACCCACCGAAGCCCTAACCGCCCGACCCCAAACAACGCCAGGCCGTTCCATTATTAGTGGAGCGGCCTGATTGCGTTGGGGCCCTAGCGCTTGACCAGGAGCAGGGGTTGCCCGTTCGACGTGCGAATCACCTGGCTTGCACCGTGGGGCGCAGCCTGGACGTTCGCCTGCCGGACCATGCGGTAGGCAGTCGCAGGGGTAATGCCGCATCGGCAGCCCATGCCTCCGGGGCAGTCGATTGCATGGCGGGGGGTTTTGAGAACGCTCGTTGGTTGGGACATTGTGCGCCCAGCCTTTCTAACCGGGGGTTGTTTCCTCTGGAGCCCTGCCGGCTCCCCATCACCGGGAGCATAACTACAATCCGATCGCCGTCAAGTGCAAGTGGCGCGGCAGGTGGCCAGCGCGGGTTGACAGATCGCACTCAGGGCTTGGTTGAGCAGGGTGCCAAGGGCCACTGAGCAATCTGCCACGGGGGGAGCCGTGCAAGGCGTAGTGATGCACGCCGAAGCCGTGCAATCAGCCCGGCAACTAGTCAGCTTGACCGCGTTGACCCCGTACCAAGCGTCGACGCACCCCTGCCAACACGACTGCTCGACCACGACGCATTCAGCGTCGCAAGCGGCAGCGGCAGCCTGGCACGATGCATCGAATGCATTCAGGGTCTGCGACTGCAAGGTTGAACAAGCATTGTACTGATCAACGCACACTGAGCAGGCAACCCCAACGGCAACGGACCCATCGCTGGCACTCGAACCGCCCACCCCAACAGAGCCCCCAAGGGCAACGCCGGAACCACTACTCACCCCAACAGAACCCCCCAAGGCAACGCCTGGCAAGCTACTCGCTCCACCTGGCAAGCTACTCGCTCCACCTGGCAAGCTACTCGCTCCACCTGGCAAGCTACTCGAGCCCCCACCCCCAACGCCTTGGACCAATGGCAGACCAGCGGAGCCACCTTGCTCGGCATCTGCAAAGGGAGCATCGGGGCCAGCGCAAGCAACTAGACCAACCGCAACAACGACCAACGCATGTTGAACGAACGACATGGGCAAACCTCCGTTGAACAGGCTGGCAGAGCGCGGGAACGATCTGTTGGAAATTGCGCGCCGTTGCGACGGGTTTTTTGACGGCGGGAAATTAGGATTCGGGGGGTGGGGGCTGTGATGACCCCCGGGTGGGGGGCGGCTAAGGGTCGGGTGCCAGTTGGGGGCCTTGCTGGTTAGGGTCGGGCGCCTTCGGGGGAATTGTTGACACAATCATCCGGGAAAACTCATGCGCGGATGTTTACGAGGCCCCGGGCCAATCCGTCCGCCTGGCCCGTATTTCGGGATCCCCCCCACCTACATGTAATCATTCTGGCTAGACGGTAGATCTCTCCCTCGCCAAGCGGGCAGGCCTCACCCTAGGCCTCGTCGTCGAAGGGCCTCCCCCC
>Ga0075342_1000084_pt1 | contig 15656 bp, 9 predicted proteins | sample RushOxbow_ThreeS_3_FD_120085 | JGI IMG/M metagenome (GOLD analysis project Ga0075342, IMG submission 120085) | Natural and restored wetland microbial communities from the San Francisco Bay, California, USA, that impact long-term carbon... | ecosystem: Environmental > Terrestrial > Soil > Wetlands...
CCTGGGCAGTCGACGCGAGTACTGTCGCGATAAGCAGCAATTTCCTGTAACAAGAGACAACATGCAGAATCGTGAAGATCCGCCGCGGAGCGGTTTAACCCGTAAAATCCAGTCGCCGAACGGCGCCGGCGTTTCATTTCCCGCAGACGAGGTTGAAGGCTCGATTGTTCAGCGCTTTGAGAAAATCGTTCTGACGGGACCGGGGCGAATCGCCGTTAAGTTTGAGTCGCAAGTTTTGACCTATGACGCCGTCAACGACTGGGCTAACCGGATCGCGCGCGCCGTTATCGAACGGCGCGGCACGGGCAGCGAGCCGATCGCGCTGTTGTTCGGACCGGGCGCCCACGCTATCGCCGCGCTCCTAGGCGTGCAAAAGGCCGGGAAATTTTTCTTCGCCATCGACCCACAGTTTCCCGCCGAGCGGGCGCGGTTTCTATCGGTCGATACCCAGGCGCCGTTGATCGTGACCGGTAGCTGCCACCTGGAATTGGCGCGCTCGATCAAGCTTGAGAATCAGACGGTGTTGAATATCGACGCCATCGCCGGCACGCGGTCGGATGGAAACTTGAATCTGCCGATAGCGCCGATAGATCGCGCCGCGCTGATGTATACCTCGGGCAGCACCGGCGAGCCCAAGGGAATCATCGAGACCCATTTCCACTGCGTGGAAAACACCCGGTTGAACACTCTGGCGATGGGGATCGTTCCCGAGGATCGGATCGCGCTGATCCATTCGATTAGCTTCAGCGCTTCGAAGATCGGGCTTCACACCGCCCTTCTAAACGGCGCCGCTCTTTTGCCGTTCGATATCAAGTCGGAGGGCATCGATCGCTTTGCGGCCTGGCTCGCGCAAGAACGGATAACCGTTGTGCATTGTCCGCCGCCGGTATTTCGCCAGTTGGCGGATGTGCTTGCGGGCAGCGAGTCATTTCCCGATCTCCGGCTCATTCGTTTGACCGGGGCGCTCATTGCTCCCGCCGACTTTGAACTGTTCAAGAAGAAATTCTCGACCCATACCTTATTGGAAGTGGGCATGGGTACTTCGGAAACCGGCATGATCTGTTCGGCGCTCTTCGACCATGGGTCACGGTTCCCCGAGGAAGGTTCGCCCGCGGGCTATCCCTACGAGGGCAGACGGGTGTTGTTGCTCGATGAAAACGGCCGCGAGGTCGGCGCCGGAGCGGCTGGGGAGATCGTCATCAAAGGGCATAGCTTCTGTCAAGGTTATTGGCGAAATCCAGCGCTCACCGCGACAAAATTCATCGCCGATCCGACGTCGCCGGGGGAGCAATTATTTCACACTGGCGATGTCGGTATGATGCTGTCCGACGGATTCCTGGTGCATCTGGGCCGCAATGACTCCCTCGTCAGAATTCGCGGCTACAGGGTCTCCTTGCGCGAAGTGGAGGCGGCGCTGCTGCAGCATCCCGGGGTGAAAGAAGCCGCCGTCATCGCGTGGAACGATCGCGGCGAAGCCGCCCTCGCTGCCTATGTCGTCGCCGCCGCGCGAGCGATGCCGGTTTATACGGAGCTGCTCGCCTTTGTCCGAAGTAAACTTCCCGACTACATGGTGCCGTCGAGCGTCACTTTTCTCGACGCGCTCCCCGACGTCAACGGCAAAATCGATCGCCGAGCGCTGCCGCCGCCGCGCCGAGCGAGGCCGGCGATGGAGCAACCTTTTACTGCTCCCGCCAACGAGATCGAGGCAGATCTAGTGGGCATATGGGAAGAGGTTTTAGGGGTGCATCCGATCGGCGTGCACGATGCATTCCCCGACTTGGGCGGACACTCCCTCGCAGCCATGCAGGTGCTTTCTCGATCCATTCAAAAGTTTGCCGTCGATATTCCGTTCAAGGCCCTGCTTGAGTCTCCAACCGTCGCCGTATTAGCCCAAAGGGTCTCCGCATTGCGCGCGGCGAATACGAAGATGCAGCGATACAATGACGCCTTGGCAAACATCGAGGCGCTCTCGGAAGAGGATGCGCTAGCGGTTCTGGCCGGCAGGTCTCCCGGTAAGGGTGATGGCTCGGATTCTTAGCTAACCCTGGTATGAGCCGAGTCGCCGCGCGCCGGAAACCGATCAGCCGTTCGTTTCCGTCTTTTGATGCGATTAGAAAGCTCACAGGAATGTTTACCGCTGTCCCCAAGGCATGACGATGGTCTCGATCGGCTGCGGCAGTTCGGGCTTGGAAATTTTCAATACCGGCGCGCTGAGCATTTTTACCCGCGTCAGGCCTTGGGTATATTCCTGAACCGCTTGTTCCCACCAGAAATGCTTGGGGATGGCAATTTTAGGATTGACCAGCTTGGTGAGCTCGCGCGCTTCAGCAGGGGTGACGGTAAAGTAGCCGCCGGCGATCGGCACCAGCAGGATGTCGATCTTGCCCATCATCTTGAGCTGGTCGGGGGTCAGCACATGGCCCAGGTCGCCCAAATGGGCGATGCAGATGTCGTCGACTTTGAAGACGAAAATGGCGTTCTTGCCGCGCTGCATGCCGCGGCTTTTGTCATGATAAGCCGGCACGACGTAAACCGAGGCGTCGCGGATGGTCGTCGAGATTTTTTGCCAATCGTCGCCGCTGGGAGTCAGCCCATGGAGAATCACGGGCGCGCCGGGCGCCATGTGGACGCTGCTGTGCGGCCCGTGACGGTGGCTGCTGGTGACGATATGCTGCGGCAAGGTCGGCCGCGGCAGATCGTAAGCGCCATGCGGGTCGGTGAGGATTCGAGTGCCTTTGGATGAGGTGATTTGAAAGGTCGAATGGCCCAGCCATTCAAGGGTCACCTGCGGCGCGCTCGCTGCCGCGGCGCGGAAGATTCCACCCTGTCGAACAACTTCAAGCTCATGGCAGAAGGCTTGAACGATTGCCGGTGATCCTAAGAACGCGGTCCCAATTATTAGTGTTCGCAGGATTTGGATCATTGATTCTTTGTAGGGGCAACCCCCTGTGGTTGCCCGACCCAGGGTAGGCACAAGGGCCTAGCCCTACCTATATCAACCCCCACTTCCTCCTCATCCACCATTCGACGCTGAGCAACGCCAGCACGATGGCAAACGGCCAGAGCGTGCTCCACAGACGGGTTTGGCGCCGCTCGACCAGTTGTGACGGCGCGATGGATTCGAGCTTGGCAGCGATCCTTTCCAGCGCCTTGTCGTTCCAATCGTTGATCGAAAAATATTCGCCCTTGCTGGTCTCGGCGATCTGTTTCAAGAGATCGAGACGCGGCAGGCCGTCGTCGGTTTCCCCGTAGGCAAATGCGACGGTGAAGCTGCCGCGGTCTTTGCCCAGCACTTTGCCGCCCAGGCTCGCTTCCGCTTCGACGCGGTGGGTGCCTTCTTTGGTTGGAATGAATTCGCCGGTGTATTCGCCTTCCTCGCTGTCGGCGGCGGCGGCGACCACCGTCGGCTCGCCTTCGGGGCTGAAGACGCGCAGTTGCACGGTCGCTTGACGGGTCGGCGTGAAGTCGTCCTTCAGCACCTTCAGTTTGATTTGGGTTTTTTCTCCCGGCTGCGCCGCCGCGATGGGACGCAACTGCACCTGTTCGAAGGACGGCTCCTGGGCGAGCCAGCGCGCCGCTTGGCGCACCAGCTTCAAATGATTTTGCGGGGATTCTTTATTGCCGACAGCGATGAAATTCCAGCGCCAGGCGTCGTCGCTCATGAGCGCCAGGGTGCGCCCCTTGCCGAAGCGGCCGATGGTCAGAAGCGGCGCGCCGCCGCCTTCGCCGGTGCTGGCGATCAAAGTCTCGCCGCGGGCGGCGCGCACTTGATTCATGCCGGTGAGCGCGGGCATTTTGCTCCAGGCCTCCTCGTTGGCTTTGGGATCGGGCAACAAGCGGGTGATCGGATGGGCCTTGCCGGCGGCGGTGAGAGCGACGTTGAGCGTTGCCGGCGCTTGATAGTTGCCTTTGCCGTCCAGTTCCACCGGCAGGGCTTCATTCAAGGCGCTTTCGCCGTAACCGCCGGCGTCGAAGGAGCGCGGGCCGCCGAGCATCGCCAGGCCGCCGCCGTCGCGGACGAAATCGCGCACCCGTTCCAAGTACGACGGGTTGAAGTACGCGCGATGAGAAAAGTCGTCGAAAAAAATCACGTCGAAATTCTTCAGCTCTTCGAGAAAGATATCGTCGATAGGAAACGGAATTAAGCTCAGCTGGCTCTCGGGCACGTCGACGGTGTCGGTGGGCGTGCGCAGAAACACGAAGGAAATCAGCTCGATCAGCGGATCCTGCTTCATGGCCATGCGCAGAAAACGGTAGTTCCAAGCCGGCGAGCCCGACAGCGTCAGGATGCGGATTTTGTCGCGCTGAACTTCGACTTTGAATTCTTTGCTGTTGTTCTGGGTGATCTGTTCGCCGGCCTGGGCCGGTAGGGTGACGGAAAATCCATGGGTGCCGAGATCTTTGGGCGTGAAGCTGAGCGCGATTTTCTGCTCGAAGGGATCGGCGTCGACGGCCACGGTGCGGGTGGTGATGATATTTTTGCCGCGGTTGAAAAACAGCGGCACCGATTTGCCTTTCATGCCCGAGGCTTGGATGGTCAGATCGATCTTGAACTCGCGGCCGCGAAAGGCGAACTCGGGGGCGCCGACTTTGGCGAAGCGCACATCGATGAAACCCTCGGCCTCGCCGACACCGACGGCGAACACCGGCACGTTGAGCACGGGCCCGCCTTCCAAGGACTTCTTGTCGCCGTTGGTGATGCCGTCGCTGAAAACAACGATCCCCGCCGCCGGCGCAGTGTTATCGCGCGCCGCGGTTTGCAGCAGTTCCAGCAAGCGCGTGCCGGGATCTTGCGGTTTAAGACCGGCGAGGCTGGCGCTGGAGATCGGTTCCAGGCTGGTGCCGAGGCGAACCAGCTTGAGATCGTAGTCGCGCGTGAGTTTTTGCAGGAGCGTCTGGTCGGCGCCGGCGGTGAGTTTCTCGCGCACCAGATCGATGCGGCTCTTGGCATTCTTGTCGCCGGGCGCGCTCCTGGAGCTGGCCGGAAAGCCCATGCTTTGCGAGCCATCGATCAGCACCGTCAGCGGCCGGCGCAGTTTGGTCACGCGCTTTTCGATCAGCGCGGGGCCAAGGAGAAAAAAGATCAGCACGCCGTAGACCAAGGCGCGCAGGGCGGTGAGAAAACTGCTCTGGCCGGCAGGCAACCGCTTCTTCAAGCCGATAAATTGCTGCAGCAGCAGCGCTGCGGCAGCAACGCCGATAAGCGCCACCAACCAGCCCGGCAAGGAACCAATGAGATAAAGATCGTTCATAGTCTACCGGGTCAGGCGTTTGCGGATGAACGGCACATGGATGAGATCGTCTTTGTAGTTCTCGGTCATGGCGTAGAGAATCAGATTGATGCCCAGATGAAAGGCGTCGCGCCGCTGCGGCTCGCCGCCGGGTGTGCAGGCGTTGGTCCACTTGCCGACCTGATCGCGCTCCCAGGCGGCGCATAGGCCGTTCTGGCAGTAGACCACCGGGGTCGAATTGCCGATGGTGATGCCGTCGAGAGCTGGGCTGACGATGCGCACGCCGCCAACGCGGCGCAATAGATAGTAGCTGCGCAAGGCGGCGTGGCCGGCCGGCAAGCGTTTCAATTCGTTGCCGGGAAACACCCGCAGCATTTCGCGCCGCACCGCTTTATCGAAACCATAACCCTGCTGGCCGAGGGCATCGTCGATCAACATAAAGCCGCCGTACGTGAGAAAACGGCGCAGGATGTCGATCTCTTCCTGGCTGAAGGGGTCGAATTCGTACTTGCCGGTGAGATAGAGAAACGGGTAATTGAACAGATCGCGGTCGGTCAGGCTGACTTCATGGCGCACCGTCGCCGCCTCGACGCTGGTGCGCAGCATCAGTTCCTCCATCAACGGCGTCACCGATAGCGGATGCGGATTCCAATCGCCGCCGCGGTATTTTACCTGGGCGAAGACGAACTGCAGCCGGCGCTTGTCGGCGGGATGGTTTCCGAATGCCAGCTCTGGCAAAAGGGCCGACCCTAGTACCCCCTGCGATAGTAGTCTGATGAAGTTGCGGCGCAGCATAAAGTTTACCAATGGATAATGGAAAATGGATAATTGATAATTGAAAACCGGGTACGGAATTTTCCATTTTCCATTATCAATTCTCCATCATTTTTTAAAATCGCTGCCCCAGCCACCCTTCGAGCAGCAAGGTCGCAATCAACATGCCCAGCAACGGCAGCGCTAGGTCGACGCGTTTGCCGCCTTCTTTGAGCGCAGCGAGGTCGAGCACCTCGGTGCGGATCGGTTTCAGTTTGGCGGCGAGTTCGGCGGCGCTGAGTTGGTCCAAACGCGACTCCAAAAACGGCGCGTTGACGGCGTAGATTTGCGGCGCGCCGCTGTCCTTGTCGCCCCCGGCCGGCAGCGACAAACGGTAGATGCCGGCCTGGTCGTTGTCGTCGACCGTCGCCGCGGCGCGCTCTTTTGCGCCGGTGATGGCGACCTCGATGTTTTGCTTATCGGGTTTGGTTACGCGCAGATTGCGGCCGACGAAGGTCGCCGGAAACGACAGCTCTTTGACGGCGCCGACGACGATGCCGGCGTCCAGGTTGCCGCGTTTGCCGCCGGCAAGGTATTGGGTCAACGATTGAATCAACGGCAGGAAAACGGTCTTTACCGGCAGGTCGCTCCAATCGCGATCGGCGCCGGTGGTCAACAACATCACTTTGCCGGCGCCGACCTTCTGTTCGAGCAGCAGCGGCTCGCCATTGGCAAGCGCGATGAGCGGCTTGCCGGCGGCGCGCTGGTAACCCCACACGCGCACGGATTTAATCGATTCCTGCAAGATGGTGTCGGCAAGGCTTTGCAACGCCGGATGGGCGAAATCGATCTTGTCGATTTTCTCGCCGCCGGGCTCCGGGCCGGTTTTCTTGTCGCGCAACTGCGCCGGCAACGCCGCGCCAAGTTTCTGGTTGTAGCTGTCGGCTTGAAACTTATCGCCGGTGAAAATCAACAGACCGCCGCCCTGGCGCAGGAAATTTTGCAATCGGGTCACGAAGCCGTCGGGCAGCGCGGCGAGATTGGCAAGCATCACCACCTGATAGTTGTCCAGATTCGCGGTGTTCAAACCGTCCGGCAAAACTACAGTCGGCAGGAACAGCGAGGCGTCGCGCTCGCCGGAAGGATTCAAGGCGCGGCTGAGAAAAAAAGTCTCGCTTTGCACCAAGGATGTCTGCGGATCGCCGTCGACCAGCAGGACCCTCAACTTGTCTTGGGCGTCGAGGGCGAAATGGGCCGCGGGGTTGCCGGCGAGGCCGTCTTTCTTAAGAGTGATCCGCCCGGCATGGGGTCCGGCCTGGCCGATGCGGGTTTGGAAGGTCAACGAGGTTTCGCCTTTGGCGGGAATGGTCGCGAGCTTTTGCTCTTTGTTTTGGCCGTCAATCGACAGCTGCACCAGCAACTCTTTGATTTCCGTGGCGCCGAAGTTGGCCACGGTCGCGTCGATCTGCAGCGGCAGGTTGACGCCGACGCCCTGGCCGCCGAGGCGGATCTCTTTGACGGCGCCGTTGAGCGGCTGCTGATTTCTGCCGATGCGAATGACTTTCAAGGGGATCGACGGGTCGGCTTGCTTGAGCGCTGCCACCGAGAATTGGTCCCAGCCGGTGAGCGCCATGTCGGTGATGATGCGGATCTCTTTCTGCCCCGCCGGTTGGTTGAGGAGTTCGTAGGCTTTGCTCAGCGCGGCGGCGAGATTGGCCGTGCCGTCGGCGATCTCGATGCCGGCGATTTCCTTCGCAAGGACATCCTTTTGGCCTTTCAGGCGAAAGGCGTCTTTGCCGCTGATGTTCGTCGCTATGACAGCGGCGCGGTCGCCGTCGTTTAACCCGCCGATCAAAAGACTCGCCGCCTCCTTGGCTTGTTTGAAGCCGTTGCCATCGCCGGACCAGGTCATGCTGAGCGAATTGTCCAAGACCACGACCAGCGACACCGGTCCGCCGCCGGCGAATAGCCCTGCGCCGGTCTGGAAAATCGGATTGGCGAGCAGGAGCGCCAGGCAGATCACTGCCAGAGTGCGCAGAGCCAGGAGCAGCCAGTGGCGCAGGCGGTAGCTGCGCGAGATGCGTTTTTGCGACAGCAGGATGAAGCGGACGGCGGGAAAGCGGATGCGCTTCAAGCGGCGCCGATTGAGCAAATGAATCAGAACCGGCAGCGACGCCGCGGCCAAGCCGAAAAGAAACAGCGGGTAAAGAAAAAACACCGACATGACGCCCTATCCTCGCCAGCTCAGGTAGCTCGCCAGCGCCCGGTCCAGCGGCGTGGCGGTGGAGATCAATTGATAGTCGATGGCGCTGTCGTGGCATTGCTTGCGCATGTTGCCGATGAACTCTTGGACGACCTCTTTGTAGGTGGCGCGGATGGCGCGCGGGTCGGCGATGACTTGCAGATTGGCGGCTTCCAGGTCTTCGAACAGAATATTGCCGTCGAACGGCAGGTCGATCTCGGCCTGGTCGAGCAAGTGAAAGACGATGACATCGTTGCCCTTGAAGCGGAATTGGCGCAGGCCTTTGACGATGAGCTCGGGCTCGTCGAGCAGATCGGAGATGAGCACGATCAAGCCGCGCCGGCGGATCTGCCCGGCCAACTCTTCGAGGATCTTGGCGACATTGGTCTCCCCCCCCGGGCCGTGGCTTTCCAGGGCGTGGATGATTTGCAGCAGATAGTCGCGCTTGGAGCGCGGCGGAATGAACGACTCGACTTTGTTCGAAAACGTCACCACGCCGGCGGCATCTTGCTGTTTGAGAATTAAATATGCCAGAGAGGTTGTGAGCGTGCAGGCGTAGTCGAATTTGCTGATCCCGTCCGAGGCGTAGTTCATCGAGGCGCTGCCGTCGACCAGCAGGTAGGCGCGCAGGTTGGTTTCGTCCTCGTACTCCTTGATCATGTAGCGGTCGAATTTGCCGAGCGCCTTCCAGTCGATGCGGCGGATCTCGTCCCCCGGCGAATATTCGCGGTGCTCTTCGAACTCGACGCTGAAGCCTTTGGCGCGGCTCTTATGGACGCCGGACAGCAGACCTTCGACCACCCAGCGGGCGCGCAGTGCGAGGTTGGCAATGCCCGCGAGAACTTTGGGGTCGAAGTAGTTCTTGTCGCTGTCGGCCATGGGTCACTCAAGTGAATTACAGATTACAGATTCCATATTCCAGATTCAAAGAATTCGGACGAGCGGGAATCTTGAATTTGTAATTTGGACTTGGCGGCGCGCTAGCGCGCCGCCTTCCCATCGTTTGAGGCTTTGACGTCGGCCATAAGGCGATTGATGATATCGAGGGAAGAGATGCCTTCGCCTTGGGCTTTGAAGTTGGGGACGATGCGGTGGCGCAGCACAGAAGGAGCGATGGCTTGGATATCTTCGATGGATACGGCGTAACGCCCTTGCAGGAGCGTGCGCGCCTTGGCGCCGAGGATGAGAAACTGCGACGCGCGCGGGCCGGCGCCCCATTCGACGTAATCTTTGACGAACTGCGCCGTGTCTGCGTTCTGCGGACGGGAGCGCTGCGCCAGCGCCACGGCATAGGACACGACGAAAGGCGAAACCGGCACTTTGCGCACCAATTCCTGGTAGCGCAGGATCGCCGGGCCGTCCATGATTTTCTTCGGCACCGGCTGGGCATTGGAGGTGGTCTGCATGACGATCTGCACTTCGTCGTCGAAGCCGGGGTAACCGATTTCAATATTCAGCATGAAGCGGTCAAGCTGGGCCTCGGGCAGGGGGTAGGTGCCTTCCTGTTCGATGGGGTTCTGTGTCGCCAACACAAAGAACGGCAGATCGAGCGGATAGGTGCGGCCGCTGGCGGTGACTTTGTACTCTTGCATCGATTGCAGCAGCGCCGCCTGGGTTTTCGGCGGTGTCCGGTTGATCTCATCGGCGAGCAGAATATTGGTGAAAATCGGTCCCTGCAGGAATTGAAATTGACGGTGCCCGGTGGCGGTGTCTTCCTGCAGGATATCGGTGCCGGTGATGTCCGAAGGCATCAGATCTGGCGTGAATTGAATGCGGTTGAAGTCCAGATCCAGAATCTCGGCCAGGGTGCTGATCAACAGCGTTTTCGCCAGCCCTGGCACGCCGACCAGCAAGCAATGGCCGCGGGCGAACAGCGCGATCAAGACCTCTTCGATGACGCGATCCTGGCCGACGATCACCTTGCTGATCTCGCCGAGCATGGCGTCGCGTTTGCCGGCAAACTCTTCGATCTCGGCGATCTCATGTAACTGTATCTCGGTGGCTTCCATGATGTGCTCAGGTTCTTCCTTCTGCCCTAGTTGGCGCGGGCAAGGCTGTCCAGGGTGATTTTCGCCTGGCGCGCCTTTTCGGCGTCGCCAAGAGCGGCGTAGACTTCGGTCAGTAAGCGATAAATCAGCGGATGGTATGGATTCAACTGGATCGCTTCTTCAAGGACGCTGCGCGCTTCGTTGAAATTTTTCGTCGCGTGATAGCCGCGCCCTAATTGCACATGGATGTTCGAGCTGTCGGGATCGATGTCGAGGGCTTTCTTCAACAGGGCGACGGCTTCGTCGGCGCGGTTTTGCTCGATCAGCACGCGGCCGAGCTTGTTGAGGATTACCGGCGACTGCGGGCTCGCCTGCAGGGCGCGTTGGTATTCGTTCAGCGCCGCCACGGGGCGGCCCTTGGCGAGCATCTGGTCGGCCAGATGGGTGCGGTTGCGCGCGATGGCCGATTGAATCTCGCGCAGCTCGACCACTTCTTCATCCTCGCGTTGGTCTTTTTTGACGCGCAAGCGGCGCACTCGCGTGCCCTCGATGGGCTTCAGCCCCTTGGCTTTGAGAAACGCCTTCCACTTGGTCTCGAAGGCGTCGAAGCTCATGCCGTAGACTTTTTCCACCGCTTCCGGCGTCGGTTTGTCTTTGAGCGTGGCGAGCAGGTCGCGCACGCCGGCTTTGCCTTTGCTCTGATTGATAAAATCAACGGCGGAAGCAGCTTCGGCATAAGCCAGTTGGACTTGTTCGGGCGTGTCGAGGTGGATCAGCGACGGCTCCATTTTCTTGAAACCGACGAATTGGTTCTTTTCCAAAGCTTGCACGAGCAGCGTTTGGTTGGCCGGAGTTAAATAATCCTCATGGGCCTCTTTGACGGGCGCCGGCTTGCGCCAGCGGGTTTCGTAAAAGCGCGCCATGCCCTCGTGCAGCCAGATCGGCGCCTGGTTGTTCGACAGGTTGACGATGGCGTAGTGCAAATATTCGTGGCTTAGGGAATCGACCCAACGATAGCCGAAAGAGAGCGCCCGCGGCGAGATGATCATCAGTTTGTTGAACTTGCAGATGCCGACCGCGCCGGTCTCCTCGATATCGCGCAGCGAAAGCGTCGAGATGGCGTTGAAGCTGGTGGCGTCCGGCGCCACCTCGACGCGGACCTTTTCCTTGGGATAGTAGCCGAGTTCGGCGCCGATCGCGGCGTAGGTTTTTTCCAGGGTGTCGAGGGCGTGGGGCACCAAAATGGCGTCGCGTTTCTCATCGACGAACAGGACGAAGTGAGCGCTCTCGTAGCGCTTGAACGACTTGTGAACGTCGAGGGTCAATTGGGTCAGGAGTTTCATCGCCTGACGGCGCGGGTCCTTCGAGTCGATGGCCAGCGCGCGGTCGAGCAGGGTCAGCGCCTCCTGGTAGCGGCCTTGGTAAAATTTAATGCGGCCGTCGAATTCCAGGGCGGCGGCGGATTTGGGATTGTCTTTGAGCGCCTTGGCGGCGATCGCCTCGGCTTCCGGGAAGCGCCAAGCTTCAAGGATGTCTTCACCGGCCTTGAACTCGCGCTCGGCTTCGCCGGCATAGAGCTGCCCGGCCAATAAACAAACAACTATGAGAAACGGCGCGATTCGGTACTTCAAGTGGCGATCACTCGGAAAGATTTTTGAAATAGCGCTCGATCTGCTCTTTCATCTGCCGAGGCACGCCCTGCTTGAGAGAGTCGAGAATTTCTTCGCGGAAGTTGCGCGGTGCTTTGTATTCTTCTTTGCCGGGTAGGCGGAACTTTTCGGTGTCGAGACCGCTGAAGCCCTGTTCGATGTCGAAGTCGGGGAACTGCGGCATTCCCGGCAAGGGTACCAGGCTGCCATACGGCATGAAGCGCCCCGGGCCGCCCTGGCGGTACAAACGGGCCATCGGCATGTTGCCCATCTGGCCGCGCTGGGCCATCTGCTGCATGGACTGCTGCATCTGTTGCTGCGACTGAGCCAGCCGTTCGAGTGCCGTGCGCTCCGGCGGCACCGCGCCGCGGGAATCGAGTTGCCCCAAGCGGCCCTGTGCGCTGCCCATCGCCTTGCCGGCTTCGCCGATGCCTTGGACAATCTTGGGATCGAGTTGAGGGAAGAGTTGGAACAACGATTCCAACTTCTCATGGAGGCTCTCGGTCCGCTCCTTCAGGATATCCTGGCGCTGGGCCAGTTCGCGCAGCGCGCGTTTATCGGCGTCGCTCAGGGCTTGCGCCGGTTCGTTGAGCAGCCTGTCCAGTTCGTTTTTGATGTCGCTGATGTTTTTGTCGGCGCGCTGGGCTCGGGGCTCCTGCGCCGGCGTGCGCTTTTTCGCCAGCTCCTTGCGGATATAGCCGTCGCCTTCGTTGAAACCGGGAAAATCCTTCTGGCTCAGTTTGGCGATCAAGTTGCGCAGCAGCGCGTTCATGGTGGCGTCGTCCAAGTTGGTCAGCAGGTTGGGATCGTCGGGGCCCTCGCGGTCGGGAAACAGCTCGGTGAGTTGGCCCAACTCGGCGATGGAGCGGGCCAAGAACTGGTCGAGTTTCGATTTCAACGCGGCATCCCTCTCGGTGAGGCCGGCGCTGTTCAAACTCTCGGTCTTGACCAGGATTTCCTGCTGCTCGCGGGCGATCTCCTGGAGCTCGCTGGTCTGGCGCTGCATTTCCCCCTGCATGCGCCCCATACTCGAGGCCATCTGCGAGCGCTGCATGTTCTGCATCGCCGCGACCATCTGCGCCATCTGGTTAAACAGTTCGCGGGCGAGCTGGCGCGCCCCTTCGATGTCGCCCGCCTGGAGCTTCTTGCGGATCTCGTCGAGTTCCTTGAACATCTGGTCCAGTCCGAGCCCCTGCATCTGTTCGGCGTTCATGAAATCGTCGGGCATTTGCTGGGCCAACTGCGCCATCGCTTGCTGCAGATCCATTAGCGATTTCGCCAGATCGGCGATCTGCTTCATGATCGCGTCGAGATTCTTGTCGCCGCTTTGGAGCTTGTCGAGAGAATCCATCAGCCGCTCTTGGTTGCGCGCCAAATCCCGCGCCGTCGAGGCGAGTTCCTGGGCCTTCATGCGCTTGCCGATGTCCTCGGACAGGAGCGACATGCGCTCCAGTTCGGAAGATATCTCGTCGCGCGCCCTGAGCTTGTCGTCGGTGGTGGCGGCTTGCTCCTGCTTGCGCAGGAGCTCCTGTTGGGTGAACTCTAGATTGCGCTTGAGCGCCTGGAGATCGGAGTAGGTGGCAAAGTCGGTCATCCGGTCTTTTTCCGTGCGCCGCATGATTTCTTCGGTGTGCTTGGCGGCGTCGGCGAGGTTTTGCTCGAAACGCTGTTCCAATTCTTTCGACTGCGGCGTCGGCTTCTCGCCCGGATTGGGCGTTTCCAGATGGTCGGCCAACAGATTCATCATGCGCGCGTTCAGGTCTTTGACCATCTCGGCGATCTGTTGGTGTTCGCCTTTGAGATTCTTCAACTTCAAGCGCACCGACTTCGAGGTGCCCAGTTTGGGGCCGGAGATAGTGTCGTTGTCGAATACTTGCAGAAAAAAGATCGCGTCGTCCTGGTCGCGCAGGCCGAGCCGCCCCAGGTCCCATTTATATTGATCGCGCAGGATCAATCGCTTGGCGTCGTCTCTGGCCAAACGAATCTTATCTTCGCGCTCGCCGATCTTGACGACGAGATTGACTTCGCCGATGCCGAAATCGTCGCGGGCGCTATATTCCAGATTCAAAACCTCGTCGCCGTTGATTTCCAAGTCTTCCGTCGGCCGGAGCAGGTCGACGGTGGGGAAGCCATCGGGTTTGACGCGCAGCTCGTAGCTGATCGGCGAATTCTTGAAGCCATGGCTGTCTTCGACCAAAATGCGATAGGATTGCGACTGAAACAGCACCAGGTTCGCATGCAGCTTGCGGCCGTCGATCTTGAGCGGGATCTTCTTGCCGTCGTCCATGACGATCTCGGCTTTGACGACATCCTTGGTGGTGACCGCATCGAGGCGCAGCGACGAGCCTTTCAGCCCTTCGATGCTGCCCTCCGGCGATGTCACCGAGGCCAGTCCGCTGTAGGCCGGTGGATAGAGCATGAGCTGAACGTTGGCGATCTCCGGCGTGTCCACCGCTTCGGCCGTGAAGGTTGCCGAAGTGAAGGCGCCGGTCACCGCCCGGTAGCGCAGGGTTTTGTCGAGACGAGCGATCTTGCTTGAGAACCTGCCGCCGCCAAGATTTTCCATGGCGATCTTTTCCCGGCCGATCAGCTCGCCCTTGGCATTGCTGCCTTGCCAGGTGATCAATTCCAGAGATTGCGGCAGGGCGCCGGCGGTGGCGGCCTGGATCGTCACCGGGCTGCCGCGGACGACGCGCAGCCCCTTCGGTTCGACTTCAATGATCGTTTGGCTCGGCGGCAGATGGTCCAATGGATTCGCCAGCATATTCAATGTCCCGCCGACCCAGGACGGATTGAGAATAACTGCGGCCATCACCGGCACAATCAAAAATCCCAGCAGCCGCAAACTGGAGCGAATGCGGCTGTGGTCGAGTAATTCATCGATTTTGAGCGCCGCCACCTGCTTGCGTGTGGCGCGCAGCAGCGCGAACACCATGGTCGCCGAAATGCCGGGGGTGTTTTTGCTTTCGGCAACCTGGGGATAAAGCTGCAGCGAGTTGATCAGATTGTTGCGCAGCTTGGGCTGCTTCTGTTCAATATAGTGCGCGGCGCGTTCCTGCGATAACCGGCCAAGGAAGCGCCACAGGGTCCAGCCGATGGCGGCGATAAGCACTATGCCGGTTAATACGGAGTAGACGATCGGCGCGTAGGGCATCAGCTGGCGCAGCTGATAGATGCCGAGGCCGGCGCCGAACAGCAGCACGGCACAGATCGCCGTAAGGCAGATACCCTCGATTCCCTGGAGCAGCTTGAAGCGCCGGCTAAAGCGCCTCAAAAAAGACGAAAGCTCTTGATATTCTTCCTGTCCCATGACGGTAAGACCGAGGGCATCTTATCGCCGTTTATGGGGCAAAGTCCATCCCGCTCAATGGTAAATTTTCGTTCACAAGATGGTCCGACGAAATGTGTAGATCCGCCTCCAGCGAGATCGCGCCGCGGCGTCGTTGCCGCTGCCTTTTTTCAATTCCGTAGTGCTAAGAAAGCCAACGTCGACGCCCGGCGAGCAAACTCACGTTGCGTCAATACCGTTGCGCTGGCCATGGCGTGAATCATCGCCGTGTCTGGAAGCTTTGGCTATGACAAAGGTCGATTCTACGGCCTTGGTCTTATACTCGACTGAATTTTGAAACTTGCGATACCAGCAGAAATTTTGCGGCCGACGCAAGCGGCAGTCTCAGGGCCGGGTCGGCGCGGTCGGTTACTTGGATCTCGTTAGTTCCCATATCCGGGAGAAATGCGCCGGCGCGGCTAGCGCCGCTGGCGCCATTGCGCGGCCCACTGGCGGTCCAGTTCC
>Ga0075342_1000085_pt1 | contig 15599 bp, 15 predicted proteins | sample RushOxbow_ThreeS_3_FD_120085 | JGI IMG/M metagenome (GOLD analysis project Ga0075342, IMG submission 120085) | Natural and restored wetland microbial communities from the San Francisco Bay, California, USA, that impact long-term carbon... | ecosystem: Environmental > Terrestrial > Soil >...
AATAAGCGTGGCGATTGACCGACATTCTGGTGGATTTTCGACGGGCGAGTGAATTCCCGTCGATACTGGTTGCACTGAGGTCGGGCCCGGGACCTTTGACCTGCTAAACAGGCAGATTCGATCCGTGACCCCGCGGCGCCAGCGGAAATTTGCGGTTGCATTCCCACCTGGGTTTGTGGAAAGGATAGAAAAACTTTTTAAGGGGGGGATATTATGTTTCTTGAGATGAGAACCTACGTCTTGAAACCAGGGATGACCCATAATTTTGTCGAAGGCTTTGCCGCGGGATTGCCGGCGCGGTTGCAGATTTCCAAGTTGCTGGGACTGTTTTGCTCCGAGGTCGGGGGGTTGAACCGGGTGACGCATGTTTGGCCTTACGAGAGCTTTGAAGACCGCGAGCGCATCGGCAACGAAGCGCGCAAGACCGGCAAATGGCCGCCCAAGACCCAGGAGTTTATCGTCACCCAGGAAAACAAGATCATTCAATTGGCGCCGTTTTCGCCGCCCTTGCCGGAGAAGAAGCTCGGCGAGATCTACGAATTCCGCACCTATACCTATCAGCCCGGAACGTTGCCGACGGTGCTTGAACGATTCGGCAAAGTCATTCCCGAGCGCACCAAGATTTCGCCGTTGGTTTTCGCCGGCACGACCATGATCGGCCCGCTCAATCAGTTCATCCATGTCTGGGCTTACAAAGACGCGGGCGAGCGGGAACGGTTGCGCGCCGAAGCGGCGAAAAAAGTAGCCGGGTGGCCGCCGGCCACCCGCGAATTCATGGTCGCCCAGGAAAACACGATCATGACGCCAGCGCCCTGCGCGCCGTTGAATTGATCCGATAAAGGTTCAATTATCACCGCCGGCCGCGCGCCGCCGGGATGGGCAGTTATGACACCGGGGGAGCTTCCATGCTCCCCTGGTTTTTTGCCAGCCTCTTGTCGCCGCTTCCGCTGCATCGCTGGAAGTCATTTTTGTTTTCCGATACATCCTTGCCATGTCTTTGATTTACAAAACGCTAATTCGGCCAATACTATTTCGCAAAGATCCGGAACGAAGCCACGAGGCGGTTTTGCGCCTGCTCGCCTCTAACGAATGGCTCTATGGCACCCTCGAGGACTTTTATCGGGTCGAAGATGAACGATTGGCGGTCAAGCTCGGCCCGCTCGCTTTCGCCAATCCGGTGGGACTTGCCGGCGGTTTTGACAAGAACGCGCTGGCGCCGAAGATGATTTCCGCCTTCGGTTTCGGTTTTATGGAAGTCGGCGCGATTACGGCACAGGCTCAGCCTGGCAATCCCAAGCCGCGCCTTTACCGGCTACCGGAAGACGATGCCTTGATCAATCGCTTGGGTTTTAACAACGAAGGAGCGGACGCGATCGCGATCAAGCTCGACCGCCTGCGCGCGCGCGGCGGGCGGCCGAAGATTCCCCTCGGCATGAACATCGGTCGCACCAAGATTGTCGAGACCAAGGATGCGGTGGCTGATTTTCTTTCCTGTTTTGAAAAGCTGTTTCCCCACGGCGATTTCTTTACGCTTAACGTGAGTTCGCCGAATACGCCGAACCTGCGCGACCTGCAGGAAAAAAGTCTGTTGCGCGATCTGTTGTCGGCGGTGCAGCAAAAAAATTTACAACTGGCGGCGCGGGCGCGGATCGATCCGAAGGCGGTGTTCGTGAAAATCGCTCCGGATATGGAGTTCGGCCAGATCGACGAGATCATCGATGTCGTCGATCAGGTGAAGCTCACCGGCATCGTCGCCACCAACGCGACGGCGTTCAAACGCGAGGGGTTGAGATCACCCTATGGTCCCGAGCCCGGAGGCTTGAGCGGGCGGCCAATCACGGCGATGGTGACGCGCTTTATTTCTCATATTTATCGAAACACTCGCGGCCGGCTGCCGATTATTGGGGTGGGCGGTATCTTTGACGCCTACGATGCTTATGAGAAGATCAAGGCCGGCGCCAACGCGGTGCAGATCTATACCGGTTGGATCTATGAAGGCCCGGGAGCGGTGAAGCGAATCAACAAGGGATTACTGCGCTTGCTCGAAAGGGACGGTCTCAAACATATCGCCGACGCGGTGGGCCGAGACGTGAGCGCTTAGGCCAGCTGTTTGAGCCGCTCGTAATCGGCACGCATCTCGGCATCGAGAAACGGGAATTCCTCCGCCCATTCCAACAAGGCGGTTTTGCGCTTGTGTTTGGCGAGCAGCGATTGGACGCTGCGGTCGCCGGTAAGTTCCAGCAGTTCAGGAAACAGTTTGCGATGGATCAAGATCGGGGTGCGCGCTTCGCCTTTGAAGCACGGCGCGACGATCCACGCCGAGGTGTCATCGAATTTCTCGATCAGCGCGTTGATCAGCTCCGGCCGCACCAGCGGCTGGTCGCCGCGCAAAAACATCGCGCCGTCGCTGGCGGCGTTGACGGCCCACAATCCGGCAATCACCGAGGTGCTTTGGCCGCGGTCGGCGGCGTAATTAATTAACCAGAACAAGCATTCGTCGACGATATGGATTTGGCGCCGCGCTGAGTTGAGTTCGCGGGCGACGCAGATCACCTCGTCGAGATCGGATGCAAGAGCGCTTTCCAAAACCCATTGGAGCACCGGTTTGCCGCCGAGCGGCAAAAAGAGTTTAGGCTCTCCCATTGGCTCAGCACGATCGGCGGCTAGTATGACTGCGGAAATCATTGGGTCCTGTCAACGCTAAGTTCTAATAGGACATCCCTGAAAAGAAACATCCTATCAACATGCGACTTTGTGGGTTTGACAATCGGAGCAGTTGCGATACCCCGCCCTTTGCTGCCTCGGTTGCGCAGTTCTTTGGCGGCGCGAGGCATGGTTGTCGTCTCGCTGCCGGCGCCGATCAGCGAAACCCTCTCGCCGCGCCTCACGCCAAGCGCATCCCGGAGCAACATGGCCTTCTCACCTAACTCTTCCGTTGCCGACTTGCAAGTAAAAATTGGCCGGGGTGGGGAATCTTTCTCCGCAAGAATCCTGGAGGGGCGGTGGGAATTGCACCGCTGGAATAGGGGTGACAGCTCTAACATGAAGCCAATGGGGTTTGACCCTGGAGCACCGACCTGACTGCGGAACGCCCGCGCAGCTCGGCGGGAAGATGGCGCGGTAAATGAACTACCTTGCCGCAACGTGCTGGGCAGCAGAAGTACGCGATGCGACTATTCCGACGGGCTTCACCCGCAAATATTCTTATCGGGGGTCTGGCTTCTGACTCGCCTGGATTCCCGCTAAAAACATGCGGGAATGACGGATTGCAAATTCGGCATTAGCGCCACGCAGCGAGCTGCCGGCAATCGACAAGCAGAGATTCAAGCACCGGCAACGCCGGTTGAAAGAGCGGCGGCTTTTGGTTAACTTCCCGGCCATGTCACGCACTTTCACCATCGAGGTCGCCAAAGATTATTTCAATTTTGCCTCGGCGCATTTTCTCATCTTTGCCAACGGCAAGCGCGAACCGCTGCATGGGCACAACTATCAAGTGTCGGTGAAGATGGAGGGGGAACTCGACCGTGCCGGCGTGGTGTTGGACTTCATTGCTTTCAAACCGCTGATCAAGCGCATCTGCGATTCTCTCGATCACCGTACCATGATCCAAAGCAACAGCCCCAATCTTGCCGTGCATCGGCGCGCCAAGGAAATCGAAATCCGCTACAAGGCGCAGAAAATCATTCTGCCAAAAAGCGATGTAATTCTGCTGCCGCTCGCCAACACCAGCACCGAACTTTTGGCCGAGCATGTCGCCAAACTGATACGCCGGCAGGTGAAAGCCCAATTTCACGGCGCCAAGATTCGCGCCATGGAAGTCGGCGTCGAAGAGGCGCGCGGCCAGCGCGGCATTTTCCAAGGTGAGTTTTAGCTGGGCGCTGCGCGGTCTCGATCTAAGACAGATTTTCCACAGATTCGGTCTAAATCAAAATCCTAGCCTTGGGTCATCACCCAGCGCGCCACTTCATCGTGGCGGGCGAACCAGATCTCGGGGAAGCCCTTCATATAGTGTAATAGCTCATAGAGCATCGCCGACATCATTGGCCGGCCGCCGAAGTGGCAGTGCATGGTCAAATTGAGCAGCGACGGCGCCTCGTGTTTGTAGAGATAGTCGAAGGTGTCTTTATAGACGTTGTAGAAGTCGCGCGGGCTGGAGCGCAAAGTCCGGTTGTCGGTGAAGTCGCTGTGGGCGAGGGCGACGAGCCGGCCTTTGCCGGTTTCCACAACAGAGGGAAGGTCGGTGTCGTTGTAGTCGCCATGCCAGATGAAGCCTTCTTCAGCGAGAAACGGTGCCGTATTGATCGTTGGCGCTGCCACCGGGCTGAACCAACCGACGGGGGCAACCCCGACCGCTTCGGTAATGATGCGTTTGCAGCGCTGAATCACTTCGCGTTCTTCGGCCGCCGATAGATAGGGCAGAACCAGATCCTGGGTGTAGGAGTGGCCGGCGATCTCATGGCCGCGCCGGTGTGCTTCTTTGACCGCCTCGGGAAACAGCTCGGCGCCTTTGGCATTCAAGCACACCGTCGCTTTGATTTGCGTTTCATCGAGGATGTGCAAGAAGCGCCAGATGCCGGTTTTGCCGCCATACTGCGACCAGGAAATGCCCAACAGGTCGGGCGTGCCGGGCTTGAGTGAGGTGGTCATCGGCGAGTAGGGCGGCGCTTTGCCGTCGGACCAGACCTCGAACATGATCGTCACCATGACGACAAGTTTCTTGTTGTTGGGCCAGGCGGAGAGGGTCCGTTCCATGATATGACTCCAGTCAAAAAAGTGAATGCTCCGGGTTTACCGTGACGAAAATTTTCACCACGAAGGACACGAAAAGCACGAAGTTGGGAAATTTATCCCGCCAAGGCGCAAAGTCGCCAAGTTTGGAGGGGAGAATAATAATTCCTAAGATTGGTTTTTACCCATATCCTCCGAACTTTGCGGCCTTGGCGCCTCTTATGAAAATACCGATTAGAGGCAAAAATCCCCCGGTCCTTCGGCCCGCCCCCTTTGGCAAAGGGGGCCATTGGGGGATTTACCGTTGTTGCTTTGAACGTGGCGCAGCTCATTTTCATTTGCTGTGTTGTGCCGACCAGTACATGAGTTATTTTGCGGGCGATACTCCAAGATTCAGCCACGGCGTCGCGGCGGTGTGAACTTCGTGGTGACCCACCAAATTCTCAACGGCACAAATGGTCCGCGCGCGAGCGAGAAGAGCCAAGGGCTATCAGCTACGCCGAGAAGCCGCGGCGCCAGAGCTCGGCGATGCGCGCCAGATCGGCGGTGGGCATTTCGATATCCGCGGCAGCAGCGTTTTCGCGCATCTGTTCGGCATTGCGCGCGCCGGGGATAACCACGCCGACGGCCGGGTGGGCAATGCAAAAGGCGATCGCTGCCTGGCCTAAAGTTTTAGCCGGTCCATGGACTAGAAAGCGCAGTTCCTCGGCCTTGGCTAGTTCTTTGGCGAACGCCTCGCCTTTGAAACTGCGCGCGCGTAAATCCTCGCCTTGAAATCTTTGCTCGTCGGCGACGGTCATTTTCCCGGTGAGAATGCCGCGGCGCAGCGGCACGCGGGCGATGATGCCCACATTGGCCCGATGCGCCAGGGGAAAGATTTTCTCCGCCGGTTCCTGGGCGAGCAGGTTGTATTCGACCTGGATGGTTTCGGCGCGGCCGTCTTTGGCCGCAGCGACGCCTTCTTCCATGGTGTTGATCGACACGCCGTAGTGGCGGATCTTGCCGGCTTGCTTGGCGCGCTCCAGGACTTCCCAGACCGCGCCGCCTTCGATGACGTCGAGGCTTGGATTATGCAGCTGGTAAAGATCGATGGTGTCGATTTGCAGCCGTTGCAAGCTTTCGTCCATCACCCGGCTGATATAGCCGGGGTCGAAGTTTCTTTTGCCGCGATTGGGGCCGACCATGACGTTGCCGCCTTTGGTGGCGATGATGACGTGATCGCGCCTGCCCTTGAGCGCTTTGCCGAGCAGCGACTCCGAATAGCCGGCGCCGTAAGCATCCGAGGTGTCGATAAAATTGACGCCGAGTTCGATGGCTGCATCGATGGCGCTCAGAGATTCTGAATCTTTCATCGGGCCGAAATGGCCGGCATGCACCATGGTGCCGAGGCCGATGGTGCTGACGCGCAAGCCGGTTTTGCCGAGAGTCCGGTATTTCATGGCCGCCAACATAAGACAGCTGTGCCTGTCACCGCAAGTGTTGGCCTGCTCTTTAGGGAACTTTTGATTTGCTTGATTCGTTAACTTAATGGAGACGAGCTATTGGACAGCATCTATTCTCTTGGTTACACTGACTGGGCCGTGAGCGTCGCCGACAGCCGTAACCCAGTACATGACCCTTTCGGTATGGAGATCATGACGCACCTGGATCATCTGTACCGCGTCGCCATCCATTTGGTGCGCAACCCAGATGAGGCCAAGGATTGCGTCCAAGAGACCTGCACGCGCGCACTGAGCTCGCAGGGGCAGTTCCTGCCGGGCAGCAATATGAAGGCCTGGCTGACGAGAATTCTCTACAATTTTTTTTATGACGCCTACGCCCGCAACAAGCGCACGGTCGCGGCTGACGATCTCCTCGACGGAACCGACGGCGCCGACTTTTGGGAGGCCCAAGCCGGCGATGGCCCGGGGCCGGAGGTGCGGCTGCTGGAACGCGAGCTCGGGGCCAAAATCGGCGCCGCTCTCAAGCAGATACCCGAGGAGTTTCGCGCGCCGATACTGCTCGTCGACATGGGCGACTTTACTTATGCGGAAGCGGCGGAGATTCTGGCCTGCCCCATCGGCACGGTGCGCTCGCGCTTGTCACGCGGGCGCCGGCTCTTACAAAATCACTTGAGCAGCTATTTAGGAAAGAGCGGAACGGATCGATAGCCAATGCGTTGCGACCAAGCCCAAGAGTTGATCACGGCTCGACTGGATAATGAACTGAGCGGCGATGAGCAAAGCGCGATCGAGGCGCACCTGGATAGTTGCGAGCGCTGCCGGCGGGCCATGGCGGCGGAAAGCCGACTCAAACAACGGATCAAAGCAACGCAGCGGGAGATTGTTGCACCGGCGGCATTGCGCCGCGAGATTGAAAACGAAATCGCTTCGCGCCGGTCTGCCGTGGCGGCGCAAGCTGATGGCGGTTTCGCTACATGGTTTAATTTGCGCGGTTGGCGGCCCGCGTTTGCCGTTGCGCTGCTAGTCATCGGCATCGCAACCCTTCTCTATGTCAGGGCGCCGCAGCAGGATCTCGGCGCGGTTGCCCTCGAAACCCACCGTAATCTGCTCTCCGGCACGACGACGCTGGCGCGTTACGAGGACGCCAATCGCTTGCGCGCGGAGCTCGCAGGAGCGGTAGGCAACCGCTTCGCGCCGATCGTGTTCGATTTGTCGGCGATGAAACTCTATCCGATCTCGGGTTTCGTTCAGAAGATCGGCGGTCGCGATGTTCTGGTCACCGTCTATCAGGGCGGCGGCCCGGCGATCACTTGTTTCACATTTCTCGGCACTGAAGCCGACGCGCCTAATGGCGCGGAGCGTTTTTACGACGCCGACATGAAGCTCAATTTCTATTCTTTTTCGCGGGACGGGATCAACGGTGTGCTGCACCAAGAAGGCAACGTCATCTGCATCCTGGTATCTAAATTGGCACCGGCCGAAATCCTCGCGCTGTTGCGCGGCAAGTCGTCGCATGCGTGATCTGACGGGATTGGAGTGGTGGAGTTTCGGCATGATGGTTCGGATCCGGGTCCGCCCCCAACACTCCTAAGTTCCACCGCGCCACGGCGCTATTTTTTTGCACGTTGACATCCCGGCACCAATTCCTTACAGTTTTAACTTCTACCTACCCTGAGCTGAGCGGGCGTAATTCAGCGGTAGAATGCCAGCTTCCCAAGCTGGACGTCACGGGTTCGATCCCCGTCGCCCGCTCCAAACTTTCTCGCTGCGCTAATTTCGAGTCCTGTCCAAATCGCCTGCTTGGCTCAAGTGAAATCCTCCACCCCGGGCGTGTTGGGTCATGGCCACATTGGGTTGCCAAGCTAAGCGCCACGGTATTGAGCCCATCGTTCACGCAAATCTTTTCTCGACCCGCGTCAGGTCGTCAAGATTGGCGCGACAAGCTTTTTTTTCAATGCAATGGCGTTAGGTTCCATCGCGGTCTGGAAAGCATTTCAAAAGTGCAGTAAGCAATAGGCACCAAAGCAGGGAGAAACCGATATGGCAAATTTGTCTTTGACCATGGCGCTGTCGCACTACGATCGGCATGTGCCGCTGTTCGATGGCTCGGTGCAGGCGGAGAACGTCGATTTGCAGGTGCTCGAAGTCGGTCAATCGCATCCGCTCAAGCATGGCCAGGACCGTCACGAGCGCATGCTGCAAAAGGGCGAGTTCGACATTTGCGAACTGTCATTGTCCTCGTACCTGATCGCTAAGAGCCGCGGTATGCCGTTTACCGCGATCCCGGTCTTTCCGCGCCGTTTGTTCAGCCTGTCGCAAATGTGGGTGAACGTGGGCGCCGGGATCCGTACACCGCAAGATCTGGTTGGTAAGAAGGTCGGATTAAGCACGTTCCAAACCACCCTGTCGGTGTTGGCCAAGGGCGATTTGCAGGCCGAGTACAATGTGCCGTGGCGCGAGATCGACTGGTATATCTCCAAAGATGAAGCGGTGCCGTTGAAGCCCATGGCCGGCGTCAAGATGCAACTGCTCAAGCGCGGCCAAAAGATCGGCGCGATGTTGGAAAAGGGCGAGATCGACGCTTTGATGGTGCCGCATCCGCCCGAAGAAGCTTTGCGCGGCGGCGGCGCGATTCGCCGCTTGTTCGCCGATCCGAAGGCCGAAGAGGCGAAATATTTCCGCAAGAACGGTTACTTTCCGATCATGCATGTGGTGGCGTTCAAGGATGAGGTGTTGAACAAGAATCCTTGGCTGGCAAAGTCGGTGACTGCGGCGTTCGACAAAGCCAAAGCGGCCTGCGTGGAATATTACGACGATCCCAATTGGTCGCGATTTGTCTGGGGCCGTCATTTGTTCGAGGAGGAGCGCGCGGCTTTCGGCGATGATCCCTGGCCCCATGGTATCGCAAAGAACCGCGCCAACCTTGAGCGCTTTATCGGCTATTCCCTCGATCAGGGGTTGATGGAGAAGCAGCTCGCGGTGGAAGATTTGTTTCTTGAATAGCCATTGGCATAAGCGCGAGGCAAACCATGCCGCTGACGGTCAAGTGTCCAACTTGTCGTGTGGAGACCGGGTGGGAAAATAATTCGCACCGTCCCTTTTGTTCCAAGCGCTGCCAGATGATCGATTTGGGCGCCTGGGTCGAGGAGCGCTATAAGATCCCCGGCGATAACTTCGAGCTTCTGTTGGACGACGAGGACGACGACAAAAAGATCCAATAGACGGCGGGTCCGCCGAGGGCGATAACAAAAATTTCGAAGCACGAAATCCGAAACAAATTCAAATGACCGCAATAGGGTAAAATTCGAAACAAGCATCGTGCGGATTCGAGGTTTGGGTTTTCCCTTAATTGGAACTTTTTTATTGTGTTTTTGTTTGGGATTCAGGCATTCGAATTGCGAATTTTGTATTGCTGAGAGATTGCCAACTCCATGAGCATCCACCCGACAGCAGTGATCGATGCCAAAGCCGAGATCGACCCGTCGGTTGAAATCGGCCCCTACGTCGTGATCGACGGCGCGGTCAAGATCAAACGTGGCACGCGCGTGATGGCCCATGCCTACCTGACCGGTTTGACCGAGATCGGCGAAGACAATGAGATTCATCCCGGCGCGGTGGTCGGCGGCGCGCCCCAGGACAGGGCGTATAAAGGCCAGCCGACTTATCTGCGCATCGGCGACCGCAACATCATCCGCGAGTATGCGCAGATTCATCGCGGCACCGCCGCCGGTTCGGCGACGGTGCTCGGCAACGACAACTTCTTAATGGCCACATCCCATGTCGGTCATAACTGTGTGCTGGCGGATAATGTTATTATCGCCAACGGCGCTTTGCTCGGCGGTTATGTGGAAGTTGGCAAGAACGTGTTTATTTCCGGCAACTGCGTGGTGCACCAATTTGTCAGGATCGGCGACTATGCATTGTTGCGCGGTCTGAGCGGCACCAGTCGCGACGTGCCGCCGTTTGCCGTCGTCGATTGGCAGCACACCGTGCGCGCCGTCAACGTAGTCGGGCTCAAACGGGCGGGATTCGATGAAAAAAGGATCCGGGCGATCCGCCAAGCGTTCCGTGTGCTGTTTCGCGGCGGGAGAAACCTAGCCTTGGCGGTCAAAGAGGTAGAAGAGGGCGGGAGGGCCAACAGCGATGTGTCGGCCCTCTTGGAGTTTATCAACTCTTCGAAGCGCGGAGTCTGCTTCGGCGCCGATTAAGGCTTCTTTGCCGCGATGGTCTCGGGCTGCGGCGCTTCCGGCGGGGCGCCGACGAAATAGATCGGCTCTGTGCCCTTCAAGTGGTTCGGCGTCACCACGTAGTTGCCGCGCACCGAAGGATAGATGATGTTGTTGGCAACATCCGCTCTCCCGCCGGTGAGCACAAAACCCAGGCCGCCAGTGAGCAAGCCCAAACCCGCGTAGGTGACCTTCGCCGGGATGTAAAACACGCTGGCCAGAGCCGCGCCAAAACCGTAGCCTAACTCTTCCGTCACCGGTTCAGCAGGTTGAGTTTCCGTACCCGCCGTCTGGGCATACAAAGGAGTCGCCAATACGGTCACCAATGAAGCCAGGGCAATGCCCTTGAACATTTGTGTTTTCATAACCGGAACATATCTCAGGGTTGTGTTACTGTCAATAAAGTTATTCTAAAAAATTGTATTAATTTCCGATATATCGTTCCTGTGGCTAGATGGCGGGCTTTTTCCATGTGTACAGGCGGGTTAATAATCCTGAAACTACGCAGGAGCGGCTTCCTCTTTATTCTATTTGTTCAAATAAGATTATAAATATAGCTATTGGTCTCGATGCTCGCAGACATACAAATAGATCAGCTCCTCTGCGTAGGTCCTCAAGCTTACGGCTTGACGATGAAGTAGCGCTCATAGCAGGCGCGGATCTTTTCGCGGCGCAGCTGATAGTCACGCAACAGCTTGTTGCCCGATTGTCCGGCACGCTTTGAACTTGCGCCGCCAGACCTGGTGTATCCGAGCGAATTGGCGATGCCGTCGAGCCTAGCCGGCTCGGCATCGAAGGCGTCAAGAGACTGATCGCGTTCCAGGCGCAGGCGGTGATCGAGCTGACGCAGGAACAGATAGCCGGCAGCAAGCAGCCGGTACTCTCGCGGCTTCAAGATCTTCGCCGCTTCGAGGGCTTTGAGCGCCGCCATAGTTTCACGCTGGCGAACGGCAGCCAATCGATGACCATGGGTGAGTTGCAGCATTTGCGTGAGAAATTCGATATCGACCAACCCGCCGCGGCCCTTTTTTAAATTGAATCTCGATTCGTCTTCGCCGGCGAGTTCGCGCTCCATGCGCATGCGCAGGTGATGAATCTCACCGACGCCCTCCGCCGTGAGACCGGTGCCATAGGTGCACTGCTCGATGACGCTTTCAACCGTCTTGCCGAGCGCTGCGTCGCCGGCGATGCAGCGGGCCTTGATCAATGCCTGGCGCTCCCAAAGTTGCGATACGCTCTTGTGATATTCGCGATAGGCGTCGAGCGAGCAGACTACCGGCCCCGCCTTCCCGGACGGCCGCAACTGCATGTCTATCTTGTAGGCGATGCCTTCCTCGGTGGGCGCCGAAAGGTAGGTCGGCAGCCGCTGGCCGACGCGCACGTAAAATTCATGGGCGGGCAAGCCGCCTTGGACGCCGCCGCGGGTCTGGGCGTCCTCCGGCGCTTCATAGATAAAAACCAAGTCTAGATCGGAATTGTAATCGATCTCACGGGCGCCGATCTTGCCGCCGCCGATGACGGCGAACCGACCTTTGGGAACCGCGCCAAATTTGGCGTTTAAATCGGCCAAGGTGAGGTCGAGGGCGGCCTGCAAACAGGCCTCGGCGAGATCGGAGAGCTGGCGCAGCACGGCGAGAAATTCGATCGATGCGCCGAGGTCGTGCAGGCCGATGCGGATAAACTCTTCATTCTTGTAGCGGCGCAGCGCGTTGAGCTTCCCCTCGATGTCCTCAACTTCAGAGAGGTTAACGCGCAACTCGGCGAGCATATCCTCTTTCGACTTGTCGATGCGTGTCAGATCGACGCGGATCAGCGTGTCGATCAGCTCCGGGCGTTTCAGGAACAGATCGGTGAGAAACTGGCTATCCGCGAATAGCGTGATTAGCAGCCGCATGGTTTCCGGTTTCTCCGCCAGTAAGGTGAGAAAGCCGGTGCGGCCGCCGATGCGGTGGCTGAAACTGGCGAGATTGAACAGCGCCCGATCCGGCGCGCCCGACTTGGCGATCTCGGCGATCAAGGCCGGGCCCAGGGTGCGCATGACCTTCAAACGTTTTGGACTCGGCGGCGAATAGCTTTCACCGTCGCGCACCGCGAGCAGATTCTCGTAGGCTTTTTCCGGATCGGCTAAGCCGACACCGGCCAATTGCTTGGTGATGACCGCCTCGTTGTCGAGATCGTTCCAGATCGCCCCCTCGGCACTGGCGCCTTCGCTCTCGATCTCTTTCTGAGCGCTATAAAAAAGCCGATCGAAGATGTTGCGCACCGTATGGGTATGGCGATGGTGATCGCGCCAGAAACGCTCCCGTTCGCCGAGCTTGCCTTTGCCGCTATAACCCAAGCGCCGCGCGTAGGCTTGTTCTTCGTCCTTACCCTCGGGGATCGAGTGGGCATGTCCTTCTTGGACGATTTGCACTTTATGCTCGGCTTGGCGGAGAAAACGGTAGGCATCGGTCAACTTGTCACGCTCTTCGATGGAAATAAATTTGCGCTTTGCCAGCTCCGCCAGCGCCGGCAGCGTGCTCGGACCGCGCAAGCCGGGCTCGTAGCCGCCGTTGACCAGCTGCAGCGCCTGGGTGAAAAACTCGATCTCGCGAATGCCGCCGTAGCCGAGCTTCAAATTGCGCGCCTTGTCGTCGCCGCTGAGCAGTTCGTTCTCGATGCGCGCCTTCATGTGGCGCAGCTCATCGACGGTGGTGTAGTCGAGATAACGGCGGTAGATAAACGGCTCGAGCTCTTTTAAGCAGCGTATGCCCAGCTCGATCGCGCCGGCCGCCGGCCGGGCCTTGATCATCGCGGCGCGTTCCCAGCACTGACCCCAGGACTCGTAATACAGCATCGCCGAGTCCAGCGACTGCACCAGCGGGCCGTTGGCGCCGAGCGGGCGCAGCCGCAGGTCGATGCGAAAGACAAAGCCGTCCTCGGTGACATCGCCCATGGCATGAATGATCTTTTGCCCGATGGCGCTGAAGAACTCCCGCGCTCCGGTTTTGCCCCTGTGCCCGCCGCTGCTCTCGCCTTCGTCGTTCTCATAAAGAAAAATGACGTCGACATCGGAACTGAAATTGAGCTCCCCGCCGCCCAATTTGCCCATGCCGATGACGACGAAGCCGTTAGGTTGGTCCGATTCCGGCAGATTGAATTGTCCGAAATCTTTTTCCACTTCCGCCCGGCTATACCGATAGGCGGCTTCAAGAGACGCGTCGGCCAACGCCGTCAATTCGCGCACGGTTTCTTCCATGGTGACCGACGGTATCAAGTCGCGCGCGCCGATGCGCAGGTACTCGCGCTGTTTGTGCCGGCGCAGGCCGGCGCAGAAATCGTCGAACGATTTAGCCGCATGGATGACCGTCGACAGTTCCTTTAGATGACTCGCTCGGGGCTTCTGCTTGATCTTGATCTGGCGGGAGAACAGCTCCGGCCAGTCTTTGCCCTGGCGGAACAAAATGTTGCTCAGATAGCCGCTGCCGCCGAGTACGGCGAACAGCGCCGGCAACTCGGCGCGCGACAATTTGTCCAAAGCCTTGGCGCCGCCGCATTTGACGAGATGCGATAGATTGGCTTCGGCAAGCGCGGGGGACGGGCTGTTTTTAAGAAGCGATAGATATTCCCGCCGGGGTGACGAGGAACGTGGAGCCTTGCGTGGCCGATTCATGCCCCCCACAGTAACGGCATCGGAAAACAGCTTCAAGGCTCGGGAAGGAACCAAGACCATGTCGCGGAGTCCTCGATCCGCCAGTGATTTCAACGAATAATCGCACAGGGGGAAATGCCCCCGTCGGTAGCCTTTTGATTACCGCGCGATAATCCCAAGGTTACTTGTGCGTCCTTAGGCTGGTTGCCGATAGATCACTGTCCAATCGCTATCTCTAACGAATTCAATAAATTAATCGACCTGCCCTTCGAGCAAAGCCAGGTGGCATAACGATTGCGCTCTCACTCATCAAGCAACCGACGATAGGGGGAACGGATTGTGGCTAAACAGACTCTCCAACCCATCGGGCTGAACCGTAGCATCGAGACGATTCCGCCAGGCTTGGAAGCCGGCGCCCGGCTTAAGCTACTGGCGAAAATCATGCGGGTGGTAAAAGCCCTGGCGGTTTGTCTTCATGGCCGGCGGCAGCGTGCAACCGTGGAAAGTTTTGTTCCCCGCCAATCACCCGACCGTGAGAGCCGTTTGGAATTTGAAAGGTTTATTCACTGGTAATTTGTGCGTCTATAACGATGAGAAAAAAGCCATGAATAAAATAGGTGCCGCAAACAGAATTAGCGGATCGACGATGTCGTGCATCTTTTAACCGCGGCAGCTCGAGCTCGAGTGGATTCAGTACCCGGCGCGGTCACTCCGCTGTCGCACTGCAATAGCGGTTTTTCGCCTTGGGCTTGATCTTGACGTTGATCGTGAATTCGGCTTATTGTCCGCCCAGCAATTCGGCTGGGTCGTTCGGTCCAGTCACATCATCGATCCGCTTCACATCTGCTCGGACTGATGTCTTCCCAGCTGTTTTAGGGTGAGCCAATGGCAGGGCAACGGGCTTAATCAATTTATGCGAATTCAGATACGGAGCATGGCCGTGATTCACAGGTTGGCATAACTTTTAACAAAGGCCCGGTAATAAGGAGGTTCATATGTCTAAGTTTCTGATGCAGGTTTCCTTGACTCAGGACGGTGCAAAGGGTCTGGCAAAAGATGGCGGCACCAAGCGAAAACAAGTAGCGGAACAGTTCTTCAAATCGGTCGGCGGGACGTTAGAGGCGTTTTATTTTGCCTTCGGCCAGACCGACGTTTTTGCCATTGTCGATTTTCCTGACAACGCAAGCGCCGCGGCCATCTCGCTTGCCGGAAACGGGGCGGGCCAAGCCAACGTCAAAGCCACGGTGCTCATCACACCCGAAGAGATGGACCAGGCCGCAAAAAAAAGCCAAGGTCTTCGACCACCGGGCGCATGAGAAAGTACAAGCAGTATAGCGCGACTGAAACTATCGCGGGAACACGGCACTTGCTTTAAGTGTCGTCGGGTCGAATTAGCATTGTACGAGAGACCCGCTGCGTAAAAGTGGGCTGAAAGTGAAGTGAGAGTCGCTCGTCCATGAAAAATTGCATCAACGGCTCGTTGAAATGAATTAGGAGCATAACTGTCATGCCGATCATCACAATCTATCAAGGCGCTTCCGGCGAAGGCCAAGAGCTGGCCGAATCGGTGGC
>Ga0075342_1000086_pt1 | contig 15474 bp, 17 predicted proteins | sample RushOxbow_ThreeS_3_FD_120085 | JGI IMG/M metagenome (GOLD analysis project Ga0075342, IMG submission 120085) | Natural and restored wetland microbial communities from the San Francisco Bay, California, USA, that impact long-term carbon... | ecosystem: Environmental > Terrestrial > Soil >...
AACCGTAAGCAATGCCCATATGTCCGCTCTCCACCAAGGGATCGTCGGTAAGCCCAGCGTCAATGAGCGCCAACTCACTGGCGCGCGTCGCCATCAACGCGACCCGCCCCATGCTCCGCATTGACTTGGTGGTGTACCGTTCGGATAATGGAAAGGCCGCCGCCGGCGCGCCCAACAGGGTATGCAGCCCGTCGTAATCGCTCCACTCGTCCATGCGCTTGACCACGTTACGATAATCACCCAAGCGCGCGCGCACACTCAGCCAATCGTTGCCGAGGGGACTGATGCCGGCCATGCCGGTCACCGCGACGCGGCGTTTCATGCCAGGCCTCCGTTTACCGAAATCACTTGCCGGGTGATATATGCGGCGTCGGCGCTCAAGAGAAAACTTACCAGCGCGGCGACTTCCTCCGGCTTACCGACCCGCCGCGCGGGAATCAATTTGAGCGCCTCGGCGAGCGGCACTTCGGCCGTCATGTCGGTCCCGATCAAGCCGGGCGCGACGCAATTTACGGTGATGTCGCGCTTGGCCAGCTCCAAGGCCAATGCTTTAGTGGCGCCGATGATCCCCGCCTTGGCCGCGCTGTAATTGACTTGGCCGCGGTTGCCGATCAAACCGGCAACCGACGATAAGGTGACGATGCGCCCCGGCGCGCGCCGCCGAACTAGCGGCATGATCAGCGGATTGAGGACATTGTAAAATCCGTCCAAATTGGTTTTCAGCACCATGTCCCAATCCTCCCCGCTGAGCGCGGGAAAAACATTGTCGCGAACCATCCCGGCATTACAAACCACACCGTAGTAGCAGCCATGCTGAGCGATGTCGGCTTCGAGCGTGGCGGCGACCACGGCGCGGGCACCGATATCGAACTGCAACACCCGCGCTTGCCGGCCCATGGCGGTAATACTTTGCGCTACGCCGTCGGCGTCGGCGCGCCGGCTCTGGCAATGCACTACGATGTCGAAACCGTCGCGCGCCAATCGCAGGGCGATCGCTTTGCCAATGCCGCGGCTCGATCCAGTCACCAGCACGCTATCATTCATGTCGACAAGCCTTGCAATGGGCCTGCGCCCGCGGCGGATTGAAACACAGTAACATTGGCGCTCGCTAACCTACCCTTTTCGTCATCGATATGGCAGTCGAAGGACGCCAAGCCCTCGTCGCTTTGAAACACCCGCTTAACGTAAATTTTCAATAAACTGCCCAAGGCAAAACTAGGTTGCATGCATTCGTAGTGCCGGGTGCCAAGCAAATAACCGATGCGAACCCGCTCGCCGCGCAGACGGGCGCTATAACCGGCATAGGCGCCAATGGCTTGCGCCATATACTCAAGCCCCACCCATCCGCCGATGGCGCCGTCAACGTAAAATAGACTGTCGGCGCGCACTCGAACTTCGGCGCATAGACTCTCGTCATCGGCGGCAACGACCCGGTCAAGTAAAACCATCGGCCCCGAGTGCGGCAACAAGTCGCGAATGTCCGGCAGGTTCATTTCAATCTCTTGCGAAAACCAGCGTCACGTTGGCGCCACCGAAAGCGAATGAATTGCTCAATACCCAGCGGGGTGGATGTCCCAGTCTAGTCGTCGAGGCCGCCAACCGTAAAACCGGCAAAGCCGGATCATTCACCTCGTCCCATAAATGCGCTGGCAACCTGCCAGTGCGATTATCGTCTTGCATCACCAGCCAGCATAGCGCCGCTTCGATCGCCCCGGCCGCGCCGAGGGCATGGCCGGTAAAGGGCTTGGTCGAACTCACCCAGACGCGATCGCCGAACACGCGGTAAATCAATTCGGCTTCCATGGCATCGTTCTGCACCGTGGCAGTGCCATGTAAATTGATGTATTCGATCTCCGCCGCGGTTACAGTAGCACGCGTCAAAGCCTGTTCTAGCGCCAAGCGCGCGCCGACGCCAGCGGGATCCGGCGCCGACATATGGAAGCCGTCGGATGACTCCCCCCAACCGCGCAGGCTCACCGTTGCCGGTTCGCGGCTGACCAGAAATAACGCGGCGCCTTCGCCAATGTTAATACCATCGCGATTGCGGCTGAGTGGATTACAGCGCTTAGTGCTGAGCGATTCAAGGGCAGCGAAGCCCGCCACCGTGAAGCGACACAAGGTGTCGACGCCGCCGGCAACCACCGCGTCACATGCGTTCATGCGAATCAGCCGCGCCGCACTGGCCAGGGCCTTGGCGCTCGAAGCGCAGGCACTGGAGTGGACATAGGCGGGGCCAGTGATGCCAAGCTCCGCCGCCAGCACCGCAGCCGGTGAAACCAACTCTTGCTGACCATAGCGGAATTCTTCCGGCAACGCCCCCTTCGTGACATAATCGCGCAACGCCGTTTCCGCTTCACCAATACCGGAGGTGCTAGTGCCGATTACAACACCGACCCGCGCTGCGCCGAAGCGCGCGACGGCCTCGTCTACCACCGGACGTATTTGCTTTAAGGCGACCAGCGCCAATTGATTGTTGCGGCTGCGGTCGGACAAAGGCCACCGTTCCATCGGCGGCAGGGACCAATCGGCATCAATCCGACCCACCGGTAACCGCCGTCCCGGTGAAAACGCATCCGACAACGCCACCCCACTCTGTACCAGCTCCAAGAGCGCGCGCTTGGTTGCGTCGAGGCTGTTACCCAGAGGGCTAATCATACCCAGCTGATTGAGATAGATCATGCTCATGGAGTGCTCAGAACCGACTGTATCGTCAGGCGATACTGATAGCGCAGATTGGTCAATTCGATCGTGCCGCTCCAGCGCGGCTCGCTGCTGTAATCGATCACCATCACCGGTTGATCGAGCAACCGTAAAGTTCGCCGCCGGCCATTCTCGGCGATACTCCAGCCGGCCGGCAAAGCTTTTTCGATCACCTCGATGGGCCACAGCGTCAGTTGCAAATCTTCCAAGACGTCCTCGCCGCGCAACTGCTCCGGCACCAGCGGATGGCGCCAGGATTGGAGCGAGTAGCCATCGTAGTGCAACGCGAGAATCCGTTGGCCGAGCGCGAGTCCGACCATGTCGAGCCGCTCCGCGTCGACTTCGAGGGCGGCATCGATCTCATCAATACGCCCTGGTCTCTCGATGCTGAGATGCTGCTGCAAGCTGAGTGACGTTCCCAGTGTCGCCGGCGCCAGTCTAAGTCCCAAGCGCGCCGGCTGCGATGGCGCATCGGCACAACCAAACAAACCTGCCACGATCGCCGCGCGGAACGCCCTGCCCCAGTTCACCCCTGGTAGCATAGTTCCTCCAACGCCGCCAAACGCCGCCGGGTCTGGCTGACATAGGGATTACTTCGATCCCAAGCGTAACCTGCCAGGATCGCCGCGATCATGCGGCGGATGTCGGCGCGCGGCAGAGGATCGAAAATAATTCGCTGCAAGCCGCCGCGATACCAGGACTCGACAAAGGCCCGAAAGGTGTTGATGCCCTGCTTGAGGGGTAGGGCAAATTCCCGCTCCCAGTCGACCGTAGCGCCGGCCAGCTGGCGCGGCACCAGCGCCGCCGCCAGGCTGGCCGATTTGAAGGCGATGGTGACACCTGAAGAAAAGATCGGATCGAGAAATTCGCCGGCATTGCCGAGCAGTGCGTAACCGCGGCCCCACAACGAGCTGACATTGCAGGCGTAGCCGACCAGCTGCCGCGCCGGCGTATCCCACCGCGCCTGGGCGAGCAAGCGGTCCAGCGAAACATCGGCCGCGACCAACGCACGCAAACGGTCGATCGCCGTACCCTGAAAGCGAGCGAGCGCTTCGAGCCCGCCGACCACGCCAATGGAGCAACGACCGTCGCTAAACGGAATCAGCCAGTACCACAGATCGTGGTTATCGGGCTGCACGTCGATGCGAATTTTGTTGCGGTCGAAGGCGGTCGGCGGAATCTGGTCTTCGACATGGGTGAAGAGCGCACTGCGCATCGGAAAGTCCGAAGGCGTCTCCAAGGTTAGCAAACGGGGCAGGACACGGCCGAAGCCGCTGGCATCGAGGACAAAACCGGCTTCGACGATCGACTTGTTATCTTGCTCGTCCTTAATCGTGATGCGGGGCCGAGGGCCGCTCACGTCCACGGCGACCACCTCGTGGCGAAAACGCAGATCGGCACCTTGCCGCTGCGCTTCGAGCGCCAACAGGTGATCGAAGCGCGCGCGCGGCACTTGATAGGTGTAACTCCAACCGGCGGAAAACTTGTCGCGAAAATCGAATTCGGTGTATTGCTCGCCGCGCCCGAAGGCGGCGCCGTTTTTAATTTGAAACCCGGCGCGCTCCACCGCGCCAAGCACGCCGGCCTGTTCAAGATATTCCATGCTTTGCGGCAACAGACTTTCGCCAATGCTAAAGCGCGGAAACTGTTCGCGCTCAAGCAGCAAAACTCGCAGGCCCTGGCGGCACAGTAACGCCGCCGCCAGTGCGCCGGCCGGTCCGGCCCCGATGATGAGTACTTCCACGACCATATTCGCCTCGAATTTACCCTCGCGATAGCATGGAAAAATACAGCTATCCTAGCGAACCCGGCGGTTGCGCGTCTGCCGTCGCCCTGCGGAAGCAGGGTGCGATCAGCGCCACGGCACCAATACCGATCGCCATCGTCAATCCGAACGCGCGCAATGCTGGAGTCTGGCTAAAACCGAGTAAACCGAAAGACAGAAGCGTGCTCACCGCCGAGACGGTAACAGCAAGCCAGGCTGTGCCGTCATCGTGACTGCCTTGTTCCTGCAAGAAAATACCATAGTCTACGCCGATACCGAGTAACAGCATAAGCGCCAATAAATGAAACAATTGCAGCCCTTGTCCAACGATCCCTAATAGCGCCAGTGCCAGCAGCATCGCCAACGCGGCGGGCGCCAACGCGCGCCAACTGGATTGACGATAGCGCGGATAAAGCAGGACGAACACCGCGACGCAAGAAAGCAGCACCACCCAGCCCATATAATAACGGTAGTCGGCCAGCAGCGCGGAGATTTCGCTCACCTGATCGACCCACTCGACCCCTTCGAGTCCGCTGGCAGTTTGGCGCAGCAGCGTCAAATTGCTCCGGTTTACGCCACGAAGCGCAACGATGCTGGCATACTGATCGCCGACTCGACCCAACCAGAGGTGGCGCCAGGGTTCGCTCGCCGGCGACTGAAAAAACTCCTCTACGGTGAGCGGCGTCGCCGCTGCGAGTAAACGCGTCCGGGCACCGCTAACCCAGCTTTGCCCCTCACCGAGCTTGGCCGCCAAAGCAGCCAGCGCGCCGTCCTTTTGCAGGAGCAACTTATCGATCAACTGACGGCGCGACTGCTGAATTCGCGCCGACGGCACCCAGTTGGCAATCGCATGGTAGCCACCAATCTGTTTCTGTTGAACCAGCAGATCAAGACGCCGCTTGACGGCTTCCTCCCGTTGCAGCAGCGCTTCGGCGTCGGCGCCGCGCAGCAAAAAGAATTGCACCGGCGACGCCAGATCGAGAATCTTGCCCAGCTTCAACTGATCATCGAGCAATGGTTTTGGTGAATTCTGCAGTGAGCGAATGTCGTCTTGCACGGTCAACCGCGACCCGCCGAAGCCGGCCAAGCCGGCAAACGCCAGTGCGGCACCGAGGCTGCGCCGGTTCTTCGCGAAGCGTGGCCAGCGCGTCGCGCCACGGCCATAGCGCTCTGCGACGGCGCGATTTTTTAATTTGCTTGCATGGACCAAAGTTGGAAACCAAAACACCACTGTGAACCAAGCGAAGATCAGTCCGACGGCGGAAAACAGCGCCATCTGGCGCAGGCCGGGAAACGGTGTCAGGACCAAACTGAAATAACCGATCAGCGTAGTGACCAGGGTCAAAATCAGCGCCGGCAGTATATGGCGCAGTAAACGCCAGGAGTCGAGTTGCTCGTTTGCCCCCAGCCGTTTGCAGAGAAAGTAAATGCCATAATCCTGCGCCACGCCAATTAAGCTGGCACCGAAAACCAAAGTGATCAGATGAATCCGCTCGAACACGAGCGATGCGATCGACAGCGCGCCCAGGCAGCCGACGGCGATCGACAGCGCCACCAAGGCAATCGGTTTGAACGAGCGAAAGGTAATCCAGATCAACAGCAAGATACCGGTAAGCGAACCGATGCCGATGGTGGACATTTCGCGCTGCGCTTGGGCCGCCGCGGCGGCAGCGTGCAGGACGACGCCGCCTTGAATGATCTCAACCCGCTGGGCCGCTTGCTGAGCGGCCTGCCGCGCTTGCTCAAGCACCGGCATCAGCGCCTGTTGTCCGGCCACGGCGAAGGCTGGCACCTGCAGCGTCAGCGGCAGCACGACATAGTGGCGTTCGCCGGCGCTGACAAATAACTCCCCGGCGCGCGGGCGCACCGGAGTTTCTTGAGCGCGCGCCAGTACCCAGTTATTAAACCAGCCGAAAGGGTCATCCCGCCATGCCAGCGGCTGCGGCCCGGCGAACGGGCTATAGAGTTTCGCCAGCGCACGGTCGAGCCAATACGACGGTGCTTGGCCGCGCAGGGCCGCATCGTCCTCCGAGGTCAGCAGGGTTAGTCGGTGATTTTTAAAGGCCGCTAACCAATCGGACTCGGTGTGATCGCTGATCCCATCGGCGGCTCGCAACAAGTGGCCATACGGCGCGAGATTTTTTCGGTAGACCGCGGCGGCGTTGCGAGCATCGTCCCAATCGGCCGCGCCAATCAGCACGATCACGCGTTGCTGTGCCGCCTCAACCATTTGCGCCAGCGCCCGCTGGCGCGCCGGGTCGCGCTGTTGGGCCGGTAACAGCGCGAGAATATCAGTGTCCGGCACGAGCCGATCATGCCACCAAAGAATTCCGGCGTGGAACGAAACCGCGGCAACCACGACCGCCCAGAACCATGGAACCCATCGGCGCCAACTCAAAATAGCGCCGCCTCTTCGCTGGTAATCGCCTGCTCGCCGGTTTGGATCGCCGAAAAAACAATCCGCGTACGGTCGCCCTTGGCTTCGTCAATGGCGATGTTCTTGACATAGACACCGCCGTCGAGCGCGATGGCGCCGATCACTTTAGCGACGCCGGCATCGCGCGCTTTGAGCTTGACGCTCCAAGCGCCATCACCGGCAACGCCTTCGACATCGAAATACTTTTCCAACTGGCCGAGATCCCCCGCCAACATTGAGAACAATAGGGTATTAATGAGCCGCACCGTCGGTTCCTGCTTGGCGTTAAGGCGCATGGCCAGCCGCTCGCCGTGCCATTGAACGATTTCATCCCGGGTCAGCCGGACGGTATTGGCAAACGGTTGCAAGCTGCGCCATAGCACGCCCTTATCGGCGACCACGCAGAAACGGCCGCTGGAGCGCAACGGATTTTTCAAACCGGCTAACTGCTTGGTCTGGTCGAAGCGGCCGCACAAAACTTTAGGTTTGGCCAAAATCGCTTGAATCTCCGCCACCGGGGCGGCGCCCAGGAGCGGCCAGACCATCAGGCTCAAACAGACTGCGATAGCTTTTCGTTTCATCACCGCGTAAGCCCCAGTTTTTCAAACAGTACCGGCGGCGAGACGAAGCACATTTCGCCGGTGGCGATATCGACTGCCACTTGAGTGGTGGTGGCCCGGCTTACTCTATGACCGGTGGCGCCGTCAGTTAGGATGTAAGCAATCTTCAAGCGGTTCTCCCATTCGACAATCTCGGCACGCAGTTTTAGCCGTTGGGCGAACTTGGCCGGGGCGATGAACCGAACATGCAGATCGATCACCGGCCATACATAGCCCGACGCTTTCATCTGCGGGTAATTGTAATCGATGGTCGTGAGCAAGGCGCTACGCGCCAACTCGAGGTAGTTGACGTAATGGCCGTGCCAGACGATTTCCATCGGATCGAGATGATTGAACGCCACCTGGGTCTCGGTCTCGGCAAACCAGCGACTGGGCTGCTTACTCATAGAGTTTCCATGCTCGATTGCGAATCCGTTCGACCAGTAACCGCAGATTCGGTTCCAAACGGCGGTCCTCCTCGATCACGGCGATGTCGGCGGCGAGCGCGTCGATCATCCGTTGGAGCGCTGCGCTTGGCAAAGCGGACGCATGCAATCGGCAGCGTAACCAAACTGCCTGGCGCACCGTGATCAATAATCCCGCGGCGACCTGCTCGGTCAATTCCAACACCCGCGTGCAGTCGCGCGCGGCGATCGTGCCCATGCTCACCTTGTCTTGATTGTGACACTCGGTGGACCGGGAAAACACCGACGCCGGCATCGTCAGCTTAAGCGCTTCCGCGGTCCACGCCGAGACGCTGATCTGCAAAGCCTTGAGACCGTGGTTGATCGCCGCGCGCGGCCCCGCCATGCCGGAGAGATTGGCGGGCAAGCCATTGCTGTAGCGGCTGTCGACCAGCAAGGCCATTTGCCGGTCGAGTAAATCGGCCAAGTTGGCCACCGCGTTTTTCATGCTGTCCATGGCAAACGCGATGTGGCCGCCGTAAAAGTGGCCGCCGTGCAGCACCCGTTCGCCGGCCGCATCAATGATCGGATTGTCGTTGGCGCTGTTGAGTTCGTTTTCGATGTACGAGCGCAGCCATGGCAGCGCATCGGCGAGCACACCGATGACATGGGGCGCGCAGCGGATCGAATAGCGGTCCTGCAACCGTTTGCCGTCGACGACGGTTGCTTGAATCGGCAAATCCTCGCGCAGCCAGCCGGCAACCGCCTGCTGGCCGGGATGCGGTTTTGCCGCGAACAGCGTTTCGTCGAAATGCTCGGCGTTGCCGTCAAGCGCGAAGGACGCCAGCGCGCTGATGCGCGTCACCAGCCGGGTGAGATATTCGGCCCGTACATAACACAAGCAAGCCAGCGCGGTCATGACCGCGGTGCCGTTCATGATGGCCAGTGCTTCTTTCGGACGCAAGCGCAGCGGCGTAAGGCCCGCTGCGGCCAGTACCGGAGCAGCGGGGATGAGGGCGCCGGCACGCCAAACTTCGCCTTCGCCACACAGCACCGCGGCGAGATATGAAAGCGGCGTCAAATCGCCGCTGGCCCCCACCGAGCCTTCGCACGGGATCGCCGGTAAAATATCCTGCGCAAGCAGTCGTGTGAGCTGCTCTAACAAGTCGACACTGACACCAGAATGCCCTTTGCATAGGGAGGTTAAGCGTGTAGCAATCACCGCGCGCGTCTCGCTGGGCGTAAAATGCGCGCCAAGCCCGCAACCATGAAAGGTGTAGAGATGGCGCGGCAGCTCGCCGATCAGCTCCGGTTGGATGGCAACGGTGCAGGAATCGCCGAAGCCGGTGGTCACGCCGTAAATTATCCCTTCTTCAGCGAGCCGGCGGTCGAGGAAATCGGCGCCGCGCGCGATCGCGGCGCGAAACTCCGGCGCCGGAGATAAATACGCTACCGTTGATTTCTCGGCGATCGCGACGATCTCTTCAATGCTGCGCCAACCGGCGTCGAAGCATACCGTGGGGGGGGAATTTAAACGCTCAACGGGATGCATAATTATCGCTCGCTCGGCCTACTTGCCAAAAGTCATAAAAGTTAAACCATTGCAATGGCGCTTGGCGGCAGTAGAACTCGAGCCGCGCGGCGTAGGCGCTGGCTAAGCTATCGAGCGCGGCCGCGCGATCTTTGCGCGGCAAGCCGATCGATTGGCGGAAGAGCTCGAAGTGAATTTCCCAACCGCCGCGGTTGCGCAGGGAAAACAGCAGATAAACCGGGCACTGAAACAGGCTCGCCATCAGATACGGGCCCACAGGAAATGGCGCCATGGCGCCGAGGAACGGCACCCGCGCGACCCGCGGCTCCCGAGCGACCGGAATGCGGTCGCCGGCGATGGCAACAAATTCCCCGTGGTCGATCTTATCCTGCAACAGCGCCGCCGTGGCGGGGGTCAGCTCGCTGACTTGCATGACGTTCAGTTGGCTATCGGGATTGACCTGGGCTAGCAATTGATTGAAACGCGTGGCGTGCTTGGTGTGCAGCAGCACGGTCAATTTGAGGCCCGCTTGATGCCTCGACATGACGCGGCAAAGTTCCAGATTGCCCAGATGGCAGCAAATGATCAGTCCGCCCCGATTACCGGCGACTTGGGCGGCGATTTGCTCGTCGCCGTGAATCTCAACCGCACCGGTGTCGAATAAACCGCACCACAGAAGCAATTTGTCGAGAATGCATTCGCCGAACGAAGCAAAATGACGCAGCACGCCAGTGAAGCCGGTCGTGCTACCGGTCACACCGTCAAGCTGCGCGACCCGCCGGAGATAATCTTTCGACGCCGCCCGTGCCCAAGGTTTAGCGATCACATACCAGAGCAATACCGGATAGAGGACCACGCGAAACGGCCAACGGCCGAGGACGCGGCCGAGCCAAAACAGCAAACGGATGCCGGCGACGAAGCTCACTTCTTCGATCTGCGCCCAATGCCGGCTGGCGCCCGCTGCCTTCCCTGCCATCACGGCACGCTCCATTTACGCGCGAGCAAATTCGGCAGACGCAGTAACATGCCAAAAAAGAGCGTCGCGTGTAATCGTGAAATCAATAAATTGTCCATGCCGCTGCGAAAGTGCGAGACGCCATCCTTGGGATAGCTTACCTTGGTCGGCAGGTTAATGATCTCGATGCCGGACCAGTAAAGCCGGACCAGCACCTCGATATCGAAGCTCATGCGCGCGCCGAGTTTGCACTGGCGGTCGAGCTCAAGCAGCGGCGCCAACGGATATACCCGAAAGCCGCACATGGAGTCTTCGATGCGGCGCGACAAGGTATTGATCGAAACCCAAACATGGGTCAGATAGCGGGCCCAAAGTCGAAATCTCGGCACGCTGCCATCATAATGCGGGCAACCGATAACCAGCGCGTGCGGATGGGCCGCGGCCTGGTCGAGAAAGTTCGCAATGTCTTCGACACGGTGCTGGCCGTCGGCATCGATCTGAAGCGCGTGAGTAAAACCAACTTGCACGGCGTGGCGAACGCCCGTGAGCACCGCGGCCCCTTTGCCGCGGTTCACTGGGTGACGCAGCAAGGTGACGCTATTTTGCTTGGCGCCTGCCAAGCCATCAAGCACTGCCGCGCACGCCGGGGCGCTGCCATCGTCGACGAGAATACAAGTTAGCTGCTGCGCGAGCACGCCCTTGACAACGTCGCTCACCGCTCCTTGGTGATCGAAAACCGGAATCACGGCGCAGGGCTTAAACATCGGCAGCACCGAATCGCACCCGGCCACTGGCATGGGTGCCGAGCGCTGTGGTGACCTTGAATGACAAAGTCGCGCTGGCCGGATGGCACACTAGTTCGAGCCTGAACGGCGTGTCAGGCACGATCAAGCGCTGGAATTTCAACATCTCGATGGCGCGAAACTGTGGCGGCAAGTCGAAACAGCGCCGCCCGTAAGCGATGACCCAATCGACTTGCACCACCCCTGGGAGAATCGGCTGGCCGTGAAAATGGCCGTGAAAATAAATCAGATCGTAGGGCGCAATGATCTCGAAGAGCGCGCGTTCCGCGTCGCGCTCAATCAATCGCGACTGCGGCTCGGTCACACGCGCTGGCTTAGGTTCGAGCAGTGCGAGCAGATCCGCATGACTAGTCTTGCCCTGGGCATTGACTGGCAGCGCGTCGAGATAGCGCCAGATGCGCGGCAATCCCACCGGTTCGATGAATTGATCGAGGAGACTGCGCATCACGCGCGTGAAGCCGCGCCGGCCCAGGGTGTCCAGCTCGCGCCGGCCGCGTTCCGACGGCACGACTAACGCAGCAACCCGCTGGCGCCGCCCATCCAGCGCAAGTGTGCGGGCGAACTCAACCAGCGGCGAAGCCATCAGCAATCCTTCAATCTTGCTCAGCGAGATCCGCTTACCCTCAATCTTGGCAATTCGATCGACGCGGCCGCCGAGAAAAAACTTGCCGCCGCCTGCCGCTTGCGCCCGGTCCGCGGTGCGAAACCACTCTTTACTCGGCAAATGCTCCGAACTCACGGCGAGTACTTTGTCATCGGCATCCTGCGCATCAAGGCGCCATGCCACCCCCGGCAGCGCCGTCCATGCTTGATTCTCGGGGCTTTCCTGTCGGCGCCAGGCGATACCACCGGTTTCAGAGCTGCCATAGACTTCGATGGGAACTCGCCCCATCAAACGTTGGCACTCCCGGGCGACATCGAACGACAACGGACCACCCGACGAGAACACCGCGCGCAGCCGCTCGGCTGCCTGGCTCCAACTGGGATTTTCTGGGACGCGGCTAAGATGCGCCGGACTAGAAACTAACGCCGCGTCACGCTCGGCCAAGGCAGCCGAGAGGTCTTCAAACCATGAGAGACTGCGTGCTTGAATCTGGCGGCCAGCCGCAAGCGGCCATAAGACATTGAATAACAGTCCGTAAATATGTTGATGGGACACCGTGGAAATGATCTCCGCTGCGCCGAGTAAGGCACCGAATTGTTTTTCCAGGTTGGCCACTTCCGCAGCCATTTGGCCGAGCTTCTTGGCGATCGGCTGGGGCATACCGGTGCTGCCGGAGGTGAAAAGCACCAGACCAACGAGATCCGCATCGAATACTTCGAGTCCTGCGGGATTGAACTCACAAGTCGACGGCGGCAGGGTTAGGGGACGCCATTCGATGGCGAATTCACCCAGGAATCCAGCCACGCTGCCTCGCAGAGCGGCGCAGGTACCGGGCAAATTTTCCCCCGGCAAGACAATCGTCTTGCCCGCTTGCCAAGCGCCGAACAGCACGGCCGCGAACTCGATCGCATCGTTGTGAAAAAGCGCAAAGTCCCGTCCCGGTGTTTCAGTCAACAACCGAGACCAGGCTTCGACACGGGCAACAAACGCGCGCCAGGTTATCGGCGCGCCACTGCGCCATGCGATCACACGATCGGCGGAGCGGTTGGCGCTGAGCGCATTAAGCAGATTGAGCGGTTGAGCCATAGCGGCGCTTGAAATAGCAGCGGGCGCAGTATTCGCCGGCAAACAGAATCCCCATCAGCAAATAGGCCAGAAAGCCGTTGTAAAACGACCATAGGGCCATGGACGAAAACAGCGCGGTGTAGAGCGCGATCGCGCCGTTGAGCACAAAAAATCCACACCACACTTGAGTAACCTTGCGCGTATAAGCGATCGCGGCGGGCGGCAAATTCGGACCCTGTAGGCGCGCCAACCGTTCGATGGTCGACGGTGGTACGATCAGGCTGTAGGCAAACACCGTCAGGAATGCGACGTTGACCAGCACCGGATAAAATCTGAGCGGCAACAAAGCGCCTGACCAATAGGCCCATAGCGCCAGCAAGATCGTGCCGGCGGCCCAGTAGCGTGTCGCGACGGCGGCCGCCGCATCGGGCCAGCGCGCCAAGCCCAACAGTAATAAAAGCGCGGCCAGCCATGCCGGTGCCACCCGGCCTTCGCCAAGCCAGAGCGCCAATGGGAAAAGCAGCGCAAGCGGCACGGCAAGGAAACGGAGGGCGCGGCGCATCTTACTTAATGCTCCAGCAGTTCAGCCAACGCCTCGACTACATCGCCTACCGTGCGAACTTTTTTAAACACCTCCGGTTGCAGCCGTTTGCCGGTGAGCTGCTTTAGTCTGACCGCGAGATCGACGGCGTCAATGCTATCGATGTCGAGATCGTTGTATAAATGCGAGTCCAGCATAATCTTCGTTTCATCGATTTCGAACATCTCGTGCAACATGCTCACGAGCCACGGATAAATTTCTTCCTTCCGGACTGGCAGCGCCGAAGTCATTTGCTCTGTTCCTCGTTTTTTTGAACCTTTTCTATCATCTCGGTGAGCGCGCGCACGGACGCGAAGTGGCGGCGGTTTTCTTCCGCCTTCGCCGATAAGATGATGCCGTAACGTTTTTGAATCGCCACGCCCAGCTCCAAGGCATCAATGGAATCCAGCCCCAGTCCTTCGACGAATAGCGGCGCCTGGGCGTCGATATCGGCCGCCGTGATATCCTCCAGCTGTAAGACATCAACGATCAATTGCTTAATTTCTTCTTCAGTGACCGACAAGGTAATCGCTTTCTTTAACAAAGAGTTCGCGCAAATGCGCGGTCATCCGGCGTGCCGCAAGCACTTCGTTGGCGGCACCGTCGACAAATGGACGGATATCAATATCTTCTCTCACATCGAAACGATACCGCGAGGTTTGCCCAGGCAAACGCCACCAAGGCTCGCCTTTGACCAACATCGGCGGTGCGCAGCGCACCAGCACCGGTGTGATGTCGCAGGGCACGCGCACCGCGATGTTCGCCGCGCCCCGCTTAAGACTAATCGACCCATCGGCCGGCGTGCGAGTACCTTCCGGGAAGATGATGAGGTTGCCGCCGTGGCGCACCGAAGTGATGCAGTCCTCGACCAGACGAACGCTGTCATCGCGGTTGCAGATATAGCCCGCGGCACGAACCGTCGCACGGGTAAACGGATTACGCCATAGTCCTTCTTTGACGATGCAATCGGCCCGCGGCACAAAGGCCATCAGGAACACAATATCGATCAATGTTGGATGGTTGGCAAGGATCAACAGCCCCCGGCGGTCGAGGCGTGACAAGCCGGTGGCTTGATACTGGAAGACACCGAAGGCGCACATCGAACGTACGATGGCGCGGAAGGCCAGCCGGATCAAATCGCGGGCGACATCCTGCCGGCGCTGGCGCTGCCGAATTACGACATGGAGCAATGGAAAAATGAACAACCCGCCGACGCCAATGGCGATAAAGCTCAGCGCGACGCCAAATACACGCCAATACCACTGGATGCGCTTAAACATCGCGCACCCATAACCAACGCCGTCGTTGGCAGACCCGTTGCAACGAACGATCTTGCCTTAAGTAAAAGCGCAAGATGTCCAGACCGGGAGGCAAACCTTCAACGCCCGCAGAGTGCTCCTCGGCGGCTGCCGACCAGGAGAGCGATACAACATCGCGGCCCGGCGCATGAATCAACCAAGCCCAAGCAAAGGGTTGTTGATGGCAATCTTGGTACGCCGCATAGAGCGCCGGAAGCGGCCGATCATAGACCACCAGCAAGACCTCGGAGGCGCCATCGGCAAGCAAGCCGCACGCTTCGATCACCGCGTGCTCTACCGTGCTGAGACCGGCGGCCAGCGCACTGCTCCCGGCATGATCGCCGCGGGCGATTGAGAACAAACCCCCGGTGGCATTATGAACCGACAATCCGAAGGTGGTCGGCGAAAGCGGCAGACCCTTCGCCAGATCGGTGAGGAGCTCCACCGACCGTGAAGTTTCGCCATGGCGAGAACCAAAGATCGTCGGCACATCGCGGCGATCGCCAAGACATCGGTAGGCGACTTCGAGGGCCATCCGATCGAGAAATCCGGCGCGCCGGCGCAGCATCGGCGCCATCTCGCGCACCACCGGCTCACTCTCACCCACGATCGGCCGGTGACCGGCGGACCACTCGAGCCAAGCCTCCGCCGTCTCAACGCCTGGCGCCCAGGCGGCAATGGCGGCAATTGAAAAACGTATTCCCTGATTTACGAGAGCCATTGGCGGCAGCTTTTGCCGGCACCCAATCATTTA
>Ga0075342_1000087_pt1 | contig 15433 bp, 11 predicted proteins | sample RushOxbow_ThreeS_3_FD_120085 | JGI IMG/M metagenome (GOLD analysis project Ga0075342, IMG submission 120085) | Natural and restored wetland microbial communities from the San Francisco Bay, California, USA, that impact long-term carbon... | ecosystem: Environmental > Terrestrial > Soil >...
CGCGGCCGAGGCCGGACTCCTTGACCCCACCGAACGGGACGACCTCGTTCGAGAAGATCCCTTCATTAACTCCAACCATGCCGGCGTCGAGCTTCTCGGCGATGCGCCAGGCGCGGCTCAAATTCTGGCTGAACAGATAGGCGGCGAGCCCGAATGGCGTGTCGTTGGCGAGCCGAACGGCGTCGGCCTCGGTGTCGAAGCGCACCAGCGCCGCCACGGGACCGAAAATCTCCTCGCGGACGATCTCCATGTCTGGCGTCACCCCGCCCACGACCGACGGGCGGTAGAACAGGGGCCCAGTCCTGTCGAGCGCGCCGCCGGTGAGGACTTTCGCACCCTTGTCGACGGCGTCGCCCACCAAGCTTTCGACCTTGGCGATCGCCGCGTTGTTGATCAGCGGGCCGACATTCGTGCCGGCCTCCATGCCGGAACCGACGACGAGCTTCTTGACCGCCTCGACGAGGGCGGCGGCGAAGCGCTCGTAGATGCCGGACTGCACCAGGATACGGTTGGCGCAAACGCAGGTCTGGCCAGCGTTGCGATATTTCGAGGCCATGGCGCCAGCGACCGCCTGGTCGAGATCGGCGTCGTCGAACACGAGCAGCGGCGCGTTGCCCCCGAGCTCGAGCGTCAGCTTCTTCACCGTGTCGGCGCATTGCCGGTAGAGGATCTTGCCCACCTCGGTCGAACCGGTGAAGGAGAGCTTGCGCACCCGGCTATCCTCGCAGAACACCTTGCCGACGGCAGGTGCATCGGATGTGGTGACAATATTGAGCACGCCCGCCGGCAGCCCGGCGTCGAGCGCGAGTTTGGCGATCGCCAGCGCGCAAAGCGGAGTCTCCTCAGCCGGCTTGACTACGATAGTGCATCCCGCAGCGAGTGCCGGCGCCACTTTCCGCGTAATCATGGCTATCGGAAAATTCCACGGCGCGATCGCGGCGACCACCCCGATCGGCTGTTTGATGGTGAGGTAGCGCTTGGAGGCGACGGTGGTCGGAATCGTGCGCCCATAGGCGCGCTTGCCCTCCTCGGCGAACCACTCGATGAAGGAAGCGCCGTAGGCCACCTCGGCACGCGCTTCCGCGAGCGGCTTGCCTTGTTCGGTCGTCATCAGTTGCGCAAGGCTTTCGGTCTCGGCGGTGATGAGATCGAACCAGCGCTTGAGGATCGTCGCCCGCTCCTTGGCCGTCTCGGCCGACCAGGCAGGGAACGCGCGAGCAGCGGCATCGATGGCGCGCTTGGCATCCTTGGCGCCGAGATCGGGGACCGTGGCGATATCGGCGCCGGTCGCGGGATCGGTGACGGGGAAGGTCTTGGCCGAGGTGACCCACTCGCCGTTGATGAGGGCGGCGGCCGGGAATTTCTTGGAGATCATGGTCATGGTAATCTCCGTCAGCGGATCTCGATCGATACCGTCATGAGCCTCACGCGACCTGCGCGTACCAAAGATAATCGAGCGGGGTGACGATACGCTCGAAGTTACTACGCTCGACATGCTTCAGGCGAGAAAACACGTCCTGGAAAGGCGCGCCGAAAGCGCGGTGAACGACCTCGGAGCGCTGGAACAGATCGAGCGAATTGACCCAGGCGGTCGGCAGCGGGGGCGCTTCGATCGCCTCGGAGTTGCCCTCCACCGCCGGACCCGGATCGAGCTGGTTGGCAATGCCGTGGCGAACGCCGGCAAGAATGCACGCGATTACCAGATAAGGATTAGCGTCAGCGCCGGCGACGCGATGCTCGATGCGGGTAGCGGCGCCGTGTCCTCGCGGAATGCGCAACGCCACGGTGCGATTGTTGAACCCCCAATGCGCGGCCATCGAGACATAGGCCTTGGGCACATAGCGCCGGTAGGCGTTGGCGGACTGGGCCCACACCGCCATGAAGTCGGCCATGGTCTCACGCATGCCGCCGAGGGCATGACGGAACAGCGGCGAGATCGGATCGCCGGCAAAGAGATTCTCTCCGGTCTTGTCGAGCAGGCTGAGATGGACATGCATGCCTGAGCCCGGCCAATCGTGGTGCGGCTTGGCCATGAAGGTGGCGTCGAGCCGATGCGCCCGAGCCGCCACCTTCACCGCGCGCTTCAGCAGCAAACCGTCGAGCCCCGCGGCAACCGCATCGGAACGATGCTTGAGATTGATCTCGAACTGGCCTGGACCCGACTCTTTCATAATCGCGTCGACCGGGAGACCCTGAACCTCGCAAACACGGTAGATATCGTCGATGAAGGGAGACAGGACGTCCAGCTCCTCGAAGCCGAAGGTGAGTGGCCGGCCAGGATCGTCGGACAGCCCCTCGGGGGTGTGGAGCATGGCGGAGCCGTTGGTCGCCCCGCGCGAGACATAGAATTCGAGCTCAACGGCGGCGACAGGTGTTTGGCCCGCGCGCGTGAAATGCTCGACCTGATCCATGAGTACCGTGCGGGGGTCGATCTCATCCTTGCCGTCGACGGCCAATACGGCTTGAGCGTGCTTGCCGTCGCCAACGGGAATCGGCACCAGCGTCTCGCTCAGAAGATGGCAATGGTGATCGCGGTCGCCGGTTTCCCACAAGCGGCCGGTCTCCTCCACGCAATTGCCGAGCGGATCCATGATGAAAATCGAAGTGGGCATCATGAGCCCATTCTTGGCGATGCCAAGCAGATCGGACTTGCGAATTCGCTTGCCCCGCGCAATTCCGTTCATGTCGAACAGAAAGGCATCGACCCATTGCACCCCCGGATTGGCGTCGAGGAAATCCTTCGCCTCCTCGATAGTGAGCCGCGTGTCGGTCATGGCGTGTTGCCCTTGGCGGCCGCGCCGAAGCGGCGGAACAGCGAGACCGAGACCGGGTTCGCCTTGGGCGCCCATTCAGGATGCCATTGCACGCCCAAACAGAACGCCGCATCGTCAGGTCCGCGCACGGCCTCGACCAGGCCATCCTCGGCGAAGGCCTCGGCCTGGAGCGGCTTGGCGAGGCGCGAAATACCCTGCCAGTGCAAGGAGTTGACCATGATCTCGTCCTTGCCGACCCAATCGCGCAATTTGCCCCGCAGCGAAACCGGGTGGACCGGCCCGTAGCTCTCATCGAGCGGGATATCGAAGCGCGCGCGATGGTCCTTGTGCCCGTTCACGGCGTGTACCGCCTGATGCAGGCTGCCGCCCAGCGCCACATTCAGCTCCTGGAAGCCGCGGCAAATCGCGAAGAGCGGCGTCTTGCGCTCGACCGCGGCGCGGATCAGCGGCAGCGTCAGAGCGTCCCGCAACGGATCAAGCCGATCGGGCATGATCGGCGTCTCCTCGCCGTAATGCTCCGGTGCGACATTCGACACGCTGCCCGACAAAAGGATTGCGTCGGCCACCTCGAAGATCGAGCCGATATCCGTCATGCCGGGACCGACCGGAACCAACAAAGGCTGGCACTCAGCCACCTCGGCGATCGCCGCGGAATATTTGCGCCCCACGGCGTCGAAGACGTGGCCCTCGATCAGCTTGGTACAGGCCGGGATGACGACGACCGGACGGCTCATGCGGCAAGCTCTCCGGCGACGTCGTTAAGGGTGAGGTCGAGCGTGCGGCCGATCACCTGTTCCGCTTCGTCGAACTGCGCTTGCGTCCAGATCAGCGGCGGCGAGGTGACCATAGTGTCGAACACTGCGCGCATGATGAAGCCTTCGCGGAAGAAATGGTCGCGGCAGATAAGTCCGACCCGGCCCGGATCGGCGAAGCGCCGACGCGTGGCTTTGTCGGCGACCAGCTCGATCGCGCCGAGCAGTCCGACTGAGCGAACCTCGCCCACCAGCGGGTGATCCTTGAACTTCGCCAGCACTTTGGCGAGCGCCGGGCCGGTGAACTCCTTGACGCGCGGTACGAGCCGTTCCTGCTCCATGATCTCAATATTCTTCAGCGCGACGGCGCACGCGACCGGGTGGCCAGAGAAGGTGTAACCGTGGTGAAAGTCGTCATCATGCGCCATCAGCGCGCCGGCGATATCGTCGTCGACGATGATGCCGGAGAGCGGGATATAGCCCGACGTCGCCGCCTTGGCGAAGGTGATCAGATTGGGACGGATGCCGTAATACTGCGAGGCAAACCACGTGCCGAGGCGGCCGAAGCCAGTAATCACCTCATCGGCGAGGAGAAGAATTCCATACTTGTCGACGATACGTTGCACTTCCGGCCAGTAGCTCGTGGGCGGGATCTTGACGCCGCCGGCACCCTGCACGGGCTCGCCGGCGAAGGCGGCAACATTCTCGGGCCCGACCGCGAGGATCTCCTCCTCGAGAGCGCGCGCGGCGCGCAGGCCGAACGCCTCGGGCGACTCGCCCTCCTCCGACTCGCCATACCAATAAGGATCGATGATATGGCGGAAGCCCTCATAGACCGGATAGCTGTGCTTGTGCACATGCGCCATGCCGCCCATCGAACCGGCCGCGATAGTAGACCCGTGATAGGCGTTCTTGCGCGAGATGATGATGCGCCGCTTGGGTTCGCCTTTGAGCATCCAATAATGCCGGATCAGGCGGATCGCGGTGTCGTTCGATTCAGAGCCCGACGAGCCGTAGAAGACCTGGTTGAGGGTGTCGGGAGCAAGCTCGGCGAGCTTGCGCGAGAGGGCGATGACCGGGGGGTGCGTCGTCTTAAAGAAAGTATTGTAGAAGGGAAGCTCGACCATCTGGTCGTAAGCCGCCTGCGCGAGCTCCTTGCGCCCATAGCCAACGTCGCAGGTCCAAAGTCCCGCCATGCCGTCGAGAATGCGCTGGCCTTCGCTGTCCCAGATATAGGGCCCCTCGCCGCGCACGATGACACGCGCCCCGCTCGCCCGGAGCGAGCTGTGGGTGGTGAAAGGGTGAAGATGATGAAGAGCGTCTAGCTCTCTCAACTGCGCGGTTTGATATTGATTGGTCACTTTACAAAACCTCCAGCAAAGCGTGACCCGAGGGCCGGCTCGTTAACGCTGGAAGCTCACCGGGGGCGTATAGCCGATGCGGGCGCAGAGCAGCAGCAGCACCGCCTTAAGACTCGGTCCGCTTGAGGCAAACGACGTTCGGGAAACCCACATAGAATCTCACGCCCAAGGTTAGATTCCCGCAGCCTTGACAGGGGGTTTTAGGCGGGTAATGGCTACACTGAAGACATTATTGGCTACGGTGTAGAATTGTCAACGAAAACAGCTCGAAAAAGGGCCGTTTCCCGCCCGCGTGGACGGCGCGGCCTCGACAAGAACGCCATCCTCGACGCCGCATTCGACATGCTGTCGCGCGACGGCGAGGTCGGTTTTTCCGTGCGCAAACTGGGGGTGAAGATCGGCGTCGACCCGATGACGGTGCTGCACCATTTCGGCTCGAAAGACGAGCTGTTGCGGCGGATCGCCGACCGGGCACTGGCCACCGTCGAGCTGCCGCTAACCAGCCTCGACTGGCGCGCCGATTTGCGCCACGTGGCCGCGGCCTATCGGGATCTTGCCCATCGATACCCGCGCCTGTTCCACCTCCACTTCCGCTTCCACGCGACGGGACCTGCCGACCATGCCTCGAGCGAAGTGGTCTACCGCGCACTACGGAGCGCCGGACTGCCGAACGAAGACGCCGCCGGACTTGGGCTCGCCTTTTACGCCTTCATCCTTGGTTACGCCTTGGCGGAGGCCGAAGGACTGCTGCGGCCGATCGGCGACGAGGACGCGGCGGAGCTTAGGGCGCTGGACCCCCTCGCCTACCCGGCGACGCTGGTACTAATACCGGCCTTCCAGTCGCTCGATCGTAATGCGGCGTTCGCAGCGTCGGTCGATGCCTTCGTCGACGGGGTCTCTTGCCGCGCAGAGCGCAGGCGATCGCGGACACGAGGTAGCCGGTCTCGGGTGGGATCACTGGCTCAACAATAAACGCAAGTTCAAGCCGCCGCCGCGACGTCGCCTTTCAGTGCGGCGTCGAAGATTTTCCGGCTTCCCTCCTTGGTCAACGGAACGGGATTGCCGCCGGCGGTCGGATCGACCAGAGACATTTCGACAATCGTGTCGACGCGGCTACCGTCCACTTTCAGTCCGCCGAGATCGTGCGGCACGCCGGTCTTCTTGCGAAGATCGAGCACGGCCGCGAGGAAGCCATCGAAACCGCCGCCGATGCCGAGAAAGCCGGCGAGACGGCCGATCTTCGCCTCGATTGCCGGGCGGTTGAAAACGAGCACGTAGGGCATGAACACGCCGTTGGTCATGCCGTGATGCGTATGGTAGAGCGCGCCGACCGGATGGGACAGAGCGTGGATGGCGCCGAGGCCCTTCTGGAACGCGGCAGCGCCCATAGCCGCCGCGCTCATCATATGGCCGCGGGCGTCGAGATCGTTGCCGTTAGCTACGGCCTTAAGCAGATTCTGGAATACGAGCCGCATGCCCTCCACCGCAATGCCCTCGGCTATTGGGTGGTAGCTCGGAGCGCAATAGGCTTCGAGGCAATGGGCCAGAGCGTCCATGCCGGTGCCGGTGGTGATGGCGGGCGGCATTCCGACAGTCAGCTCGGGATCGATGATCACCACAAGCGGCATCATCTTGGGATGAAAAATGACCTTCTTGGTCTGCGTCGACTCCTGGGTGATGACGCCGGCGCGGCCGACCTCTGACCCGGTGCCTGCCGTGGTCGGCACGGCAACGACCGGTGCGATCTTGTCGGCGTCGGCGCGCGTCCACCAATCGCCGATATCCTCGAAATCCCAGAGCGGGCGCGTCTGCCCGGCCATGAAGGCGATGACCTTGCCGGTGTCAAGGCCGGAGCCGCCGCCGAAGGCGACGACACCGTCGTGGCCGCCTTTGCGGTAGGCGGCAATGCCGGCTTCGACGTTAGCGTCCACCGGGTTCGGCTGGACGTCGGCGAACATCGCCGCGGGAAGCCCGGTCTGTTTCAACAGGCCAATGGCCCGATCGGTGATCGCCAGTTTGGCGAGGCCCGCATCGGTGACCAGCAGGGGACGCGCTATTCCGGCGGCGCGGCAGGCGTCGGCCAACTCCTTGATGCGACCGGGGCCGAAGCGGATGGCGGTTGGGTAGCTCCAATTGGCGGTCGGTACGCTCATGCTCTGCTCCGGAGGGAAGGGCGCGTCAGACGTCGCGGAGGTGAAAACTCTTCGGCTGGGTCAGCGCGTCGAAGCCGTATTTCGACAATGCCGCGCCGCGCCCGGTGTCCTTGACCCCGGTCCAGGTGAGATGCGGATCGAGATAGTCGCAGCGGTTCATATAGACCGTGCCGGTCTCGATGCGCGCGCCGAGTTCGGCGGCACGGTCAGCATCGCGCGTCCAGATCGACGCCGTCAGGCCATAGGGACTGTCGTTCATCAAGGTTACCGCTTCGTCGTCGTCGCGGACTTTCATGATGCCGACCACCGGGCCGAAGCTCTCCTCCCGCATCACCTCCATCTGGTGGTTCACATTGGTGAGCACCTCAGGCGCGAGATAGGGCGAGCCCGGGCGGTCGCCTTCAACTTTCATGTTGATCAGCGCGGTGGCGCCTTTGCGCAATGCCTCAGCGGTCTGGTTCCGCACCGTGTCGGCGAAGGAGCCGCGTGCCATCGGCCCAAGGGTGGTCGACGCGTCGAGGGGATTGCCGACAACGTATTTCTGGGTGAGATCAGCATAGCCCGCGACGAAATCGTCGTAGACCCGAGCATCGACATAGATGCGCTCCACGCCGCAGCAGCACTGGCCGGAATTGTAGAATGCCCCGTCGACCAAACTCTCGATGGCATGATCGAGCTTGGCGTCTGCTCGCACATAGGCGGGATCCTTGCCGCCGAGCTCGAGTCCGATCGAGGCGAAGATGCCGGAGGCGGCGCGCTCGATGGCGCGGCCGCCGGCGACCGAGCCGGTAAAATTGATGTGGTCGATCCGACCCGAGCCGATGAGTTTTTCGGTCTGCTCATGTGACAGGACGAGATTGTGGAAGAGACCCTTGGGCAGGCCCGCGCGCCGGAACGCCTCGGCGATCCGCTCGCCGACGAGCAGGGTCTGCGCGGCGTGCTTCAAGATGACGGCATTGCCGGCAAGAAGCGCGGGCGCGATGGTGTTGATGGCGGTAAGATAAGGATAGTTCCACGGCGCGATCACCATCACCAGGCCGACGGGCTCGCGCGCAATGTAACGGCGGAAGCCGTCCTTCACCGGCGGGTAGTAAGGCTTGAGCGCCTCCTCGGCGAGCGCCGACATGGCGCGTATGCGCTCCTCGACGCCCCCCTTCTCGCCGCCATAGCGGATCGGCCGGCCCATCTGCCAGGCAAGTTCCATCGCGATGTCGTCGTTCATCGCCAGGAGCGCGTCGAGGAAAGCAAGCATGTACCGCGCGCGCTCGGGGACCGGAACGGCCCTCCACTTAGGCAGCGCGGCGCGGGCCGTCGATACCGCGCTCTCGACGTCCTCATCGCGCGCAACCGGGCGCTCGGCATAGATCGAGCCGTCTACAGGGGAAATGATCTTGACGCTTTCCGACATGATTTCTCCGATGGTGTCAATATCGCTCAAAACCGCGCTTCAGTTCCCAATCTGTGATGCGGCGGTCATACTCGAATTGCTCCCAATTGGCAGTATGCACATAGTGATCGATGACGTCGTCGCCGAAGGCGGCCCGCAGCATTTTCGACGTCCGCATCAATTCCGTCGCCTCGCGGAGCGTTTTCGGCACTTCGCGCAGTGTCCGGTCTTGATATGCGTCGCCCACATAGGCTGGCTCGAGTTCCAGCTTCTGCTCGATGCCGGCGAGCCCGGCAGCGGTCAGCGCGGCAAAGGCAAGATAGGGGTTGAGATCGGCGCCGCCAATGCGGCACTCGATGCGGATGGCCTTGCTTCCGGCGCCGCAGAGCCGGAAGCCGGCGGTGCGGTTGTCGAGCGACCAGATCGCCCTGGTCGGCGCAAAGGTGCCGACCTGGAAGCGCTTATAGGAATTGACGTAGGGCGCGAGGAACCAGGTGATCTCGCGCGCGTAAGCAAGTTGTCCGGCGACGAAGTTGCGCATTAAGGCCGACATGCCGTGCTCGCCTTTGGGATCGAGAAACAGCGGCGTCTTGCCCGCGGCGTCCCATAGCGAGGCATGGATATGGCTTGACGAGCCGGCTAGGTCGTAGCGCCATTTGGCCATGAAGGTCACCGCCTTGCCGAGCGCATAGGCGATTTCCTTGCAGCCGTTCTTGAGGATAACGTGCCAGTCGGCCATGGTCAGGGGGTCGGCGTAGCGGACATTGATCTCCTCTTGGCCCGGCCCCCATTCGCCTTTCGAGTTCTCCACCGCGATGCCGGCGCCCTGCAGTCCGTTGCGGATCGCCCGCATCACGCCCTCCTCCTTGGTGGTCTGGAAGACGTGATAGTCTTGGATGTAGGTGCCGGCCGTCTTGAGATCGCGCCAGGCTTTCGCCTGCGCCGACTCGTAGGTCTCGTCGAATAGATAAAACTCAAGCTCCGAGGCGAAGAGCGACGACATATTCATCGCCGCCAGCCGCGCTATCTGCTTGCGCAGCATGGCGCGCGGGCTATGCGCCAACGCCTCGTGCGTGTGATGATCGAGCACGTCGCACAGAACCAGCGCCGTCGCCGGCAGCCACGGAATGCGTCGGATCGTAGCCAAGTCGGGCTTCATGGTGAAGTCGCCGTAGCCCTTCTCCCAGTTGGCGACCGCGTATCCCGGCACCGGCTCCATATCGATGTCGTTGGCGAGCAGATAGTCGCAGCCGTGAGTTTCCTGGTGGGCGCTTTCGAGGAAATAGTTCGCATGCATGCGCTTGCCGACCAGCCGGCCCTGCATGTCGGGGAAACAGACCACGACCGTGTCGACTTCGCCGGCGTCAACGGCTGCCTTAAGCTCGTTCAATGTCAGCATTCCGGACATTCCCAAAAAACCCTCGTTGCTCAAACAAGCGCCGGCCCATCCGTTAAGATGGGCCGGCTTTGTTGAAGGTTCGGTTTTGCGCCGCTACACCTTGACGGCACCTTCCCGCTGCTTCACGGCGAACGCCTCCTCGGGCGAGAAGACGAGCGTCTTCCGGCCATAGGCCGCGAAGTAGAGAATCGCGAGGGCGTACCAGATCGCCACGCCGATGACGCCCGTGCGGTACACGGGGTCGGCCAGCTGGAAGCCGATCGTCACCAACGCGATGATCACCGTGAGCGAAGCCCCAAGCACACCGAACGGGCTGCGATAGGGCCGTTCGATATTGGGGAAATCCCGGCGCAACTTGATGAAGGTAAGCGCCTGCAACAGGTACGAGAACATGGCGCCGAACACCGCCATATTCAGCAGCGTGCCGCCGATGAACGAACCTGCGCTCTCGCCGCCCATGGTGAACCACACGATCAGCATCACGGCGAGGCCGAGTAAGCCGCCGGCGATCAGCGCCGTGTTCGGAGTCTTGTGCGTGCCGTGGGTGACCGACAGGAAATGCGGGAAGTAGCCCGCCCGCGACAGGGAATAAATCTGCCGGCCATAGGCGAAGATGATCGCGTGGAAGCTGGCGATCAATCCAGCGACCGCAATCAGCGATAGCACCTTGGCCCACCCGGATCCGAAGATCGCGCGGAAGCCGTCCAGGATGGGTTCACCGGAGGTGCCGAGGGCGAAGGCGCCGGTGGCGGTTGTCGTGACGCCGGCGGCATCGGTTATTTCGCGTTGAATCGGGATCGACGCATTGATGAAAAGAACGAGGAATCCAAGCGCGATCAGGGTGAACATGCCGAGCATGATGCCCTTCGGCATGTCGCGTTTGGGATCCGCCGCCTCTTCCGCCGCGAGCGGAATCTGCTCAATGGCAAGGTAGAGCCAGACCGCAAAGGGCAGTGCGGCGAGGATGCCATGGATGCCGAAAGGCAGGAACGGACCGTTGCCTTCCGGGATCTCCACCGCCGCTCCGGTCGCCGGATCGGCGCCGATATTCATCGCATACTTGCCGAAATCGATAAGCGGAATCGCGCTGACGAAAAAGATGATCAAAATCGCGATTGCGAGCAGGGTCACGATGACGGTGACGCTGAAGGAAAGCTCCACCCCCCTTGCGTTCAAACCCACAAAGATGATGTAGCCGAGGACCCACCAGATCGGCTGGAAGCTCGCCGGGGTCTCGAAAATCCCGGTGAGATAGCTGCCGATGAAGAACATGATCACCGCCGGCGTCAGCACATATTCGATGTTCTCGGCAATGCCAGTTATGAAGCCGCCCCACGGCCCGAAAGCCGTGCGCGCAAACGAATAGGCACCGCCCGTGTGCGGCAAGGCCGGACTCATCTCGGCGATGGAATAAGTGAGGCCGAGATACATGGTGGTGATGATGATGGTGGCGACGAACATGCCGCCCCAGCCGCCCACGCCAAAACCCAGGTTCCATCCCGAGAAATCTCCCGAGATAACCGCGCCCACGCCAAGCGCCCAGAGCGCGAAGACGCCCGCGTGGCGCCTCAGCTGACGTTTTTCGAAATAGTCCTTGCCGGGGATGTGATACGACACCCCGCCTTCATGTTTTTTCTCAGCCATTTTCGTCACCCCCTGTTTAGAACAAGATTTGCATCCGAGTTACGCCGCCGCGTGGCTCGCTCCTCCCAGGCGGGGCTCGGCGGCAACCAAAATCTTGCAAAGTCTGTCTGCCCAATATTGCTGGCCGGCTTCGCCGCCGATCTCATCGTTGCGAATCTCGATCATGACCGCCGGCAGTCCTCTTGGGCCGGCGTGGCGTTCGACCGTGTAATAGACCTGATCGGCGGGAGCGTAAGGCTGGTTGACGCCGACGGTCAGCGCCGGATCGGTTTGCAAGGCGCGGATGAAGCGATCGGCAAGGAGGCGATCCTCGCCGAACACAATGCCGATCTCCCAAGGGCGGCTATTGCCGAGATAGACCGGCGTGAAGGAATGAATAGCGATCAGCGCCGGCACGACGCCGGCGGCAACGCGGCGCTTCAGGCAAGTGTCGATCGCCTCATGATAGGGCGCATGCACGCGCTGAATTCGTTCGGCGCGCTGCGCCTCGCTCAAATTGCGGTTGGCCGGTACCGGGCGGCCTTCACTTTCCACGACAATGAGACTTGCCGCGTCCGGCGACCGGTTGCAGTCGATGACAAGACGCGAGACATCGGGCCAGAGCAGCGGCGCGTCGAGCAGCGTCGACAAGCGGCGCGACACGGCGAGGGCGCCAGGGTCCCAAGCGATATGCGTGGCTAGCGCATCGTCGGCGGAGCCGAATGATCGGTATTCGTCAGGAATGCGATTGGACGCGTGATCGCAAACGATCACGAAGGGCCCGGCGCCTTCCAGATTTTCCACGACGACTGGGCTGCGATTCTCAACGCTCATCCCGCCCCCGCTCCATTCGCACGCCGCCCAACGGAGGCTCATGCAACAAGATGCCTTGGCAACATTATACTACCGGTTCGGCTAATAACGTCCAGGGTTACCTAGGAGAAGCCAGTTGATCCGAGCTGCTCGACCATGGGGGTCCAATATGAAGAGCTGCGCAGCGGCAAAAGAAAAGGGCGCCGAGAACGGCGCCCTTTGAGGTGGGAAGTGCTTTTTGGGGAAGTTCTAAAGTCCTAGAATGTCGCCTTGACGGTTCCGACGACCCGCGCGTCGCAGTCGTCTGGATTCACGCAATTGGTTCCGGCGTCGCTATCCCAGTAGCGCACGTCGGCAGACCAATGATCCAAGAAGCCTAGTGTCAGGCCCGCGTTCCAATAATTATAGTCAAAGCCACCCGCCACCGCTTGGCCCCATTGATGACCATATACGCCGCTGACCGACGGGGAGAAGAAGTTGAACAGCTTGCCCGCGAAGGCGTAACCCAGTCCAACCTCCAGCACGTCATTGTGTCCCGTGTCGGCAAAATTCTCCGGTGACCAGTAGTTGGTGAGGCTGACCGTCAGCTTTTCGTTGAAGGTGTAGGACGCGCCGGTCTTCAGTTCGAAATAATCGAACTCCCCGGCAGGATCGAAAGCCCCGGGATAGGTGTAGTATAGCCCGGCAATGTTGAAGGTAATGCCCTTCCACATCGGGGTGATACCGGCATAGTAGTCAATTTCGAGGCTGGCAACGTCTACGACAGCCAACCCAGGGGTCACCGCCCCGCCAAAGTCGAGGTTGGAGGCCCAAATGCCGGCGTAGAAGATGCCGTAGGTCGCATCGAATTCTACCTGAGCGGCAGGATTACTCGACGTCTGCGAGAGACCGCGGAACACATAGTCGGTGGTGATGACCGCGGAACCCGAGAGCGCCAGCTTGTTATCGCCTGCGTGAGCCGGTAGCGCCATGCATGCAGCTGCTGCTGCCCCCAGAGCGATTGATTTGATAGTCCCCACTTCCCTGCTAGTCATTTATTTCCGTCTCCTGATTTATCGCTGTCACCTGCGATCCAATTCGGCATCAGGCTCCGCGCCGCCCCCCAATCGATCCTTTGCGGTGCTTGTCCCCCGATTTCTATGTCACATTATGCCGACAAACTTCCGAAGCAACGAAAAAGCTCGTATTTTCGAAAACATCTGGGGAGGTGTGACTATTCTGCAATGGTCCCAAGCGCTTTGATGTCAAATTGGGCTTGCGCTTGCAGATAGCGCCATATGATTACTCACAAAGACTGCTTATCGGACAAGCAATTGCCCAAATCCAGGGCGAAGTTTAATCGGCGAAGCAATTCATCGGGTTGGACGTACGTTCCTCGCACGGCATCTGCGAAGCGTCTCGCTCGGCCTTGTTACATCTCGCTGGCTCGCTTAAAAGTGGCCAAAGCCAACCAAAAATTCGCTTGGCAATTCAGTTTGGCGACCGTCACCCAATCATGACATGTGACAATCCAGGGACCGTGCTGGTGACCGGCGCAGGGCGCCGGCTCGGCCGGACGATCGCGCGCGATCTCGCGAATCGGGGGTGGTGCGTCGGCATCCACTACCATGCCTCCTCGGCGGAGGCCTTAGCGCTGGTGGCCGAGATCGAAGGCAAAGGCGGCAGGGCGGCGGCGCTCGGCGCCGATCTTGGCCGGTTGGATGAACTTGGCCCCCTGATGCAGGCGTGCGCCGAAGTACTCGGCTCTCCCACCTGCCTCATCAACAATGCCGCGCGATTCGCCTGGGACAACCTCGCCACCCTCGATGGCGAGAGCTGGCAGGCCCATCTCGACGTTAATTTGCGGGCGCCGATTTTCCTCACCCAGGCCTTTGCCAAGGCCCTGCCGGACCGCGCCACGGGCAATGTCATCAACCTGCTCGACCAGAAGGTGCTGCGACTCGACCCCCGGTACTTCTCCTACACAATCGCCAAGGCTGCCCTGTGGACCGCCACGCAAGCCATGGCCCAGGCGCTGGCCCCGCAGATCAGGGTCAACGCCATTGCTCCCGGTCCGGTGCTGAAGAGCCAGGGCCAAAGCCAGGCCGAGTTCGAGCGAGAGTGCCAGGCGACTCTGCTTGGCCGCGGGGTCGATGCCGAGGACGTCACGGCGGCGATCCACTTCCTGCTCGACACGCCATCGATCACCGGCCAGATCATCGCGCTCGATGCCGGCCAGCACCTCGCCTGGCAGGGTAACCCTGGCGAGGGGTGATCGGAGAACGCCGGCGGCGGGGCCTTGAACGAGGTCACGCTTAGACCTTACCTTGGTCCTATAACCGCATGCTTGAAGCATGCGCCAAGACTCCATGATCCCATGCCGTTAGAGAACCCCGATAGCGCCGGACCTTCGCTCCTATCGCGCGCGCGAAAAGCGCTGCGCGGTGAGGAGGCCGGTGCGCCGGTGATCGCCCGCTTCGCCAAGACGGCGCCGGCCGGACCCGGCGTCTACCGCATGATCGATGCGGGCGGCGAGGTGCTCTATGTCGGCAAGGCACGGCATCTGAAGAAGCGCGTACAGAGCTACGCGCGGGCGACCGGGCACAACAACCGCATCGCCCGCATGATCGCCGATACGGCCAGCATGGAGTTCGTCACCACCGCGACCGAGATCGAGGCGCTGCTGCTCGAGGCGAACCTGATCAAGCGGCTGAAGCCGCGCTTCAACGTGGTGCTCAGGGACGACAAGTCGTTCCCCTTCATCTTGATCGCACGCGACCATCCGGTGCCGCAGATCGTGAAGCATCGCGGCGGGCGCAACCGCCAAGGCGATTATTTCGGACCGTTCGCCTCGGCCGGCGCGGTCGGCCGCACCATCAACACCTTGCAGCGGGCATTTCTGCTGCGCTCCTGCTCGGACGCCTATTACGAAAGCCGGGTTAGGCCCTGCTTGTTGTTTCAGATCAAGCGTTGTAGCGCGCCGTGCACCGGCGAGATCTCGGTCGAGGATTACGGCGCCCTGGTCGACGAGGCGCTCAGCTTCCTCACCGGCGAGAGCGACGAGGTGAAGCTGCGGCTGCGTAAGCTGATGGACGAGGCGAGCCTGCGCCAAGACTATGAGCGGGCGGCCAGTTTCCGCGACCGGCTGACCGCGCTCAGCCACATCCAATCACGCCAGGGCATCAACCCGCA
>Ga0075342_1000088_pt1 | contig 15372 bp, 21 predicted proteins | sample RushOxbow_ThreeS_3_FD_120085 | JGI IMG/M metagenome (GOLD analysis project Ga0075342, IMG submission 120085) | Natural and restored wetland microbial communities from the San Francisco Bay, California, USA, that impact long-term carbon... | ecosystem: Environmental > Terrestrial > Soil >...
CGTTCGCAGCTACCTTACTCGGCTGGAAGATGACCTTGGCGATTACCCAGTCTTTGCCGACGTTGCTATAAAGAGGGCCGGCTTCTGAACCCTTCGCCATGATCTTGCGATCGACGTCTTGCGAGTGCCGAATCATCTCAGCAGCCGAAGCCATTTTGGTGTCAAACCCGCGCGTGCTCGGAGTGAGCTTGGTGCTGGCTAGGTAGATCTGATCAACCAACTTCGGCGTCAGAAGAAGAGCCCCGAGGTGATCGGCAATCTCCTGCTGGGTGAAGGCATCGACCGTGATGCGGGTACGAGGGTCTTCTACAGTCTCACCCTCCGTGGTCGCCGTCCGAACTGGCATCCGAAGCGCGTCACAAGAGACTGCTAGCTCTAGCTTGTTGCCAGCCTTGTCCTGCAGAACGAGCTTGCACCACTGCAGCTCGAAACGCCCTGCAAGAACTTCGTCGAAGATCTGCTTACCGCGCTGAAGCAGTCCTTCCTTGGAAACGGTGTTTGAAAGCTCGACCACGGATCATCAACCCACCCGGATGCTGTTTCTCAGCCGACGAGAGCGCCGCCAACTGCACCAGCCCCAGCTCCGATGAGAGCCCCAGGAGGTCCCGCTGCTATGAAGCCGATGCCTGCGCCAGCAGCCGCTCCAACTAGCATCGGAGTAGTCTTCTTCTTCTCTTTCTTCTTGGGTGCAGGCTCGGGTGTCCCGTGCATGCTCGGAAGATCGAGTACAGCGAAGTCCGTTCCTGGACCGGCGATGGTAGTCGTTGCCTCAGGCGTCGTGCTGATGAAAACGTCGACGAACGATCCACTCGCGCTGGTAGGATTGACCAGTACAACGCTTCCGACGGGACGATCCTTCAGCGCGTCCAAGGCCGAACGAGTCAAATCGCCGTTGTTCTGCTCAGCGACTTGCTTGGCAACAGCGTTGAAGTGAGCTGCCCCTTCAACGGGCGCAGGCATCTGACCAGTGAGAAACAAATTCGCCAGGTTGTTCTTGACCTGACCATCTGCGCCCGGCTGCAGAAACTGAACGCCTTGAGTTTGGAAGGCCTGATCGGAAGTGAGCGCGCCGACGCCCAGCCGCTTGGACTCTTCGTAGAAGCCGTACATTCCAGGGTGCATTTTTCGTTTTCCTCTCCCGGCTCAAGCCGGTTGCTCAGACTCGGACTTAGACTTCGGAATCTGAATTCCACGCTCTCGCGGCTCTATGATCTTGATACCCTCGTCCATCTTCTTGATGATCTTCGTCGACTCGCGCTTCCACTTGAGCAAGTAAGCGCCTTGAAAAGCTACTAGCGCAGCTCCAAGAAGAGCGACTACGCCAACGATCAAGACGGGAGCAAAGTGACCTACGGCCAAGCCTAGAGCTAGGCCTACGAACCCGAAGCCGAACTTGATCAACATCTCCTTCGCCGTGCTCAGCCGGTGGAGAACGATCAGGCCTCGCTGGTAGCGCGGAGGCTCTGTGCTGTTGTGGCCTTGGTCTATCTTTTCGACGACTTCGGCAGGTACCTCACGGGTTTCCTGGGGCAGGAAGGCAGATCCAGACATTCAGAGAGTCTACCGGAGGGGTGCTAGGAGGCGCAACCCCCCGAAAACCTAAGGAAACCAGTGCTTTCTCAAGGTGTCGGCCAGGAGGTAGCTGGTCTTTCTACACCCGGAGCCTTCGTCCAAGAAGCAAACACCTGCGGATTCACCGTCGTAGCTGCGTTTCTGAGGATCCATCTCGTACCGTCTACGACCCCGCTCCATCGAGAGTTCACCTTCTCGATGAAGCTCTGCATGGCGCTTTCCAAGGTGACGTTGTCACTCCAAAGGGTAACAGGCGGTGCAGATGGAACCTGAGCGTATTGAGCTGGGACGAAGATCTCATCGATGAAGTAGTGATCGACCCAAACAGGCTTCGTTACCTGAATAGGCTGCAGCTGAGAGACTGGCTGCTGTGGCATCTGAGGCTGAAGGATCAAACGCTGAAAGCGTTGACTGCTCAACAGCCTAGGAGCAGGTGTGAATCGAAACTGGCCCAACGTCCCGTTGGACTCAGCCTCCAATCGTTGCTGCTCATAGTCCTCCTGCCAGCTCTGAAGCTCGGAGGGGCGCATGCTCACGTGCTGACCCAAGTAACCGTTCCAGACAAGCTGCTCTTGCTCTTCTGGTTCTTCAGCAGCCGGTGGCTCTCCGACGCCTACATCTTCTTGCTGAGCTTCTGGCTCTTGGTGTTCGAGTTGGCGGGCCTCTTCAGTGTGTTCAGCACTCATACAGAAGAGCCTACCAGTTTAGGCACCAATGAGCGACCCTACCCACTCTCGGAAGGTTTTTCCTACGTTTTCAGCGCGAAACTCAGGAGGCACACGACTCCCACGAGGCTGCGAAGCGTGAGCATTCTGTAGAGCTGAGATCAGATCTTCTAGCTTGTAGTCGTTGTAGGTCGCGCCTTCTCCCCACGTGTAGATGGGGTCGGCGGGGATCGTTCTGGTTGCCGGCACTAGAAGATCGCCGTCGTTCATGAAGTCCTTCGGCCCCCCCGAATCGGTAAGAACGAGCTGCCGTCCTGAAAGCTTCGCCGCGAAAGAAGGCAGGTCAAGACCTTCCCCACGACTAGCCGATGCGTAGATGTCGTTGTTAGCATGGAGCTGAACCATCTCTTCACGAGTCAGACGACCTCGTATGATCTTGATCGAGTCCTGCCAACTACTCCATTTGGGATTCAGGCGTGCCTCTTCCTCGATGATATCTTCAGGCTCTGCGTAGGGCTCGAAGTTGTACATCGACATCTTCAGGGTGAGTGTGCAGCCGTCACTAGGAACGAAGGCTCGCATGAAGGCCCGTACTAGATTGTCCGGCGCCTTTCTAAGCTCGAAGCGACCAATCCAGTAGAAACGCCTTGATTCTTTTGGTGGTGGGATCTTCAAGTGAGGATCTGTGTCGAAGTAAGGATGAAAGATCAAAGTAACATTACTCACCCCGTGCTGGATTAGAACGTCGCGGTTGGCTTTGCACTGAGCCCAGACACCATCCAGCCGATTGAGATCTGCTGCTAGCTGAGGCTCAATGTAACCTCTCTCGAACACGCAATGGTAGACCTGCTTACCGACATCGTTATCCCGAAGCCATACGAACTGATTATGCATCTCTCGTGCTCCTAGCAATGGGCTAGAATAGAGGTGCACGTCCCAGTCTTTAGGCTGCGTTAGTAGATGACCTACTTCCTCCATAGAAGTAGCATCCGGAGTTACCGGAGAGTCTTCCCACCCTTCTTTAGTAGTTCGAGTACCGGTGAAAGTGTCCCACGACGACACCCTAACGTCTATACCACCCATCTCCATCGCTCGGGCGTAAGCACGCGCAGCGATGTCCCACCCATCATCCATTTTCTCCCAAGGAGTACGAAAGAAGACAATGGGTCTGCCGTCCCGTGGTTCAACTTGGGTCTGAAGCGGTTTCGAAAACCGCATCCTAGCGAGCGTGTGGTTCCAATCTCGCTCGTCCATCTCAGATCCCAAATTCCTTCTTCACGCGCTTGGCTAATCCTTGGATGAGCGAGTTACTGATCACTCTTCTAGCATTGCGCTTGAGGAAGTCAGGATCTCGCTTCACTTGCGCGTAGAGTTCTTCGATCGTCAATCCTAGCTTCGCTGCTAGGCCACCCGCAGCCATACGAAAGGCCTCGGGGTCAGTCGCCGCCAGATTGACTGCTTTCTGGAGCATCGTCTTCCAATCGTCGTTGTCTTCGGGGGGCTCACGCTCGGGCATCACAAAAGCTCCTTGACGGTACCGGTACCGGTGCTACCGTACCCCACAGCCTCATGGAACGCAAATCGCAGCCCCGTCCTCCTGTGGAGCGCAAGCAACGCCTAGAAATCCACCTCGACGCCCCGTTGTTGAAGTGGCTCCGAGCCGAGGCTAGGAATCGAGGAGTGTCGCTCGGGGAGCTGATTCGATCGGCTCTCAGGAACATGATGGAACGTGATCAACGTCGCTGAACCCCTCCCTCGCCGCCGTCGCGGCCGTCCTACGAACGTCGAAGCGGACAGCCGAATCCCCGAGGCTGCCGATCGGCACTACTGGACGGCCTACGGCAAAGAAGTCCGCTTCGCCCTACGCAACGGTCCTCTCACACCCGAGGTGCTGATCAAGAAGCTGCGTTCCCAGAATGTTAGCAATCTACTGACTCGTCAGGCTATCGCTTGGGCTGAGATCGAAGGCATTGCCTATTGGGACAACGGTAAGTGGTGGGCCCCTAAACGAAACCAATGACGACGGCAGAGAAACAGCATCCGGGGGGGGTTTGGGTGACCGTTGTCGTTCAGGGCGTACCGGATCGTGGGGTTGCTTGGGAGAGGTCCAAAGCTTCGATCGAGTCTTCCGACATCGGATCCAACTACACGTTGATGCTAAATCCAGAGGGAGTCGCTCCTAGGATGCACTTCTTGAGTGTGATGCAGCGGCTCGTGGAAGCACCCACAGATTGGGTGCTGCGGCTAGAAGATGATGCGATCGTCAACAAGCACATTATTCACAACCTAAGGACTTGGCCTGCGCTCACTGCTCCCGACTTCGGCTGCGGGTGGGGCTTCTTCAACGGTCATCAGCAAGGTCCGTGGAAAGCTCCCGAGCTGCACGGCTCACTCGCTACGTTGTTCAAGAGAGAGCACCTTCCTGCAATTATCGCTGGCTGCAGAAAGTGGTTCTCTGTGAACAAGGGTCGGCTGAGCCAGGATCTGGCAATGTCTAGGACTGTATGGGACCTCGGAAAACGACTCTACATCCATCAGCCGCCGCTGGTGGAGCACCCGATCGATACTCCGAGCACGCTCAACCATCTGCACAACAGGCTCGCTCACACTACGAGGGGTCGCTTTCAACTCGATTGGAAGAGGGAATCATGAGGAAGGTACTTTGTTGCTTGGCGCTGTGCGCTCTCTCTTGTGGAGGCCGCAACTTCGAGACCTTCGAAGGAGCAGAACAACAAGACGGTGGGGATGAGGGCGGCATCGAGGAGGCCGGTATTGAGGGCGACGTAGACGCTCAGGAGGTCGACGCAGAAGCTCCGGACGACGCTCTAGTTGATTCCGCTTCTCCGGATGTGGATGTTGACTCCTCCTCGTCTCCTCCTCTCGCTTGGTGGCGCTTCGACGGAAACGGCTTGGACAGCTCTGGAAATGGCCACCACCTTGCTTTCACAGACGTCCATTTCGACAATGGAGCCATCGTACTGAAAGAGGGCTCCGTGATTCAGTCGTCCACGTTCGGTCCGGTCTTCCGAGCCCTGCTTGGGGGATCGTTCACCATCTTCATGCGCATCCGCGTGGACGACTTGTCGATCGGCCGCAATCTGTTGATGCTGGCAGCTCCTGGAGACGAAAACGTTGCTACTAATCGATGGGGCTTTCAGCTCCGTCCGCCCGATTTTGGATTGCACACAGAGACAGGACTAGGCGAGAATCACTTCACGATCCTCGGAAAGGCGCCTATCAACGGCCGTTGGACAGACGTCGAGGTGCATGTGGACGGGGACTGGGCTGAGTGCAAGATGGACGGGAGTGTCGTAGGTGGTGGGAATTACGTACCCGCCGAGACGACAGCAGACATCTTCTACGTCGGCAGCTCAGAAGTCTACACCGGTAATTTCGTAGGGGCCATCGATGAAGTTCGTGTTTGGCTATAGGTAGCCCCAAAAATCGCTGCTCGTCCCATAAATATTCGCTGCGATGTTCAATACACGATGAGCGTAGGTGTGACGGCTTGCTGCTAGCTGCCAACCTTTCATTCTGATCTGCTCAGCGACTTCCTTTTCCTGTGCGAACTTTGTTACCAGGCGCAACGCCTGACGGGGACTGCTGAAGATAAGAGCATGCTTTCCTTGAGCGAACTGCATCTCGCATTCCGGATAGCGCTGCAGTAGCAACAATCCGCGCCAGGCTAGGATGTTGTACGTTCTGTTTGAAGTGTACGCCGTTGCTGGCGGAGACATTGAGAGCGAGAAGAGCGACGAAGCGTACAGGCTGCGTGAGGCTTTAGAGATAGCTCGCTTCTCATGCCTATTGTGAGAACCGAAGACAGTCGCCTTCAACGCAGAGCAGATTTCTTTTCGACCTATGTGACAAGGTAGATCGAGATCGCCTACGAACACTACTCGGTGCGTCGCTTCGCTCTTGATGGGTGGCTGCCGTAGCTCCGCTGCTTGAGACATGTACCAGCACTTTGTTCTCAGCTCATGGGCCCAAGCGCTTACGTTGCAGTCACCTAGGCTGTACACAGAGTCGTTGAAACGCCCCGTCCACGGCAGGAAGACACCGTCGAATACTCTTTGGCAGATTCCAGCTAACGCGGTAGGGGGACGAAGATCACAGTGCCAGAGCGCCTTCGGACACTTGTAGGTCCGAATCGAAGGTACTGCTCCTGCCAAATAGCGTGGTCTACTGCTGTATACGACAATCAGATCTGGGTTGAATTCTCTGGCTGTGGCTGTGCTCACGTCCTCAAAGTAAGCAACGGCAATGCCAACCTTCTTCAACTCTGTGGTGGTCTGAATGACGCCTGAGTGACCCGAAGCGAATCCGGTCAGCAGTATCCGAGAGCACGGTATTCGCACAGTTGGAAGTTGAACCATCATTGCTTGTGAAGATGCGGAAGTCGGCGTGCTGGCTCAGTCTTGTTCCAGTTCTCGTAAGCAACCGGTCTATCTCGCAACCAGATCACCACATGGTTTGAGCTGCTGTAGTGGTAGGCAATGCGGTCAATGCGTAACGTCAGAGGCCACGTGAGTAAAGAGGTGCATGCAGCGATCGGTGACTTCTTGGCTCTAGAGTCGTGAAGAATGATGACCGGTGCGAGATTCCGTCGAATCGCAGCTTCCACCCATAGATGTCTTCGATCTCTTCGGCCGTCGATGAACACCGCGCCTACCCGAGGCAGCTTCGCTGGCGGAACGCAGTCAGGGACGTGGTTCAGGACAATCTTTGCCATCCTGACGCCGTCTACTCTGCGCTTCTGCAGCGTACGCCACACCAGATTGATCCAGTCCGGATCGCTCTCGTACGATAGAACGACGCGGCTGAAACGAGCTAGCAAAAGGGTAGAGCCTCCAGTTCCGAATTCGACGACAGTCTTTCCGTGACAAAGCTTGTGAAGCACGGCGACGTCGTTTCTAGAGAGGTCGGCTTCTAGTGGAATCGTTCTTGGGTTGATAGGCGGCAAGTCTCTGAAATGCCACCCAGGAGAAGCTAGTTGCACGGCTGTACTACATACAGGTTAGGGATTAGCCCGATCGAGCCCTTACACCTAATAGCAACACCCTGAAGGGTCTGGTCTCCCCACCTTACTTCGTCCAGTAGTGTCTCGTTCATCAGCACCAGCCCTTCGGATCCTGACGGAGCGTATTCAGATACAGCTACTATCTTCATCGGCTGCTCAGCAAGCTTGGCACCGAATCGCCTGTGCTGAATCATGTTCTTCTGCAAGGGCACGCCAGATGGTCGCTGCCAGGAAGGCCCAGAAGAGCATGCCGTTAGTAACAGTGCAAAAGGTGTTCTAGCAACAACAGCGGACAGTTGGTTGAACCAGTAGCGTGTGGTTAGGGCGTAGTCGGATCTTAGGAGCGCGACCCAGCCTTGACCTCTAGCTATCGGCTTTATCCGGTTGATGGAGCTGACAAGAGGACGGTCCGGAGAAATCACCACAGTGATCATACGATGACCCTCTTCACTCCTTTTAGATGAGCTGTGTCGCCTTCGCCTCGGTACCAGTGGTAGGCATATACGCCGCTGATCAACAGTACTCGAAAGCCGTGCTTAGCAAGCTGCTGGTGCATCCTGTTGTCGACCCCCAAGAAGCCCGAAGCAAACCCACCAACAGTACGCCACGCGCGTTTGGAAATGCACATGACGATGCCGCTGATCAAGTTGCCGTTCGTCACATCCTTCAGAGCCGCCCCAACAGCAGCCCGCTCGCGGCCCAGTCGAAGATGATAGTCGAACTCGTGATTGTTGCGATCCACACCCTTCAGGATCTGCTGACCGTTTGCAATTCTGTTGGTGATCACGGTAAACATTCCGGCGTTTGGGTAGGACGCGATGGCTTTCTCTACCAGAGAGATCCAGCTACGGGACGCGAAGTAGGCGTCGTGATCCAGGAAACACACCCACGCATCTTCGGGAGCGCGAGCCATTATCTGGTTGTACGCTCGTCCTAAGTCCTTGTTGACGTCGTAGGCAATAGCGGTGATGACGTTAGGTGGTGTGAGACCAGCTTCCTGTCGGCCTTCATTGGCTTGCGGAACAACTACTATGGGCTTAGAGGAAAACCAAACCGGCCGTAGACCAGCGTCCCACAAACGTAGCGCGAAATTCCAATCAGCAGCCTTGTCGCAACTCCACGCAGAGCAGTGTCGATTCCAGACCTGCCTCTTCACAATCATGCAAGGACTGCCTACCGTTCCTCGCACAGGACGCCACTCACTTCCCCACGGGCTCGGCATAAGTGCTGTTGGCATCTGAACAGGGATCATTGCCCAGTCCGGGTCAGCTTGTTCTAGAAACTGCTGTAGCTCCTGAACCACGCTCGGACGCATCAGGTAGTCGTCATCGTCTACGACCAGAACGAACTTACCGACAGCATTCCTTAGAGCAGCAACGTCAGCGAGACTTCTGTTTGCGCCAGCCACGGACGTGCATCCAACAATCTCGACCACCTCCATCAGGTCCGAGCTTTGATGAACAATACTCGATACGTGATGCAGATAGTTAGCCCCCAAGCGTCTAGGATGACGTCGGGTGACGATGGTGAGCAGCGGCGTGTTACTGCTGCGTAAGGTAGTGATGTGAAGACCGCGTACCTTGTGCGAATACCGGTGTGTGAACCGGTCTTCCAGAAAGACACCGTCGAACTGCAGCGTCGCAATCTCAGCTACTGCTGGAGCCCTTGTGACTGTCTTAGCCAGCGGTGCAACACGAGCTGCTTTCTTTCTCTTGGGCTTCTTCAGCTTGTAAGGCTTCGGTGTCCCTACAGAAGGCTTATTGACCGTGATGCGGATCAGCTTCTTGGGCCGTGGGCGTGGGACCCACTGGTTCTTCCCCGAAGCGCGCATGCCTCTTACAAGCCGAGCCAATCTCGATGCTCCAAGTACCACTTCACGGTGCGCTCGATGCTTTGCTCTAGAGTCATCGGGAAGGAGAAGCCAGCCGATTTCAACTTGCTGCCATCCAGCGCATACCGAAGATCATGACCTGGACGGCTAGAGTGAAAGTCTACTAGTTCGTGTTCGAGAGGCTTACCGACGAAGTGAGCAATCATCTGCGCCATCGTCAGGTTGTCGACTTCCCGCTCTCCCACGATATTCCACTTGTCGAACTGCTCCTCCTGGTTCAAGACGATCCAGTGAAGCGCAGGGCCGACGTTGCCCGCGTGTAGATAGAAACGGCTGCCTGCTTTGGTCCGGTCTGGGTTCGAATGGATAGACACCTTTTCTTCCATAAGAACCTTCCTGATGACCAACGGCACGAACTTCTCTCGATGCTGCCTTTCGCCGATCACATTCATCGTATGTGTGCACGCGACCTTCAAGCGGTAGGTATTCGAGAACGCGCACGCTAGTTCTTCAGCTCCGGCCTTGCTTGCAGCGTAGGGATTTGCCGATCTGAAGTGGTGCCACTCGTGATGTAACTGGCCTTCTGCTGCAGGCCCGAAGACTTCGTCTGTGCCAAACTGCAGAAAGAACGGCGTTGGTCGACCGCCCATGGGATCGACACACTCTCTAACAGTCGGTGATGCGACTCTAGAAGACCACCAGCTTAGAAGGTTGCATGTTCCTACTACGTTGTCGAGCACGAAGCTGTGGGGATCCTCGATCGACCTATCTACGTGAGTAGACGCAGCTAAGTGCAAGCAAACGTCTATTCCGTCCTCTTCGAGCTGCCTAGCAGTGTACTCGTTGATGGGTGATCGCAGATCGTGCCAAACGAACTTGACGCGCTTGGCAAGATCCGTTCCCCACCCATCTATGAACCGCAACCGATGCAGCGTAGAAGTAGCATCGATGCGATCGAGACCGATCAGGTCCCAATCGGTGTTCTTCAGGAAGTATTCGGCCACGTGATGACCGATGAACCCACACATCCCCGTGATCAGGGCCTTGGTACGTGCCACCCCCCGAGCGTGCCAGACCAGCGCCCTGGCAGCAACACCCCCCACCGGATGCTGTTTCTCTGCCGGGGTTGCTGGTGCCCCTCCCGAGGCCTACTATGTGCCGATGCGTTTCAAGACCGTCGACGGCGCCGTGGTGACCGTCGGGAAGATAGTCGATCCACCGGGGCTTGGGGTCCCGATCAGCTCAGCCTTCGTCATCGTTCACGACGATGGAAGAGCGCTCACTCTACACGTTCAAACCAACTGTCTTCGGATGGTTCTTCAGCCGGTCGATGATGCTGCAGACAAGTGGTTGAAGATGCTGGAGGATCAAGATCCGTTCAAGTCACGAATGGATCTACAGACCGAGCAGGTGATAGACGGCGTTGTCTTTCGACAGCCTGTTCTTCGAGTAGTAGATCGCAAGGACAAGGATTCTGAGGAGAAATGAGAGTCGCTGTCTACTGCATTGCAAAGGACGAAACTAAGTTCGTAGAGCGGTGCTTGTCGTCCTGCTTGGATGCCGACGAGATAGTAGTGTGCGACACTGGCTCTACAGACGATACGCTAGTGCTTATCAACGACTTCGCCAAGCAGCATCAGCAAGAGACAACGATACATAGCCATCAGCTGTTGGTAGATCCGTGGCGCTTCGATGCTGCTAGGAATGCGGCTCTAGCTCTAGTAAGTCCAGACATCGACGTGTGCATTCCGTTGGATTTAGACGAGGTGTTGGTTGCTGGGTGGCGAGAAAACCTAGAAAAGGCATGGGTACAAGGTACTACTAGACTGCGCTACGAGTTTGTTTGGTCGTGGGAGAAAGAGGGCATTCCAGGTCTCTCGTTCCAACAAGACAAGATTCATGCTCGTAGAGGGTATTTGTGGAAGGGTCTCGTACACGAAGTCATCACACCGGATCCACGAACCAAGGAACAATTAGCTGATACGAATGCGCGGTTACTGGAGCACCACCCTGACGATTCAAAGAGCCGCGGTCAGTATCTAGAACTTCTTCGTCTTGCGGTTAACGAGAACACCCAAGACGATCGCATGATGCATTACTATGGTCGCGAGTTGATGTACGCCGGAAGGAATGGAGACGCGATCTCCATCTTGTTGCGCCATCTAGATCTGCCGTCTGCTCGATGGGAGCCAGAGCGGGCTGCCTCCATGCGGTACATTGCTCTTTGCTACCAGCGGGAAGGGGCCGTCGACACGGCTGTGAAGTGGGCTCGTAGAGCGTGTGCTGAATGCCCCGACACGAGAGAGCCGTGGGTGCTACTAGCTCAGCTGCTACATGCTCGTGGGGATTGGCCTGAGTGCTACGCTGCTGCAACAAGGGCACTATCTGTGAAACATCGAGGTAACACGTACATCAACGAGGCAGAAGTGTGGGGCTCCCTTCCTCACGACCTCGCTGCTGTTGCCGCTTTCAATCTAGGGCTGGAAGAAGAAGCACTAGAGCATGCTGAGGAAGCGTTGAAGACGACACCGGGCGACGAGCGTTTGCTTGGAAACGTGAAGATGATTCAGGATCTCATCCAGACCAAGCAAGCTGACGCGGTCCAGGGTTAGTAATGTCAGCTGCTGTGGAAGGATTGTTGAATGGCGTTGCATGCATACGCCCGAGAGCAAAGTCCTTCACACCACCAACACCCGTTGCTGGCGTTCCAGCGATAAAGCCGCGCATCCTCCATCGATTGATCTGACCTAGAACGTTTCGGTCAGCTCCTTTGTACATGTAGAGGTTTCGAATCTCTGCAGGCGCTAGAACGCGCTGAAACACACGTAGGTCTTCAACTAGACCGTTCATGAACCAGAGATCTGTAGATAGATTGTTCCATGCAGCTATCTGAGTCAACACTGAGTTGGTGTTGCTACTTGCACCCGTCCACCCTGCAGGGCTCGAAGAAGTAGCAAGAGTCCCGTTGACGAACAACTGGAAAGTCTGTGTGTTCCATCCCATGACTGCAACTAGATGCTGAATGACACCTAGTGTAGCTGGGGTGCTAAGCACTTCGATTGGATCAGCATCGAGACGACGCGCAAGAAGAGCCCAGCTTGTGAGAGGTACTGCTACGTTCGGCTCGCCCATCGAAAGGCTCACGCGACGGGCTGCAGCATTTACACCATTAGACCAGTGGTACACATAACGTGGATCGACACCTATTGGTGACGTGAGCCGTACCCACACAGATATTGTAGCCCCCGTTATGTTAGTAAGCGAGGTACCGTTTGGCACTACCGCTCGCTGCGAGGACGCAGCAACGAAGTTGATTGCCATTAGCTGAATCCGACTTCTAGCGAGTACATTGCGAGAGTACCCACTAGAGTGTCTTCCACATCGTTCCAGTCGCGGATCAACTCGACCTGGGCTCGTTCTCCAGGAGTAATACCTAGCGCTGCTAGCGTCGCACTCCTAGTGCCTACTACCCAGTTAGTTGATGTTGGAATTGAAAAGTTAGCTAGCTGCACCTTACCGGAGAAGGCAGCGTTGAAATTTCGTCCGTAGACAGCAAGCCGTACTGTTTGAACGGCGCCGGGTGCAGTGTCCGCGTGAATCGCCGGATTCAACACCAAGTTGGCTGCAGTCCGAGGTGCAGTGAACTCGAAGATGATACCTGCATCCGCGTTGTCCACAAATGAGCGAACGATCAAAGAGTTGTCGACGGTATCTTGACCAATAGCAACGATGCCACTGACTGGAGGAGCAGCACCAGTCGGATCCTTGAAGTCGAGCGCGAAGAATGTTGGTTGGATGACACCTAGGGGACTTCCAGGCAGGTCTGTTCCTATAAAGGCAAAACCTTCTAGCTCCATGTAGGCATCTAGATCGGGTTTGTTCGAATCATCGCTTAGTGTGACATCGATCTCAACACCAGTAGCTGCAGGCACCACCGCTGTCACTGACATAACGTGGTTCTGTACCTCTGCCAGAGTCCTTAACGGTCCGTGATATCTGAATACACTCATGCCAGTTCTAGTAGCGCTTCAATGTCGGTTGGTGACGATCCAATACCGGCTGCCTTGTCAACTGCAAGAGAGACTAAAGCTCCCTGAGCAACCACTACCGTGTTTACTGTGTTGCTTGTTTGGAGAACTCCTGAGTTAGCCGCTATTGAAGCAGTGATCGCTGTATCAACTCCTGCAACACGTACGATGTACGTGATGATGTTAGCATTTCCACCAGCAACACGGTGACGAACGAAAAGATTTCGGAGGGTGCCTCCTCTAGGAAGCGCAACCTGTATCTCTGTGAGAGGAGCCGTACCAGTTGTGGATCCTGGGCGCAGGAAGCGTCGAGCTGTTGTAGCTGCGACGGAGACATTCCCCCAGCTCAGAATCGTACCACCACCTACTGGTCCGGTCGGACCCGTCGGCCCTGTTGGTCCGGTTGGACCGGTCGGTCCGGTGGGCCCAGTGGGTCCTTCAGGTCCGGTTGGTCCTGTTGGTCCGGTTGGACCGGTCGGTCCGGTGGGCCCTGCAGGACCGCCAGAGGGACCAGTAGGGCCTGTGGGGCCGGTAGGACCAGTAGGTCCAATCCCTGTGTTAGGGAGACGTAGGATCCCGTTGTCGAGGGTAAGTATGAGAGATCTACGTCCCATTATAGAATCAAATGAAACACGATAGCGTTTAGGGCAATGGGTGTAGGCCCGGGAGGTCGTCCTGTAGGGCCTGTAGGCCCAGGTCCAGCCTCACCTTCAGTAGGAAGACGTAGCATTCCGTTGTCGAGAGTGATGACGAACGGCCTACGACTCATAACGGAAAAACTCCTTGCTTCCAAGCTAGCACAGCAGCACCAGCAGCGATAGCGCCTCCTATAAACCAGTTAAACCCAGATCTCTTACTAGACGCTACCCCCTCTGGAGGAACAGTTTCATCGATTTGAATGCGTCCAGGACTACGATCGATGATGCCTTCGACCTTACGGCGCACGTCACCGGCTGTGATCACGCCATCTTTGTTGGCATCGAGACCAGAGTTCTGACGGTAAACAGTGTCTTCTGACGCGCTTGAATGGCACGGGCTCTTTGACGGTTCGCCTTGCCGCGCAACAATTTCTGAGTCAGCAGCTCGTCTTAGGCTAGGGCAGAAGGTACACAGATACAGATCTCCCACACCTGGGAGTCCAGTACAGCCGTTACGCTTGTAGAACTTGACGACGTACGGCAGCTGCTGTTGGAACGTCATCTTGCGCAGGTCTTGAACAGTCGTCCCGAGCATGATGGCAGTGCTGGGGATGAACTGAATCAAGCCTGTAGCTCCACTATCGGCGTTGACAATGTGTGGATCGAACACGCTCTCTATGCTCATGATTGCAGCAAGAGAATCCACCGGCACACGAAGCTCATCCGCAGCTCTTTTGAGAGCAGCTAGATCACTTGGAGAGAGCTTACTGATACCTGGAACGGCTGCTACAGAAGACGGATCAGTGCTTTGAGGCTCACCGAGCCACTCTATTTTTGAGTCGCTGATCCACTCGATCTGCATGTTCTTTGTCTTCTGGCTGCGGACCCAAGTCAAATACGCTCTCGCGGCCTTCCAGAGGGTTTTGCTTTTGCGCTTGTTTCTCTTCGTCCGTCAGTTCTTCCATCGCTACACCTTAGCAACAATACCGCAGCCGCGGGCTGTGTTGTAGAACGGAAGTGCACCATAAGCCGTATTAGTACCACCGATTCTAGTGTCGTTGACACCCCCAGGGATGTGCAACTCAGCGATCACAGCTAGTGCCATACCCGGAGAGAGCGCTTGCACCACAACCGCAGCACTACCAGCACCGATTGCGTTGTTGTTACCCCATAGAACACAGCCGCTGTCGGTAACGATCGTTCCTTTTGGGTAGCACCAGATTGTATAGTCTGTCCTATCTGAGAATTCGCACTGTCCGCTAGAGCCAACGAAGTTTACTTGGCTTGCGTTCACATGCAAAGGACAGTTAGAGAAACAGTTGGCAAAGCCAGCATCGAGTGTAGCTGCACCGTCTAGCAACAAGCCAAACACAGGCTGGTTCGCAAGAACGCACGCCCTAATCATCATGTAGGCTTGGTTGAACACTGTCGTAGCGCTCGGTTGAAACAGACACGATACGAAGCTGCCTTGTCCTTGATAGAACAGCGCGCTCGTACCGCCGAAAACACAGGAGTAGAACCGAACACCCGCTAACGTCCCTTGATCGTTTGCTAGACGGTGTGCCTCCGAAGAGCCGGAAATAGTGACCACACACTCGCGTACTAGAATTCTTCCTGC
>Ga0075342_1000089_pt1 | contig 15350 bp, 15 predicted proteins | sample RushOxbow_ThreeS_3_FD_120085 | JGI IMG/M metagenome (GOLD analysis project Ga0075342, IMG submission 120085) | Natural and restored wetland microbial communities from the San Francisco Bay, California, USA, that impact long-term carbon... | ecosystem: Environmental > Terrestrial > Soil >...
GAAGTCGGTGTCCTTCTTTGCGTTCAGCTGAGGGCAATAGATATGAGCGATCCCAGAACGGACGCCGTTCTTTTGGTACTGACCGAACACGACAGCCCCTGCATACAAGGACTGAGGGATGATCATTCCACCGACGAGTTCTACCGTCACGGGATTGCCTGCCTCGTCGTCGTATTGAGTTTCGGGTAACGAGAATTGATAGATGCCGGCTGAACTATACGTCCAGTTGATCTTCGACATTTCTCCGTTTGGATCCCATGCGAATCCCTGATAGGTAGTTCGAGCGGTGAGCCCGCTTTCACTGACCGTAACGTACATGAGCCCTCGAGCGGTGACGGCGTTCATGCCTGCGATCTGATGAAACGCTAGGTTGAACGCATCGGCGCCGATGTCGTGGGTTGGGTCAACGATTGGCCACTTGTCCTTGAGAACAGGGCCGAAACTACTCCGAGCAACTCTTGTTGGAAAACCGGACATGATGCTGTTCCTTTACGATGTTTCGAACGCGTAGATCCCGACCTTGCCGAGCGTTAGATAGTTCGGCCCGTTCACCATCAACGCTTCGCTAGGAATGTCTGGAGCGTTGCGTGAGATGTAGTTCAATTCCGAGTCCGATAGAGCCCCACCCAATTGATCATCCAACCGCGCAATGACACTCTGTCCAGCGCGGGAAGGGTACTCTTGATCGGGGCGAGGGAATCTTGCCGCTCGTACGTATCGAATGTCGGTGGACGAAACCAATTCGCTGGGACCGAGTTCGTCGAAGTAGTCGGCAAAGACTTCGGTGATGACTTCGTGGCGGTTGTTCTTGGGGCTGATCACGTCACCAATCGCCAAGGTCTTCGAAGGAGTCGAGTTCAAGACGACAGTGTAGCTTGTCGCTCCGGTATAGTAGATCTTGTCAACATCGAGTTCTTCGAATGAAGACGTTGCATCGTTCCAGACCATAATCGAAGGAGCATCGGCGCCTTCTACGAACGTTCCAAGAACCGTTAGATCGGCAAGGAGTTCATCGGTGTCGATCCGGAATGAAAGCTGATTGGATGCAACCGAAGTGATCCGAACCCCGCTTGCATAGGTGTCGCTATACCGAGGCCAAGGATCAACGTCTGCCCACCCACCGGTTGAACCCCTTGGCATCGCCATCGTCATAGCGATGTCCGTAGATTGCGGGTTCATGGGGGTGACAAGGACGTGGACCCCATGTGGAACAACCGGGCTCGTCGGAGGCGTCAGGTAAGCTGTCGCCATCGTCAAGGTCCCGATGCTTGCTACTCGGGCATTCGGGCCGATCGTAGTTCCGCGCTTCTGTGCAATCGCAACGATGACGCTTCCCGAATGCAACGCTGATGCATAGACGAACGCGTCTTGGACAGCGTTGTTCGATTGTGATGCCCAGATGCGGAACTGAGGTGAGTTTCCAGCGCCAGGCTTGTTTCGAATTCGCTTGATGATCCGTTGAGCGAATTCGCTCTCCGTCTCTTGGTTGAACCCGCCAGAGAAGTCGGAAACGACCGACGCCGTAGTATCGGTTCCGAGAGGGGGGTTGACCCAAGTGAAGATCGTGGTCGCAGACGGGTTCGTACTGTCACCCGTGTCGATTGCCTGCATCGAGAGGGATGCTTGTCCGGTTGTACCGGCTTCCGCAGTAACGAGAACCTGATAGCGCTTGCCCGCTGGATCTCGAGCGATGTTCGCAGTCGGGTCACCGATAGTGGTGCTCCCCGTATAGATGGTTCCCGCGCTACCCGTTGCGAGTACGGTCCCCGATCCACCTGTCGCAGCTAGGAACCCGTCAGGAAGCCATAGCTTTCCATGGAAGTTCTTCAGGAAGCCACTTGCTGCCCTATCGGGTCGAATCTGATCAGCAAACCAGATTGCTCGCTGTTGAATTGCTTGCCCGTAAAGATCGATCGCATCGGCTTCAATGAAGAACCGACTGTCCTCTTGGGTGATGATGGCGATCTCATCTTCGGTGAATACTTGACCGGTATCGGGGTTCTTGCAATTGCGAAGCGTGTTTCTGAATCGGGCCAGGATGATGTCATCGCGGACTTTGCCCCGTCGAAAGGTTGCGAACTTTCTCTCGTCTGAAAGAGCCATTACAAGATCTCCTCTGGCAGTCGCTTGGTCGCGATTCTATCCCGGTTGAATGGGGCACGGTTGTTCATGTAGAACACTTGCACTTCTGCCCAATCGCTGCCGACTAGGACTTCGATCTTCTTGATGGTGATGTCCCCGCGCTGAACAATTCTTCGAAGGGCAATCCGTGCTTCGTTGTCGAGCAAGACCTTAGCCTTGTCGTCGAGCTTCTTCACGTCAAGAAAGCGTGCTCCCGTGTTCATCACGGCCGCTCCGCTGCCTCGAACCCTCCAAAGGGTTTCGATGACGGCCGCATCTGTAGGATCGCTGTCCTTCGTAACGCTTGCGAACGCCTGCGATTGATACGTGAGCTTGTCGGCCCTGATGACAGGTGGAGCAGTGAGCGGGCGAATCGCCGTCAGCTCGATTGTTCCCAGGCTCGTGATTCCTGCGGGCGGGATGTAGACCATGGGGTGGACTCTATCACCCCCGAGAACTTCGTTCGAGAGTGTCAAGCCCAATTGGCCCTAGACGCCCCAAATTGCCACGCTAAGAGGGGTTCCAGCGGGTGGGGCGGTTGCTCTAGGCTGCGATATCAAGGGGGCACGGCAAGGCCGGCAGGTTCGGCAGCGTCGGCAGGGCGGGCAAGACTGGCAACGGGATCGCCAACGTTGGCAGGGCGGGCAACTTGGGCAGACCGGGCAAGTTGAACCAAGGAAGATTCGGTAGGGTGGGGAGCGCGGGGAGCGCGGGGAGCGGTATGGCGAGGGTCGGCAGGACTGGCAACTTGGGCAGGCCCGGCAAGTTGAACCACGGCAAGTTCGGCAAAGTAGGCAACGCGGGAAGAACCGGCAATGGGATCGCCAATGTCGGAAGCGCTGGAAGCTTGGGAAACTTGCAAAGGGTGCCCATCAGATGACTTTGCCTGTGACCGTACCCGGGGCAGTCGTTGCGCCGGATTGAGCCGTTGCCGAACCTGCAACAGAGACAGGGATTTGAGCCGCGACAGTCGCCTCGAGCTGTCCGTTCTCGAGAAGGTAGGCTGTCGACGTTGCGATGGCTGAAGCAATGTCGGCGATCTGCTTCTTTGCGATTGCGTAGGCAGGGGGGTTCGTAGCCGCCAAGGTGCCGAAGTTCGTGTTCGACAATAGAGAATCGAATGCCGCGCCTGCCGCGCCTGTCGAAGAGATGGTTGCGCCAGTTACTGGATCGATCGAGATGGAACCAACGAGTAAGGACATGGCGATTCTCCTAGGCAGGTGAAACGAACAAGCTCGGGCACGGTGGGCTCGCTGGACCCGCGAGAAGCGGAATGCCTACTTCGCATTGAGAGCCGACGTAGACATTGCCCTTGAGCATGATCTTTTCGGCGGTCAAAAGGATTTCCTTTTCACGGATGTTGAAGCACGTCGCCGCGTCAGGGGTTCGAACTTGCAAACCATCCTTTTCGTTCATGGTGAATTGGTAGCCGCTCTCTCCTCCACCGATGCTCATCGAGATGTTCTCGGAACCCGGTGTCGTATCGAGGCAGATTGCCATTGCCTTGCTCGGGGTGCCCCCCGAAAACGAATAGGGGGCATAGATGAAGTGAACGCTACTTTTTTGGTCACCGCTCAATTCGTCAGTGAGATCGATCGTGTGGAAACCTCCCCCGTAACCAACCATCGCGATTCGACCTTCTGGGAAACCGTTCGGGAATGCATTGTTCAATCGAAAGTCACGCCAACTGATTGGGATCAAGCCATCACTTGTCCGGATGCATACCGTGTCGCAGACGTATTCTTTCCCCTTCGAATCGTCCAGCGGCAGGGGTCGCCCAAGGATGCCAAGGGCCCCGAACATTTCGCTCTGTTCGCTGATCTCCCCTTTCGTCTCGGCGGTTTCATCTTCGGTCAAGCTACCAATACCGGAGAGATCAACCTGAACCGAGTAGGTCTTCGAGTTGATGCCAGTCGAAAGGACGCGTGAGAATTGGACTACGAAGTCGACAGCTTTCATTGGAGCTTCCAGAGACCGCGCTTCAGCAGGGTCAGTTCGGCAGTATCGCCTTCGCCAACGTTTCGATTGAGTTGCACTCGAGTCACTAGGTAAGCACCGTTCGGCCCCCCTGCGGCCGTACTGAAGACCTCTGCAACCGTGTCGAACGCGTATTGGATGCGGTCGCTCCCATCCCAATAGCTCAGTCCATCTACGGTGACGGTCCAGACATCCATTCGCTTGATGCGGTTTGCCATCTCGAGATCGGCTTGCATCTGCGCCATCTTGTCGTTCTTCAGGCCTTCGTTGACGATGATCACAGGACGGTAGAAACCGGAGTTCAAGACCTCTTGCTGGTAGGCAAACCCTCGAACCTTACTCTTGGTCCAATCCTTGTTCCCGCCCGTCCCTGCCATGTAGATGAATCCAGGAACACCAGACCAATCCTTCGCACGTTGCATCGTGAGAATGTTGTTCTGATTGCGCCGGCTATCGCCGAACATTCGGAAGGTATAGATCGGCCTTTGCTTGTCGTCAGGATACCCGATGACCACTTTGCCATCGGGGGCATCCCAGATCATCAACCCATGTCGTTGAAGATGCCGCTCGGTTGCTTGGAAGATGGTCTCGGGTGGGTTGACCTTGGCTTGCTCTTCGTTGAGCTTGTCGAGTTCGACTGGAGAATGCGAACCGTCGCTGGAGATACCCGTCATCAGATCGCGACTCACATCCGCAAGAAACATGAAGTCGGATTCTTTGATTCCCAGCGGAAGCCATAACGAAATGATGAAGTCTTTGATCGAAGTGCTCTTCACCTTCACGTTGGGCATCGCTGCCGCGTACATGGCATCAGCCATCAGAGTTCGAACCGTGAAGCGGGTGACTGCCCCTTGGGATGCATCAATGGGGATGTCGTTCAGTTCGACTCGACCTGTTAGGCGCAACCGATCGTTGACGAACACCTTGAACTTCTTGCCGAGCCCCGTGATGTCTTCGAGTTCAGCCCAAGTACCATCATCGCCGACTTCGAATGCAGCTTCGCTCGGGGCGAGATAATCGTTGACGATGCTCAGACTGTTGAAGATGTCAAACTTCCCGCCCGTATCGCTCTCAATGTAGACGGTATCGAGATATCGAGTCGAATTGCCTCGACTCTTGTTCGTGGAGCTTGGTCCTCTGGACATGGCTTACGCTTGCTCCAATACTTTGATCACGGTTCCTTTTCGAACAGTGAACGCATCTTGGCCAGGATTGATCTCCATGAGATCGATAGAGCTTTGCCCGACCGAAGCGGCAATCGAGAACAAATCGGTATCACCCTCGACGAAGAATGGAACCATCCTTGGGCGCCCCTTGTACGCTTCAGCTCTTGCTCGAGAAGCCATATCCTTGGTCTCCTCGAGCTTGCGTTGCGTCATGCTCAGCTCGGGGTCGTTCATCAAGTTGCGGTTCTTTTCGTTCTCTCGAGTGAACGCTCTACCGACCCGGTTTGCCGCACCGACAACAATGCCGCACTGACTGTCGATGTTCGAAACCGTATCGCCAGGGAAGTTCGCAATGCCTTCCAGTTCGCTGGCGAACTCGTTCAAGTCTTCCAGCGACGTGCTCCACATCCCTTCGCTCGTAGCGCTGAAGGTTGTTTGCTCTGCAAGCCTAACCGCGCTTGCATTGATCGTCATCTGCTCGAATTGCTGAGCCCCAACGTTGTCTTCGTTGTCGGCAGTGAACGTGAACACGACACGAGCTTCGTCACGTTCGCCTTCAGTTTCATCCCGTTGGTAGGTCTCTGCCCTGCAACGGACTCGACCACGGGTTGGAACTACGAGATCGCCAGTTTCGTGAATGTCAAAGCTTGCGATCAGTTCGTTCAGAATCGTGGGATAGAGGGGTGTCGAGGGATCTAGACCCTCCTCTTCGATACCGTTGTCGAACAGAACGGTGAGTTGCCATCCTTTCGCCTTGGAGCCCGTGTCGTCGAGCTTGGCCCCATCTCGATAGGGGCGTTCTCGTTGCACGATGCGGTTCCCGCCCGTCTCGCTGATGCTGAGCACGGGGAACTTCAGCTCAGGTAGACTTCCCACCTTCCAACTGGCGATTGGATACTGCTCGAAGACGGTCATGCCCAGACTCTACCGCGACGAGCGAAAAGCTTCATCCCTCGAAGTTGTATCCCGGTCCGGTGTTACCCGGCTTCGGGGGTGCTCCCCCGCCGAGCTTGTCCACAATCTTGGCGAACTTCACAGCCGATTCGCTCAAAGTGTCAAGGGAAGAAGCAGCCTTGTCGCCGCTCTGGGAAACGCCTTGGGAACTCCTTTTTTGCTTGTCGATGCTGTCCCGAAGCTCCCGCTCGGCGGCTTCGAGCTTGGCGACGCTATCGGCCCGCGTGTCAGTGTACTTGACCTCATCGTTGAGACCCATGCTTGCACCGACTCCAGCGAGGGCCCCGAACGTTGCATTGGCCGCTCCTGAGATTGCCCCGGTGAAGCCACCCTGGTCGGCCTTAGCCTTGGCGATCTGCGCCTGAATGGAGGCGAGGGCCGACTCCTTGGCCCCGATGTCCTTGCCACCTGCAACCGCCGACGCCTGAGCCTCGCTGGCGACCGCCCCGCCGAGTTCTTTGCCTTGGGCCTCGTACATGGAATCGATCAAGGCTTTCCCGCCTTCGTAGGCCATGAAAGCGGCCGCTGCGATGCCGATGGCTGCCCCTGCGGCTTTCCATGGTCCGACCGACTTGATGTCCTTTGCCAGGGCCTTGGCGGCGTCCTTACCGATCCTAGAACCAGCCTCGCCCAATGCACCCGACGCGAACGAGAGGCCCGCCTTGCCTCCGATAGCCATCGCGCCAGCGAGGGCAGGGTGCTTGACCACGAACCCGATCAGCTTGGCAAAGCCTGAGGCAAGCGTAGGCATGTTCTTCGCCAACGAATCGAGGGCGTCGAGCATCTGCGGCTGAGTCATTGCCTCGCTCAGGATGTTCATCGCGGTCCGAACCTTAGCCCCGCTAGTTTCCTGGATTGCCGCGCTCTGGCGCATCACTGAGCCCTGCTCTGCGAATGGCTTCTTCAAGTCGGTCTGTGACGACTTGAGAACCTTCATCGCTTCGAGATGGGCTTCGGTCTTCTTCTTTCCCTTCTTCAGCTCAGATTGCATCGTCGTGAAGTACGGCCCCATATAGGCCTCGATCGCAGCCGTCTCTTCACGACCAGTGAAGCTCTCACGGAACAACGCCATCGCTTCGGGGCCAGCCTTTGCGAGGTACTCCATCTTCTGTTGGGCATCGCCAAGGGCGGCGAATGCAGCCTTGTCGAACTTCATGCTTGGCTTTGCAGCCTTGAGAATGCCCTCGACAATGCCAACGTCTCGCAAGCGCTCGAACAGAATGTCGAGGCCCGCACTGATCTCACCCGTCGAACCGTTCAGCGCTGGACCCATCTTGGTGATGAGCCCGAGCATCATTCCAAGACCTTCCTTGCCACCAAATCCAGCAGTCTTGGCAATCGATCCGAACTCGTTGAAGTCCTCCATGTACTCTTCCATAGAGAGCTTGCCCTTGCTTGATGCTGCAAGGACTTGATCGAGCATTCCAGCGGCTTCCCTGCCGTTGAGCCCGAACTTGATCGACATACCTGAAAGGAGGCGCCCGACTTGGTTTGCCTCCTTCCCGGTTGCGTTCATGACGTGCCCTACTGACTGAAGGCTTTGGATTGCAAAGGTTGGGTCAGTGCCCTTATCGAGCATGACCGCCATCGCGGTTCCAAGTTCTTCATGCGTCCGCTTCGTTTCCTTTGCCGCGCTGACGACGAAGCTTTGGACTTCACCTAGGGAGTGAGCCTTGCCAGTTGCTCGTTCGAGCTGGAACGCGACTTGCGAGTAGACCTCTTGCAATTGCATCGCGTTATTGATCATCGCTCCGGTGCCGATTGCACCCCCGAGCGTTGCCGCGTTGCCCATGGTCTCTTTGATGCCGCTTCCAAGATCCTTCAGGGCTTCCTTCGACGACTTGATGCCGGCTTGGAATGAGCGCCCCATCACGACCTTGAACTTGCGCTCCATCTTCTTGGAGACAAGATCGGTCTCCTGAAGCATCTGTCGCAACCCCGTCAAGAAGCCTTGGGCCTTCATGTTGACGCGGATTGCTGCTTCTCGAATCGACATGACGTGCTCCTAAGATTCTTCGTCTCGCCAGGGCTTCACGAACTTCGTAAAGTCGGTGGATGGGTGCATCAGTTGTCGAAGATCGGACATCGTTGCGCGGCCACAATCAAGCAACCGCACGATTCCCATCACGACGTGGAGTCCAGACAGCTCTGAAGACGGGCGGCCATACGAATGATAAAATTCGTCTGCCCATCTGAACCGAGCACGGCTAAAGGGTCGACCTTTGCTTTCTTCGCAATCGTCCCCACGAGCATCAAGAAGGTTTCTTCGTCCAGATCATCAGGACGTGGATCGATAACCGTTCGAAGGGCTTCGATCTGTGCCCATGCTGAATCCAGCGAGGGGCGGTCGTACTTCTCTTCGAGTACGGCAGGGTCTGGTTCCCAAGGCTCAAACGGTTCGGTCGTGTTGCGAATGCATACCGACAGGCAACACATCGAATCCATGTTGTCGAACAGATCGGGATCGAGAGCTGGATTCAGCCCTTCCTTGTCTGCCCATGCTCTGGCCCTGAGACGTGCCTTTCGAACTTGGGGTTCTCGGGGCACTTGCAACATCACGTTCACAAGTTCTCGTCGGGAAGCTCCACAACGAATGATCTGGAACGGGAAGAGCAAGCGCCCTTCGAACTCGATGACTTCAAGCTCTGCCCAAGACTTCTTCAACAACTCTCGAACGATCTTGTGTCGGTCCTGTGCGATCGTAATTGGATTCATCTCGGGCATTGCTCACCTATCTTTCCTTGCTGTTCAGGTTACTCAGTCAGTCGTGTGGCCAACGAACGTGATGGAATACTTGATCTCGGCGTCGAGAGGAAGTTCCATCGAACGGGCACTCGCCGCTCCGTTGATCGTCATGGTTTCACCTGGGATCTTGATTCGCAGTTGCTTGATCAGCTTTTTCTTGATCATCTTCAGGTAGTCGCGCTCGGGACCTTCTTCGCTCACGACTGCATCGAAGGAGACGGACGTCTCTTCGTTACCGAACGTGATTCCCGAGCCGGTACGGCGAAGCGTATGGACTTGCTTCGCTCCGTTGGTTTGATCGACTTTGACGTTGGTGACATCAATGAGGTCACCATTGCCCATCGCGATCCAACCTTTGGGATAGAGCTTCTGTGGTTCTGCCGACATGGTTCAATTCTCCTTAGACGACGGGCTCGCGGTTGACCACGACACCGAACTTGGCCAATGGGGGGATGACTTGGATTGGGATCAAGATGTCAACCTGAGTTGCATCACTGGCGTTCACCTCGACGACAAGCGTTCCATCGTCGATAGCTGCATCCAGCGCAGCTTGAAGGATGACGCCTGCCTTCTGCCAACCGCGCAACCGCGTGATGACGAACGCCTTGATATCACGCTCTTCGATGACGCCTGCCGGAGCAGGGTCGGCACCTGGAGCGGAGTCCTTCTGGACCTTGGCATTCGGGAACTCCGCAGGGAGGGCCGAACGCATGTCCCGAGCGATGACGTAGGCTGCATCGACGTTCTGGGTGTCGAGCAACCGACGGTCGGGGCCACCCGCCGAGTTCTGTGAATAGGTGGTCACCGGACGAACGTCGATCAAGTTCTCGGCTGCATCGTAGCTGATGATCGATAGGCCGTTTCCAATGGCGCTCTCGGTCGACGATGGAGTCGGCTTGTCCGACGTGATGTCGTTGCTACCGTACAGACCACTTCCGATCACGTTGCCAATGCGATTGGCCGCTGGATCTTGGGTGATCGCGTTGAGACGGTCTCCACATTCTGCCCCGGCGAATTCGCAAGGCAGCGAACCGGCATTCAGGCAGAAGACGTGCTGACAGTACCCGACGTTCCTTGCAACGGCTGCCGCTTCGGCAAGAGCCTGCGAAGACGTGCTCGCATAGATGATCTGCTGAAGCTTCGCGTTGAGCCCTTCGTTCGCAGCGTCAACCTCGGCGATGATGCGTTCAACGTTGCTCGAACTGCTCGTCTGACAGGCGTCAGTATTGCTAAGACATGGAACGATGTAGTGGTATTCCTTGCCCTGAGACTTGTCGATTACGTTCGACACATCGGGGTCGGTGGTTCCACCCGTGAAGTTCGTGATCGCCGTTGGGGTAACAGCTTCGGTCCCACTTTGAACCTCAGTGAGGCGAACCTTGACCTTGGCATCGTTGCCGATGCGACCGGTGGTCTTGAACGTGAGAGTGACAATACCTGATCCACCGCTGGTCGCGACGACTGGAAGGTTGTCAGTACGGGAGTTGACCGCATCGATCACCTTGTCCCGAACATCGGAAGGCGTTTCGCCAACGATCCAACCGACTTCGAACGTCCTACCAACGAGCAAGACTTCGAGAGCCGTGTTCTCAGTGGGGGCACCACTGATCGTGATCGTTGCAGTCGCTGCCCCTGCCCCTGCAACTGGAGCAGTGAAGTCGACAATCGCCTGAGGCATCTTGGCGTAGATCTGTTTCGCAGCAAGATGACCAGGAGTACCCGGACCGAAGGCAACGCCTGCGGAAGCTTCGCCCCCACCGGTTCGAACTTCGGTGTCGGCTACCAACGTTCCATTCGATGATTTGGCGGCCAAGAGTAGAACCCGATATGCACCGGTATTCGCTCCTCCAGCGCCAGCGAGTAGGTTGACCTTGAGATAGAGCCCGGGAGTCAACGTGCTCGGGCTCACTGCGGTTGGGATCGTCATGTGCTTTCTCCTTCAGAGGCGCCTTGCAGAGCCTGTTCTTAGGACGTTGCGTCCTCAGTCGATGATGTCTCGGTTTCACCCTCCGAAGTGGAGGCCGTGGTTTCAACTTCGGGTTCCCCTTGAGATTCCTTCTTCGCCTTTCGATCAGCTTTCTTTTTTTCGATCGAGATCTTGTTCGAAGTCTCGGCGTCGGCTTTCTGGCGCCCTTCAAGGAATGCCTTGTACTCGGCTTCGGTTCGAACCTTCAAAGCCCCGTCGTCAACGGCTCGACGGTACTCCCGTCGGAACTTCTTCCATTCGTCGTCCGAGATTGCAACGATGATGCTCGTGTCCCAAGTGATCTTCTTGTCCTTGCGACTTGCCCCAATGTATTGAGCGGTTGACGCTCGTAGGCTCGGGAAGCGGGTTACGAGATGCCCTTCGACTGACGAGACGTATTGAAATCCTGACACGGTTGACCTCCTTGCGAATCTACTCCGAGACGGCCGTCATGTCGATGTCTTGGTCGACAGTGACCTTGCCCTCGCCGGATTCATCTTTGAGATGGGTTTTGATCACGTTATGCGTCTTGAGCCAAGGCGAATACGAGCGGAAGTCGTAGGGCTTCCATGTCCCCGTAACGCTAATCTGGAGAAGGTACACGAAGACGCTCTGGTATTGGGCACTGTCCCCGGCGATGCGGTTTCGCCCTCGAACTTGAACACCGGTCGGTGAGCTGAACACCTGCCCGTCGATGGTCTGAAGGTCTGTTAGCCAGAAGGTCAAGTCGTCAAGTAGCTTCAGTCCTTCGGCGCTACGGGTGGCCCCACTGTCCAAGCGTTCGGAGAGAACGAAGATGTTGAACCGTTCCTTGAAGAGCTGAGTGGTAGATCCAGCGCGGGAAGCCCCCCGGTCAAGACTGCTCGAAGTCGAGCCGTCGGCTGGCTCGCTACCATCCCACACGATGACAGCGGCTGGGAACTTGCCTACGGCTGCCCTGAACGCATCTAGGTTCGCAGTGGGGGCCGTCAGTTGTTCGAACTGGACGATGCTCTTGCATCCGCCAAAGTGAGTCGGCTCGGCAGCGTCTGTGATGTTGGTTTGGAGAGTGGTTTCGATCTCGAGGTTTGGGTGCTCGGGGTCGAAGACGAACTTCGTGCCCTTGGGCAAGTTGTGACGAATACCGCCAACGACCGAATGGATGTTCACGATCGCTCCACCCGGTGGAATCACCCACCACGATTCGGTATCGGGCTCATCAGCGTTGGCTTTCTTGCGTTTTCCGTTTGGGTAGAGCGCTCGGCTTGGGCCTTGTCCGATCTTGAACAATAGGTCTTCACGAATGGCTCCGTTCACCATCGGGTACAGATGCCAGTTGCGCGGGAGGTAAACTGTCGAAGCCGTCTTCGGCTTGATCAGAACCTTACCCGTTCCACGGGTCCCCGTAGTTTCGTGAACTGCCGCCATGATGTCTCGAGCAATCTCGATGACGCTAGCGTTGCTTCGCATTGAATTGCTCATCGCTACCTCGCGAGTTCCTTCGTAAGAATTTGATCGAAGATGTCCAAAGCCTTGTCGGTGTCGATATCGAAGAAGTCTCTCTTCGCGACGCCATCGCCTTCGATGTGGAACTTGGCGTAAGCCTTGTTCGTGAATACCTCAGCGAAGTCAGGGCCACTTTCTGGCATCATGCTTCCAACAAGATCTCCACTGTCTTGAAGAAGCTTCGGTGATTTCGAATGCCTTCGACGGCGCAATGTCGAGTCGGCAAACCCTTTCCATCCTGGCCCTTGCTCCTCGAACTTGTCCTCCACCATGACATGAAGGATCTGTGCGAGTTGCATATTCACCTCAGTCAGATTGTAGCCGCGCTTTTGAAACTTCTTCAGTTCCTTTGCAATCTCACTGGCATCAATCGAGATGGTGTTCTCATCGGCCATTAGAAGCCACCCGGGCCTCTACCGTTCCTTCCAGGTGCAAAGACGAACGGATCTTGATTGGGTGCGAGCACGGGTCGACGTGCCCCACCTGAATTGGAACCATGCCCGGCGTTCGCTTCACCACGACTATGATTCTGGCTCTTGCTTAGCGTCTCGAAGTGTTTCATCGCGCGCTCGTACTGAGCCCAATAGCGACCCTTCCCATCAGCTGCGATGAACTCTTGCTTGCGCTCACTTGCGAATTCCAGCGCGAGCCAAGCCGCTTGAGCACGCAAGGCAGGATCGTTCGCAGCGAGTAGAGCGATCTGCGGTCTAGTCCAACTTCGAAGCAAGTTAGTTTCCGCCATCGACTCGGCTTGCCCGATGACTTGTTCGACCATCACCATGTCCCTGAAGGCCGAGTTCGTATCGTTGAAGAGACGATCGATTGTCGCCTTGTCCACGATGGATTCGAGATCTTCCCATTGGAGCCAACGTGATTCCATCAATCGCCCGACGATTGCGGCAGTCGTCGTAACGGATGTCACATCGAAGTAGCTAGGAGTGAAGATCCAACCCAACTTGAACGCCGAGATGCGATAGGTTCCCTCGAGCAAGTTGACGCTGACCGTACCATCGGAACCGGTTCGCTGAGCGCTTAGACCGGTGTCCACGAGGGAGCCGGAACTGTCCCAGATGCGGAAGTCGACGAACGGAGTTGCAACCGACGGGTTCGAGTCGTTACCGCTGAACAATGTGATCGCGTTCGATACTTCGATTTCGCCTGTCTCGAACGCGGTGAGGGAATGATTGCTGAACCATTGATAGGTCCACTTCCCGCGTTGAGTTGCCATCAAGTCGAAACTGAACGAGCCCGTTCCGATCTTCTCGATTTCTTCATCCGATCCGTAGATGTATTCCGTTGGAACGTTCAACGGATCGATGATCACCAGACGAAGGGTATTCGGGTTCGTCGGAGTGTTGTTGACGAGTAACGTTCCGTAGATGGTGATCGGGTCGCCGAGCTTGAGGGGAGTCGTCATTGGATTGTCCTAACGATGATTCGAGGGTCGTCCTTCAGAGAATGACTGCTCGTAAAGTGTATCACCGTCAAGTCACCACGAACGCGGGCTCGCCCTCGAGATGATGCCGGTCCAAGTCCGAGGCCTTCGATGTTCAAGGTTCCGTAGGGGTACGACAGCCCGAGACTTTCACCGATGAGCGCCAATGCGACGTTCAGGGCAGCCGCTGGAACGCTTTCCCCAGCGATGACCGCTTCCAATGCCTTCTGGACCTTGAGAGCCACGGTCACGGTCGCCATGCCGTTGGAAGTGCCGTTGGGGTAGACGAAGTTCAACATGTCGGCAACGACAGTCGACTCACCGTCCGATTGGGTTGCCAGCGGACGGATTCGACCGATGGACCCTTCGACCGTAGTTTCCCCCGAAGCGGTTGCCTCCAAGGCCTTGAGGACAGACAGGGCGGCATCCACGATGGACGAGCCATTGACCTGTCCGGCAACTGGCACATCGGAGAGCAAGCTTGCGCTCACCATTGCGACGCCATGGATGGCGGCCTGGAGAGCCTTTTGGATCTCGAGGCTACCTGCCACGGTTGCCCCTGCCGCGATGGCTGCGACCACCGTGCGAGTGACCACGACCGTTCCGGTGACACCGGTAACACCATCGGACCGCCCGGTGATGCCCCTGATTCGGTGCAGATCTGCGTCCACGTCCGCCAAGGCCTCTACAAGGCCCGCCAAGGCGACTTGGATTTGGAGGCTTGCGCTGGCCGTAGCCATGCCGGCAATCACGCCAGCGAGGCTCCTGGACAGGATGGTTAGGGTGCCTTCGACGGTTGCCTGCCCGTCGGAGTCCCCGTGAAGAAGTTCGATCTGCCCGTAGAGCGAACCGTTCACATCAGCCACACCTGCCGAACCACCCGCAAGGGCAACCAAGATCGAAAGGCTACCCGCGACCGACGCCGAGCCCGTAGCTTGGGCGGTCAGTTCCTTCAGGACCTCGAGCGAACCCGCGACTGCCGCGTCACCATGGCTGACACCTTCCATCACCCGATAGGGAACCAGGGTCCCCGAGACATGAGCAACGCCTGGAACACCGACGAACATCCGCTTCAAGATGCTCATCGTGCCAGTCACCGAAGCGTGTCCTGCGGTTGACCCCGACAGCAAGGTGTTCGCGTGTGAAGTCGTCAGGGTGCCTTCGACGAAGGCTTCACCAAAGCTTTCACCATGGAAGAAGCTTTCACCGTTGAGCCAGGCGGAAACCTCCGACGAGCCTTCGATCGTCGAAACCAAGCGGTGGATCAAGTTCAGTGTTCCAGAAACCGACGACGACCCGTGGCTCTGCCCTCCCATGTGAGTCAGGAGTTCGGCAGAGACAGTCGCGACACCATTGGAAACGCCTTGGAAGAACTTGACTGCCGCAAGGGTGCCCGATACCGAGGCGACACCCGCGCTCGTACCTTCGAGATAGACAGGTAACGTTAGATCAGCACCGAACGTCGAAGTGCCGTTGGATTGACCAGAAAGCACCTTCAAGA
>Ga0075342_1000090_pt1 | contig 15133 bp, 18 predicted proteins | sample RushOxbow_ThreeS_3_FD_120085 | JGI IMG/M metagenome (GOLD analysis project Ga0075342, IMG submission 120085) | Natural and restored wetland microbial communities from the San Francisco Bay, California, USA, that impact long-term carbon... | ecosystem: Environmental > Terrestrial > Soil >...
GCGTCATCTGGCGCATCACGCTGCCGCTCAGCCTGCCGGCGCTGGCCTCGGTCTCGCTCTACGTCTTCATGATCGCCTGGAACGAGTTCCTGTTCGCCTTCATGTTTCTCGATAATCCCGAGATCTTCACGTTGTCGCGCGCGATCGTCTCCCTCAACAGCTCCGAGGTGCCGCGCCAGTTCCTCATGGCCGGCGCCGTGATCGTCACCGTGCCGGTGCTGGTGATCTTCCTCTGGGCCGAGCGCTTCATGGTGCAGGGCCTGACCGCCGGCGACGCTTTCTTCAATTGTATGGGCTCGACCGTCAACGAGAAGACCTTCTGCGCGTCGGGCTCGTCGACCGCGTGGCTGCTCACGGTCGGACCGACCGGTGGCGTCGATCCCGAGAGCTTCGTCCATTCGCGCTACATCGTGATCTGGGCCTGCAACTCGATTTCCACCAATCTCCATCACTGGCCGTTCGTGCTCGAGGCGCAGAAGCGCGGCGCGAAAGTGGTGGTGATCGACAGCTACCGCTCGCGCACGGCCAAGCAGGCCGATTGGCACGTCATGCCGAAGCCAGGCACCGACGGCGCGCTGGCCATGGGCATCATAGCGGCGATGATCGACAACGGCTATGTCGACCGCGACTGGGTCGAGAATCACACGGTCGGCTTCCCCGAGCTTGCCGAACGCGCCGCCGAGTTCACGCCGGACTATGTCGAGCGCGTGACAGGCGTGCCGGCGCAAGACGTTGCCACCTTCGCGCGGGAATTCGCCACCATCCAGCCGTCGGTGATCCGCATGGGCGTGGCGCTCGAGCGGCATGCCGGCGGCGGCCAAACCATCCGCGCAGTGTGCGCCATTCCGGCGCTGGCCGGCTCATGGCGCCATGTCGGCGGCGGCCTGTTGCAAATGCCGCTGTGGGAGTTCCCGGTGGATTGGGCCCGGGTGTCGCGGCCCGATTTTATTCGCCCCGGCGCGCGCGTGGTCAACAATCTCCAGCTCGGGCGCGCGCTCACCGGCGACATGAAGCTCGATCCGCCGATTATGGGGCTCTACGTGTACAACACCAATCCGGTGAGCCAGGCGCCGGAGACCAATGCGATCGTGAAGGGGCTAAGCCGCGAGGATTTGTTCTTCGTCACGGCGGAGCATTTCGTCACCGACACCGCGGCTTACGCCGACATCGTCTTGCCCGCCACCATGGCCGGCGAGCACGACGACATGATGTTTTCGTGGGGCCATTTCTATCTGACGATCAACGAGCAGGCGATCGAGCCGTGTGGCGAGGCCAAGTCCAATGCCGAGATCTTCAGGCTGTTGGCGGCTGGCATGGGCTACAACGATCCGCAATTCAAGATGAGCGACATGGAACTCGCCGAGCATTATGTGCAATGGGATGCGCCGCAGATGGCGGGCGCCGACATGGCGTATTTTCGCAAGCACGGCTATTTCCATCTCGCCGTCGGCACGCCGGACGACCGGCTGCCGCATGCCGAGGGCAAGTTCCCGACGCCGTCGGGCAAGGTCGAGTTCCTGGTCAAGGACGCCAAGAACTTCGTCGCCCCCCCGTTCCGCATGATGTACGAGCAGATGCAGTCCGGCGAGGATGTCGATCCGCTGCCCGGCTACGTGCCGCCGCGCGAGAGCGTTGCCACCAATCCGAAGCTGGCCGAGCGTTATCCGCTCAACGTCATCTCGCCGAAGAGCCACGGCTTCTTGAATTCCTGCTACGCCAATGAACCGCACAAGATCAAAGGGCAGGGTGAGCAATTTGTGATGATCAGCCCGAAGGACGCAGCCGAGCGCAGCATCCGCGAAGGCGATCCGGTGCGCGTGTTCAACGACCGTGGTGATTTCGAGGGGCTGGCGCGCATCACCGACGACGTGCGGGACGGGGTGATCGTGGCCACGCTCGGCTATTGGCGAAGCCTCAACCGCTCGGACGGCTCGGTGAATTCGATTTCCTCGGCGGAGTTCTGCGGGCTCGGCCGGGCGCCGACCTTCTCCGACAATCTGGTTCAGGTGGTCCGCGTCAACTGAGGCGTATCGGCAACGCTTGAGGGCTACTCGGCGGCGCTCGCGGCCCCGTTGGCGGTCATCTCCTGAAGCACGGTAAAGCCTTCGAATTCGGGATGGCCGAGATAAAGCGGCTTGTTCGTGGCCGTGCCGCCATGGGCTTTGCGGAACGCCTCCGACCGGGTCCAGTCGATAAAGTGCGCCTCCGACCGCCACAGCGAATGCGAGGCGTAGAGCACGTGGTCGTCGTGCTCGGGGCCTTTCAACAGATGGAAGGCGACGAAGCCGGGCACGTCCTTGAGATGGCTGTCGCGGTTGAGCCAGACCTGCTCGAAATCGTGCTCGGCACCTTTGCGCACTTTGAAGCGATTCATGGCAATAAACATTGTTCTCAACTCCTGCATTTGGCCGGCACCATAGCGGGGAAAGCCCCGATTTGCAGAGCAATTGACGGCTTTCGCCGGCATTCATCAGCGACAATTGATCGCCGTCAATACTGTGCCGCAGAGTCGTTCCTATATAGCGTGAGACCAGACCCCCCTGCCAAGGAGACCTCGCATGAACAAGGACGTTAAAGAGCGCCGCAAGGCGCCGCTCCAGACGCCGACCGATCTCGGCGACAATGCCCGCCGCGACATCTCGGGCGCGCTCAACGCGCTGCTCGCCGACGTCTTCGCGCTCTACCTCAAGACCAAGAATTTCCACTGGCATGTCAGCGGCCCTCATTTCCGCGACTACCATCTGATGTTCGACGAGCAGGCCGACCAGATCTTCGCCATCACCGACGAGATCGCCGAGCGGGTGCGCAAGATCGGCGGCACCACGCTGCATTCGATCGGCAACATCGCCCGGCTCCAGCGCATCCCCGACAACGACGCCGACTTCGTCGATCCACTCGATATGCTGGCCGAGCTCAGATCCGACAATCAGGCGCTGATCACCAGCCTGCGCGAGGCTCACGACCTGTGCGACGAGGAGAACGATGTGGCGACGACAAGCCTGATCGAGGTGTGGATCGACCAGGCCGAACGGCGCGTCTGGTTCCTCTATGAGGCGACCCGGCGTGGTGATCCGAGCGGCCATTGAGGGCGCCGCTGGGAACTTGTCTTGAGGCGTTGGGTCTTGCTCTGCGATGATGTATACGGCGCCGATGTGCCGCTTAGGCCGGTACCAACTCGGAGAAGCCATGAGTAATCGCCTGTTGGCTGCCCTGGCCGTTAGCTTCGCGCTGGCCCTCGCCTCGTGCGGCGCGCCGAGCACGGCGGCTTTCGTGAGAAAGACCACCATGAGCGATCTTTATGAGATCGAGGCCGGCAAGATTGCGAGCGAGAAGGGCCAGTCCGAGGCCGTGAAGCAGTTCGGCCAGCAGATGGTCGACGCGCATACCAAGATGAGCGAGGAGCTGAAGGCCATCGTGACGGCAGAGAAGCTCGACGTGCGCGTCAGGGACAAGCTCGGTCATAGACTCCAGAAATTTATCGACGCGCTGAACAAGGCCAAACCCGAGGCCTTCGACCAGATCTATGCCAATCAGCAGGTCAGGACCCACGCCAAGGCCGCTGAGCTGTTCGATGCTTATGCCGAGGGCGGCGATAACGGCGCGCTGAAACAGTTCGCCGCCAACACGTTGCCGGCGCTCAAGGAGCAACGCAGAGCGGCCAGGAAACTCGCCAAGACGCTCGCCAAATAGAGCGTTCGGCCGTAAGAGCATTCGCGGCGATGCCGCCATCTCGGCTTCGGGGCGGCGGCATTTTTGCTGTGGGCTCGCCGGGATAGGCGGATTTGCCATCGGCCCGGCCACTGTATAGGAAGCAGGGTCCGCAAACAGTCCGCCCACGCGTTTCATGCCCCTCATTCGACGCGCCCGCACGACCTTCCAACGTTTTGCCGAGTCTGAGGCTTCGGGCGGCCTTGTGCTCATGGCGAGTGCGGCGCTCGGCCTGGTGGTCGCCAATTCGGGCCTGGCCGGAAGTTACACCGAACTGCTGCACACCAAGATCGGCGGCCTCAGCGTCCTGCATTGGATCAATGACGGGCTGATGGCGCTGTTCTTCCTGCTGGTCGGGCTTGAGATCAAGCGCGAGATGCTCGCCGGCGAGCTCGACAGCTGGCCGCGCCGGGCGTTGCCGCTGATCGCCGCGCTCGGGGGCATGGTCGCGCCCGCGCTGATCTTCTTTGCCATCAACTGGCAGAGCCCGGAAACGTGGCGGGGCTGGGCGATTCCGACCGCCACCGACATTGCCTTTGCGCTCGGCGTGCTGTCGTTATTCGGATCGAGAATTCCAAACGCGCTCAAAGTGTTTCTGACATCGTTGGCGATCATGGATGACCTCGGCGCGATCCTCATCATCGCGATCTTCTACGCCGCCGATCTTTCCGTGATGGCTCTTGGCGCTGCCGGCGTCATCACGGTCCTCTTATTCGGACTGAACTGGTTCGGTGTGATGCGGCTTACGCCTTATCTGCTGTTGGGCGTGGGCCTGTGGGCGGCGATGCTGTTCTCTGGCATCCACGCGACGCTGGCCGGCGTGGTGCTGGCCATCACCATTCCGCTCGGAACGATCGGCGAGGACGATGGCGTGGGCTCGCCGCTCTGTCACCTCGAGGACAAGCTCGGGCCGTGGGTCGCGTTTCTGGTGCTGCCGGTGTTCGGCTTCGCCAATGCCGGCGTGTCGCTGGCCGGGGCGAGCATGGAATCGCTGTTGGCGCCGCTGTCGCTCGGCGTCGCGGCCGGGCTGTTCTTCGGCAAGCAGATCGGCATCATGGGCTCGATCGTCATCGCCAGACGGACGGGCATCGCCCACCTGCCCGCCGGCGCTTCGTGGCGGCAGATGTACGGGGTCGCCCTGTTGTGCGGCATCGGCTTTACAATGAGTCTTTTCATCGGTTTGCTGGCGTTTGCTGATGCCGAACGCGAATCCATGATCAAGCTCGCGGTGCTCGTCGGCTCGCTACTGTCCGCGGTTGCCGGCGCCGCAGTGCTCATCCAACGCAAACGCGCGGCCTGAGCGTCACGTTGGCTCGTCGCCGTCCCGGTAGAGCCAGTCGAAGCGCTGCAAGGCTGGCGCCTCGCTCTGCCGCTCGAGCATGAGATTGCGGGCGAGGCGCAGCGGACCATTCAGATGGTAGAGCCAGCCATAGCGCCGGGAAAGACTCTGGACGCGCGTGGCGCGCGACCGCCGCAGCGCCTCATACCGGTCAAAAGCGGCGGGTGCATCGCGGGCCCGGTCCGCCAGACAGGCTGCCAGCGTGACGGCATCCTCAATGGCGAGAGCGGCCCCCTGCGCTAAGAAGGGCAGCACCGGGTGCGCCGCATCGCCGAGCAGCGCGATCGGGCCATCGCTCCAGTGGCGCAGCGTCATCAGCCGATAGAGTGACCAGCTGCGCCAGCCGTCGGCCGGATCCAACAATGATTCCGAATCCTTAGCCCAGCGCGTGAAACCGGCGCGCAAAGGTTCAGCGCCGTCCAGGTGGCTCCAGCCTTGGCGCTCCGTGCCGCCGCCGGTTACGGCAACGACATTGAGGTCGCCGCCGCCGCGGACCGGGTAGTGCACGAGATGGGCGCCGGGCCCGAGCCACAATCCCACGACCGGGTCATCGAACGGAGCGGGGAGGTTGCCGCGCGGCAGGCGCGCGCGCCACGCGGTGGCCCCGGCGAAGCGCAATCGCGCGGTGGGGCTGACGAGAGCGCGAACCGTCGACCACAGCCCGTCGGCGCCGATCAAGCTCGCGCCATTGGCCTCGGCGCCGTCGCCGGCTCTGGCGATGACCACGCTGTCCTTCAGGTCGATCGCCGCCAACTCGAATCCCGGTGTCAGCGTGACGCTGGCGTGGCTTAGCGCCACCGCTCGCAGGCCGGCATGGAGATCGGCGCGATGCAACGTGAGGTAAGGGGCGCCGTAGCGCTTTTCGGCGTCCTTGCCGAGCGGCATTGAGGTCAGCCGACGTCCCGACAGGCCGTCATAAATGACAATCGCCTCGGGTTTGAAGCTGTGCGGTTCGATGGCGTCGAGGACACCAAGGCGCCGTAGCGCGCGCGTGGCATTGGGACCGAGCTGGATGCCGGCCCCGCTCTCCTCGGTGAATTGGGATCGCTCGAGCAGTTCGGTTTCGATGCCGCGTCGGCCGAGCGCGATGGCTGCCGCAAGTCCGCCGATGCCGCCGCCGGCGATGAGCACGCGATCTCCCCGCCTGGGCATGGGGGCGGGCCTTAGGCCGCCGGGGCGCCTGGCGGGGCAGTCGCCACGTAGGTGCAGGACGGTGGATCGGTCTCCGTCGCCTTGAGCGCTGGGTCGTGCAGGAACAGCGTGGAGCAGTAAGGGCAGACGATCTGCGCATCGTGCCCCATATCAAGGTAGACGTGGGGGTGGTCGTGCGGCGGCGTGGCCCCCATGCACTGGAACTCCTTGACGCCGATCTTGATCCGGTCAATGCCTTGATCGTTCACGAAATGGGGCACGAGCGTTTGAGCCATAAGGGTCGTTCTGCGTTCCCGCGTGCGGAATTGCAAGTGAGCATAGTGACCCTGGGACCCAAGCGGTAGATCGAGAATGCAGAGCTTTGAGTCGGACGGATTGAGGATCGCTTATGTCGACGAGGGGGAGGGGGAGCCGATCCTCCTGATCCACGGGTTTGCCTCCAATATTGCCGCCAATTGGCGTCTCACCCATTGGCTGCGGACGCTCACCGAAGACGGACGGCGGGTGATCGCCATCGACAACCGCGGGCATGGGGAGAGCGAGAAGCTGTACACTCCCGATCTCTACGGCTCGCCGGCGATGGCAGAGGATGCCCGCCGCCTGCTCGATCACCTCGGCATCGTCCGCGCCGATGTGATGGGCTATTCGATGGGCGCGCGCATCGCCGTGTTTCTCGCTCTGGCGCACCCCGAACGCGTGCGCAGCTTGATCTTGGGAGGCGTCGGCATCAATTTCGTGCACGGCATCGTGGGGTCGGGTCCGATCGCCCGCGCGTTGGAGGCGGCTAGCATCGACGACGTGACCAACGACGCCGCGCGCAGCTTCAGAGCCTTTGCCGAGCAGACTGGCAGCGATCTGAAGGCGCTTGCCGCCTGCATGCGCGGCCCGCGCGAGAAGATAACCCAGGAGAACCTTGCCCGCATCGCCGTGCCGACGCTCATTGCCACCGGCACCAAGGACGTGATTGCCGGTGCCAGGGGGGAGCTTGCAAGTCTGGTCCCCGGCGCCCAACTCCTTGAAATCGAAGGCCGTGACCATATGAGAGCGGTCGGCGATGCCCGTTTCAAACAAGGTGTGCTCGACTTTTTAACCAGCCGGGCTTAGGTCAGGGGTCAAAATGACTGGTCAGCCCCGGGATTGGCGTGAAGGGGCAGGTTGAGGTTGCCATGCATAAGACCTTAGCGGCACAGCCGCAGATCAAAAGCTACGATCCGATCTGGAGCCAGGTGCGGCGCGAGGCCGAGGAAATCAGCGCGGCCGAACCGGCGCTTGGCGGGTTCATTTATGCCACGGTGCTGGACCATGCGCGGCTCGAAGATGCCGTGTGCCACCGGCTGGCCCGCCGGCTTCAGCATGCGGCGCTCGACTCAGGGCTTCTGCACAAGACGTTCCACGAAATCCTGACCGCCGATCCGTCGCTCGGCGAAGCGTTTCGCGCCGACCTCATGGCCACGGTCAAGCGCGATCCGGCCTCCGCCCGCCTGATCGAGCCGTTGCTCTATTTCAAAGGATTCCACGCGCTGGAGACCTACCGCATCGCGCACGCGTTGTGGAAGGCGGGCCGCAAGGACTTCGCGCTCTATCTCCAGAGCCTGATCTCGCGCTTCCTCCAGGTCGATATTCATCCTGCCGCGATGATCGGCAAGGGCATCATGTTCGACCATGCCACGGGCATCGTCATCGGCGAGACCGCGGTGATCGGCGACAATTGCTCGCTGCTGCATGGTGTCACGCTTGGCGGCTCAGGGAACGAGCAGGGCGACCGCCATCCCAAGATCGGGCGTGGCGTGATGATCGGTGCGGGCGCCAAGATCCTCGGCAACATCAAGGTCGGCGATTGCGCCCGGGTCGCGGCGGGAAGCGTCGTGCTCAACGATGTGCCGTCCCGGCGGACGGTAGCGGGCGTGCCGGCGCGCGAGATCGGCTTTGCCGGCTGCGAGGAACCCGCGCTCACCATGGACCAGATGTTCGTGGGCGACGAAACCACCGGCGACTGACATCCGGCAAGCAACTGGGGGCCCGCGGGCTCGATTGGGAGGGGCGGTGACCCGGGACGAAATCCTCAAGCTTGAGCGCTATCTCAAGACCATGTTCCGCCTGCCTGACCTCCAGGTGCGGCAGCGGCCGCGCAAGGATGACTCCGCCGAGGTCTATATCGGCGAGGAGTTCATCGGCGTTATCTTCCGCGACGACGACGAGGGCGAGATCGCCTACCAATTCCAGATGGCGATCCTCGATTACGACCTCAAAGTCTAGACGTGCCGTCCCGGCACTACGGTTAACCAATCCTTAAGAATTCAGGTTAGGGCTCGGCCCGCTCGCTACAGTGCTTCCGGGTGAGGAGCAGGGTGGTGAGGGACCCGATGCAATCCCTGATGGTCTATCTCTATGTGACCGCCGTAGGCTTCGTCACGGCCGGGGTGCTGGCGAGCTTCGTCCAGCTCGTGTCGGGCGAGCCGATGCGGTTTAACGTCGAACCCAAATCCATGCTGGTTTCGATCGGCGGCGTGATGCTGCGGGTGCTGGCCGGGCCGGCCATTCTGATGCGCAACGCCTGGCGAGGCTTGCGGCTGCAGGGACGTCCGAAGATCTGGTTCGGGGTGTCCGCCGCCATCGCCGCCATGTGGAGCCTGCTATCGGGCGCCTTCCTGCTCGACCTGATCTTGAAGCTGTAACCGCCTGATTGCCCAAAAAAGAGAGCCGGCCTCTTGGCGAGGCCGGCTCCAGTAAAAGCCCGGCGGGGTCGGGGATGGGTGGGGGATGATCACCGGGCCTTAAAACTTGTCCCAAACGGGGGTCGAAAACTCCTGCTAATGGCGGTTAGAGGCCGATATCGCGGTTTGCGGCGCGGTGTCCGGCGGCAAAAGAGAAATCCACACCAGCGGATTCGTCTCGGACTGGCGCTTGACGTAGGTGTAGGGCGTGTCGGCCCAACGCACGACGTCGCGGCGCTTGTTGTCGAGAATGAAGTCGCCCTTGTCGGTGCGGATCGTCAGCACCGCGTGGCCTTCGTTGTTCTCGTCGCGGACGACGGTGATCAGGAGCGTGCTCGCCGGAAAGCCGTGCTCGATCAGCGTGCGGCGCTTGAGCAGCACATAATCCTCGCAATCGCCCTTGTTGGCTTTGGGATAGGCCCAAACTTCGGCCTTGCCGTAGAGCTCGAGGTCGGTGATCGGAGCGACCGCCGTGTTGACGGCGCTGTTCACGTCCTCGATCTCTCGGAACTTCGCGGCAGTGAGCTGAATCCGGTCGGCGAAACGACGTCCCGGACGGCACTCGGCCTCATGGTCCCGGCAAAAGGTCACATAACCGATCGGCGGCAAGGTATCGCCGAAGGACGTCATGAACGCGACCTTCTGCACCTGCGACTTTGCCGCCAAGCTGATCGCATGATCATTGGTGGCATCCGCCGGCATGGACGAAATAAACATCAAGAAGGCAGAGCCTACGATAAACTGTTTCATTGCACCCCCCCGTATTATTGGGTGCACTATCGCAGCAAGATTTTGACATCCCGATAAAAGAAGAGATTGTTTTGGAGTAGTATTGGTAGGGGTTTTTTAGTGAGAACTACTCAAACCTGAATGTTCCGCTGTTAGCTAAAATTTTACACAATTGAGAACAAAACGTGTTTTTGGGCGGTTTGCGGCCGCGCAGACTTGGGCGCCGGAGCGGCGCGCTCGCCACGGCCGACGCATTCGCCGGATCGGTCATTCACAAATCGGTAGGGCTAGCCGAAGGTCCGGGCCAAACTGTCAGGATCGTGAAGCTCGACGAATTGCAGAGCTATGCCCTGGTCGTGGTGGCGCACCACGCGGCCCCGCATGCGGCCGAGAATGACCACAGTGTCGATCGCGGGCTTGATCGCGCAGGCGATCGAGGCGCCGCTCAGCGATACGTCGATCACCCGGCAATTATGGACGTCACCGTCCGGTAGGATCAGTTTGGAGGCGTTGATGCGGGGCACGACGCGCTCATGCTTGCGCTCCTCGCCCAGTCCCAACGCCTGTTGGATTGTTAACCAAGTCAGCAGATTGGCGATGCGCTCGCGCTTATGGAGGCTGGCCACGATGCGCATGGCGAAACCGCCCTGGAAGCGTCGCACCACTACACCCTCGATGCGGCCGAGATTGTCCAGATAGGCCACGACGCGCTCGCCGTCCTGGCAGGTCACCGGCGCCAGCAGGGCCATCCCGCCCGCGGACATATTGATGACCTGGCAAGGATATTCCTGCTTATCCTCGCGCATGAAGCGGCCGAACACGGTCACCGGCACGCGGCGGTGCCGGCGGCGCTCGGGCACGATCTTGACGAGCGGCCGATGCGCTCCGCGCCCGAATTGCTCGCAGATCTTGGTGCCGGCCAGGCGAAAGCGGCATCCGAGCAGCCCGGCGCTTTCGGCAATAAACGTCTCGGGCAACAGGGCCGCGATCTTGGCCGGCTCGACCTCGAACCAGCGAGGCGCGAAGCGGCCATTGCGCACGCGATCCCAATACGCGTAAAGCTGCAGGCTCGTTGGCTGCTGCATCAAACCCCACCCGACACGAAACGCTACACCGGACCTAATTGCGCGCCCAACCTTCCGCTCCGGCAAGGTAAACATCCCTCTTTGGCACAAAGGCTAAACTTGCAATGCTCGGCGACCAACTAAGCAGGGAGTGTGCCAGGGCCCGGGAGGCGGCCGGGGGGAGGCGCGCCCGTGGCGGATATCGGCACCTAGGGTTTCTCGGCCATGGCCACGTCTGAACCCATCCTCAATGTACCGCGCAGCGTGACCGGTGTGGCCGTGCTGCTGATCGCGGTGCAAGTCATCAGGGGGCTGTTGCCGGACGAATTGGACCTCACCGTCCTGCTCGCGCTTGCCTTCATTCCGGCGCGCTTTAGCGGCGCCGCGCTCGAGCTGCCGGGCGGATATCTCACCGCGGTCACCTCGTTCGTGACCTACATGATTGTGCATGCCGGCTGGGTGCACCTGGTTGTGAATCTCCTATGGACGCTCGCTTTCGGCAGCGCGGTGGCCCGGCGCATGGGCGATCTTAGATTTGTCGGGTTCTCGGTGTTGTGCGGTATCGCCGGTGCGTTCACGCATCTGGCGTTCCACTTTGGCGACATGGCGCCCGTGGTCGGCGCCTCGGCGGCGATCTCGGGTCAGATGGCGGGGGCGCTACGATTCATCTTCAGGGCCAAGCGTCTACCGGGGCAGCGCGCCCCCGATTTTTTTTCCGCGCCGCTGATGAGCCTCAAGGAGACCTTGAGCGACAAGCGCATCGTCGCGTTCTTGCTGTTCTGGGTGGCGCTGAATGCCTATTTAGGCCTGAGCTCGATCAGGATCGCCGGGCAGGAAGGCGGGATCGCGTGGGAGGCCCATATCGGGGGATTCCTGTGCGGTTTGCTGGCCTTCGGCGCCTTCGATCAGGGCAAGCCCGAAGACGCCGCGCCGCGCGAAAGTGTGCAGCGCACCTAAGAACTTCCCAGTCCCTTGCGCGTTTGACGAGTCCAGGACAGAATGTCGCAGTCGACGGAGCCCAGAAGCTCCGGGGCTGGAGGAGACGCGTATGAACGTCGCAGCAATCCTGAAACAGAAGGGGCGGGGGGTGTTCACGACGGCGCCCGACACGCCGCTGCTTGAGATCACCAAGCTGCTCGGCACGCATGGCGTCGGCTGCATTGTCATTACCGCACCCGACGGCAAGGTCATCGGTATCGTGTCGGAACGAGATGTCGTGCGCGAGATTTCGCGCGCCGGGTCGAAGGTGCTCAAGGAGCCGGTCGAGGAATGCATGACCAAATCCGTGGTCACCTGCCGGGAGTCCGACACCATCGATCGGATCATGGGGGAGATGACGGCACACCGGTTCCGTCACATGCCCGTGGTTGAGCGAGGACGGTTGATCGGGCTGGTGTCGATCGGCGACGTGGTGAGGATGCGGATCGCGGAGGCGGAGATGGAAGCCGCGGCGATGCGCGAATACATCGCCACCGGCTGAGCGAATCAGGCGGCTAGTGCCCGCACCGCGATCTTGATCTCGTCGATTTGCTTCTCGGCGGCGCAGGAACCGAGCGCTATCGCTTCGCTGGCGCGGTGGAAATCGAACAGGCCAAAATCGCCCAGCCTCGGCCCGATGGTGATGTCGGGCGGGTCGCCGGCCAATCGCGAGCGCGCGATGCGGTCCTGGGTGATGTGGATCGCGTCCATCATCACCGCCGACATGCCGGGCGCGCCGTTGGTGCGACCGAAAATCTGCCGATGCAACAGATGTACCGCGGCGCGGCCATTGCTACCGAGCAGCTCCGGGCCATCAGTGGCCATGGCGGTTTCGGCCAGGGCCTCTTGATCGTGGATCACGGCGCCTTTGCTGAACACGTCGTTGCTGAGATTGACGGCGATGACGATGCGGGCGCCGAGCGCGCGGCACACCGAGACCGGAATAGGATTGACCAGAGCGCCGTCGATCAGCCAGCGGCCGCTGATCTGCACCGGGCGGAAGATGCCGGGCAGCGCGAATGAGGCTTGGAGCGCATTCACCAGGCTGCCCTTGTTGAGCCACACCTCGTGCCCGGTGCCGAGCTCGGTGGCGACCGCCACGAACTTGCGATCGAGCTGCTCGATGGTGAAATCGCGAAGATGCTCCTCGAGGCGGGTATTCAGGCGCTGCCCTGTGATGAGACCCGAACCGCCGAAATTGATGTCGAGAAAGCCGAAAATGCGCCGGCGGGTCAGAGCGCAGGCGAAGTCTTCCAGAGCCTTGAGCCGGCCGGTGATGTGGCAGGCGCCGGCCACCGCGCCGATCGAGGTGCCGGCGATGATGTCGGGTTCGAGCCCAGCGGCGGCCAGGGTCTTGAGCACGCCGATATGGGCCCAGCCGCGGGCCGCGCCGCCGCCGAGGGCGATGCCAATCGTCGGTCTTGTTGTACTCACCATGGACAGGGCCCAGGCCGCAGGAGGTCAGGCCGTTCCGGGCCGCAGGCGACCATCCTTTGAGATTTCAATCGGCGGGGCCGCATGCGACGAAACAAGCCGCGAAACATATTACTCCGGACTCTTTAAGGTTCCCTTTGCGGCACCAGCGTGACGGTAGACCGCCTCTGGGTCGAACTGTCGCTCGGCGTCGACGAAGCGCAGCGACACCCCGCCGCCGGACCCGGCGCCGACCGGGACGGCGCGATAGAAGCAGGACTTGCGGGCGGTATGGCAGTTGGCTCCGGCCCCCGTAGTCTCGACCTTAAGCCACAAGGCATCCTGGTCACAGTCGGTGCGCAGTTCGACCACGCGCTGCGTGTTGCCGCTCTCCTCGCCCTTGCGCCAGAGGCGGCCGCGCGACCGCGACCAGTAATGGGCCTCGCCGGTGGCGATCGTCCGGGCCAGCGCCTCTTCGTTCATAAACGCGAGCATCAACACGTCGCCGGTCTCGGCGGACGTGGCGACCACGGGCAGCAGGCCGTCGGCGTCGAACCGTGGCGCGAACACCGTTCCTTCCTCGATCTCGGTCTTGCTGTCAGGGGCGGGGGAGACGGTCGGCTTGCTCACCGCGATCTGTCCTTCGCGGACCTGCGCATCAACCGCGGCCGCGCTCGGTCGCCAGCATCATGAAGCGCGCCTGCTGGGCCGGATCCTCTTTGAAGATGCCGGTGAACTGGGTGGTGATGGTGGCGACATCCGGTTTCTTCACGCCGCGAATTGACATGCATTGATGCACTGCCTCGATCATCACCGCCACGCCTTTGGGCTTGAGCGCCTTGTCGATGGTTTCGGCGATCAGTGCGGTCATGGTCTCTTGCGTCTGCAAACGGCGCGCGAACACGTCGACGACGCGGGCGAGCTTGGAGATGCCCACCACGCGATCGGTCGGGAAATAGGCGACATGGGCCTTGCCGACGAACGGAATCATGTGGTGCTCGCAATGCGAATGGACCTCGATGTCGCGCAGCATGACGATGTCGTCATAGCCGGCCACCTCGTCGAAGGTGCGCGACAGGACCTCGAGCGGGTCCTCGCGATAGCCGGCGAAGAACTCGTCATAGGCGGAGGTGACGCGGCGCGGTGTCTCGCGCAAGCCCTCGCGGTCGGGATCGTCGCCGGCATAGGAGATCAGCGTGCGGACGGCCTCTTCGGCCTCCTCGCGCGACGGCTTAATGAGGCCCGGCCCGCGGCTGATTTCGGCTTGCGGCTTGGTCCGCAGCTTCTTAACCGTAGCGTCCATGAGATCTCGAAACTTTCCTTGTCTAGCCTAACGCGCGACAGCCCTGGGCCGTTCAGCAGCATCAATTGGGATAGTATAGCCTGCTCGTCAACAATCGGTGGCCGCGTCCGGCCCCTTGCGCCCTCTCATTCTTGCGCCCGGCTGCATATATAATGCGTGAAATCCGCCTGCAAGGCGAGCATCAGCCCTAAAAAGGCCCATGACACTGCCCGAGGACATCTATAGCCAGCGCATCCTGGAGCTTGCCGCCGCCATCCCGCGGACGGCACGGCTCGCCATGCCGCAGGCCACGGCGACCGCCCATTCCAAGCTGTGCGGCAGCACGGTCACGGTCGACGTGGCCATGGATGGGGATGTGGTGACCGACTATGGCCAGAAGGTGAAGGCCTGCCTGCTGGGCCAGTCGGCCGCCTCGGTGATGGGCCGCGAGGTGGTCGGCTCGACCGCTGCGGAGTTGCGGGCGGTCGGCGCAGCGATGCGCAAGATGCTGAAGGAGGGCGGCCCGCCGCCGCCGCACGGCAAATGGGGCGACCTCGCCACCCTCGAGCCCGTGCGCGACTACAAGGCGCGCCACGCCTCGACGCTGCTGGTGTTCGACGCGGTCGAGGACGCCATTGCCCAGATCGAGGCGAAGCGGGCCGAGGCCGACGCGCATGTCTAAAAGTCTCGCCCGTCGCGCGGGCAGGGGCGGGGCGCTCGGGTCGCGGCTCGCCAAGGCGCTCATGCTCGCGCC